>JACXTT010013754.1_pt1 | contig 10640 bp, 6 predicted proteins | sample 9270951 | NCBI WGS metagenome assembly JACXTT01 (sample SAMN15532306, study PRJNA645909) | rock metagenome | isolation source: weathered quartz diorite | place: Puerto Rico | collected 2017-06-21
CAGGGGGCGAGCAAAACACGCCGGGGGGTTTTTGGCCGGGGCCGAAGCCATTGCCGTGCTCCATCCGCGGCAGTACAAGGTCATCCGGGTAAGCCTGGTGCGCCGAGACCGGCAACAAGTCATCCGCAACATTCACAAAGTTGCCGCATACGACGTAGAGCTTCTTGTCCGGCCCCAGTACGACGCCGTGCGGTCCGTGCTCGCCGCCATCGCCGCTCCATTTGCGAAGGACTTCAACCGAGTCGTACTGGTCGTCGCCGTTGGTGTCGCGGAGGCGATAGAGCGCGAGACCGTCCTTGCCCTTGCCATTGACGTAGAGGCTGTCGAACGCGTAGAGCAATCCCATGGCGCCGCCGACCGGCAATTCAATCTTTTCGATCCTGTCCACTTTCCCCTGCGGCGTGAGTCGAACGCGCAGCATGGGATCCCTTGGATCTTGCGGGGAGAGGATCAAGCGGCCTTTCGGATCGACCGTCAGGCAGACCCAGGAACCTTCGCCCGGTTCGGCCGATCGGACGAGCTCGACCTTGAAGCCGGGCAACGTTGCCAAGGCTTCGGCCGGAGTCGCTTGTCGCGATCCTCGACCGGAACTGCGGACGACCGCGCCAGCCATGACATTACCCCACGGATCGTCCCCGAGTTTTCCGAAGCTGACGGGGCGTGTCCAACCCTCGGGGACAAATCCGGGCTTTTCCCATCCTGCGATTTCTTTGCTCCCCGAAACCCACGACGTGTCGGTGACCACGGTCTGTTGCTTCGCGCTGGCCAGAGTCAGCTCGAGTTTCCCGATGAACGCCGCGGCGCTGGAATCATTTTTCCCTCGAACAGCGATGACGTTCTCGCCCGGTTTGACGGCCGAGGTCACATCCGCGGCATCGGCTTGCTGCCAGTTATCATTCCGCAGGACCTCCTTGCCGTTGAGGAACACGATCACGTGATCGTCTCCAGCGACGGTGAGGATGGCCTTCGAGGCCGGACCCTGGACCGTGAATGTCTTGCGGAAGAAGCGGACCTCGCCATCAGCAGGCGGAGCGCCATGATTGTCGTGCCAGATCCACTCCGGCGTCTGGGCGCCGAGCCGCCCAGGGAAGTTCATACACGCGGCCAGGCTGAGCAAAGCGAGGGAAAGTTTCGGAGTATTCATGTTTGGTTTGCTGTTCCAGACGCAGCTGAGTGGTGACCGGTTCAGAGTATTGTGGCGGCCGGAAGCAGCGCAAGGAGTTTTCGGTACTCCGTCCCGATCGCACTACCGAGTTACGCCCGGAGCGCTTTCGGCGCGACGGCCAGCAAGGGCCGACGCGATCAGGGTGAGCACGGTGATCATCGTGAGGACGGCGCCGATATGGAAACTGCCGGAACGAAAGAGCACCCGCACGGCATGCTCGCCAGAGGGAACTTGCAAGGCCTGAAATGCATAATTCGCCGTCCACAGCGAAACCGGCTGGCCGTCGACAGTCGCTTCCCAGCCGGGATAATTCGCCTGCGCCAGCGTCAGAATCATCGGCTGGTCCGTCTTGACTGTGGCTTCTATGCGGTGCGCCTCGACTCGACTTTCAAGGATTTGACCGCGGCCAGTCCCGCTCAACCGGATTTGGCCCGTGGCTTCCAACGGGAGGACGACGTGGGTCCGGGGATTGAAATCCGCCGAAAACAAGGCCTTTAGAGTGTTGGTGGCGTCGAGGAACAAGACCTGCGGCACGAGCGCAACTCGCGGCAACGGGTTGGTCCGGGTGTTCCACTCCCAGGGCCTGTCCGGCCGATTGAAGTGGGAGACGCCCAAAAAGTCGAGCAACCCGTCGGCGGATGAGTTGGTCTGGCGCGACAAACGGCTGGCGATCACGGCCACGCGCGGCAGGTAGAGCGAGAAAAAACCGTCGAGCTTCGGCACGGCCTCGAGCAGGTTGTCGTTCAACAGGAGCGCCTGACGCGGGATTTGCACGGCGGCCTCGGGCGCGGTGAAAACAAAATCATCCAGACTCGTCTGAGCGGCGTGGGTGACCATGGCCCGGCCGCGTTCCAAAGTTGGCCGCGGTTCAACGACGGCCACGTTTCCGACGAACAATTCCGATTGCACGACCGGATTGACGTGTCGGTTTGCGAGCAACAAGTCGCTGAACACGACCGAAGCCAGGAGCACAGGCAGGAGCCAGCGCGAGTCCCGCGAGGTCGTGCGTCTCAACCAGACCAGTACGGCGCAGCACGCAATCAGGCAAGCCAAGGCGATCAGTCCGCTGCGCCAGGTGGCGTTCACCTGTTCACCCGGCAGAGGACGCCACAGGCTGAACAGCATGATTCCAAGAGACAGCAGCGCCACGCCGGCGCTGAGCAGCACGGCCCTGGAATAGGTCACTTGGCCCTGCAGCCAGGCGCTCACGCCGAATCCGGCGAGTAAAGGCAACAGCACGGCGCAGACAACGATGAATTTGATGGGGTAACGCATCAGACCCAAACCCGGGACCACCCGGCGCAACCAGTCGTAAACCAGCCCGCGCCCTCCGAGCGCCAGGGCCAGAGACACCAAACAGAACACCGCCAGCCATCGCACGCGCCGGGTTCGTTTCGACGCGAGAGCCATTGACGACAACAACACGACGGTGGCGCCCGGATAAAACGAGCTCACCCATTGCTGGTCGGGTTGAAAAAAAATCCCGTCCCGATTCTGGATCGTGTGGAAGAGCGGCACGAGGAAATTGCCGAGCCCGGCCCAGCTGAGCGTCCATTCGCCGCTGGCAAAGGCGGCGCTGCGTTGCGAATGCTGCAACAGCTCCACGAACGGCAGAAGTTGGATCGCGCCCAAACCCAGGCAAGCCAGGAAGACCGGAGCCAGCCGGCCCAGGCGCCGCGGGGCCGGAATGGTCGGCCTGTCCTGCGCGAACAGAATCACCGCAACCAGCCCGGCCCACGTCAGGCCAATGATTTCCGGCGCGCCGGAGAGGAATTGCTGCGCCATCACAAGCGAGGCGGCCAGGCGAGGCGTTCCAACCTCGCACGCGGCGCGTTCGCCGCTGAGCAGCACGAAGGGCAACCAGCCGAGCGCGGCGACGTTGTTGGGCCACATCAGCGAGCTGACCATTAGGCCGCTGAACGCATAAGCGACGCCGGCGACACTGGCGGCGCGTCCGTCGCGCAGCCAGCGCCGCGCCAAGCAGAACATGCCGAGCCCGCCCAGATACAAATGCAGGAGGTTGAAAAAGTTCAGCGACCACGGGAGCGGCAGCAGGATATAAATCAAGGAGGGCGGATAAAGCGCCAGCGTGTTCCACTGGGCCAGGAAAGGGAGCCCGGCGAAGTTGTAGGGATTCCACAAGGGGATTTCGCCGGCGCGATAGGTTTGTTGAGCGTGCCAGGCCAGGGGATAGCCGAAGTTGGCGAAGTCGCGTGTGAAGAAACTACGCCAGCCGAAAATCACGTCGGGAAACGAGGCCAGCAGCAAGAGCCCCAGCAGGAGGGCGAAATGCGTCAGCTTCAGAAGCGCCACCGGTGGCCGCGTAACCGGAGGGGCAGCGGTTGCGGCGCCGGAAGTGTCGCTCATTCGGGTCGGAGCTTAACAAGACGATCGCAGATGAAAAGTCCGGGAATCAGAGCCGCTTGTGCAGCGGGATTTGTGGGATATTGCGGATGTCGTAATTGAGGAAGGAAAGCAGGAGCTGGCTGCCAAGGATCACTGGCAACGCCGCGAGCATTACTGTGCCCGCGGTGACCGGGACACCCGATCTCACAGAGTCGCACCACCGGACAGCGCCAAACGTCACACCGAACAGCAGGCTCCCCAGGCCGAAGGCCAATTCCACTGACGCGACGCTGAAATTTCGGAGGAAATGATTGTAGACAATCCGCTTTCCAAAATTGCGGGCATGATTGAAGAAGAAGGGAACCAGGACGCGCCCCACTCGCAGGCTGCTGTGTTCGTCGCCGTAGCGAGCTTTCATGGGCACATCTTCCACCACCGCGCCGATTGTGTTCAATCGAAAGAGCATGTCGGATTCGAAGAAATAGCGCGGGTGGACCTTTTCCAACGGGAGTTCAGCCAGCACACGACTGTGAATGGCGACATAGCCGTTGGTCGGATCAAAGATGTTCCAATACCCGCTGGAGAGCTTTGAGATGAACGAAAGCAGCGCGTTTCCCAGCAGCCGGATGGCGGGCATGGACTGAACCGATTCCACGCTGAAGAAGCGGTTGCCTTTGCAATAGTCGGCCCGGCCCGCCAGAATCGGGTTCAGAAACCGCGGCAGCAGCGCCGGATCCATCTGTCCGTCGCCGTCAATTTTGACGACGATCTCCGCTCCGTCCTCGAGTGCGGCGCGAAACCCGGTAACCGTTGCTCCGCCGACGCCTTGATTGTTCCGATGGCAAATCACGCGTACCCGCGGGTCGCTGCACTGCTTTTCGATGAGCGTTCCGCTCCCATCCGGACAGGCGTCATCGACACAGTAAATTCGGTCTGCTTCGGGGCCGACTTGCTGCAACACATCGAGAACGGTGGGAACGACACGGTAGCAAGGGATGACGACCGCGACGGACGTTGGAGTGACGGCCGTGCCCAAGGCATGTTGCGCCTCCATGACTTTTGTTCCAATGGCCATGAGTTGCTCAGAGCAGGCGCTGCGATGGCAGAATCCAGCCGCACGCCGGGCGTTCGAACAAGCTTGAGCCAGCCACCTCCCGACCGGACACCGGACGGCGAGCGGGGCGGTCGGCGCAAACGCGCACCAGGATGCAGTCGCCCGGAGGGCCTGTCTCTCCGCGGGAGGCGGAGGGCATCTCAATGAATGTGGCCCTGATCACTGGTTCGTTCCGCTTCGCCGGTGCGGGAAAGCGGTTCCTTCCCGGCGGATTGTAGATCAAAAAGCAACATGCGTCCGTCGAAATACCGAAATTGACTCCGTTCGGCCAAGGTCAACAGACTCTTGCGAAAGTAAATAGCATAGTCTCCCACCTTCCGGTAAGAGGGGAATTCCGATTTCAACAACTCCCTCAAATCCTTTTCCTCCCGCACGGCACCGCCCCGGGTCTCGATGAGGACGTATCGGATTCCCCACTTCTGCAAATAATCGTTCAGTGATTCGAGACTCACGCCCGCAGGAAAATGCAGCGCGGGACTGGTCAGGCCGCATTCCGAGACGAGGAAGAGACGGTTCGCGCGGAAGTTCAAATGAAACGGTGCCACCATCCAGATCAACGCCCCGGCGCCGGGTTCCATTCTCTTTTGCAGGGATCGGCTGTAAGTCACCTCCTGTTCCGATACCATGTATTTCATCAAATCAATATAGGGCCGCGTCAGAGGAAACGAGAGAAGCGTACGCTCTTCGATGGAGCGTTGAACTCGGAACCAAAAGTTCGGTGCAAACGTCAGGATCACGCCGGCCATGACGACTGAACCCAGCAAAATCCCGCGCTGGTGCGCTTCGCGCGAAATTGAAGCTCTGCAGAAACGCAGACAACAGATGCCGCCCGCGGCAACGACGCCGATGAGAACCGGGCAGGAATATCGAATTCCAGTTTCTGCGGTGAACAGGTGGGCATTCAACAAATAGACCAACAGCACGGCAAAACCGGCGGCCGTCACCGAGCACAAACCGGCGCCGCGTACGCTGGCGCCACGGAGCCGCCACGACCACACGCCCGCGAACGCGGTCGACAGACACACCAGGACTAACAAGTGAAACGCCAGAGGGTTGTTGCCGTAAAACAACGGCTCAAACGAGAACAATGCGGCGATATCATGCGCCACCATGGAAGGATACTTGACCGCCACGGTCGCTCCGGAGCCGAAAGCGTGCCCGAGCTGCTTCGCCAGACGGAGAATGGGCAGATGCACCAGCGTCCAGGGAAGCAGGAGCAAACCACTCCAGCCTCCAGTCACAAGCGCGGATTTGAGGACGCGCCTGCGATCCGAAGATCGGATGAAAAGAAAAGCCCAGAAGAAAAGCAGGTAAAGCAACGTGAAAAAAGCCAGGGTGAGTTTCAGCGTCACAAGGGTGGTGGCCAAAAGCGCCAGTGTGATCTCGGATCGGAAGGTCGGCTGTGAACCGCCCATGCTCAACGATCGGCCCAGAATCGCGCCGTACACGATCAATCCCGCCACGAACAGTCCCCCGGAGTAAAGGGGCGAAATGTTCACGTATTGGGGATTGATCGCCATCAGGCAAACCACTCCCAAGGCACCCACATACCAGGGCAACCGCCAACGAAGTGACACTTCCGCAGTGAGCAACAATAGCATCGTGAAACAGGCGACGGCATCGAACCCGTTCAACCACTCGATGCTCATGCCTCGCAGGAAAAAACCGTGGAAAAAGGATTGGCTGCCCAGGCTGTCCAGCCCGCTGGCGTCGAAGGCGTTGCCTCCCACCGAGCCGGTCTGGACCATGCGTACGACTCTGGGTACATAGGTGTGGTAATCGTCACCGGCGTTGAACAGTGTCGTCGGCATCAATGTCAGACACGCGCCGGCGCCAGCGATCAGCGCCAGAAGGATGGGAAGGGCCAATTTTCCTGCCTCCAGCCACGACCGTTTGCGTCCCGGACCGCGGGTTCGAGGGTTCGCACCCACCGAGCGCCACGGAGGCGTCTTGATCAGGGAGAGTCCCGTAAATATCGCTCCGGCGAACATCAAGATTAAAAGCACCGGTGCAGTTGCCCACCTGAACAAGTTGAGCAAGCCACCGACGGAGTTGAGCAACCCGAGGCCCACCACTACCGTCAGCGAATGGAACTTCAGAATTCGGAGGTCGCAGAACCTCCAGCAGAAACGGCCCCACCCATAGGCCGAGAGCAGGAAAAGGACTACCCACGCTCCAGGAAGACTTGCCAGGTTCATAGCAGGGTGATCCCGCGCGGCCGCCGCGATTCAACGCGGCCAGAGCTTGGTCGGACAACGAAGACCGGATCAAGGTCAAAGTGCGGCCAACCGGGGAACGTTGTGAGCCGGCTAACTTCGACGTTTGCGCAAGACGATCACGTGATGCAGGGCGAGCAGCGACTCGACCGGACGCAGAACTCGCTCCAACACGGTCAATATTCCTGTCAGCCCGTTCGGGCAGAGTTGCCGGAAGTTGAGCCCGCCCGAGAGCAGATAGCGCAAGTAATTGGGCACAGTCCCGGTGTGCGCGATCTCCAACGCCGGGAAGCGCTTCGCAAAGAGCGCCCGATCCCGGACAAAGACGATGTAGGAGCGTGCTTGGTTCGCACCGAGCATTGCCGCCCGACCGGGGGAACTCCAGTCAGATTCCGTTTTGTCGAAATACTCGGAGGCAAACAAGCGCTTGTGAACCGCCCCGGAGAGCGGGCCGTAAAAAGGTTCGATCAGCACCGCGCCGCCGCCCGGCCGAAGCACCCGCAATGCCTCACCGAAGAAGGCTTCGGGATCCGGTAGATGATGAAAACAGTTGAGCCCGTACAGGGCGCGCACAGTTTCATTCCCGTAGGGCAAGGCCTGCGCGTCCACGACCGCATCCAGATGCGGCGCCCACTTCACGTCGGTCACAAGCACATCGGAATAGTTCCGCTTCACGAAGCTCACTCCGGCGCCCAACTCCACTCGGGGTCCCGGCAGGTTCCCGAAACACCGCTCGTCCAGGGTTCGATAAAGCCTATAGAAATCTTCGAACACGGAACGCAGGACTGCCTTTCGCGCAAGAACAGAAGCGTGGCGGAGGATGCGTTCCGGGCTCTCGAGATCGAGCCCAGCGAGTTCCGGTTCGGCAAGGAGGGAAGCCAGATGCATATGCACTTCGTCGGCAGCGCTCACTCTGTTTGCTCGCGTCGCATCGAACCTGAAAGGATGTTGGCGGCCGAACACAGGCGCCCCAGTCCTCGACCCGAACCTGCAGCATCAGGCGTGTTTCAACGCTCGCAGACTTTCCTTCCACGTCCTTACGTTTATTTCAAGCTTTTCAATGCTGCCCCTGGAATCCTGCGCGGTCATGGTTTTAAGGCCGAGCAGGTTGTCACGGTTCACCGGCAGCTGCTTGCCGAGCCTGTTCGCAATCACGATGCCCAGGCTTGCGGCAAAATAGGGAACGCGAAAAAAACGGGCCTCGACATCCAGTGTTTCGCAGAGCGCACGACAAAACGTCTCATAGAGCACCGGTTCCGGCTCGGCCACCGTGAAGCTGCCGTTCCGGTTTCCCTCAACGATTCGATCAACGGCGGCGACCAGGTCGTCGATGTAGACCGTCTGCAAGGGTTGTCGTCCGCCACCGATCAACCAGACGGTTCTTCGCCGGCGAACATGATCGCGCATGGCGGCAAAAAGTCCGCCATTGCCTAGAACCAAGCCCGGCCGCACCCCGGCATCTTGCCCGCCGTTAAAGAGCCGCTCGATGGCGTATTTTTGCTTCCCGTATTCGGACAACGCGCCCGATCGCGCCGAAAGGCTTGAGAAGAAGATCCGCTGTCTCACACCGCTATGGTTTGCCGCTTCGAGCAACCGCCGGGCGCCCTCGACATTCGTGTGGAACGCGTCCACTCCCGGGCCTTGCTTCGCATAAGCCGCGTGGATGAAAACATCGACTCCGTTGAACAGGTCTTCCGCCAAGTCCAAGCGCGAAAGATCGGCTTGCCGCCACACGACGTTCTGCTCCGCACCGCCGGGGGCGCACCTCGCCAGGGCCACCACTTTTGAGCCCTTTGCGCGAAAATGCCGCACGAGCGCCGAACCGATGAACCCGGAGGCCCCGGTCACAAGCAGGGTGGGTAAGGCGGAGTTCAGGTGAAATGCGAGTTAGGGTTCGATGGCAGGAGCTTTTTACATCTGCACAGATCAACATTTCTTTTCTGCCAACCGTTTCGCCACGAGATGAGCGTTAGCCATGAGCGAGAGTGTGAGTCCTTTGGCGGGGAGATAAGCCAAGCCTTAACCATCGGCTACGAAGACGTTTTGTGCGCCGCGCAACCGGCCGGAGGACTGTAGGGCAAAGGTTGTTTCTCGGGCATTGAACGGAAGCGTCCCGGCGTAATGAATGCTCGAGCCGTGGCCGGGATGGACACGTTTCAACGCCCAGACACCCAAACTGCGCATGGCGCGCACGAATCGTTTTTCACGCGTGTCCACGGCGGCCTGTTCCGCGCTGTCGAGGCGGTATTCCGCCTGAAGTCGGTCGCCGGTGGGCGAGGCTGGATCCGGCACCAGTTCGAGGAATTTGCCCGGCGCGGCGCTTTCGGGATGATGAATGCCCATAATGAGCAGGCCGGAAAGGAGGTATCGCATGAGCAGCCGCGCGTCATTGAAGTTCAGCGGCACTTCGCGCAGCAGCCGGAAAAGCATTAACGAGCGGTAAGTATAAATCGAGGCCATCGCCACATTGTCGTGCGTGCCACCGGGATCGTGGAAAAGCGAGAGCTGGGCAAAGCCGCTGTTCCGCTCGGGCATTGCCTTGCCCAGGCGCGTCGGCACCAGGCACGGAATGTAGGCGTAAGGATTGCAGAGAACGGGCAGACGCGCGTTTTCTTTCTCCAATGATCGCAAAACGATGCGCGCCGTCCCAAGAGTTCCCGGCGCAAGCACAAGGCGGCGGCAGGCGTATCGTTTCGGAGCGAGCGTGTCCAGGTCGATGGCGTGGACGGTGACCGTCCCGTTGCTTTCCTCGTAGCGGGTAACGAGCACGCCGCCCTCGTGCCGGAAATTGCCGCATTTCTTCAATCGCTCGACTGTAATCCACGGGCGGTAGGCGGCCCGATCCGCATCGGAATAAAAATCCATATCCCGGAGCGAGGCGGCTTTCCTTTCGTCCTTCTCTTGGGTGAGCAGGGAGAGCGCCGCGCGGCCGAGGTGAAAACCAGCGCGCGCGAGAGCAGGGCGCCTGCGTTGGTAGCGCTGCAGCACCCGGGCGACGGTGGGATCGGCCGGTATGGCGGGTTGAACGCCGTTGAGATACGCGAAGGTGTACGGGCGGGCGTCGTCGTCATTTCCCGAAATGCCGATGCGCGAAGCCACGACCTGATACGCCTCGCGCATCTCCGACTTAGGCAAGGCTGCCTTTTCCAGCTCCGCGTCGGAAAACACACAGCAGCCCAGTCCCCAACCGCTTCCCAACCCTCCGTAGGCGAGGCTTTGCATCGGGAAAAAGCTGTCTGATTGAAGGGGCAGAAAGCGATCCACCTGATCGATAATAAACCGCCTCGAGGGAGTCAGCTGCGCTCCGGTGCTCATCTGGCCCCATGGAATGCTTTCAAAATCGTCGCCCAGGAAGTAGCGGTGCTGATTGGCTTCCTGGGTGCGGATGGCAATGAAGGTCTTGTCCGGAATAAGCGCCTGGTATTTCTCATCACGGATGCCTCCATCGAGCATGCACACCGGCGCTCCGCTTTCCACGAGGGTTTGCGCAGCCATGGCACCCGTGCAACCGGAGCCGACGACAATGAATTCGGGCACCGCCATTACACGACTTTCAAAAGGATCCAGCCGCCTATGGCTTTGAGCGCTCCGCGTCCGCCAAAATACAGCGCGGCAAACAGGTACCAAAACGATCGCTCCTGCGAAAGAAAGCGCGCGGCATAGGCCGGACGCGTTTCGAGTATGGCGATCATCGTGAACAGCTTTTGCCGAAGGGCTGAATTCGGCTTGCGCAGTGCCAGAGCGCCGTCCAGCAGGCCCAGCGTCCACGGTTGGCGCAGCGCCAACCGTGGACGCTGGG
>JACXTT010013755.1_pt1 | contig 10639 bp, 13 predicted proteins | sample 9270951 | NCBI WGS metagenome assembly JACXTT01 (sample SAMN15532306, study PRJNA645909) | rock metagenome | isolation source: weathered quartz diorite | place: Puerto Rico | collected 2017-06-21
ACTTACTTCATCACACCCTGGGGGCTACTGATGGAAATCGTCGACCGATCCCGGGTCGCAACCCCACCGCGGCTGGTCGGTCCTGCGGACTGGGCGGCAACTCAAGACACTTTCAGGAAGGACGTTTAAAATGCGACTGGCAGGCCACACGCTAGGCACCCCGAACCATACGGTCCCCCAGGCAATCAGGCTTTTCCGAGCCGCAGGGCTCGATGCCGCAGAAGTCATTTACCAGGACGGCTACACTTCGGGTCTCCCTCAGGGGGACCGGCGCGCCGCAATGGAGGCATTGAGGGCAGCGGAAGATGAAGGCGTGCCCATCATTGGCCTTACCCCCTACACCACGGCCATCAACGCTCTGGACGAGAGTGAATGGCGCGGGGGAGTAGACGAATTCCGTGGCGCGATTGAGACCGCGCATCTGCTCGGGGCCGACCGGGTGCGCGTGTACGCGGGATCCTGGCATCCGGGGGACGCCGATCATGCCGGGCGATGGGCGAGACTGCGGGAGGCCCTGCAGACCCTGGCACCTGAGGCTGAACAGGCCGGAGTGCGTCTGTGCGTGGAGAACCATTTCGGCACCATGACCCAGACTGCGGCCGAAACCGCAGCGCTCGTCCGGGAGGTTGCGCACCCAGCCGTTCGTGTTCTCTACGACCAGGCCAACCTGACCTTCACCCACGACGAGACGTTCGAACAGGCCTTTGATGTTCAAGGCGATCTGGTCGGTCACGTACACGTCAAGGACCTCGTTTTCACCGATCCCTCCGCTGCCTTCCGCGCAACGGAAACCGCCCGCGTCAACTCGTCCGAGCGCGCCGTCCGATCACGGGTCGTCGGCACCGGCGTCCTTCCCTGGCCCCAGATCCTCGCGGCGCTGCTGCGCTACGGCTACGATGACCTGCTGAGCATCGAGTACGAGTACCGCTGGCACCCGCAAGACCTCCCAACCCCCGAGGACGGATTCCGGAAATCCGCGGCCGCCCTGCGCGGAATGCTCACTGATCTCGCTGAAATGGAGAAGGCCCGATGAGCGGGCAGCGCCTCCGCGTCGGCGTCATCGGCGCAGGCAACATCGCCACCATCGCCCAGTTGCCCACACTCGTCCAGCGCGATGATGTTGACCTGGCTGCCTTGGTGTCCCGCCGCGAGGACCCGGGAAACCTGGTCCGGCGCTGGGGTTTCGGCGCCGCCTACCGGTCAGTAGAGGACATGCTGGCTTCCCAGGACCTGGATGCCGTCTTCGTCCTCACGCCGCGGTCCGAGCACGCGCACGCCGTCCAGCTGTGCCTGGACTATGACGTCGACGTGTTCTGCGAAAAACCCCTGGCCCCGGCCACCGAGGAGGCGGGACGTCTGGCGGACCTCGCCGAGGAGCGTGGCCGCATCCTGATGGTCGACTTCAACCGCCGCTACGCACCTGTCTACATTGCAGGGCGCGAGGCCTTCGGCGAGAAGGGCGCTACCTTCTGCGTCGCCCAAAAGAACCGCCCCGGTTCGGAATACCGCGCAACGTTCGAGAACGCCATCCACATGGTCGATCTCCTCCGCTGGTACTGCGGCGGCGAACCCGTGGACGTGGCCGCGCACGCAGCCGGCGATGACCCTTGGCAAGAAGACGGCGTCGCGGCCATCATACGCTTCAGCACCGGCAACACCGGAGTGCTGATGGCAGCTCGAACCGCAGGTGCCTGGAACGAAAAACTGGATGCTTACGGCGACGGAAAGACCGTGGAAGTACGTGCACCCGAAACGGTATCGACCACTGTCAACGGAGTCACCACATCACGCGAGCTCAGCGCCGAGGCCTACGGCTGGGCAACAGCAACCGACACACTCGGATTCTCCGCCGCCGTCCACCACTTCCTCGACCGCGTGGCCGACAGGGCGCAGCCGCTCACCTCGGGTCGCGAGGCCGTTCATACCCAGCGATTGCTCGATCGGATCCTCGCAGCCTCCGGACTACCCGCGGAGGAACAACATGGCCGGCAGTGGGAAAGCCATGCCACGAGTGCCAACAGCTAAACCGTAAAGGCATCACGTGCGTCAACAGGCCGTCCGGAAGCGGACCCTTGTACAAACACCCCAAGTAAGGAACCAGGCAGATGAAAAGAGCAGCCCAGAAACCAACCGCAGGGACGCTGCGGATCAGCCAGCCCATGAGCGGAAATGACAAATGAGCCTGAAAGACCACGTCGTTCTGGTAACCGGATCGAGCGGCGGAATCGGCGACGCAGTCATCGATGCGCTTAGAGCCGAAGGGGCCCTCATCATAGGAGCCGACCGAGCCCCCAAAGACGGCCAGGAGATAGCCGCTTTCTTCCCGCTCGACGTCACCTCCGAAGAGCAATGCGCCGCCGTCGTCCGCGACATTACGAGCAAATACGGGCGCATCGACGCCCTCATTCACGCCGCCGGTGTCTTGGGCACCACCCCTGACATCATGGAAACCACGACGGAAGAATACGAATCCGTCATGCGGATCAACTCCTCCGGCACATTCTCAATGGTCCGGGAAACGGCACAGTCAATGATTGAGGCCGGCACTGCCGGTGCCATCGTCATCCTCTCCTCCGTCGCCGCTAAGGAAGCCCGCCGCAACTACCTGCCCTACAACGCAAGCAAACTCGCCGTGCTTCACATCATGTGGTCCTTCGCCGAGATACTCGGACCCCGCGGCATCTCCGTCAACGCCATTGCGCCCGGCCCCGTGAACACCCCTATGTGGGCGCAGTTCGCAAAAGACTCCGGCCCGGATGCGATCGCCAACCGGGCCAAACGCGCCGCGGAACTCCCAATGCGCCGGTTCGCCGAACCCGACGAAGTCGCCCGCGCCATCCTTTTCCTTGCCGACCCCGACAACCGCTACATCACCGGCGTAACGCTCGACGTGGCAGGCGGAGCACACCTCGGCATGGGCACATGAACCGCGTTCGGTAGGGCACCTCGGGCGATACCGGCGTCAGTCTGCTTCGAAAAGGAACTTGAGGGCTGAGTCCCCTGAATCAGCCGGCAAAAGCCGGGCGCAAACCTTGGCAAGAGAACGACGGCGGGATGTGCCGCCGTCGTCCTCGGTTCGGTTTTTGTGGTTACTGGCCGGACGCCGGGTCGGTACCCGCGCTTGACACAAGCGGTCCCAGTAACAGACTTCCTGGCGTGAACTCCTCACCGCATTCCGCACACAACACCACCGGTTTCAGGTCCGCCCCGCAACTGTGCCGGTAAGAAGCGCGGGGCGTCTCGTCCCGCATCCATGTGCTGCTCCACGCCGCGAGTGAAATGAGGATGGGCGCGACTTCCGCTCCGGAGGTTGTGAGGTGGTACTCGTAGCGCGCGGGGCGCTCGGAGTACTGGACACGCTCAATCACGCCACGGTTTTCGAGCATGCGCAGCCGGTCCGTCAGGATGTCGCGGGACGCGCCGGTATTGCGCGCAATCTGATCGAACCGGTGAACGCCCAACGACATCTCGCGAAGGGCGAGCAGGGCCCACCGTTCGCCTAAAACGTCGAGGCCTGCCGCAATGAAACACGCCCTCGGCGCATTTACTGCCTTCTCGGCCAGCTTATTCATCGTTCACCTGCTTTCAGTACTCTCGCCAAGTATACAGGTTAGTTGGAAAATCCAACTCACTCGGCTAATCTGATGTTCTGAGACCGCGACAACCGCGTCGCCGCCCCATCCGACAGTAGGAGAATCCATGCCACAGCTATCTGGTGCCGTCGTCCTTGTCACCGGCGCGAACGGAGGACTGGGCCGCGAGCTCGTGGAGCAGGCCCTCGCCCGGGGTGCTGCAAAGGTGTACGCGACCGCCCGCCGCCCGCAAGAGTGGAACGATGCCCGGGTCGTCCCTCTTACTCTCGATGTCACCGACGCTGACTCGGTCCGGGCCGCCGTCGCCCAGGCCCAGGACGTCACGGTCCTGATCAACAACGCCGGTACGAGCGTCGAATCCGACACTCTGTTGGCACTCTCCGACGAGGAGATCCGCGACGTCATGGAGGCCAACTTCTTCGGACCCGTCGCCATGACCAGGGCATTCGCGCCGGTGCTTGCCGTGAGCGAGACATCAGCCGTCCTCAACCTCCACTCGGTGCTCAGTTGGATCGCACTCACCGGCGCCTACAGCGCATCAAAGGCCGCGTTGTGGTCGGCGACCAACTCCTTCCGCGTGGAACTGGCACCTCAAGGCACCCAGGTGACCGGTGTTCACGTCGGCTACATCGACACGGCCATGGCCAGGGGGGTGGATGCCCCGAAGACCTCCCCCGGGGAAGTCGCACGGAAGTCATTCGATGGGCTCGAGCACGGTGATTACGAGATCATCGTGGACGAGATCAGCGCCCGCGTGAAGCTCGGCCTGTCCGGTCCGATCTCCGGTCTATACCCGGTCCTGGCATCCAATTCACCGGCATGACCGCGGCAACGCCTGAAGACTTGCAGAGAACCTAAGGAGGGCACCTGGTGTCACCGAACGCCTCCGCGCAACGCTCGGAAACCTTCACCTGGACGGATCCGGCAATCGCGCTCGAACAGCTGCCACGGCTGTCGGGTCTGGACTACTTTTCCGGCCTCCGCGACGGCAGTATCGCGCCGCCGCCGATTGCTTCCCTCATGAATTTCGATCTCGTCGATGCGAAATACGGGCACGTCGAGTTCCAGTGCCGGCCGGGAGAAGCGCACTACAACCCCCTCGGAATGGTGCACGGCGGCCTGGCCTGCACGCTCCTTGACACGGTGCTCGGTTGCGCAGCACACAGTACCTTGGAAGCAGGGATCGGTTACACCTCCATTGACCTGGCGGTCAAGTATCTGCGACCCATCACACTCCAGAAGGGTGCTCTTCGCGCAGTGGGGTCAGTCGTGAAGACCGACTCGCGCGTGATATTCACCGAAGGCAGGCTCAGCACCGCTGGGGGAGAACTCCTCGCCACCGCGACGAGCACGCTGCTCATCTTCACCCACCAACCAGGCGCTCTGACAAGATGACTGATACCGGTACCGCTGTTGCGCTGACGCCGGCCCCTACGGATCGCGTCTTGTCCCGGGCCACCCTGTCGGGAATACCGGCGTTGAGCCGCTTCGGCATTCCCTTGGGGCTTGCCGGTCTTGGCGGCGGATGGTCCGCCGCGAGGAGCTCTCTCGGATCCCCGATGTGGCCCGAAGAAATCCTTTACGGGGCATCAGGCTCCCTGTGGTTGATCCTGTCCGCCGTCTACGTGGTCCGGGGCCTTCGCCGAAAAGGAACATTCCGGGCCGACTTGCGACACGAAGTGGCAGGGCCCTTTGCGTCCTTCATCCCACTCATCGGGATCCTGCTTTCGTCCCACTACAGCCAGTATCTGCCGCCATGGGGCGCCTGGCCGTGTGTGGCTTTCATCGCCGGCCTTGCCGTCGTCGCTGCCCAGCTCCTCGCCCACTGGGTCACCGGCGGGGTATCCATGCAATCCATCCATCCCGGCTACCTGCTGCCCGTCGCGGCCGGATCCTTCGTTGCCAGCATCGGGTTCTCAAGCATCCACGCCCATAGTGCGGCCATGGCAGCGTTCGGCGTTGGAGTGTTCTTCTGGCTGGTGATGGGAACTGTCGTCACCGTCCGCCTGATGACCGGCGGCGAGGTGCTACCGGCCGCCAAGGTCGGACTGTCCGCCTATCTGGCTGCGCCGGCAACGGCCAACATCGCGTGGATGGTGTCACATCCAGGACCCATGGGAGCGATTCAGCTCGGACTTACAGGCATCCTGTTGATCATGGTGCTGATGCAGGTCATGCTCCTCCCCGAATACCGCAAACTTCCCTTCACGCAAATGTTTTGGGTATTCACCTTTCCCGTGGGCGCGACCACGAACTATGCCATCCGCTGGCTTGCAACAACCGACCTCCCCGGCCGGGAGATCTACGCCTGGGCGATTCTCGGCCTTGCAACAGCCTTCACCTTGGTCATCGCCGCTCGCACCGTGCCGACGCCCATCGCCCCAAAGGCAGCGAGACTGGCCGCACCACGGAGCACGGAAGTGCACTGAAGCTCCCGCTTCCTGCTTTTCCTGCTCGACCTTCGACGACATAGACACATCGGATTGGGGCGTTCTGCCCCCTTCAGCAAGTCCTCTATGCGGTGCCCGCAGACCCCAGCGGCATCCTGGGCCCTGCGATGGAAACCGGCCCTCAACACCTTCGCCATCACCTTCGAAGGAAGAATCAACTAAATGCCAATCCCGAATCCACCGTTAAACGGACAGTCCCCGTGACAACTGGAGGTTGGTGTCAGCGGGGCAGGAGCAGGCGGATCTGGGTGCTGATGTCCTGCACAATGTCCTCGGTGCGAAGAGCGGGATTTGCATTGACTGCCATGCTGAGGAACATGATCGCCGAGACGATGCGTGCGGTTGTTGCGGCATCATCGGCATTGAGAAGTTCATCGCGGCCCAGGACGGCGGCGATGGCTTCCTGGGTCTGAGCGACGATGGAGAGAGCCTGGCTGTGTTGCGGCTCGGCCGGGTCGCCGAAGACCATTTCCCGCAGATAAGTGCGTCCGTTATCGACTTGGATACGGTTGCACTCCACGATCGGCCGCACGATGGCCATCACTGCGTCCGGTGGATTCGGGATGGTTTCAGAATCGGCCCGGCCCCGTTCGAGCCCCTCAGCGGAGTGGGCGTTCTGCACGAGCAGGAGGAGTTCTCCCTTGGTCTTGGCGTAGAGGAACAGGGTTCCGGTGCCGATGTCAGCCTTATCGGCGATCTGCTGGGTGGTGACATCCTCCACGCCGTGCTTGGCGAACAGCTCGCTGGCTGCGGCGGTGATGCGGTCCAGCTTCTGCTGCTTGTTCCGCTCACGCCGTCCTAGCGGCTGGGATGCGACAGGCATGCAGGCCCCTCTCTCTTCTCCAGTTAACTGACTGGGCTCAGTTAGGAGTGTAGTCCTCCAGGAGCGGCATTTTCTGGTCAGGTGGCCAGGAAGTCGACGACGGCTGGAGCGAATGTGGCGTGGTGCTGGAAGATGCCGCCGTGGCCGGAGTCTGGGTAGATGATCAGCTCCGATCCTTGGATGCGCCGGTGCAGGTCTTCGGAGAGGACGGATGGCACCATGCGGTCGTTGTCGCCGTTGGCGATGAGGGTGGGGTGCGTGAGTGTGGACAGGTCTGACGGGGCGGAGCGGCCGAAGGCCTGGATTGCCTTCAACTGGGTTTGGAATGCGTGGGTGCTGATCGGCTTGTCACGGTCGGCGCTGCGCTCCTGGAGGCGCTTGATGAACGCTTTCGCTGCGGGCTTGCCGGTGGTGTTGCGGTTGAAGAACAGGAACTCCTTGGGATCGGACCTTGTCAGGATTGCGCGGAGGATGTCCCAGTAGGTGGTGCCGACGACCTTGTCGATATCCTTGCCGCCGCGAGGGCCGGTTCCGGTGAGCACGAGCTTGCGGACAAGGTCGGGATGTTTGAGGGCCAGGTCCCGGGCGATCATGCCCCCCAATGAGAAGGAGAAGACATCGATTTTGTCGAACCCGAGAGCCTTGATGAAGGTGTAGGAGTCGTCGGCCATTGCCTCGATGTTGCGGGGAACTTGCCCGGTGGAAGCGCCGACACCGGGCTGGTCGAAGGCGATGACGTGGCGGTTCTTCGCGATCGGGTCGATGATCCGGGGATCCCAGTTATCCAGTGTGGCGGCTAGGTGCAGGAAGAACAGGACGGGGATGCCGCCCTTCGGCCCCAGCTCCCGGTAGGCGTAGGTGACACCTTCGGCTGTGATGGCTTTGGTAGGTGCTATCGCGTACGAGGTAACGACAGAGTCCTGCGGGGTTCCGGTGTTGTCCATGACGGTTGTTCTCCTGCGTGGTTTGTGAGGTGGAAAGATGGCGGTTCAGTTGGTCAGGGCGACGACTGCTTTGCCGCGGATGGCGCCCTCGGCCAGGTACTGCAGCGCCTCTGGGGTCTGGTCGAAGCTGAAGACCTTCCCTACGACGGGGCGCAGCACGCCGTCGTCGACCAGCGATGCGATCTGGCGAAGTTGGTCGCCGCTTGCGCGCATGAAGAGAAACTCGTAGCTGACGCCAAGCTTCCTGGCATGCCGGCGAATTTTGGTGCTGAGTACAGTGATTGCCAGGCGAAGCGCAGGATTCAGCCCGGCTTCGCGGGCGAATGCCGGATCCGGCGGCCCGGAGATACCGATGGCCTTGCCGCCGGGTTTGAGGAGGCGCATGGACTCCTCGAGGTTCGCCCCGCCGAGGCTGTCGAGCTCGAGGTCGTAGCCGCTGAGGAGTTGCTCGAAGTCCTGGGTGCGGTAGTCGATCATGATGTCGGCTCCGAGGTCGCGCAGGAAGCCGGCGTTGGAGCCGCTCGCGGTGGTTGCAACGGTCGCGCCGAGGTGCTTCGCGAGCTGGACGGCGATAGAGCCGACCCCACCGGCTCCCGCGTGAATGAGAACCTTCTGTCCGGGACGCACATTGCCCCGCTCAACGAGGGCCTGCCATGCGGTCAGCGCCACCAGCGGCAGCGAGCCGGCCTCCTCCATGCTGGCCGATGCAGGCTTCAACGCAAGATCGTCCTCGGCGACCGCGATGCGCTCGGCGAACGTGCCGATGCGGTCCTTATCGGGGCGGCCGTAAACCTCATCACCGGGCTTGAACCCGCGCACTCTAGACCCGACCTTCAGGACGGTGCCGGCCACGTCATTGCCGAGGATCAGCTGGAGCTTGTAGGGGAGGATTTGCTTGAACTCGCCCAGCCGGATCTTCTCGTCCAACTGGTTCAGGCCTGCCGCTTGAACCTCCACGAGCACGTCGCTCTCGCCGACAGTCGGCTCAGCAACCTCCGCTTCGCGCAGCGGCTCCTTGTACTTGGTGACGACGAATGCCCGCATGCTGTAATGCTCCTTCTGGGGGTTTTGGTTAGTAGCGATATCTCGGGGCGTTGCCCTGCCGCGCCGGGCACTCTTGTCAGTACCGGCATATTTGGACGAGCCGCGAAGAGAGTGATTACAATCAATTATGACTGCACTCAGATATTTGTCAAGACCGGGCCTCGTTGATTGCGAGCAGGGGAGTGCGGCGAACCGCGGCGAACCAAATTGAGAAAGGATGGACGGGACACAGCTCACCCAATTTAGTTGAAGCTTCAAATATTTTACTGATAGCGGTGCACATTCGCTCTCGAACTATTGACTGCTTTGCGTCCTGTAACCTGCGGGCGGGTTGGTATTGAGAGATTCACAGGATTCATAAGATTCATCGACATTCACAGCACCGGTGTTGAGAACCCATTTCGACCGACGGCTGGGGCGACGCCGCCGGATCTTATCGGGCGCGGCGGAGTGCTCGACGAGTTCGCTTATGGTCTGCGGATCGGGTCGGGGGCGCCGGGGCTCCTGACGATCTTTACCGGGGCGAGGGGGTCGGCAAGACCGTCATGCTCGGTGCCGCCGAGGACCTGGCCGTGGCCGGTGGCTGGGCGGTGGTGTCCGGGACCGCGACCGGAGGATTCCTGGGCCGTATCGGGGAGGCGATGCGCAGGCTGACGAATGAACTGGGGGATGCGCCGACGGGCCGCCGGGTGACGGGGGTGTCGGTGGCTCCCGGTTCTCGGTCACGACCCAGCTTGCGCCCGAGGAGCAGGTCGATTGGCGGGGGCGGGGAGCGGTGCTTTTGCGTTTGCTGGCGGAGCGGGGGGACGGGGTTGGTCACCACGGTGGATGAGATTCATGCGGCGGACCGGGTCGAGTTGTCCCAGCTGGCCGCGGATGTCCAGCATTTATTCGCGAGGGCCTGCCGATCGGGCTGATTTTCGCGGGTTTACCTGCGGCTGTTTCCGATTTGCTGAACGAGGGAGTAGCTACGTTCCTGCGGCGCGCTGACCGGATCGATCTGCATGCGGCCTCGAGGCGTACCGGGATGCGGCCGAACGCCGTCGGTAACTACCGGACGCGTTTGATGGATGCGGGTCTGTTCGAACCGGCAGGTTACGGGCTCGTGGACTTCGCCATCCCTGGGCTGCGCGAATACATGACCGCCGGTCCGGCCAGGAAATAAGCCGCGCGCCCGGCGGAACCTCGGACCGATCTCCCTAGTCCATAAAGCTGGCATTCCCAGTGTGTTGACAGTGTCAACACTTTTGCCTTCGGACTGGGTCGTACATCGGTCGGTTTGGCTCGGATTGGCTATGTTTTCGGGAGTTCCCAGTGTTTCCGCAGCCTGGAATGCCGTTCGGTCCCACCTCGGGCACAGTGTTTCCGCAGTTCAGGGGCCTATTGGCCCCGGACTGTTGACAAAGCTTGACTTTTTGCATTGGTTGGTCTTCCCACCCAATCGCAATCGTATCGGTAGGCGGGAAGATTGATGTGGCAGGACTTGCCATTCCGCTTTCCTAGGCGGGGCCGAAAATGGCGGCGGCCCGCACCCGCCGTAATCGTGACCGCGAGCCGGCCCGAGCATCTCGATGACACTGTCAAAGCCGCCGAGCTGATCCTGGACCGGGAGATCCTGGATCGAATCACGGCGCGCTGGCCGACGTCATTGAGCGGACCCCCGCGAAAGTCGAATCCTTCCCGGAACGCGTCTAACTCCGGCCTCCAGGGTCCAGGACCTGGTCCCGGTGACTAGTGAACGGGAAATTGTCCCCGATTCCCCCCTTGAACGAGGGGGGGACCCCC
>JACXTT010013756.1_pt1 | contig 10639 bp, 8 predicted proteins | sample 9270951 | NCBI WGS metagenome assembly JACXTT01 (sample SAMN15532306, study PRJNA645909) | rock metagenome | isolation source: weathered quartz diorite | place: Puerto Rico | collected 2017-06-21
GCACCGTATTCACTCGGAACATCTCGGGTGCATGATCATTCGATGTGAGCTGAGTGCGCAGGGCAGCCTCGCGAATGCGGACGCGCCAGCTGCGTGCCCACCCGATGAAGAACTGCCGGTCCTGCTGTCGGACGAACGTGGTGTCCGTGACCCGGTCGCCGAGGGAGAGGCGGTACGCCGCGAACGCCGCGGTCAGGCCAGCGAGGTCGGCGACGTTCTCCGTTCGCGTCAGGCTGCCGTTCACGGCGAGGTCGGGAAATGGGCGATACCTGGAGAATTGCTGGACCAATGGATCCGCCGCTGCCTGGAACCGAGCCATATCCTCCGCGGTCCACCAATGGCGCTCCGCGAAGACGGTGTCATAGTCGGCGCCGAGCACGTCGATGTAGTGGCTGATGTCGTGCCCGATGATGGCGCCGATGGCGCCATAATTGGCGGCATCCGACGCCGTCGAGTCGAATTTCGGCGCCTGCAGGAGGCCGGCCGCGAAGTCGTACGCGTTGTGCTGGAACACGAGCACCGCACCCACCGTCTGAGGCGCGATGCACCAGCGCGTCAGGTCGACGGGGCGACCCAGTCGGGCGAGCGTGCGGCGGCGATCACGGCCCAGGACGCGGCGATGGTTGCCGAAGGCATCCGCCGGATCGACGACCAGGTCGCCATCGTCCTCCCAATGTTCCGGGTACCCGATGCCGACATAGAGCGTGCGCAGCTTCGCCAGCGCCATCGTTCGCATCGCGGGCGACATCCACGGCGTCGCTTCCACCTGCCGTATGAACGCCGCCCGCACCTGGGCCACGATGCCCTGCACGCGTGCCTTCTGTGCAGGAGAGAAGTACCGCTCGGCGTATATCCTCCCGATGGCGTCGCCCAGCGCCAGCTGTGTCGCGGTGGTTGCTCGCTCATCGCGGCTCGCTGGAGGCTGCCCGGACACCGCGCTGCGCATCGCGAGGGCTTCATCGGCGAAGGCACGCGGCAGCAACTCAGCCTCATCGTCCAGCAGATGGGCCCGCAAATAGTCTTTCCAGGTCTCGAGCGGCGTCGCTGAGACCAGCGCGGCCACACCCGTCAGGGCCCCGGGCTGCCAGACGGTGATCGTGTCTTGCCTGCCGAGCCCCGCCGCGGCGAGAAATGCCGGCCAATCCATCCCCGGGGCCTCACGTGCGAAATCGGCGCGGGTCCAACGATGGTCAGCATTGTGATCGTTGGCCGAGATCGCGCGTGTCGCCTGGCTGTGGGCCAGCGATGTCTCGAGTCGCACGATCGCTGCGGCGCGATCGTCGGCGTGATCATATCCGGCGAGCGCTAGCATGCGGCCAACGTGAGTCTGATACCTGGCTCGCAGTGCCTGCATGTTGGGCTCGACGCTGAGGTAGAAGTCACGGTCGGGGAGACCGAGTCCGCCCTGCAGCAGAAACACCGGGTAGGTGCGCTCTCCGTTGATCCCGGGTTCGACCGACAGCCCGATGACTCGCGACGACTGATAGATCCCATAGATGAGCGGATCGACGTCGGTGCCGATCCACAGCCCCAACAGACGCGTGAGGGCGGCCTTGTCGCGGACGCGATCGATGCTGTCCAAGGCGGGCCGAAGGGGGGCAATGCCGCGCGCTTCGATCGCGGTCTCGTCGAGCCAGGCGGCGCGGAAGTCGGCGACGTTGCGCGCTGCCGTTCCGCGGGGAGCTGTGACCGCGGCGTCCAGGAGGGCAGCGGTCTGGCGCCGCGTCTGCTCGGTGATCTCGTTGCGGACGCCCCAGCGTTCCACGCCTTCCGGAATGACCGTGTTCTTGAGCCACGCCCCGTTGGCGTATGAGAAGAAATCGTCGCCGGGCGCGACGCTGGTGTCGACGCCTTGCTCGAAGCGTTGTGCGCGCGCCGAGTCACCAGCGCCGCACACGATGAACAGCGCGAGGGCGATGCGGGCAGCGGCAGCTTGTCGATTGGTGGCCATGGGCGCGAACCTAGGGCAGGGGTCATCGATTGTCGGCGCCCAAGGCCGACAGGTTTGGATCAGTTTCGGACATGATGCGAACAATGGCGTGGCGTTTCAGGTGCGTGGGCCATAATGTTTGAGCGGGAGGCCATGTCCTGAAATGATCGCTCGCGCCGACCTGATCGACTGCCTGTTCGTCATCGCCCCGCTATCGCTGCTGCAGGACATCGCGGGGCCCGCCGAGGCGTTACGGCTCGCGAACTTGCATCGCGAACGGCACGGCCAGCCGCCGCGCTTCCGGCTGCGATTCGCCGGCCCCGATTCCCGGCCGCCGACCTCGGTCGGCCTCGCGCTAGCCGGCCTCGAGCCGTTGCCCGCCCGGCTGGACGCGCCGACCTGGATTGTGCTCGTGGGCCAGCCGGCCGCGCATCTCGATCGCGTCACACCGGCGATCGCGGAGATTGCGCAGTGGCTCAAGCGGATGGGCGAGTCGGTGCTCGCGCACAGCTCACCGCATCGGGTACTCGCGATCTGCTCGGGGGCACTGCTCGCGGCACGTGCGGGTCTCGTGGCGGGGCGGCGCTGCACGACGCACCATGAGCTGCTGCAGGCCCTGCGAGCGTTGGCGCCGCGGGCGCAAGTGGTCGACAATCGCGTGTTCGTGGTCGACGGGCCGTTCGCCTCGAGCGCCGGCATCACCGCCGGCATCGACCTCGCGCTGCACCTGATCGCCGAGGAGTGCGGCGAGGCGCTCGCGGCGAGCGTCGCCGAAGACATGGTGGTGTATCTGCGGCGCTCGCCGCGCGACCCCGAGCTGTCTCCCTTCCTGGTGCACCGGCGCCACCTGCATGCCGCGGTCCACCGGGTGCAGGACGCCATCGTCACGCGCCCGGAGCGCGACTGGGACATGGCCGCGCTGGCCGCGGTCGCGCACGCCACCGAGCGTCACCTGCTGCGGTTGTTCATGGACCACGCCGGCGTGTCGCCGCTGCACTACCTGCGACTCATCCGCCTGGAACGCGCCCGCCTGTCGATCGAATGCGGCGCCACGGTCACTCGCGCCGCAGAGGTCGCGGGCTTCCGGTCGGGACTGCAGCTGCGCCGGGCGTGGCGTCGCCAGTGGGGCGGGTCGCCGCGCGACGCGGCCCGCGCGGCGGTTGCCTCGTCGCACCCAGCAGCTTAGGCGCCAACAGCTTAGCCCTTTCTCCGGCGCGACGTGGTCCGGTCCGATCGGTCCGGACGACGCGTCTGACCGGCTGCTCCACCTTCGAGCGGTCACACGGACCCGTCACAGGGACGGCGAAACCGCATGACGACCGACTCGAAAGCGGAGCGTGCACCATGACACGGAATACCCTCATCAGCGCGGCGATGGCATCGGCCATGGCCTTGATCCAAGCGCCGGCGCAAGCCCAGAGCGGACAACCGCCCCTCCACGTCAATTCGCGGTGGCACGAGTGCTCGATTCAACTCGATCCCGCCCTCACCCAGACGGCCTGGCGGCAGTTCACACAGGAAGCCGGCCTGGTGGTCTATTTCCGCCCGCTCGACGACGCGCGCCCCATCGGCAAAGGCCGGTTCGAGGTCTCGGTGCTCCAGTGGCAAACGGGCATCGATGACGCCGACGCCGCCTGGAACGACACCTTCGTTCACCCCGACTCCACGCACTGGCTGTTTGAGGGCAGCGGTCTCAAGTTCCCCGGCCTCACGGCCCGGGTAGGTGTTACTCGCAACACCGACGTTGCCGCCTACGTCACCAAGAGCCCCGGTGCGAACTACGGTTTCTACGGCGGCCAGGTGCAGCACAGCCTCGTGAACGACACCACACGAGGCTGGGCAGCCGCTGCACGCGTGAGCTTCGTATCGATGTACGGCCCGGAGGACTTGGACTTCACCGTTTACGGGGCGGACCTGGTGGCCAGCCGCACGTGGGCCCTGACGAGCTGGGCCAGCATCTCCCCTTATGCCGGCGTTTCCACTTACCTCGCGCGAGCGCACGAGAAGACCGCCGCTGTAGCGCTCAACGACGAACGGGTGCTCGGCGCACAGGGGATGCTGGGCGCCGAACTGCGCCTCTCCAAGGCCCGGATCGGGGCGGAGTTCAGCGCCGCGCGGGTGCGTTCGTTTTCACTCAAAGTGGGTTTCGGGATCTAGGCGGTCTTCTCGAAGGTGAACCAGGGCGGCCGGTGGCTCGGCTGCTCTGGTTCGGCTCGCTCGCACCCGTATCTTTGTGGTGATGGCGGGTGTCACGCTCGGATGGATCCAGCTCACCACGGTCGCCGGCTCCCTGCAGGGCCTCCTGCTCACGGCGGTGCTTGCCCTGCAACGACACAACCGCACCGCCAATCGCCTGCTCGCGGCTCTCATGGCCGCCTTCACGCTGTATCTCGCAGCCAGCTTCTACTATGACTCCGGGCTGGTGCGCGTGTTTCCGCAATTCTTCGGCTGGGCGTACCAGATGCCCTGGGTGTTCGGCCCACTCGTCTACCTGTACGCCGTTGCCGCGAGCGATCGCGCGTGGCGGTTCCGGCTGCCGGCCCTCCTCCATTTCGTGCCGGCCGGGGTGAACCTGGCCGCTGCCGTGCCCTACTACCTGATGAGCGGGGCCGAGAAACTCGCGACCTACGAGCAGTTGGTGGCGGGCGAGATCGCCCCGCCGCTCGCGGCCCTCGATCCGCTCAAGTACGTCTCGGGGCTCGGCTACTCCGTTGCGACGGTGCTGTCCTTGCGCGGCCATCGGATCCGGGTGGAACACAGCTACTCGAACACGGCCCGCGTCAGACTCACCTGGCTGCTTTGCCTGACGGGCGCGGCCGCCGGGATCTGGCTCCTCGCCACCACCCTGCGAATCACCGATTTCGGCACCCGGCTGCGGGACGAGCACGTGTCGCTGGCTATCGCGCTCGTGGTCTACGGTATCGGCTACATGGGCCTGCGACAACCCGAAGTGTTCCGGTACGACACCGCGGAGTTCGCGATCCCGAACGGGGCCGCCGGGACCGCGGTGCTGCCACTTCCGGAACCGCCGCGGCCGGACGCGTCCGCGCAACGCTACGAACGCTCAGGCTTGGGGGACGACGAAGCGGCTCGACTGCGGCAGTCACTCCTGGCGATCATGGACGTCGAGCATCCGTGGAAGGACAGCGAGCTGACCCTCGCCGATCTCGCCACGCGGCTTCACAGCACGCCGCATAAGTTGTCCGAGGTGCTGAATGCGCAGGTCGGTCAGACCTTCTACGACTTCGTAAACGGCTATCGGGTGCGCGAAGTGCAACGGCGCATCAAGGCGGGGGAGGCACGCGCGCTGAAGATGCTCGCATTGGCGCTGGATGCGGGCTTTACGTCGAAGTCCACTTTCAACGAAGTATTCAAGAAACACACGAACCAGACGCCGTCGGATTTCCGGCAGGCTGTAGGGGCGTGAGAGCGACGAGGCATCGTTGGACACACTCATTCAGAACATCAGGATCGGGCTCAGGAGCCTCCGCCGCACGCCGGGATTTGCCGTCGTTGCGGCCCTCACCCTCGCGCTCGGTATCGGTATTTCGACGGCGGTCTTCACTGTCGCCGACGCGCTGTTGCTTCGACGTCTGCCTGTGCGCGATCAGGACCGCCTGGTCGTGCTCTGGGGCGTAGGGCCTGACGAGAGTTTTGCATACCCCATCGACTTCTCTGACGGCCGTGAGCTCGCCCGGAGTGCGCGAAGTCTCGAGCGGAGCGCACTGTTTCTCTACAATGGGGCCTCCTCGCTTCCGATACGCGACGGCGACCAGATCTCGCGCCTGCGCCGCGCACTCGTGTCGGGTGAGTTCTTCGACGTGTTCGGCGTACGCCCCGCGCTCGGCCGCGCGCTGCGCTCTTCAGATGACGTGCGCGGTGCGGCCCCAGTTCTGGTCCTGAGCTACGCTGCGTGGCAGCAGCGGTTCAATGCCGATCCCCATGTCCTTGGTCGGCAGGTCGTGATGTACAGCGACGGCACGCCATATACCGTCGTCGGTGTCATGCCACAGGGGCTCGACTTTCCGAAGGGAACCGATTTCTGGGCACCGGTTGTCGCGTCGATGTCGCAGGAAGGGTTGTCCCTGATGGGCTTCTACGTTGTTGGTAGGCTTGCGCCGGGCACGACACCCGGAAGCGCGGCCAACGAGATGACGGCCTTCTTCAGACGTTCTGAGGCGTCGCCATGGCAACGTCACTTCCGTGGCGTCGCCAGCCTGTGGCCCCGCCTCGTGATCGGTGATGTGCGACCGGCGCCGGTTGCATTCGCGGCAGCCGCTGGCTTGCTCCTCCTGATCACGTGCATCAACGTCGCCAACCTTCTCCTGGTGCGCGGGTTCGCACGGGTCCGGGAAGTTGCGGTTCGATCAGCGCTTGGCGGGAGCCGCAGCCGCATCCTCTCCCAGCTATTGACCGAGAGTGCGCTGCTGGCAACTGCCGGCGCCGCGCTCGGTGTTACCCTGGCCGCCGTCGCCGTTCGGGGCTTCGTCGCATTCGCGCCCGCGGGGGTGCCCCGCCTTGACGAGATCCACGTGAACGCGACTGCGCTGATGAGTGCAGTCGCCATTACCGCCCTCGCGATGCTGCTCTTTGCACTCGCCCCGGCGTTCTCGACCTCCCGCACTCACTTGCAGCAGGCACTTCGCGCCGACACGCGGCACAGCGCCAGCGGTCGGTCTCGGCTGGCAACGGAAATGTTGGTCGCTGGACAGCTCGCTCTCGCTCTCCTCGTGCTCTCAGCTGCAGGCCTGATCACGAGGAGCCTGGTGAAACTGGAACGGGCCGACCTGTCGTTGGAGCCCTCGCACCTGTTGATCGGCGAGTTGGCGCTTCGCTCCGACTTGTACGGCGATGCATCGAAGGAACGCGCACTGCTCGAGCGGTTGGTGCCGCAGCTCGAGGCGATCCCGGGTGTCCGCGCGGCTTCGCCCGTGGTGGCAGTTCCCTTCTCAGGGGCTCGTGGCTGGGACGGGAAGCCCACGGCCGAGGGGCAGTCCGCCGAAGAAGCGGCCGCCAACCCGATGCTCAACATGGAGGTCGTCACCCCGGCGTACTTCGCGGCACTCGGCATCCCTGTGCTCCGTGGCCGCGGCTTCACGGATCAGGATCGCGAGGGCGCGCCGCTCGCCGTCATCCTCAGTCAGTCCGCCGCTCGGCATTATTGGCCAGGAGACGATCCTATCGGCAAGCGACTGGGCAATGGTCCCAAGCTGGAGCATACCGCCACCGTTATCGGGGTCGTGCCCGACACGCGCTACCGCGACCTGCGGGATGCGCGCCCCAGTATCTATTTCCCACTGCGCCAGTCATTCTTTCCGTTCGCGCCAACGACGCTTGCGATCAGAACCACCGGCCGCCCGATTGATATCGTACCGACTCTCCGGCGTTTCATCAGAGAAGCGGAGCCAGGCGTTGCCCTGGCCAGTGCAGCACCATTCGAAGCGCTTCTCGAAGGACCTTTGGCACAGCCACGCTTGAACGCTCTCCTCCTCGTTGTCTTCGCGGTCGCGGCAGTCGCTCTTGCTGCACTCGGCATGTTCAGCGTCATTGCCACCATGGTGAGCCAGCGCACACGCGAGCTCGGCATTCGACTTGCGCTCGGAGCCTCGACGGGAGATCTCTGGCGCATGGTGATGCGGCGCGGGTTGCTCATTGGAATCGCCGGACTTGCCCCGGGCCTCGTCGTGGCGCTCGTCGCGAACCGACTGCTGACGGCGCTGCTGTACGAAGTGAGCCCGACCGATGCCGCGCCGCTCATCGTTGCGTCCGGCGTCCTCTTGGCGCTCGTTGTACTTGCCAGCGCCATTCCGGCCCGGTTCACTGTGCGGGTCGATCCCGTGCTCGCGCTACGAGCTGAGTAGTGCGCCACCCTGGTGCGTCCCCCATCGTCCTCCCCGCGCTCGCCGCCTGTAACGGACCGCCTGCGCGCCTCGTCGCCGGATCCGGTGATACGGTTCTGATCAACAACCGGCTGCCGGTGCATTTGTCCGTGCAGGTGTTCGACGCCGCGGGCCGCGAACTGCCCAACACGGAAGTCCTGTTCCAAGAGACCTCAGGGATCAGTGTCCCACTAACCCGCAGCGGCGTGGTCACGTGCACGCAGCCCGGAGATATCACGCTCCGAGTTTCTCTCGGTGCGCTCTCCAAATCGGTACTCGTGCGGTGCCGGCCGGTCCACCAGTTGCTCGGCGGCGGACCGGTAAACCTCGTGCTGGGTGATCCTCCGTACGACTTGCTGTTCGAGGGAGTCGACTCCGCGGGGCGGATGGTGGGACCGTTGAGCGCCGTCGCGACAGTCGATGACACTATGGTAGTTGCGCTCGAGGGGTGGCAGATCCGTGTCCGCAACCCGGGAACAACAGGCGTGGATCTCTACGTCGGCGACGAGTGGGCGCGCTGGTACGTGAGAGTCTTCGAGCCCGCGCTCACCCTCGATGGGATTCACCCCGGTCAGCATCTGGCCGTGCCGGTGCGGCTGGCGGCCGGTGAGATGCGCAGCTGGCAGCTCCCGGCTTCGGTCAGCCGCGAGCACGTTGTGGGTCAGGGTGACTACGAGATGCAAATGCTGCCGATCGGGGACACGCTGCGGGTGCCTCGGCTCGCGGTGCTCGGAGCAATCTGCGATCAACATGGACCGTGGAACGCCACGTGTCTCGCACCGCATGGCGCGTCGCTCTTCGCCTACCACCCGCGACAGACGGACCGCGCGCGTGAGTGGCGCGGCACCCTCGCGGTCGTGCGTCAGCCGTAGCGTCCTTACAACTTCCGCACCCCACGACCGGCGCCGGGCACCTAACCTCTCTGGTGTCCTGGCGATCGACGGATCCCCGTCCGAATGGTGTCTTCCATGAACCGATGCTGTGGTCTCATGCTGCTCTTGGCGGTCAGCGGCGGGCGCGCACAGGGGCAAGACAACGCGTTGAGCACCGAACTGCGTGCCGATTACCACACGGTCCGAGACTACTTCATCCGGGCGGCGGAGGAAATGCCGGACGCCGACTACGGCTTCAAACCAACTCCTGAGGTGCGCAGTTTCGCCCAGCAGGTGGCACACGTCGCCGACGACCAGTACAACCTCTGCGCGCCCGCCAGGGGGGAAACCCGGCAGGCCGCCTACCGGGCGATCGAGCAATCGTTGTCGAAGAAGTCAGAGCTGGTCGCCGCGCTCAAGGGCGCGTTCGCCTATTGCGACGCCGTCTATGACACCATGACCGCCAACGGTGGGACCGCCGCCGTCGCCGGGCAACAGCGGACCCGGTTCGGGATGTTGAACTGGAACCTGTGGCACACCTGGGAGCACTACGGCAACGTCGTGGTTTATCTCAGGCTGAAGGGCCTGGTTCCGCCCTCGTCGCAAGGGATGAAGATGAATTGATCCGGAGTTATGCTTTGCTCCGGGGGTTTTCCATGACTCGATCCGCGTTGCTCGCCTCAGAGCTCGCCACCATCCGCGTGGTGCGGCAATTCCTGCGCTCGGCGGATTCTCTCTCCGCGGCGGGAAAGTGATGCGACCCTCGGGCATGAATCCCGACACCGCCACCGGGCGCCAGCTCGATGCGATGATCGCGCGCTATCTCTTCAACCTCGAAGTCGAGGAGCGCGAGAATGTGCGGACGCGAGAGGCGGACTTCGTCTGTCGCGAGCCGGGGAAGCCGTGGGCGCAGTGCGCGTACTTCGCCGAGGGCATGGGTGCCTCGCTGAACGTGGAATATGAGTTGAGCCGGCGCGGGTGGATCTGGCGCCAAGAGCAGGGCACAGGCTCGCGATGGTCTCAACCGGGAATCGGGAGGGTCGTCCTCGAGCACTCCAGCGGCCGGGTGGTCGAGGCGGAAGGGGCGACGGTGAACGAAGCCCTGGCCCGGGCGGCCGTGAAAGCCGTGATTCCTCTCCGCGCGTGAGCTTCACGCCGTTGATTGTGACGGCTGCCGTCGCCGTCATCGGATACTTCCTCACGTATTGGAACAACCTGCGGCTCTCGAGACACCAGGCGCAGCTGGAGCTGGTGAATCGCAGGCTCAACGAGTTCTACGGCCCGCTCTTCATTATCACGCGAACGATTTCGATCGCCTATCAGGCGCAACTCACCAAGCTCGGCAGGAAGCAGGTGTATGAAGAGGGCCGGAGGCTGACGCCGGCGGAGTGGGAAGAGAACTATGCCTGGGTCGTAGCGGTATATGCGCCGCTCGAGCAGGAGCTGAGTGATCTCGTCATCCATAAGGCGCATCTGCTGCGGGAACAGACCATTCCGGAGTCGCTCTTGACACTCGTCGCCCACGTCTCGGTGACCAAAGCGCTGATCCATAAGTGGCAGAAGAACGACTTCTCCGAGCTCTATCCGGCGATCGATTTTCCCTACACTGAGATCACCGCCTACGCCGAAACCTCCTACAACGAATTGAAGGCTGAGCAGTTCCGGCTCCTCGGCCGCATGAATTGAGGTGGCGCCGTCATCGGCTGTCATACACCGACCTTCCGTCCGCGACTAATGCAGTGACGACGAAGCGTCGGGAGCGAAGCGTCCCCGCAATGGAAAACAATGCCTTGCGCGACCAGCTCGCGGTCCACCACGAGGACGCTTTCGCCTGGGCGCTGAGCTGTTGTCGCCGGGACCGGCGCGAAGCCGAGGATGTGCTGCAGGCCGTGTACCTCAAGGTCCTCGATGGCCGCGCCCGCTTCGACGGCCGCTCGGCGTTTCGGACCTGGCTCTTT
>JACXTT010013757.1_pt1 | contig 10639 bp, 9 predicted proteins | sample 9270951 | NCBI WGS metagenome assembly JACXTT01 (sample SAMN15532306, study PRJNA645909) | rock metagenome | isolation source: weathered quartz diorite | place: Puerto Rico | collected 2017-06-21
TCGCCGGCGGCCGGGCGTCGCGATCGAGTCCCGTCGAGACGGTCTCCGATTCTCGTGTCGATCGTGCGCTCGCCGACACCAGCGTGGTCGTCGCGCTCAAAGACGATGTGCGGGTGCTCGACTGCATCGCCTCCATCGACGACGGCGTCGAAATCGTGCTGGCACTGAATGGTACGCCGACCGAGCTTCGACAGCTGCTGACGAACCACCCCAGGACGCCGGTATTGACGCAGATCCCGGAGACCGGCAACCTGGGCGCCGCTTACAACGCGGGCATCGAGGCGGCGTCCGGTCGATACATCCTGCTGATGGATTCGGACTGTCGCTTCGCCGCCGGTACCATCCGCGCGATGGCCAGGCTCGTCACAGAATATCCCGTTGTCAAGGGACAGGTCGTGTACGGCGTGTCGCCCGGACTCCTGAGCACATTGATTGCGCGTATTCGCGAGTTCGACGAGGGAGACTACATCAGTGCGCTGTCCCCGCCGCTGATCTACGATCGCACGATCGCCGACCACATCGGCGGCTATCACTTCGACCCGCTCATTCATTGGTGCGAGGATCGGGAGTTCGACTTCCGTCTCCAGCTTGCCGACATTCCGGTGCTGTACGAGGCCTCGGCGGTCATCTTCCACGACGCACAGCGCGGCGCGCAGGACCTACGCAGCTATTGGCGTTACGGAATGGGTGAAGGCATCGGTCAGGAATTGGGGCTGTTCACGACACCGGCTGTTCCGTTGATCTGGCGGCTCGTCAGCGATCTCCACATCGTCATCGAGTGTGCCCGGGCGAAAGGGTCGCTGGCGGGCGCTTATTACCTGCTGACACTTGGTGCGTTTCATGCCGGAACGGCGTGGCACCTGCTCGCCGATCCGTACATGGTGCGGTCTCGGTACCCACCCACGGCGCGACGGGTTCGAATGCTGCGCTCGATTCCGCAGCACTGCACGGCCTTGACCGAGGAACAGAAGCGAGTGCTCCGCGCACACCACGCGCGAGCAGGCCGCTCCATCAATCCCTGCCCAGAGTTCAGACTCCTGCTGGAAGCCGTTCGGGCAAAACAGACGGCCGCAGCCGACCTCACGCGCGACGGCATCCCCGCCGCGATGTGATCACGACGCTGGAGATGTCCGAACCGGCCCGTCCGCTCAGGCTCGCGATCGTCGGCTGCGGTGCTGCGGCCGAGCGCTGTCACGTGCCGGCGCTGCCATACGCCCCGGAGCTGCAGCTCGAGGCGCTGGTCGATCCGGTCGCCAGCCACGCGCAGCGTCTCGCCGGTGTCTACGCGGCGCTGCGAACGGACCCGGCTCACGTCAGGATTGTCACGCAGATTCGCGAAATCGTCGGCACGGTCGATCTGGCCGTCGTCGCGTCGCCGCATCGCTTCCACGCACCTCTCGCCGTCGAGCTCGCACGCGCCGGCATCCATTGCCTCGTGGAGAAGCCCCTGGCGCTGACGACGGACGAATGTGACCGCATGATGATCGAGGCCGATGCACACCACGTCGTCCTCGGCACGGCGTTCGTGCGGCGTCTGTTTCCGGCATCCGTGTGGATCCGGAACTAGATGGCGCGAGGAGATCTGGGCGTCGTGCGCGCGATTCGATGGCAGGAGGGATCGCCGTACGACTGGCCGCTCGTGTCGCCGTCGTTGTTCGTCCCTGGGCTCGCGGGTGGCGGTGTGGTCGCCGACGGCGGCTCGCACATCCTCGACCTCATTCTCTGGTGGCTCGGTGCCGATGGGCCTGACACCGTCGCCTACCGCGACACGTCGGCCGGCGGAGTCGAGTCCGATGCTGTGATCGCGCTGGAGATCGGGACCGTCGAGGTCTCGATCGAGCTGAGTCGCCTGCGGCTCCTTCGCAATACGTGCGTCGTCGAGGGGACGGCGGCGACAGTCGAATTCGGAGTCGACGTCGATTCGCCGTTTGTCGTGCGCAGCCCGAGCGGCGTCGTGCTCGAACAGGGAGTGGTCACCGCGACTCCCCCTGCGCAGGAGCAGTGGGAGCGGCTGTTCGCCGAACAGCTTCGGAACTTCGCCGCGGCGACTCGCGGCGAGGAGAAGATCTACGCCGATGCACTGGATGGCCGGCGGGTGACGGCGCTCATTCAGCGGTGTTACGCGGCGCGCGTGCCGGTCGCGACTCCATGGCGAGAAGTCGCGACATGATGAACCGTCTTGGCGGCCGGCGCGTGGCCGTGACGGGCGCGAGCGGCTTCATCGGTGCGCGCACGATTGAGCACTTGATTCTCGCAACCGATTGCGAGGTCCACGCCGTGGTCCGCTCCTTCAGCCGCCTCGGTCGGCTCTCGGAGCTGCCGCAGGATCGCCTGTTCTTTCACAGGGCGGACATTCTCGATGCCACCGCGCTCACGGAGGCACTTTCCGGTTCCGATATCGTGGTGCACTGCGCGTACGGGAGCGACGGCCCACCGGAGGACCAATGGCGAACGACGGTTCAAGGGACGCACACGCTCGTCGACGTCGCGGCAACGTTGGGAGCCGAACGTTTCGTGCACCTCAGCACCGCTGCGGTGCATGATGTCACCGGCCTCGACGCACTCGACGAAACGACGCCGTTGGTCAGGGCTCCGTACCCGTCGTACGAGGGCGCGAAACTGACAGCCGAAGACATCGCGCTCGGTGCCGGACTCGACGCAATCGCTCTGCGTCCGACCGTGGTGTACGGGCCTTGGGGTAAAGACTGGACCTCGACCGTCCTGGCGCGGTTGGCGCGCGGGTGCCGAGGGCTGCCGAGCGGCTCGAACTCGGGGATCTCCAACGCGGTGTACGTGGATGATGTCGCGCGAGCGATTGTTCTGGCGTGCGCGAGCCAATGCGGTGGGGCGTTCCTGATCGGATCGGACGAGACCGTGCCATGGGGCCGTTTCTACGACGCGTTCCGGGCGCTCGTAATCCGGCCTCATGGCGTTGCCGACGCCGCGACCGTCGAAGCGTGGGAGGAGACGCTCTATCGCCAGCGCGCGCGGGCGAACATCGACAAGGCCCGACGGATGCTTGCCTACGAGCCGCGCACGTCATTCGATGAAGGGATGGCAATGGTGCGAGTGTGGAACGCATGGTGTGCGCATCACGAGACGCCTTCGCCCTTTTGAGAGTCATCGATGCCGGACGTATTGCTGGTGTGCGGCGTCGGTGCGGGGATTGACCGGTCTCTCGCCAAAATCAAGGACCTCGACGTTGATGTGCTGGTCGTGACGGACGTGTCGACCGACCGCATCCGGCGCGCGGCGTCGACGATCGTGATCGCGGATCCCACCGATCCGGACGCCGTGGTGTCGTCACTTCGTACCGCCGGTATCCGCACGATTGACGGCGTGCTGTCGCTGGGGGTCGACAACCCGCCGGTGGTTGCCCGGCTGTGCCGACTGTTCGGTTGCCCGGGGCTGGACGAGGAGATTGCCAATGACTGCACGCAGAAGGATCGGCGAATCCGCATCCTGAGCGCGAGCGGTCTGTCCACGCCGCGGCACGTCACCGCCGGCAACGTCCGCGAAGCGCTGGACGCTCTCGAGTCAATCGGACTACCCGCCGTGGTAAAGCCGACGGACCAGTCCGGTTCGGTCGGCGTGGCAAAAATCGATTCGATGGCACCCGCCGCAGCGCTGGTCGCCGACGCGTTGCGGCTCGCTCGCTCGGGACGCGTGGTCCTGGAGCAGTTTCTGGTGGGTACCGAGCACACGGTGGCCGGGTTGTCGGTTGGCGACGAATTGTTCTTCACTGGATTCTCCGATCGCGACTACGGGCGGAAGGAGTTGTTCAGTCCGTATTTCTTCGAGCGAGGTGAGCTCGTACCGACAGCGCTGGATCCCGCGACCGTTGATCGCGTGCTCCGGACGGTGACGAGCGGCGTGCGTGCGCTGCGTCTGTCGCCGGCCGTCTTCAATTCCGACGTCCTGGTTACGCCGAGTGGCGACGTCGTGCTGATTGATTTGACCGGGCGAATGACCGGCGCTCGCTTCGCCACCGACGTGATTCCGCTGGGGACCGGCGTCGACCTGCTCCCCAACGCTGTCAGGCTCGCGCTTGGCAGGCCGATCGAGCTGTCCGAACTGAGGCCGACGCGCAACCAGGCCGTCGTTCAGAGGTACCTGCCGGCGCAGGGCGGGATCGTCGACTGGATTGGTGATCTCGAATCGGCAAAGTTCCCAGGCGTGTACGATCTGTTCTGGGGAATGGACCTCACGGTCGGTCAAGAACTGCCGACGTATCGATCCAGCCGTGACATCCTGGCAGGCGTCATCGCCAGCGGCTCGTGCCTTGCGGAAGCCGATGAAGCTGCCGACCGCGCGCTGGCGTGCGTGCCGCTCCGCGTGATCTGACTCCGGAACCGCGGCAGATGGAGATCATCGTCGAACGGGACATCCCGGTGCCGATGCGCGACGGCGTCCGTCTGGCTACCGACCTGTATCGGCCAGCTGGACAGGCGCGGTTACCGTCGTTGCTCCACCGGACGCCGTACGGCAAACGTGAACAGGTGGCCGGGACGTCGCTCGACGGGCTTCGACTGGCAAGAGCCGGGTTCAACCTCGTGGTGCAGGACGTGCGCGGACGTTTCACATCCGAAGGTCTGTTCCGTCCCTACGTGCACGAATCGCTCGACGGCGCCGACACCGTCGAGTGGATACAGGCCCAACCATGGTCCCGGCCCGCCGTCGGCATGCTCGGTCGCTCCTATGCGGGGGCCGCCCAATGGCTGGCGGCCGTCGCCGAGCCTGTCCCGCAACACTTGCTCGCGTTCGCGCCCGCGATGTCGAGCGCCGATTTCTACGATGGATGGACCTACCGCAGCGGTGCGCTGCAACTCGATTTCTGTCTGCCGTGGGTGCTCGAAGATCTGGCGACGGCGCGCCCCGGGGTCGCAGTCGGCCGACTGGACGAAGAACGTCGACACGCCGTTGCCGACATGGCCGGTGTGTACCGGGAGCCGGCCGCCATTCTCGACCTGCTCGACCACCTGGCACCGTACTATCGCGAGTGGCTCGAGCATCCGGACTTCGATCAGTACTGGCGAGGTATCAGTGCGCGTGAATCTTTTGCCAGGATCGCCGTTCCCGCGCTCATCGTTGGCGGGTGGTACGACGTGTTCCTGCCCGGCACCCTGGCTGACTTCACGAACATCCGACAGATGGGGGCGACCCGCGCGTCGCGCGAACAGTCACGGCTCATCATCGGCCCGTGGGATCATCGGCCAGGTGCCCCCGACGGATTCGATCTCACCGGCCTTCACGAAGCGTGGTTCAGCACACACCTGTCTGACGTGCCGCCGGTCGCAGCGGCCCCTCGCGTCCAGCTCTTCGTCATGGGAGCGGATGAGTGGAGAACATGCGAAGACTGGCCGCCGCCGGGCGCCCACGATGTCCGTTTCTATTTGAGAAGCCTCGGACGCGCGAACACCGCGGCCGGCGACGGGCGGTTGACCCGCGAAACGTCACATGGCGAACCCGAGGATTCGTATGTCTACGATCCGTCGAATCCGGTCCGCGGGAGCCTCGACGAAGTGGAGTGGGGAGAGCACGATCAGCAAGCAGTCGAGCGTCGCGAAGATGTCCTCTGCTACACGACGGCTCCGTTGGAGGAGCCGCTGACCGTCGTCGGCAACGTGACCCTTGTCCTGCATGCGTCGGCGTCAACGGTCGACACCGATTTCGCGGCAACGCTTGTCGACGTGGCGCCCGACGGCATGACGAGATTAATCTGCCACGGCATTCTGCGCGCGCGCTACCGCGACTCTCTCGCCGAAGCGCGCGCGTTGCAGTCAGGGCGCATCTACCGGTTCACGATCAGCGTCGGCGCAACCGCGAACGTATTCGGGCGACATCACCGGATTCGGCTGCATGTCACCAGCAGCAGGGTTCCGCAGTTCGATCCGAACGCGAATACAGGAGGGCCGTCCGTCGCGCTGGTGCCGCAAAACGGGACGCCGGCTCGCATCACCGTGTACCATCGCGTTGGGTTGGCGTCGCACCTCGTCCTGCCGACGCTCCTCTGGTCGGAGTAAATCGCCGTGACCTGCAACGATCAGCCTGAATCCCTCGTGAAGCCATCGACTGGCGCATCACGCTGGCACGAGGCCGAGCTCTTCATGGCACGAGCCGAGCAGGCGTTCAGGACTGCGGACCAGGACGCGCTCCTGGAACTGTTTGCCGACGACGTGGTGGTGATCTTCGCCGATTTTCCTGCGATGCGTGGTAAAGAGACGTACCGGAAGTTTCTTGCGGCCAGGCTGGCCCGGCAGATCGGGTATGAGCCCCGAACCACAGTCCGCGTCGTGGCCGACAACGTGATTGGATCGAGCTGGGAGGCATCCTGGACGGACGCGAAGACCGGGCTGTCGATGCGAGGTCGGGGCTGCGAGTTCGTCACGATCAAGGACGGCAAAATCGTCGAGTTCATTGCGTCGTTCAACGCCTGGGACGATGCCGGCGGCCCTCGGACGCCAATCATCTGATGTCCGGTCAGGCGAAGATTGTCGGTCGGGTGGCGCAAGAGCGCGAGGATCTGTCGCGGTTGCCGCGGGCCCGCGATTTCCACCAGTCCGTTGAACGATTGCAGTGGCTCCGCCAGAACGGCGTGGCGGCGCGACTCGCGCTGGCTGTGCAGGACGACGCCTTCGTTGCCGCCGCGCTGCTGGAGGAAACGAACGGCCGGTGGTTTCTGTGGAAAGGACCATCCGGGGACGCTGCGCAGTCCGGCGTGCTCACGGCGCTGCTGTCGGCAATCGCCGATCTGTCGCCCGTCACGCTGGTGCTCCAGCCCGAGTGGGTGGACATGGCGGCATTGACGCGTGCGGGTTACACCAGCGGCGAGTGCTTTGCCACGCTGCTCGTGCGGGCGGACGGATCCGACGCCGACCTCCTCAGCCGCATGAAGCCGGCGGCACGCCGCCGCGTCGCGCGGGCGGTCCGCGCCGGGCTGCGCTTTGTCGAGGACCGGTCGGCGATCGATCGGTTCTATCCGGTGTACGCGTCGGCCATGCATGCGGCCGCGTCACCGGACTTCGCCACATTCGCTGAACATGCGTCCCTGGTGGCACTGCCGCGGGTGCGTCTGTTTCTGGCACTGCGTGGAACCGAGGTCGCCGCGGGATCGATCTGTTTCGAAAACCAGGATGCACTGGAAGCTCGATACGTCGCCACGGACGCCGCGTGCCGCCATCTCGGCCCGTTGAACTTCGTGCATTTCAAGTCGCTGCGTGTCGCCGACGACACCGGCTTGCGCTTTCTCGATCTGAGCGGTCTCGCCACGGGAGAGTCCGACGACAAGCTTGCTTCGATCAACCGGTTCAAGGAAGCGTTCGGCGGCGTACGGTACGACTATCCCGTTTTTCATCGAGATTGTGTGGCGACGAGATGATTGTGCTCGGGCTTCACGGTTGGGACGGGACCCACGATGCCGCGGCGGCGCTCGTCGTCGATGGCGAGGTCGTCGCATGCATCGAGGAAGAGCGGCTGAACCGCAGGAAGCACGCGCTCTCGGATCGGCCCCGGCTGGCGGCGCGCGCGGTGCTGCGCCACGCCGGCCTGTGCTGGCACGATGTCGACGTCGTCAGCTACGGGTGGAACCTGCCCAGGTACGCGCCGGCGCACGGCCATTCCTGGAGCTTCGCCGACGATCGCGAGTTCCTCTCGTCTGCCCTCGAGATTCGACCCGACCGCTGGCCCCGGCTCGAGTGGGTGGGACATCATGACGCACACGCCGCGGCCGCCTTCCACAGCAGCGGGTTCAATCAGGCGGCGGTCCTGGTCGTCGATGGCCAAGGCGAAGACAAGTCCGTCTCGCTCTATTCGGCCGACGGCACCGGCATTCATCTCGTGCGCGACTGGCCGCCCTGTTGTTCGCTCGGGCACCTCTATGAAGCCGCGACGAGGCACTGCGGTTTTGGCTTTCTCCAGGCAGGAAAGACGATGGGACTGGCCGCGTACGGCCGCAAGCCGGTTGCGCCACTGCCTCTCGAGTGGAAGGGCGGCGACATCCAATCGCCGGTGGCGGACGATGTCGATGAAGAGGCGGTCGTTGACGCATGGTGCCGGATCCTCTCGCAGCGTTACGGTCCCCCGTGCGCCCCGTCGCGGTTCGGCAATCCGCCAGTGGATGGATCGGTCGATTCTGACGACGCGGTCGAGTCCCATCATCCTGATGTGGCTGCGGCAGCCCAGGAAGCGGTCGAACGTCTGTTAACGTCGTTCGTGGACTACGCGCAGCGGACCACCGGCTGCTCGCACGTCGTTCTCGCCGGTGGCGTCGCGCTGAACTGCGTCGCCAACGGGCTCGTTGCCCAGCGCTGTGAAAAGTTTTTTGTTCCGCCGGTGGCGCACGATGCGGGTGCCGCGCTGGGCGCCGCAATGGTGACAGCCGTCCGGGCGGGCGACACGATCCGCAGGTTCCACGGCGCCGACCTCGGCCCCGCGTACGGAACTGCCGAATGCAAAGCGGCGATCGAGGCGAACAAACTCCGGGCGAGGCGGATCGACGATCCAGCGGCCGAAGCGGCGCGCCGGCTGATCGCCGGCGAGATCGTTGGCTGGTTCCAGGGCCGCGGCGAGATCGGACCGCGTGCGCTCGGACACCGAAGCGTCCTCGCTCTGCCGGCGCCGGCCGAGAATCACCGGCGGGTCAACCTGATCAAAGGCCGGGAAACGTGGCGTCCACTGGCGCCGAGCGCTCTTGCCTCGGAAACACCATGGATGTTCGGAAGGCCCGTCGACTCCCCGTACATGTTACTGAGCCTGCCGCTCGCCGATGCGGGCCGTGCTCGACTCCCCGCCGTGGCGCATGTCGACGGATCGACCCGCGTTCACACGGTTGCCGCTGACGCCGCGTTGCCGTATGCGCGGCTCCTTGGCCAGATCGGTGACGCAACCGGTTCGAGCGTTGTCCTCAACACGTCATTCAACGCAGCGTTCGAGCCGATCGTCGGCACGCCGTTCGACGCGATTCGCACGTTCCGTACGATGGCACTGGATGCGCTCGTTCTCGATCACTTCGTGTTGGACAAATCGTCCTTGTGGGCCGCCCCCCGGTCGTTCTGTGGACCCCCGCGCCGTCGCATGAATTCGGACAGCAGGCGTAGTCCGGCATTCAGGTCGGCGCCGTCGCCACCGTAGCCGATACGAACAGCGGTCGGACAGCCGAACGCGCGGCCCGGTACGAGCAACACGCCGGTCTGCTCCACGAGATCGCGGCACAGTGCCTCGGTGTCTGACACACCCCGAACGTCGAGCAGACCGCAAACACCTCCGTCCGGGCGCCGCCACGTCAGCAGGTCGTGGTGCCGAGCGACCCATGCGTCAACGTCATCCAGATTTCGGCGCGCCTCTTCGAGGCGAGGCCCGATGATCGTGTCAGCGTGCTGAATCGCGCGGGTCGCGATCAACTCAACCAGCGGCGACAGAAAGAGCGTCGTCCGGTCACGCATCGGGAGCATGCGCTCGAGGAGCGCCGGTGTCGCGATACACCAGCCGACGCGCAGCCCGGGAAGCCCGAATGCTTTGGACAGCGTACCCGTGGCAACAACGGTGTCGGGAACGGGCGTCCGTGCCGGTATCGAGCCGGGACTCATCGGCAGCTCGGTCATCGCGGCGTCCCATACGAGGATCGCGCCGACTTCGGTGACGCGCGCGACAAGGAGGTGAAACGCGTCCAAGGTCAGCGTTCTGCCGGTCGGATTGTGCGGGAAGTTGACGATTACCGCCTTCGTGGTGGGTGTGATCGCGACGCCGATCGTCTGGCTCACGCGATCATCGTCCGCCAGCGCGGCAACCGGAAGGCGGACGACCTCGCACCGCTGGAGCTCCGCGTACGTGCGCAACGAGTGGTAGATCGGATCGATCACGACCACCCGGTCTCCGGGTCCGAGCAGGGCGGACAATGCGAGCGCGATGGCTTCGCTCGAGCCGTGAGTCGCCATCACCCGTGAGGCGTCGCCGCCCGCGTACCGATCCGCAATCGCTTGCCGGAGCGCGGGAGCGCCGTACGACACGCTGTCGTCCAAGGCGATGACGTCGAGCTCGCGAACGGTCAGGCCGAGGAGCGTCCGGAGCTCTCCGAATGTGTAGCGCCGGACGCCACTGGAGCTGATGTCGAAGCGCACGCCTCCGAGTTGCTCGCGGTACCATGCTTCGAGCGCCGGTGGCTGGCCGACGTCGGGGAGCGCCGTCATCGGCGACAGGGGACTTGTGCCCACCCGCAGTCGCTCCATGTCATCAGTGCCCGATCGGACGGGCTAGGAACAACGCGAACTCTCCGGGAGGGCCGTCGGTTCCGTGGTAGAGCGTCAGATCGAAACCGCAGATGTCGAACCCGAGCCGCCGATAGGCGGCGACTCCGGGAAAATTCAAATTGGTCGTCTCGACCCACACCGTCTTCGCGCCAAGCTCGCGGGCGCGCGACACGGCTCGATCCATGAGACACCGCCCGAATCCACGCCCTCGATACTTCCCGTCCACGTAGTAGTGCCAGATGGCCAGCCGGCGGTTCCAGGTGTTGTAGGCCACGGCGACGAATCCGACGATCTCGCCCGACAGAACGGCGACCCATCCTTCCTCCCAGGGGTCCTGATCCAGCTGCAGGGGAAACCGCTTGTGGACCGGCGGTGACACGGGCACCGACCGCAGG
>JACXTT010013758.1_pt1 | contig 10639 bp, 9 predicted proteins | sample 9270951 | NCBI WGS metagenome assembly JACXTT01 (sample SAMN15532306, study PRJNA645909) | rock metagenome | isolation source: weathered quartz diorite | place: Puerto Rico | collected 2017-06-21
AAATCCCAGTGTGATCGGCGAAATGCTACCGTGCGGCAGCAACTTGGGCGAGGCCGATCTTCTCCATCGCCCGGTCGACCACAGCCTGCAGCTCACGCGCATATTTGACTTCGCGGCCTTTGGCCAGGATTTTCTTGGTTTCCTCGGGGCTAAACCAGGTCGGATTTCGGGAGATCTCTTGCGGAGCTTCTAACCGCTCTACCTCAAGTAGAAACGCTTTGATGACAAACTCCCGAACTCCCGGAGGCTTCCAGAAAACTCCTTTCGAGTGGAGGTAGAGGCAAAAGTGTCGGGACTCAATGTCGCCGACTACGCCCGCTTCCTCCCAGGCTTCACGCGCGGCAGCTTGGCCGTGGGAAAGAGATGGTTCGGGGTCGCCTTTGGGAAACGTCCATTTTTTCCCGCCGTTGGTGTTAACCAGAAGGAACTCGAGGGAGGGGCCTTTTCGGCGGTAGCAGACAGCCGCAACCTGCAGAGGAAGTGCGTGTTGTGGATTCCGTGCTGCTCCCATCTTCGGCGCCTCCGCAGCGCAGTCAAAACCAGCTTGATGCTAATCCGAAGATATTGCAGGAGTGTTAAAGTGCAACGAAAAAGGTGCAACCTAATGTTACCAATGGGTTACGGGTGGCTCACTGGTGGGAGGCACGGTTCTGGCTGGCGCAATGGCTGGGTTTCCAATGTGCGCATGCTATCGAGAATCATCGCAATGACACTTTCGTCCCCGACAGCGGTATTGATCATCATGTGGTAAAGACAACGGGTGGGCCAGTCGGCGCCGAAGTAATGTTTCACGAATTCGATGCGATCACGGTCGACTGTGTCCACCAGCTCTTCCGCTTCTTTCTCGCTGTGACCGATCGACAGTAGGCGCCTTATTTTCTCCGCGCGGGGGGCGTAGAGAAACACGTGGAAGGCGTCCCGAAGCTCGCGCAGAAAATAGGGCGCGCCACGTCCCACGATGACGCAGTTTCCCGCTGCCGCGGCGCGGGCCATCACTTGCTGCCCGATTGCAACGAAGCGATCCGCGTCGAAGGGCTCGGTCCCCTTTAGGGGCATGCTGCGTTCGTAGCTGCCGCGCCAGAACGTCTTGGCCAGACGGTGGAAGGCACTGTCGAGGCGCTCGTCGCAGTACATTACGGCGGAGCGGTCCACGTTGGCTACCTTGGCAATCTCCTCGGTCAAAGCCTGATCCCAGAGCTTCCAGCCGAGACGGCTAGCGATGACGCGGGCGATCTCTGCCGCCCCACTGCCGAATTCTCGTTCGACGGTGATCACTCGAAACACAGTGCGCCCTCTTCTCTGGAATTTGGATGCCAAAAAGCCCGAATTTCCCAACCAGACATCAACCCAAAGGCGACGGGCCGCAGTACCTGCCCTGGCTAATGTACAGCCATCTCGCCGCCCGTGGGCGGCCGTTTCATCAGAAAAACCAATGGAACCATCACTAAAATAGCTACTCCCAACAACCAGAAATTGTCAATGTAGGACAGCATGCTGGCCTGACGAAGGACATTGCCCTGCAACAAGGCATAGGCCTTGTGCATGGCTTCCGATGGGGAAAAGCCGCGTGTCTCAAGCGCACGCGCCGTGCCCTGAAGCATGGACTGGACTTGCGGGGTGGCGGCGGAAAGATGACCTGACAACCGGCTCAGGTGGTGCTGCGATCTGCGGTCGAGCATCGTGGTCACAATCGAAATGCCCACGCTGCCTCCCACGTTTCTGGCCAGGTTCATCAGTCCCGATGCCGCGTTGTTTTTCTCTTTGGGTAGAAATGCATAGGCCGCCGTGTTAATAGGAATGAACAGGAACGCCAGACCCATCGTCTGGATCATACGGGCGTAAACAACTGTTCGAAAATCAATTCCCAGGGTGAAATTGGTCATGTGAAACAGGGAGAATGCAAGTACCACCAGTCCATACGTCATCAGTTTGCGAGCGTCGTACCGGGAAAGCAGGAAGCCAACCAGCGGCATCAAGAGCATCAGGCTGAAGCCTCCTGGCAAGAGCGCCAGACCCGACTGTTCGGCGGTATAGCCGAGCAGGCTCTGCATAAAGAGCGGTAGTAACACGGTGCTGCCCAGCAGGGCAAACCCCAACATGAACATCAAAAGATTGGAAGCTGCGAATGTTCGGTTCGTAAAGAGGTGGAGGTCGATCACCGGATCCTCGCGCGTCCACTCCCAGTAGATGAGAAACAGCAGGGAGGCTGCCGCGATGACCGCGAGCACGACGATGAAATGCGATTCGAACCAATCCTCACGCTGGCCTTTGTCGAGGACCACCTGCAGCGTACCTAAGCCCAATGCCACCAACCCCAAACCAATGTAATCGATCTTCGTTTCCGATAGCTTCTTGCGCCTGAGGTAGGGCGGGTCCTGGATGAGACGCGAGGTGAGTACGAGCGAAAGCATTCCAACCGGAATGTTCAACAAGAAAATCCAGCGCCAGGTGAAATTGTCGGTGATCCAGCCTCCAAGCGTAGGGCCGATGGCTGGCGCCAGCACCACCGCGAGGCCATATACGGCAAACGCCATGCCCCGCTTGGCGGCGGGGAACGTGTCTGCCAGGATGGCTTGTTCACTGGGCTGCAGCCCGCCGCCACCTGCGCCTTGCAGGACGCGGAAAAAAATAAGCATGCCCAGGTTCGGCGCCAATCCACACAGCAGCGAGCTGACGGTGAAGATGGCCACGCAACTCATGTAGAAACGCTTGCGCCCTATGATGGACGAGATCCAGCCGCTCAGCGGCAATACGATGGCATTGGAAACCAAGTAGGACGTCAGGACCCATGTGCTCTCGTCGGTGCCTGCCGACAGGCTGCCGGCGATGTGGGGCAGGGAAACGTTAGCGATGCTGGTATCCAGCACCTCCATGAACGTTGCCAGCGTGACCGCCAGAGCGATGACCCAGGGATTGATGGCCGGCGGGTTGACCGCCGGGCGCGGGAGGGCTGATCCGTCCGCGGTCAGAGCCGCGGTGCTCATCGCACCCAGACCTTTGGTTCGACCGACATTCCCGGCCGCAATATATGTTCTTTGGTCTCCCCCGCATCGAAGGTGATTTTCACCGGGATGCGCTGTACAACTTTTACGTAATTGCCCGTGGCATTTTCGGGAGGAAGCAGGCTGAAGAGCGCCCCGCTTGCGCCGGCGACACTCTCTACGTGGCCGTTGTACTTCTTGCCGTAAGCGTCAACAGCAATGGTGGCCCGCTGTCCGGGCCGCATCAGACGAAGCTGACTCTCTTTGAAGTTGGCGGTGACCCAGATGTCGTCCAGGTTGATGATTTTCATCAGTTCTTGGCCAATCTGCACATTTTGGCCTACTTCTACAGTACGGTTGCTCACGATGCCGTTGACCGGCGCAACCAGCCGGGTATATTGCAGGTTCAGTAGGGCCTGTTCCAGTTCCGCCTTCTTTTGCTGGGCCTGGGCTTGGGCTGCCTGGGCCCGAGCCCGCACGGATGCATTCTGTTGCGGGGCAGTTTGAGCAGCGCGAAGATTGGCATCCGATTGGTCGCGCTTGGCCTGGGACTGAGCCACTTGCTGTTCGGCGGCAGCGACCGACGCGCGGGCGGCGGCTACGCCCGCTGCGCTCGACCGGGCGGCGGCGACCGCCTGGTCGTACTGCTGGTGCGAGATCTCTTGCTTGTCCACCAACTGCTTATAGCGGCCCACATCATTTTGCGCTTTGATGTCATTGGCAATCGACTGTTCCAGTTCTGCCCGCGCGGCTTCGAGTTGTTGGCGCGACATCGCGACCCCCGCACGCATGCCCTCGACGTCGGCCTGGGCGGCGGAAAGCTGACTGCCTGTATTTACCGTTGTTATGGGGACATTCACCTGCATGGATTCCGCCGTGGCCAGGGCGTCTTGGTAGGCCGCCTTGGCGCGAGCCACTGCGACCTCATAGTCTCGGGGATCGACTTCCACCAGGGGTGTGCCGGCGGTTACAAACTGGTTGTCGTTGACGAGAAGCTTCATCACATGTCCGGAGACGCGGGCACTGATAGCATTCAGGTGGCCATCGATCTGAGCGTCATCGGTGGATTCATAACTGCCCAAGTAACGCCACAGAAAAAACCCCGCCACCAGCACTACGATTCCCCCCACGATGAGAGCCAGGCGAAAGCGAGGGTTGCGCGAAGCCTGCTTCCAGTGCAGATCTCTCTCGGAAGCCGGCAACGGAGGGTGCTCTCGAGTTTGAACTTCAGGCGTGTCGGTCACTTTTGTCTGTGTGCTTGATTCCATATTACTTGCCCTTCAGATATTGCATGACGCCCTGTTCCGCATAGCCCATCGCGCGCACCAATTCGATCTTGGAGAGGTTGTGGGAATACAGACTGGAAATATAATTTTCATGAGCCCCCGCCACCGACTCCTGGGCTTGCACCACTTCCAAGTTGTCCGTTACGCCGGCGGCAAAGCGGTCGCGGGCCTGCGTCAAAGTCTGCTCCGCCAGTTCGACCGAGCTGCGCGCGACCTGCACTTGTTCGTCGGCGGCCGCCAGGTCCAGAAGCGCGGTGCGGATTTCATATTCTATCTGGCCCCGTAAATTCTCTAGCCGGGCGCGGTTTTGCCGGAGTGTCGCCTCAGCTTGCAAGACGTCGGCGTGCGCTTTTCCTCCCTGAAAGATTGGAATACTCAACCGTCCAGACACCTGGAATGTGCCGTGCGAGTTTCCCAGATTGATTCCCAAGTCGCCGTAATCGGCATTGACGTCGATGGTCGGATAGTGCTCCGCGAAAGCCCCTTTGCGATAGTGCTCTGCCGCTCGCACCTGTTGCACTGCCGCCAGATAATCGGAGCGCGAGGCATACGCACGCTGCAGACTCTCGTCGATTCCAAGGGTGGCCATCGAGTCATAGGGCGCTTGAGATGTCAGCGTAATCTCCTGGCCGACGGGCAGTCCGATGACCCGCACCAGGGCCAATTTTTGCTTGGAATAGTCGTTGCGCGAGACGATTAGCTGTTGCTGCCGGTTTTGCATCTCCACGCGGGCACGAAGCGTGTCGATGGCCGGGCTCAGACCTGCGTTCTGCTGATCCACCGCCTTGTCGTGCAACGCCTGGGCATTCTTTAACTGGGCGGCGGCAGTTTCCACTCGAGCCGCTCCCGACAGAGCGAGCAGATACGCATTGCCGGTTGCCAGCACCACCAGATCGCGGGCGTCTTTGTAGCTGTAGTGGGCAGCCCGCTCGTCCTCGGCGGCTCCACGTTCACGGTTCAGCGCCTTAAGATTCAGAATGGACTGGGTGAGGTACACACGAGCGTCGAAGAAACCGTAAGGACCTACGATTCCTGGAAATCCTGGGAACCGCAGACCCTCAGCCGCCAGATTTTGTTGCGCGACGCTTTCGCTCACGCCGGCGCTGAGGTTGGGCAGAAGCGCGCTTAACTCCTTCCATTTCTGTCCCCGAGCGGCGAGCGTACTGTAGCTCTGTAGCAGCACTCCGAGATTGTTCTTCAGACCGAGGTTAATCGCATCCTCGAAGGTGAGGGGCATCGCTTCCGGCCTAACCTGGCCTTGGGCAACGCTGCCGGAGTATGGACTCTGACTGGAAGGCAGGCTGATCTGGGCTGCGCCCGAGTCCGACTCCGGTGGCGCTTGGGAGTAACCGGTCTTCTGTCCCAACCCCAGGCCAGGCAATAGTAGTACCAGGGAGAGCAAAGCGGCTGGGGCGCCTACGATCCGCTCACATCTCCACTGGGATTGTTTTCTTGAGGTCAGGTCTTCCATATCAAACGGGGCGGTGATAGGTCGTCAATGCAATGAGTTATCTTGATTCCCGGTGTCGCATTATAGATGCAAACGATTGCTCGCAGGGCACCCCAGGACATCGATCACAGCTGTTCTGATTTACAAAACTTTGCTTACTCCACGCGATACTGTTGCATCTAAACGGGAAATACATGTTCTGGAACGGAGGTTCCTTTGAAGAGGGTCATTTGCAGTCTGGTGTTGGCCTTGCCGTTTCTGATGCTCGGCCCAGTCTATGCGCAGGAGTTTGATGCCGCGATCGGGGCGGGGACGGTTCTTGCGCCCTCCGCGTCTAGCGCAACTGGAAACCACGCGCCGGTTACTTTGGGCGGCGGCACCTACCCGGTATTCAGTGCCGATCTTCTCTTGAAGCACAACTTTGGAGTGAGCGGTGAACTCGCCTGGAGAGCCAGCCGGAATGCCTACGCGGCGATCCAGCCCGAGCGTCCGCTTTTTTACGATTTCAACGGAATCTACGCCCCCAAGATCGGGCGGCATGCCGGAGCCGAACTCATGGCAGGCATTGGTTGGGAGAGCATTCGTTTCTACCAGCCGTTCACTACCTGCGGCGCCATTTCTTGCACTGACTTTGTCAGCAGCAATCACTTCATGGGTCACTTTGGTGGCGGCCTCCGTTACTACATCCATGGACACTTCTTCGTGCGACCGGAAGCCCATCTCTACGTGATTCGAAATAACCAGGAATTCAGTTCTCCGGTGGCGACGCGGGTTGGTATCTCCCTGGGGTACACTTTTGCACCGGGTTTCTAGGTTGTCCTCCGTGAGCGGTTTTCTCCAAATGCGAAGGCGGAACCACATGCCTTGCAGGCAGACTTGGTCCCCTTCTGGTGGTGAGCCAGCGAGCCCCTGGGGATTCCCCGTCATTCGGATCAGGAGGCTCTTTGTAGGAAGCGTCGGATGCCGAAATCGTACACTGCCGCGCCGGCCAGTCCCCCCAAAAGCGGTGCGATGACCGGTACCCACCAGACGCGGATGCCGTCGGTGAGCCCGTTGTTGCGAAACCCTGCGACTGCGGTGAACAGTCGGGGACCAAAGTCACGCGCCGGATTGATGGCGTAGCCGTGCATGCCCCCGAAGCTTATGCCAATCGCCACCACAACCAGCCCAATCATCAATGGAGCGAGGTTGGAACCTGGAGGCGAATTGAATTCATCTGTGATGGCGAAGACAAGAAGAAGAAGCAATCCGGTGCCTATCACCTGGTCCAGAAATCCAGCCTGCAGCACGGCGGGAAAAGCCGGAAAGGTAGTGAAAACTCCAGCTGTACTTTCCAGTTGCGGATCCACCCGGTGGAACGCGGGGAGATAGTTTTGATACACCAAGGCCGCGGCTGCGAAAGCCCCCGCCGTCTGCGCCAGGCAGTAGGGCATGACCTTGCGCCAGGGAAATCCTCGGAACACCGCGAGGGCAAGCGTGACCGCCGGATTCAGATGCGCTCCTGAAATTTTCCCGGCGACGTAGATCCCCATGGTTACGGCGAGGCCCCACCCCAGAGTAATGTTGGTGTAACCGCCATGAATGATCTCGCCGGGCGTTTGCGAGGGAAACAGCACAACCATGGCGACGACACCCGTTCCCAGCAGGATAAGCACGAAAGTTCCGAGGAATTCGGCGATCAACTCTGCCATCAGCGGCAACCTGAAATTCATCGAGACGCTCCTCTGTGAGAACTGATCAGACACCGAACCGTTGCAGGATCGCGACGTAGTCTAACAAGGAACCGGGCATTTGCCACGAAGGTGTCGTCTGCCACGAGCTCGTTCGTGCACCGCGAGGCACACTGCTCGAATGGGCGAGTCCGCGCTCCCTTTTCCTCTCATCTGACCTAAGCACAACCTACCCTGGGATGGGAATCGCATCTCATAGGGACATGGGGATGGATGCTTGGTGGGGGAATCGGGATCTAAAGATGCGACGAGTCAGTCTATCGAATTGCCCATTCTGCGGGTGTTCCAAGATCTATCTCTCTCGCTCTGCGAGTTTGTGGGGTCGGGTCTACGCCGTGTTCTGGCTCCGGTTGGTGCGCTGTCACGTTTGCCTGCGGCGCCACCTCCGGCCAGCTTTTCTGCCTGTCCGCGAAAACCCGGCCAGAATTGCGATTCCCAGGAGACCGGCTACTGTGGTTTCTTTCAGAAATGAAAAACGAAGAGCCTGATTCCCGGCTCTGTGGGGAACGATCTTTGCCCACCATAGAACGCCTACAGGACGGCTGGCCGAGGATAAACTGTCTGCCGGAGACGCTGGCGGGTGAAATTTCTGGGGTGGGAGACGGGAATTGAACCCGCAACGTCCGGAGCCACAGTCCGGTGCTCTACCGGTTGAGCTACTCCCACCGTTTCTCCACGATTATAGCAACTGAGATGGGAGCTGTCAGAAGAGGGGGAGACGGTGTGGTCCACCTCAAAGTGTCTAGTTGCGGCCAACGCCTACATACTCGAAACCCATGGCGCGCAAGCGCACTGAATCGAGCAAGTTCTTGGTGTCGACGATCACTGGGCGCTTTAGCAAGTGCTTAATGCGATCGAAGTCGAGTCCGCGGAACTCGGGCCAGCCAGTGCCGACCACTAGGGCGTCCATGCCTTCGGCGGCGGCGTAAGGGGTCTCACAATAGTGAACCGTGCCGTTCAGTTCCATGCGCGCTTCGGGAAGAGCCACGGGGTCATAGGCGCGGACCCTTGCGCCCTGAGCCACCAGGTTTTTTGCCAGGTGCAGCGACGACGAGCCCGCAACCGAATTGGTGTTGGGCTTGAATGCCAATCCCAGGATCCCCAGGTCCTTGTTGCGCACGGAATGCACCACGGTCGAGATTTTATCCAGTATCCGGTCAGCCAGGCCGTGATTCACTTCCCGCGCCGCGCTCAGTACTTTCAGCGAAACCCCCTTGCGACGGGCCAGTTCGGCCAGCGACTCCATGTCAGACTCGGCAAACAACCCACCCATGCCAGCTCCAGGCTGCAGACAGCGAGGCGCGATTTTCTTATCGAGACCAAGGGCCAATGAAAGGCTGACCGCATCCGCATTCACATGCTCGCACAGGCTGGAGAGCTCATTGATGAAGGAGATCTTGGTGGCAACAAATGCAGTGGCGGATTCCCGCACCAGTTCCGCGGTCTCGTGATTGGCCACGATGACCGGAACGCCGCGCATGACCAATGGGTGCAGGATCTGTTTCAAGGCGAGGACTGCGTCATTCGAAGCTGTCCCCAAGATGATTCGGTCAGGCCAGTTGAAATCTTCCACCGCGCAACCCGGAGTGACAAAGACCGGCTGCGATACGATGGTCGCCTTCAGGCCCGCCTCCTTCAGCCGTTTTTCCACTCCACTGGCGGTGCCGACCCCCACCGGAGTCATAATCGAAAGAATAGGAGGCTTGGGAGCCAGGCGCGCAATTCGAATTGCCAGGTCTGCGAGGTGATCGGGAGTGTCTTCCGCCAGGAAAATAACCTGCGCCTTCCGCGCAAAAGATTCTAAGTCGGTGGAGTAGGCCAGCCGCCCGGAGCGCACATTGCGCCTGATTACTTCGGTGAGATTCTTCTCAAAGAAAGGCACGTTTCCCTGTGCCATTTCGACCATCCGAGAACTATCGGGGTGACAGCAGGTTACCGGAGTGCCGAAGTCGGCCAGACAGGCTGACACAATAGTGCCCAGATAGCCCGACCCGTAAACTCCTGTCTGCATATGCCCCCCGACAAAGGATGTCCCGCAACCCGCATGGGACGCGGCGTTTGGGCGCAGCAACCCACCATCTTATGTACGCTCCGCAGTAGGGCTTGGCAATACACGGAAAGGACATGTACCTCGGACGGCGAAAATCGAACTTCAGTCGCTGGATCTCGGACTTCCGCAATGAGGTGGCGCAGGGGTTGGGATGGGCGCCCATCTCTGCCGCTTTCTAAGTCTGCTCGTGCGGCTGGATCTTGCAGTCCATGTGCGGCTCCGTTGGCGCCTGGATGAACCCCACCGCAAATGGCAGGGGAGAAACGCGGAGAAGACAAAGTGAAAGGCCACGGTGCATGAAATCAATATCGGCGGACGAGCTTACCCTGAGCGAAGTCGAAGGAACTATCCACCCCGCTCGGGCATCAGTGCCGTGGTTGCAGTCCGCTGTCTGAGGTCGATGATCCGAAATCAGGCTTTTCGTTTATCGCGGTGTAACCAACTGTCGGCCCAGGTGGACTTCCGCCAGATCGATCCAGCAGTGTTGCTCGTCTTCCCGAACGAAGATGAGCTCACTAACCCGAACGTCGCGACTTCCTGGGAAGCTGTTCCACCGCTCGCTGGCCACTTGATGAGCCTGCTGCGCCTGCGCCTCGGCGCTCATCTTCACAATGGTCAGGTGAGGCATGTAGGGCCACTCTTCCGGCGATGCCAGAGCTCCGGTGTTCAACCGGTCATGCAATTCGCGCATACGGTACGCCGCATTGGCGACACGTATGAAGACCGTTGGCGTCAGCGGACAAAACGTCTCCACTTCTCCCAGAGTCACTGAAAAAGGTTCGACTTGACTGCAAACTTCGTCCAGAATTTCGCGGGCGTCAAGTTCACTTCCCTGCAAGACGCGAGGCGGAAGAACGGTGAGGTGAGCGGCAAGATGGGGGTGCTCGGGATGCAATTGGCTCCGGAGGTGTTCGACGAATTCGCCAACCGGGTTCCGAAGGTAAGCCACCAAAGCGTAGCGCGGAGTCGGCATGATCCAGGCCGATTATACGCCGTGACCGTACACGGCGGGTGGGAGACCCGCAGGAAACGGTCAGATATAATCGAGATAGGTGTTTCAAAGTCGGGGCGTAGCGCAGCCTGGTAGCGCACCTGCCTTGGGCGCAGGGGGTCATCGGTTCAAATCCGATCGCCCCGACCAA
>JACXTT010013759.1_pt1 | contig 10638 bp, 7 predicted proteins | sample 9270951 | NCBI WGS metagenome assembly JACXTT01 (sample SAMN15532306, study PRJNA645909) | rock metagenome | isolation source: weathered quartz diorite | place: Puerto Rico | collected 2017-06-21
GCGCCGGCGTAGCGGCCGGGGCGGCGGCGGCGGGCGCCGGAGCAGCCGGGGCGGCGGCGGTCTGGGCGATGGCGGATCCCGCGAACGGTCCCCCGATCACCGCGGCGGCGAGCGCGAGCCCTGCCAGCCTTTTCAATTGGGTGAGCTTCATTGTTTTCATGTCCCCTGATTACTGACCGCTAGAGCGCCGCAGCGCCGGTCTCGCCGGTCCGGATACGCACGGCGTCCTCAACGTTGAGGACGAAGATCTTGCCGTCGCCGATCTTGCCGGTGGCCGCGGCCGCCTTGACCGCCTCCACCGCCTTGCCGACGGCGGCGTCGTCCACGACCGCCTCCAGTTTCACCTTCGGCAGGAAATTCACCTGGTACTCAGCGCCCCGGTAGATTTCGGTCTGCCCCTTTTGCCGGCCGTAGCCTTTGACTTCCGAAACCGTCAGCCCCTCGACGCCGGCGCCGACGAGCGCTTCGCGCACGTCGTCCAGCTTGAAGGGTTTGACGATCGCCATGATCAGTTTCATCCGCTCGCTCCCGCGCGGCCCTTGAGGCTGGGCCGGGCCTTTCCTGTTGACCGAAGGCCGCTCACGACGTGTCCCCATCCCCGTGTCGCGGCGGCCAATCGGACGCTATCGGCGCGGACGGCGGCGGGCTTCGGCGCCGCGGCATGGCGCGGCAATAAGCAGCGCGCCGCCTGTTTCGTGGGCGGCCCCGGGCGTTGGCGCCTTATTTTTGTGCGAATGCCGTCTCCAGGCTGTCCGGCGCGCGCTGGGAGCACAAATTTCACGAAGCGGTGGAAACGCCGCCGACCTGCAAGGCGTAGTCACGGCGAAGCGGTTTCGCTATGCGTTCGTCCGCGCGGACATTCGCACCCAACCTGAGGACCTGATGACGATCCAACGTTTGCTCGCCGCCGCTGCGGCCGTTTCCCTGCTGGCCGGCGCCGGCGCCGCCTACGCTCAGGCCCCGGCGGCCGCGCCCGCCGCCAAGCTGGCGGTCAACGGTGACTCGATGACCACGCTGCGCACCTCGACGCAGTTCACCACTCTGGTGAAGGCGATCGACGCGGCCAACCTGGGCGCCCTGTTCCAGGACCGCACCCGCAGCCTGACCCTGTTCGCGCCCACCGACGCGGCGTTCGCGGCCCTGCCGGCCGGCCAGCTCGACAAGATGATCGCCGATCCGACCAAGGCCGATCTGCGCAAGCTTTTGCTGCACCACGTCATCGCCGCCCCGGTGCCGTCCACGAAGATCAGGGGCACCCGCGGTCCGTGGCCCTCGGGCGGCGGCGACCACATCGTCCTCGACGGCAGCGCCGACGGCGTGCTGAAGGCCGACAACGCCACCATCATCCAGGCGGACGTGACCACCTCGAACGGCACCATCCAGGTGGTCGACCAGGTGATGATCGCCGGCTCCGTGCCGGAAACCCTGCCCGAACCGGCGGCGGAGCCCGCGCCGGCCCCTGAGCCGACGCCCGCGCCCGCGCCGAAGGCCCCGGCCAAGCGAAAGAAATGAACCTTCACCGCGGGTAGGCATTCAGTTGCCAAGACGGCAACAGGAGCCCCCGCCATGAAGATCGGCCATATCATCGCCGCGACCGCCGCGACCGCCCTGATCGGCGGCGCGGCCTACGCGCAACAGACCACGACCACCACCACGGTCGCGCCCAGCGCGTCCGTGACCACGACCACCAGCCAGCCGGTCGCGCCGGTCGGCCAGGCCACCGAGACCTCGGTGACCGCGACTGCGCCGTCGGGCGCGAGCGTCACCAACACCATGGTCAGCAACGGCCCGGTGCCGGACACGGCCGAGAACCGCGCCAAGTACGGCGGCCCGATGTCCAACGCGGGCAAGCACACGCCCGCGCGCGGCAACTAAGGCCGGCGCCAGGAAATCGCCGCGTCTGAGCGGTTGAAGCTGAAGTCGGCGGGCCCTATGGTCCGCCGACTTTTTTTGCGCCTGCGAACAAGCCCAGAAACCAGCCCGATTCGATGCCTGACAAACCCCTCTCGTTTCAGGGCCTGATCCTGAAGTTGCACGATTATTGGAGCCGGCAAGGCTGCGTGATCCTGCAGCCGCACGACATCGAGGTGGGGGCAGGGACCCTGCACCCGGCGACGGTGCTGCGCGCGCTGGGGCCGAAGCCGTGGCGGGCGGCCTATGTGCAGCCCTCGCGCCGCCCCGCCGACGGCCGCTACGGCGAGAACCCCAACCGCCTGCAGCACTACTACCAGTACCAGGTGATCCTGAAGCCGAACCCAGACAACCTGCAGGACCTCTACCTGGGGTCGCTGGAGGCCATCGGCCTGGACCTGCGGCTGCACGACATCCGCTTCGTCGAGGACGACTGGGAGAACCCCACCGTCGGCGCCTGGGGCCTGGGCTGGGAGGTCTGGTGCGACGGCGCCGAGGTCAGCCAGTACACCTACTTCCAGCAGGTGGGCGGTCTCGACGTGTGGCCGGTGTCGGGCGAGCTGACCTACGGGCTGGAACGCCTGGCCATGTACATCCAGGGCGTGGACCACTTCACCAAGCTGGCCTTCAACGATCCCGACGGGCCCTCGCCGATGACCTATGGCGAGGTGTTCCTGGAGAACGAGCGCCAGCAGTCGGAAGCCAACTTCCACGGCTATGACGTCGACATGCTGAAGCGCGAGTTCGAGGACATGGAGGCCGAGGTGCCGCGCCTGCTGGCGCTGAAGGGACCGCAGGGCCAGGCCATCGTGCTGCCGGCCTACGACCACGTGCTGAAGGCCAGCCACCTGTTCAACAAGATGGACTCGCGCGGCGCCATCGCGGTGGCCGAGCGGCAGAGCTACATCGGCCGCATCCGCGACCTGACCAAGATGTGCGCCGAAGCCTGGGTCGCCAATGAAGGCGGGAACGGCTGACCATGCCGCAGCTGTTGCTCGAACTGTTCTCCGAAGAGATCCCGGCGCGCATGCAGGCCAACGCCGCTCGCGACCTCGAACGCCTGGCGCGGGACAAGCTGGCGGCCGAGGGGCTGCTGCCCGAGGCGCTGAAGACCTTCGCCGGACCCCGTCGCCTGACCCTGGTGGCCGAGGGGCTGCCGGCGGCGCAGAGCGACCGGCACGAGGAGCGCAAGGGCCCCCGCGTCGGTTCGTCCGACCAGGCGATCGAGGGCTTCCTGCGCTCCACGGGCCTCACCCGCGACCAGCTCACCGAGAAGGACGGGGCCTACTACGCCCACCTGCACAAGGCCGGCCGCCCGACCGCCGAGATCATCGCCGAGATGGTCGACGCCATCGTGCGCAATTTCCCCTGGCCCAAGTCGATGACCTGGGGCCGGGGCACGCTGAAGTGGGTGCGGCCGCTGAAGCGCATCCTTTGCGTCTTCGACGGCGAGATCGTGCCGTTCCAGATCGACGGGACCGAGAGCGGCGACACCACCGAGGGCCACCGGTTCATGGGCGACGCCCAGCCGTTCAAGGCCCGCGATTTCGACGCCTATGCCGACGGCCTGGCCCGCCACTTCGTGGTCCTCGACCCCGGGGAGCGGAAAGAGCGGATCATGGACGCCGCGCGGACCCTCTGCTTCGCGCGCAACTTCGAGCTGGTGGAAGACGAGGGCCTGCTGGACGAGGTGGCCGGTCTCGCCGAATGGCCGACCCCGATCCTGGGCGACATGGACCCGGACTTCCTGGACCTGCCGCCCGAGGTGATCCGCACCTCCATGCGGACGCACCAGAAGTATTTCGCGGTCCGCGACCCCGCGACCGGCTTCCTGGTGCCGCACTTCGTCACCGTGGCCAATGTGGAGGCGGCGGACGGCGGCAAAACCATCGCGGCGGGCAACGCCAAGGTGCTGTCGGCGCGGCTGAGCGACGCCCGCTTCTTCTGGGACGAGGACCAGAAGACGAAGCTGGAAGATCGGCTGGCGAAGCTGAAGGGCGTCACCTTCCACGCCAAGCTGGGCACCCTCTACGAGCGGGTCGAGCGGATCGTCGCCCTGGCCGGCGACCTTGCCCCCTTCATCCGCGACGACGAGGGCACCAAGACCTTCGCCCGGCAGGCGGCGCTGCTCTGCAAGGCCGATCTCGTGACCGGCATGGTGGGCGAGTTCCCCGAGCTGCAAGGCGTGATGGGTGGGTATTACGCCGAGAAGGAGGGCCTGGAGCCCGAGGTCATCGACGCCATCCGCTGGCACTACAAGCCGGTGGGGCCCACCGACGACGTACCGGTGCAGGCCGTGGCCGCCACGGTGGCGCTCGCCGACAAGCTGGATACCCTGGTCAGCTTCTTCGCCATCGACGAGAAGCCCACCGGCAGCCGCGACCCCTTCGCGCTGCGCCGTGCTGCGCTCGGCGTCATCCGCATCATCCTGCAGACCCGCACGCGCCTGCCGCTGCGCAAGTTCGCCTCCGACGACCTGCTCAACTTCTTCGCCGACCGGCTGAAGGTGCTGCTGCGCGAGCAGGGGGAGCGGCACGACCTCGTCGATGCCGTCTTCGCCCTCGGCGACGACGACCTGGTGCGGATCGTCTCGAAGGTGAATGCGCTCTCGGGCTTCCTGAGCACCGAGGACGGCAAGAACCTGCTGGCCGGCTACAAGCGCGCCGTGAACATCCTCAAGGCCGAGGAGAAGAAAGGCGCCCTGCCGACCGGCGAGCCCGCCGAGATGGCCGGCGCGCCGCCCGAGGAGGCCGGACTGATCAACGCCGTCGGCCACATGGAGATCGAGGTCGGCAAGGCGCTGGAGAAGGAAGACTACGCGGCGGCCATGCGCGAGCTTTCGGCGCTCCGTCCGGCGGTGGACGCCTTCTTTGACAAGGTTTTAGTGAACTCCGACGTAGCTTCGGAGCGCGACAACCGCCTTCGGCTCTTGGCGAAGGTGCGTGACGCCATGGGCCGGGTCGCCGATTTCGGCCAGGTCAGCGGGTAATTACGAGGGATAGCGATGCCGGCCGAGACGATGTCCAAGACGCGTTGGGTCTACGCCTTTGGCGGCGGGAGCGCGGACGGCGACGCCTCGATGAAGGACCTGCTGGGCGGCAAGGGCGCGAACCTGGCCGAGATGTCCTCCCTGGGCCTGCCGGTGCCCCCGGGCTTCACGGTGACCACCGAGGCCTGCACCCACTTCTACGCCAACGACCGCAAATATCCGGACGACCTGAAGGCCCAGGTGGCCGCGGGCCTGGCCCGGGTCGAGGAGCTGACGTCCAAGAAGTTCGGCGATCCGGCCAATCCGCTGCTGGTTTCGGTGCGTTCCGGCGCGCGCGCTTCCATGCCCGGCATGATGGACACCGTCCTCAACCTCGGCCTCAACGACGAGACGGTCGAGGGCCTAGCCAAGCTGGCCGGCGACCGCCGGTTCGCCTTCGACAGCTACCGCCGCTTCATCCAGATGTACTCGAACGTGGTCCTCAACCTGGATCATCACATGTTCGAGGAAATCCTTGACGAACATAAGGAACGTCTCGACGTCACCGTCGATACGGCGCTGTCGGCCGACGACTGGGAAGCCGTGGTCGCCGACTACAAGGCCGCGGTCGAGAGCGAGCGCAACGAGCCGTTCCCGCAGGACCCGCAGGCCCAGCTCTGGGGCGCGATGGGCGCGGTGTTCGCGAGCTGGATGAACGACCGGGCGAAGTTCTACCGCCGCATGCACGACATCCCGGAGAGCTGGGGCACGGCCGTCAACATCCAGTCCATGGTGTTCGGCAACATGGGCGAGACCTCGGCCACCGGCGTCGCCTTCACCCGCAACCCGTCGACGGGCGAGAACCGGCTCTACGGCGAGTTCCTGATCAACGCCCAGGGCGAGGACGTGGTCGCCGGCATCCGCACGCCCCAGGCGCTCACCAAGATCGCCCGCGAGGAGATGGGCGAGAAGAACCCCTCGATGGAAGAGGCTCTTCCGGAGGTGTTCGTCCAGTTCAAGGCGGTGGTGGAGCGTCTGGAGACGCACTACCGCGACATGCAGGACATCGAGTTCACGGTCGAGATGGGCCGGCTCTACATGCTGCAGACGCGCAACGGCAAGCGCACGGCCAAGGCCGCGCTGAAGGTCGCCGTCGACCTCGCCACCGAGGGTCTGATCAGCAAGGAAGAGGCGGTGATGCGCGTCGAGCCGGGCTCGCTCGACCAGCTGCTGCACCCGACCATCGATCCAGCCTCGAACCGCGAGGTGATCGCCAAGGGCCTGCCGGCCTCGCCCGGCGCGGCCACGGGCAAGATCGTCTTCACCGCAGCCGAGGCCGAGATCCAGGGCGGATCGGCCGGCGCCGTGATCCTGGTGCGCGAGGAGACCTCGCCGGAGGACATCCGCGGCATGGACGCGGCCCGCGGCATCGTCACCGCCCGCGGCGGGATGACCAGCCACGCCGCCGTCGTGGCGCGCGGCATGGGCCGCCCCTGCGTCTCAGGCGCGGGCGAGATCAACATCGACATGCGCGCCGGCGAGATGCGGGTGCGCGGGCGCAGCTTCCGGGCCGGCGACGTGATCACCATCGACGGCTCGACCGGCGAGGTGCTGGCCGGCCACGTGAAGATGATTGAGCCGGAGCTCTCCGGCGACTTCGCCACCCTGATGAGCTGGGCCGACGAGGTGCGCCGCCTGAAGGTCCGCGCCAACGCCGAGACGGCGGTCGACGCCAAGACGGCGCGGCAGTTCGGCGCCGAAGGCATCGGCCTTTGCCGCACCGAGCACATGTTCTTCGACCCGACCCGGATCGCCGCCGTGCGCGAGATGATCCTGGCCGATGACGAGGCCGGGCGCCGCACGGCGCTGGCCAAGATCCTGCCCATGCAGCGCGCCGACTTCGTGGAGCTGTTCGGGATCATGGAGGGCCTGCCGGTGACCATCCGGCTGCTCGACCCGCCGCTGCATGAGTTCCTGCCGCACACCGAGGAGGACGTGGCCGCCGTGGCCGCCGCCACCGGTCTCGACGCCGGCAAGCTGCTGCGCCGGGCCCAGGAGCTGCACGAGGTGAACCCGATGCTGGGCCACCGCGGCTGCCGCCTGGGGGTGAGCTATCCCGAAATCTACGAGATGCAGGTGCGCGCGATCATCGAGGCCGCCTGCGAGGTGGCCGCGGCCGGCCGTCCGGCGCCGATCCCGGAGATCATGCATCCCCTGGTCGCCAAGGGCGAGGAGATGAAGTTCCTGCGCGTGCTCACCGACCGCATCGCCAAGCAGGTGATCGCCGAGCAGGGCCGCGAGATCGAGTATCTGGTCGGCACCATGGTCGAGCTGCCGCGCGCCGCGATCCGGGCCGGTGACCTGGCCGAGAACGCCGAGTTCTTCTCCTTCGGCACCAACGACCTGACCCAGACGACCTTCGGCATCAGCCGTGACGACTCCGGCCGGTTCCTGAACGCCTATATCGACAAGGGCATCTTCGAGAAGGACCCCTTCGTCAGCCTCGATCAGGAGGGCGTCGGCGACCTGATCCGCATCGCCGCCGAACGGGGCCGCGCGGTCCGGCCCGACGTCAAGCTCGGGATCTGCGGCGAGCACGGCGGCGATCCGGCCTCGATCACCTTCTGCGAAAGCGTCGGCCTGGATTACGTGTCCTGCTCGGCCTACCGCGTGCCGATCGCCCGCCTGGCCGCCGCGCAAGCCGCCATCGGCGAGCGCGAGAAGGACCGCTAGCCTACCAGGTCCAGGCCTTCGCGGACTTGCGGCAGCCGCCGTCCTTCCAGCCCTTCCAGCCGCGGCCGCGCACCACGCGGCCGGCGTTGACGCCCGTGGCCTCGCTGTCCTTCAGCACCGGCTGGCCGTTGACCAGGACGTCGGTGACGCCGGTGGCGAGCTGCTGGGGCTTCACGAAGGTGGCGTGGTCCTCGACGGTCCTGGGGTCGAACACCACCACATCGGCGTAGTAGCCGGTCTTCAAGAGGCCGCGGTCGTGGAGCCCCAGGTTGTGGGCGGGCAGGGCGGCCAGCCGCCGCACCGCTTCGGGCAGGCTCAGCAGCTTGTCGTCGCGGCTGTACTTGCCCAGCACGCGCACGAAGTTGCCGTAGGCGCGCGGGTGGGTCGATGACAGCAGGAACACGCCCTCCGGCGCCATGGCCGATGCGTCGGAGCCGAAGCTGACCCAGGGCAGCTTCATCTGCTTGGCGACGTTGTCCTCGCTCATCGAGGAATAGACCACCTGGATGCGCGACCCGTCGGCGATGATCAGGTCGATGATGGTGTCCTCAGGCGACGTGCCGCGCTCCCGGGCCACTTCGCCAAGGGTCTTGCCGGTGAGCGGCTTCAGAGCGGCGGACTTGAAGCCCACCAGCAGCGTCCCGTCGGGCCCTGACTGGCGGTAGGAGTTCTCCCAGTCCTTGGGATGGTCCTGACGCATCTCCACCAGCACCTTGGCCCGCGTGGCGGGGTCCTTCAGCCGGGCGATCCACTGCTCCAGCCCGCCGGCCTGCACCCACGTGGGCATGGCCGCGTCGAAGCCGGTGGAGGAGCGGGTGTAGGTGTACATGTCGGCGGTGATCCGCTGGCCCTTGGCGCGGGCCGCCTCGATCCGGGCGATGAAGGCGTCTTCGCTGGGCCAGTTGTCGCGGCCGGCGGCCTTCATGTGGAACACCTCGGCCGGGGCGCCGGAGCGGCGCGAGATCTCGATCAGCTCGTCGGTGGCCTCCAGCAGGCGGTCGCCCTCGGAACGCATGTGGCTGATGTAGATGCCGCCGCACTTGCCGGCCTCGGTCACCAGCCCGGCCAGCTCGTCGGTGGTAGCGAAGGTACCCGGCGCATAGATCAGCGCCGAGCCCACGCCCATGGCGCCGTCTTCCATGGCCTTGCGGACCAGGCCGCGCATCTGGGTCATCTGGGCCGGGGTCGGCTGCACGGCGTCCTCGCCCAGCACATTCACTCGCACGGTGGCGGCGCCCACGAATGAGGCCACGTTCAGCGACACGCCCTTCTTGGTCATCGCCTGCAGGCCGCCGTCCAGCGTCGTCCAGGTGACCGGGAACTTGATGTCGTGCTGCCGCTGCTCCTCCAGCTTTTGCATCTTGGGCGTCAGCGGGCCGATGGAGGAGCCTTCACCCATCACCTCCAGGGTCACGCCCTGGCGCAGTTCCGACAGGCCTCGGCCATCGGCCATGAAGCTGTCCTCGGAGTGGGAGAGCATGTTGATAAAGCCCGGGGCCACCGCCTTGCCGTGAGCGTCGATCTCGTGGGCGGCGCGGCCCGGCGCGTGCGGCCCCACATAGGCGATGCGGTCGCCCTTCACCGCCACGTCGCCGATCATCGGCTTGCCGCCGGAGCCGTCGAGGATTTCGCCGCCGCGGATGACGTAGTCGTAGATCGCCGGCCCGGGCCTGGCCGCGCCCATGCTGGCGAGGGCAAGAAGCGTGAGGCTGGCGGCGGTGGCGAAACGGGTCATCTGAAGCTCCGGATTCGCCAAACACTAGCGCGCTTTCGGGCCTGACAAGCGGCGCAATCTCTGGCCTCCTCGCGCCACAACTATGGGGGGAGTGCGTGATGGCCCAGGGATTCGATCCGGTCTCGGCGACCAACGCCTATCTGGCGACGCTGACGCCGGCTGAGCACGCCAAGGCGACGGCCTATACCCAGGGCGGCCACTGGGTGCTGCTGTGGGGGACGTTGGTCGGCATCCTCGTGTCGTGGCTGGTGATCAAGTCCGGGGTGCTGGTGCGGTTGCGCGGCGGCGTCGAGGGCAAGAAGCCCAGGCCCTGGCTGGCCGTGGCGGTGGTGGTCATCGTCGACAGCCTTATCGAGGGCCTGCTCAACACGCCCTGGGACGCCTATGCCCACTGGTGGCGGGAGAAGAGCTACGACCTGACCAGCCGCGCCTTCCCCGGCTGGCTCAGCGAGCATTTCCTGCTGATGGCCTTCAGCGTCGCCCAGGCGCTGATCATCTTCTCGCTGCTCTACTTCATGATCCGGCGGTTCCCGAAGACCTGGTGGCTGTGGAGCTCGGTGGGCGTGGTGTTCGCCTTCCTGATCTTCTTCGTCCTGCAGCTCTTCCTGCTCGAGCCCCTGCTCAACAACTACAAGCAGGCGCCGCCGGGAGAGGTCCGCGACACCGTGGTCGCCATGGCCAAGCAGGTGGGCGTGCCCTCCGACAAGATCCTGATCTACGACGGCTCCAAGCAGTCCAACCGCTACACCGCCAACGCCGGCGGCTTCTTAGGGTTCGGCCGGGTGGCGATGAGCGACGTGATGTTTAAGAAGGACGCGGACCTCGCCGAGGTGAAGGGCGTGGTCGGCCACGAGATGGGCCACTACGTCCACGGCCACGTGCCGCTGGCGGGCGTGGAGCTGGCGCTGGAGGCGCTGGTGGCCCTGTTCCTGATCGACCGGCTGTTCCCGCTGGGGATCCGGCTCACCGGGGCCCGCGGCGTGACCGGCGTGGCCGACCCGGCCGGGCTGCCGGTGTTCTTCATCCTCTTCTCGATCATCTCGCTCCTGGCCACGCCGCTGACCAACAGCCTGAGCCGCTGGAGCGAGGCCGACGCCGACCACTTCTCGGTGGTGAACTTCAACGAGCCCGACGGCCTGGCCAAGGCGCTGGTGAAGACCATCGAATACCGCGCCGACAGCCCGTCAAAGCTGGAGGAGCTGATCTTCTACGACCACCCGTCCGTGAGGGCGCGCGTGCAGGCGATGATGGACTGGAAGGCGGCCCATCCGAAGCCGGAGGCGGCCCCGGC
>JACXTT010013760.1_pt1 | contig 10638 bp, 7 predicted proteins | sample 9270951 | NCBI WGS metagenome assembly JACXTT01 (sample SAMN15532306, study PRJNA645909) | rock metagenome | isolation source: weathered quartz diorite | place: Puerto Rico | collected 2017-06-21
CTTCGAGCGCCGCTGTCAGCTCCCCGATGCGGCGCCGCAGATCCTGCTCGTGTGCGACGAGATCGGCCGCGGTGTCGGCGGGCGCGACGCGCCCGCGCGCAAGCAGCTCGAGCATTTCGCGCGCGCGCAGCCGCTCACTGACATCGAATGCCGTGGCCGGCCGTTGGCGTGCCTGCTCCATCAGCGCGAGCTGCGCGTACACGTCCCACTTGTCCGCCAGATACCCGGAGCGCCGCTCCGGCGCGGTCAACGTGCGACCCGGCACCTCGATGTCGGCGATCGCGGTGCGCAGCTCGCGCACCGCCTCGTCCGGTGACCCACGACCGCGGAGCACCAGGGCACGGCCGGCGTGGAGGTGCCACGTGATCTCGGGGGCCTCGTGTCCCCGGACTTGGTCGAGCGCCGCGTGATACAGCGACTCAGCCGCGACGGGGAGCCCGGTGGCAGCGGCGAGGGACGCCTGGTCGCCGGTCGCCGCCGCAGCCGCCACAGGATCGCCCAGGCGCCGGAGATCGGTGGCGGCACGCCCATACGCGTCACGCGCGGCGGCGGTATCACCCCGTTCCTTCGCCACATCACCGAGCGCCAGACGTGTCAACGCCGCCGCGCGCTGGTTCCCCGTCGCGAGCTGCACTCGCAGAGCGGCCTCGAGCAGCGTCTGGGCGCGGGAGTAATCGCCCTTGGCGAGGAAGAGGGCGCCGCGACCCTCTTGCGCCTCCGCCGCGCCGCCCGCGTCCCCGGCTTGCCGATACAAGAACTCCGCGCGCCCATAGAGCCGCTCGGCCGCGGCCAGAGAATTGAGTCGCAAGGCGAGGTCCGCGCGTGCGAGCGCGATGCCAGCCCGCGTCGCCGGCGCAGCACGCGCTGAGTCCGCGCGCTGCTGCGCGATGCGCAGTGCGTCGACCGCACCCTGCAGATCTCCCTGCCCCGCGAACGCTTCGGCAAGCACTCGTCGCACCGTGAGCGCGGATTCGAGTGGACCCGTGCGCTGGTAGATCACCAGCGCTTCCTGCAACGCGACGCGCGCTGCGGGATAATCCCCACGCCGCAGCTCGAGCTGCCCAAGACCATGCAGCGCCGCGGCGGCGTCGGCCCACGCTTCTTCCTCCCGCCATGTCGCCAACGCATCGCGATACAATCGCTCGGCGCGCGCAAAATCCCCGTCCAGGCTCGCGAGACCGGCCAGGTTCACGAGATTCGTCGCAGCGACGCCGTTGCGCCCATCGCCCCGGTTCAGCGCCAGTGCGGCTTCAAACCGTCGCCGGGCTTCGCCGAGATCGCCGGCACCCTGCGCGAGGAGCCCAAGGTTGTTGTCGTCGGCTGCAACGCCGCGCGTGTCGCCGATTCGCTCGTGGGCCGCGCGCGCCTGTCCGTACAGCTCGCGCGCAGCCGCTGGATCGCCTCGATCCTCCCGGGCCTCTCCGAGTCCAACGAGCGCATTGGCCTCGACCCGCCGATCGCCGATCGCCAGGGCGAGCGACCGCGCGCGCTGGAGGTACGATTCCGCACTATCGACTTGCCCGTCCGCCAGAAACGATGCTCCGATGTTACCGCTCACGGCGGCGACGCCGGCGGTGTCCTTGATCGCCGCCGCGCGCGCGAGGCTGCGGCGCCACACGGCGAGTGCGGCGCTGGGCCCGTCGCGGCCATACGCGGCAACGCCCGCCCGCCGCACACTGTCGGCCCACACCTTGGCGGCGCGCCGCTCGGGCGGCCACGAGGCGAAACGCGCCACCTCACGCACCAGGAAGGAGTCGGTCCAGGCCACGGCGTACGCCGTGGCGAGGTTGTGCGCCGCATCGAGCTGGCTCCGGGCCAATGCAGTTGTGATGGCCTCGCGCGCGACCAACGGGCGGGCCCTTATGGCGGCGACGAGGGCGGGCTCGGACAATCGAACGGCGTCTTGACGCAGGGAATCGGCGGGCGTTTGGGCGACAAACGCAATGAAGAGCAACGACCCGACCGCGATCACGGCGGCGGTGCTCCGGCGATCGAGAACTCGGCGAGCTGCGACGTCGTCCAGCGGTCGAATCCGGTACGCGCTGACACCAGCCACACATACGAACGGCCCGGAGTCAGGGCGATCGAATCGGGGAGCGTCGCGACCGTATCGGTCACCTGGGTCTCGTAGCGCACCCGCCCGCTCGCGTCGGACAGCGTCAACCGGTACCGATCGGCACCAGCCACGGCGCTCCACTGGAACGGACTGACGCTCGCCACGATGCCGACCGGGGCGATGGGCGCCGGTGCGCTCGCGACTGGTGGCGGCCCGCGATGCCCGCCATCCTGCGGCAGCCGTGGCCAGGTGAGGACGACCACGAGGACGGCCGCGGCCGCGAGCGGCAAGAGAATTCGATAGCCGCGAGAGAAACGTCCCCCCTCGAGGGCCGCCAGCTCGCGTGCGACCGCCGCGTCGCCCAGCGCACGGGCAACCGACGCCACGGCGCCGCGACACCGCGCGCACGACGCAAGGTGCGGGAGCGCAGCCTCGCGCCGCGCGGCATCGAGCGTGCCGCCCACGAGACCAGTGATGATCCCATCGGAAAGGCCCTCGGGAGTCGCCGAGGTGGTGCGCGCCCGGGCGCGCAGCGCCTTGCGCACGCGATCAAGCGGATCAGTCACGCGGCGAGAGCCTCCCTCCAGGATCCCTTCCACGCAGAACCCTCGTTGGTGTCGCCCCCATGAGACGGCCCGGGCACCGGGAACTGCTCACGGCGCCTCATGCATCCCCCCGGCCGAAGCCGGCCTGCTCCATCCGCTCGCGCAGGGTGGCGAGCGCCCGGTACACTCGGTTGTAGACGGCCTTCGCATTCGGCAGGCCGAGCACCGTGGCCACATCCTCACCGGGCATCTCTTCGACGACATACAGCTCCACCGCCACGCGGTCCGCCGGGCTCAGGCAGGCGAGTGCGGTTTCCAGCGCCCGCGACGACGCGGGATCCGGATCGCCCGGAGAATCGGTGACTGTTTCGACCTCGGGTACGATTCCCAGCTCCCGCAGCACCTGCCCCTGACGGCCAGCGGTGACGGCTCGGTAGGTGGCACGCAGCTCGGATTGAAACTCTCTAAACGAAAGAGCCGGGGCCTCGGCGCTTCGGATCAGCTCGTAGGCCTCGCGGTGGCTGCGGTGATCCTGGAACACCAACTCGAAGATCCGCCGCCCGAGCGGCGGTAGTTTCTCGGCGATCGCCGAAAGCCGGCGGCGTCCGTCGCGCTCGCGGAACCAATCGACGGTGAGATGGCGGACGACGGTGACGAGCCAGGTGGAGAAGCCGGCGCGGTGGTCCGGCTCGTCAACGTACGCGCGCAGGCGCCGCAGATCGTCTTCGCGCAAGGCCTCGCAGGCGCGCGCGAACACGTCCATCACGTCATCGTAGTCTCGGGCGTAATAGCGGATGGCCGCGAAGATGAGTCGGCGGTAGCGGGCGAGGAACGCATCCCATGCCGGTTCCGGCCGGCCATCCTTGAGGTGGGCTACCCAATCTTCCACACCACCACCGCAGACTTTCGGAGGATCGCGCCCGATATACCCAACGGCAGGGGTGTGTCAAGTTGGAACGGCTACAACTGCTTCAACAAGCTCACCTTCACGATGGCGTGTTCGTTGCTTTGCAACGTCTGCTGCAGGGTTTGGGTCCTGCCGTGATTGTAGATGATGTAGAGATACGACAGCGGCAGGTACTCCCACGAGAACCGCAGGTTGTAGCTGTCCGAGTGGTCGAGGGAATTGTTCTGATAGAACCCCGTCAGCTGCAGACGCGGGTTCAACGCAAAGCGGCCCTGAATGATGCGCAGGTCTATGGTGGACGTCGTGCGGGATGCACCGACGTCGACAAAGTGATTGCGGTTGAGCTCGGCGATAACAGAGATGTGCGGGATCGGGGCGAACTGCAGCTTCCAGTCGCCCGACTGCAGCCGGCCGTTGTAAAACCCTCCCCATTTGTAGTCACCGTAGAGCCGGATCATCCGGGATGGATCGGTCGTGAACGTGATCCAATGCTGCGCGTAGTGGTACCGCCCTGGTGCAATCGTCACGCCGAGCGGCTGGAAGGACTCGGTGAGGTTGTGGTAGACCGGGGTAATCGAATACCCGAAGTACGCGCCGCTCTGAAAGTTCAGCCACACCGGCCAGACATAGAGGCTCTGCTCGATGAATTTTCCCGTGGAGGCCTGCCAGTACCACTCCGGGAGAACGCCCGGCTCGAAGGCGCGCAACACGTTCTTGAATGGCAGGAGCCTGCCCCGGTAGTACCAGTTCATCCCCGGCGTGGTCCCGACCACGTTGGTGCGCGAGATGAAGCCCAGCTGCGGATCATAGTCTCTCGTCGTCAGGGATTGGGTGAACCACATCTTGTAGTGCGTCGTGGAGTTGTAGTACTGGGCGAACGCGGCCACGCCCTGCGAGCTGGTGCCGGTGGTGACGGTGTGGGAGAAGATCGTGTTGAGCGACTGGGCCTCGCTCAGCCGGATCAACCCGTCGAGCGTGCTGGTCACGTTCGAGCCGACGTCCGTATTCTTGACCGTCACCAACGCGCCGATCCGGCTGCGTTGCCCCACATTCCCCGCATACCGGCCGACGAACAGGTTGACCGCGGGACTCGCGCCACTCGCCTCCTGCCGCATGAGCATCGCGCCGTAGTTGCTCCCCGAGCCGCGACTCACGAAGCGTGCGCCGGCGACGATCGGGATGGGATTCCCCGCCGCATCGAGGCCGATCGTGCGGCTGAAGAACGGCTGAATGTGCATCAAGCCTCCCGACCCGTCCCCCGCCTGCTGAATCGCCGGACTGAACAGGGATGCGTTTTCCAGAAAGAACTGCCGGCGCTCGGGAAAGAAGACGGAAAACTGCGACACGTTGTTGACCTGCAGGTCGGCATCGGCCTGCGCGAAATCCGTGTTCGCCGTGAGGTCAAGGACGTCGCTCGAGTTGATGGCCCATTTGAGATCCGCCCCGAGCTTCGCGGTCGACTGGGCAGGCGACCCGGTGGCGCGGTCGGTCTCGGTGAGGACGTAGGGCTGCATCCGAATGTTCGGCCGCGGCGGCGGCGGCTCGAGCCCGGTGAGGCGGCCGGCGTACTCCATCCGGGAAGCGCCGAACACACGGGGAAATGGAGAGAACGCGGAGATTTCGTTGGTCAACCTCCGGTTGCGATACACGTTGAAGCCCCAGCTGCGCGCTGAATCCGCCGTCTTCGGATAGCGCAGGGTTTGCCACGGGATGGCGATCTCGGCGTACCAGCCGGAATCCGTCCGCGTAGTGCGGACGCGCCAGAGCCCGTCCCAGTCCACATCGAAGTAGAGATCGTCGAAGGCGAGGTAGTCGCGCTGCACGCCATAGGCGTTGGTGGCGAAGCACATCGCGTTGCGCCGATCGTTGAAGCCGTCGAAGGTGAGCGTGACGAGGTCGTGCGCCAGGTAATCGAAGTCCCGCCTGAAGTCGGTTGCGCGAATCGCCTTCTTCCCCGCCGGATCCCGCGAGAAAATCCCGACGTACAGGAACTGTTGGTTGTAGAGAACCCGCACCGAGGTCGCGAAGCTCGCGGGCGCGCCCTGGTGCGGTTCGATCTGGGTGAAGGGCGGCGAGGGCGGGGCCAGATTCCACTCGGGCTCGCTCAACACGCCGTCGATGCGCAGCGCGCCCTCTATCCGGACCGCCTGGATCGTCTTCTTGACCGCATCCGGGGGAAAGACGTCTGCGTTTTGTGATGCGGCAATCGTGGGAACGGCGAACAGCGCGCAGAGCCAGGGTCTGGGCATGCGGCAAGATAGTTACAAGCGACCTCGCAGACTCTCCGGAGCGAACGGCCCCGACTCGGCAATCAGCTTCCGTGCGTCATCGACCTTGCCCCACACATTCCAGAGCAACACTCCCCGCACGCGGCCACCCTTGAGGTAGTAGATCACGCCCTCCTTGAACGGATCCTTCCAGTCCGAGAACGTCTCGAGCCGGGCGTCGAGCTCCCCCACGGCCTCGTACCCCCGCTCGAACAGATCTGAATAAAAGAAGGGGAGATGGCGATACGGCTCCCCCTGCCCCGCCATCGAGCGGCCCGCCGCGGCCCCCATCGTGTTGGCGTTGTCCTCGTGCTCCACGCGGATGCGAGTGCCGAGAGCGGGACTGTAAAAGTTGGCGACGTCGCCCGCGGCGTAGATGTCGGGGACATCGGTGCGCAACAGCTCGTCCACGACGATGCCGTTTTCGATATGCACCCCCGCCTGCTCGGCGACATCGACGTTGGGCGTGATGCCGAGGCCGGCCACGACGACGTCCATCGGGAGCTCTTTCCCGCTGGTCGTCTTCACGATCACCTTGCCGCCTCGGGGGCTCAGGCCGGCGAGTCCCTCTCCGGTGCGGAGGTCGACGCCTTTCTCGCGGTAGTAGTCGTTGAGCGAGCCGGACAGGTCCGCCGGGTAGACGCGCGCGCCGATGCCGTCCTCGGGCACGAGCATCACCACGTCCCGGCCCGCCATGCGCAGGGCCGCCGCGATCTCCGAGCCGATGAAGCCGCCGCCCAACACGGCGAAGCGCAGCTGCTCCTGCGCCAGCGCATGCAACCGCCGGTAGTCGTCATAGGTCCGGTAGTAGATGATCTGCTCGCTGTCCAGCTTGAGCCGGCGCGGCGCGCCGCCGGTCGCGAGGAGCAGCTTGCCGTAGCCGTACGTCTCGCCGCTCGCGTCCGTGGCCCGCTTGCCGCGGGGGTCGATCCCCGTCACTCGTAGCCCGAGGTGCAAGACCGCGCCGGTCGCGTCGGTGTTGCGCCAGATCTTCTCCTCAGGCTCACCCTTCCATAAGGCCTTGGAGAGCGGCGGCCGGTCGTAGGGCGGATGCGGATCGGCGCTCACCACGCCGATCGTTTCCTTGGGGTCGGCAAAGCGAATGGCCTTGGCGGCGGCGTCGGCCGTCATACCGCCACCGACGATGAGGTAGGAATAGTCGGGCATAGGTTCTCGATTAATGGTGGCCAGTGGTCAGTGGCTAGTGGCTTGATGAATTTCACTTAACCACCGACCACTGGCCACTGACCACACTCCTGGCGTTGCGGTTAGTTGAACCGGGATGGGAACTGCCGCGTGATGCCGCTGCTCAAAACGTCGGCCAGCTCGAGAATGTGGTGGTGGACGGCGTCGTAGGCCGCGATATCGGCCGGCCAGTCGCCGTGCAGCCGAGCCGTCGCCTCTTTGAGCGTGAGATCCAGGTGCATGTGCATCGCGGATCGCATCGTGGCTGCCGGCCACGCCTGCTCGTTGGCCCTGCTCAGGAAGTCGGCGATACTGTCCGCGTTGGCATACCAGGCATCGGATGCAGAGCGCACGGCCGCTGTATCCCCGCTCTTGGCGGCTCCGATGAGTTTCGCTGCGGTGAGAATGTGCGACCGCAACAGCCCCGTCAGGGCGGTCCCAGCCGCAGCGCCGTAATACGTCCCCACGGCGTCCCCGATATCCGCCTGGTTCTTGAGGAGGCGCTGCGCCGTCTGGTCCACGTCGGGAAGACCCGCGGCGGCGCTGACGATGTACAGCCGGGTCCAGGTGATGTGGTCTTCCCACAACTTGCGCATGGCGTCGTGCAACTCGGCCCGCGGAATCGGCGGGGCCGGAACGCGGACAGGGACACTCCCACCAGCGGCGAGGACTGCGGCAGCGAGAATCGGAATCATGGCGTTGCCTCACGGGTTCGGGGGGATATTCTAAAACTAATATACGCTTGTTTTATTAACGGCGGATCTGTGGCGGGGGGTTCCCCCAGTGCGACGACGACGTATGTTTCCCCACATGCCGGGAACCGAAGTCACCCGAACCCTCTCGCGCATCGCCGCGCTCGAGGATCCGGTGCGCCGGGCCTTGTACTTTCTGGTGGTCGAGCGCAGGGGTGAGACGAGCCGCGACCAGGCCGCGCGCCGCGCAGGGGTGTCCCGCGCCCTCGCCGCGTTCCACCTCGACAAGTTGGTGCAACACGGGTTGCTGGAGGTCACCTACCGCCGCCTCAGGGGCCGGCGCGGGCCCGGTGCCGGACGCCCTGCGAAGCTGTACCGCCGTGCGGGCGAACAGCTGACGGTTTCGCTGCCTCCGCGGGAGTATGAGCTCGCCGCGGAGCTATTCGCGGAGACATTCACCGGGGGGAAGGCGAAGACGCTGCTGGCGCGGGTCGCCCGCCGAGTCGGCCGACGGCTCGGCGCCCGAGGACGCAAACAGGGCCGGCGAGCCTTCGTCGGCGTTCTGGCGCGTCACGGCTACGAGCCGTCGACCGCCTCCGATGGAACGATCGTCCTACGCAATTGTCCCTTCGATGCGCTCGCGCGAACCCACAAGGACCTCGTGTGCGGCATGAATCAGGCGCTGGTTCACGGGTTCAAGGCGGGAGCGGGCCTTACCGGTTACGAGGTCCTCGCCAACAACCGTCCGGGAGAGTGCTGCGCCGTGTTGCGGCCCACCGCTTAGGTCCGACCCAGGTAACCGATAACTGTCCGGTTCTGGGACGGCGAATCCCAAGTCCGCTCAATTGCGCCCTGCTCGCGACTTGCAACCTCACGGCTGGCAATAGCTTCCAACTTTGAAACGCGGGCATGCCCCCTGCTTTGTCCCGTTACGGCCCGTGGCTTTCCTCTATTAACCGACTACCGAGAACGCTTTGGATATCGCGCGCGCGCCAGTCAAGAATCGTCGCCGCCTCTGGCAGGCGGGCATCGCGGCCGGCGTCATTCTGCTGGTGACGCTCGTGCTGTCGAGTCTCAAGCCCGCCGCCCCGACGGTCGAGGGGGGGACGCCATGGATCGATTCGGTGCGCCGCGGCGAGATGCTGCGTGAAGTGCGCGGCCCGGGGACGCTCGTCCCCGAGCACATCCGCTACATCTCGACGCTCGCATCCGCCCGGGTCGAGCGCATCATCGTCGTGGCCGGCCAGCAGGTCCAGGAGAACACCCTGTTGCTCGAGCTCTCCAATCCGGACGTGCAGATCCAGGCCCTCCAGGCCGAGCAACAGTACACTGCCGCCCAGGCGCAGCTCGTCAGCCTGCGCACCACGCTGCAGAGCCAGAAGCTCACGCAAGAAGGCGTCGTCGCCACGACGCGCACCGACTACGAAGCGGCGAAGCGCGCCGCCCTGGGGGCCGACACGCTCGCAGGCCATGGGCTCATCGCCCCCAACGACGCCGCGCTCGCCAAGGACCGGGCGGTCGAGCTCGAGACGCGTTACCGCGTCGAGCAGCAACGGCTCGAGCTCATGTCGTCCACCGTCGATTCCCAGATCGCCGTGCAGGTCTCGCAGGTCGAGCGGCTCCGGGCCATCGCCCAGTTCCAGGAGACGCGAGTCCGCTCGCTGCAGGTGCGCGCCGGCGTGGCCGGCACCGTGACCGACCTGACACTGCAGGCGGGCCAATGGGTCACGGAGGGGACGATCCTCGCGAAAGTCGTCCAACCGGGGAAACTCAAGGCGGTGCTGCAAATCCCCGAGACGATGGCCCGGGACGTGGCGATCGGTCAGCCGGCGACGATCGATACCCGGAACGGCTTCATCAAGGGGCACGTGAGTCGATCCGATGCGAACGCGACGAACGGCACCGTGACAGTGGACGTGTCGCTCGACGGGACGTTGCCGGCGGGAGCTCGGCCCGATCTGTCGGTGGACGGCACGATCGAGGTCGACCGGTTGGAAAACGTGCTGTACACCGGCCGTCCCGCCTACGGCCAGCCGAACAGCACGATCGGCATGTTCAAGGTCGTCGAAGGCGGCCACTACGCCGTGCGTATCCAGGTGCGCGTCGGTCGTACTTCGGTGAATTCGATCGAGATCATCCAGGGCCTCGCCCAGGGTGATCGCGTGATTCTCTCGGATATGTCGCAATACGACAACGTGGACAGAGTGAAACTGAAATAGGTGGCAGGTGGCAGGTGGTAGGGCAATCCCTAACACCTGTTACCTGACACCTGACACCTCAAGAGGGAGACTCCATGCCGGGCAATGGCGCGCCAACTCTGATTCAGCTCCAGGGCATCAAGAAAGTCTTCTATACCGACGAGGTCGAGACGCACGCGCTGGCGGACGTGCACCTCGGCATCAAGCAGGGCGAGTACGTCGCCATCGCCGGGCCATCGGGATGCGGCAAGACGACGTTGCTCTCCATCCTCGGGCTGCTCGACACGCCGACCGACGGCAGCTACCTGCTCGATAGCCAGCCGGTCGCGAACCTGTCCGCCGCCGACCGCGCCCGCGTCCGCAATCGGCAGATCGGGTTCATCTTCCAGGCGTTCAACCTGATCGGCGATCTCACGGTGTACGAGAACGTCGAGCTGCCGCTGACGTACCGCGGGCTCTCGGGCGCCGAGCGGAAGAAGCGCGTCACCGACGCGCTCGAGCGGGTCGGCATGTCGCATCGCATCAAGCACTATCCGGCGCAGCTTTCGGGAGGCCAGCAGCAGCGCGTCGCCGTGGCCCGGGCGGTGGCCGGCGATCCCGCGATCCTGCTCGCCGACGAGCCGACCGGAAACCTCGACTCGTCCAACGGTGAATCAGTGATGGAGCTGCTGCGCGAGCTGCACCGCGGCGGCGCCACGATCTGCATGGTGACCCACGATCCCCGCTACGCCGCGCACGCCGATCGCACGATCGAGCTGTTCGACGGACGCGTGGTCGAGGAGCACGGG
>JACXTT010013761.1_pt1 | contig 10638 bp, 9 predicted proteins | sample 9270951 | NCBI WGS metagenome assembly JACXTT01 (sample SAMN15532306, study PRJNA645909) | rock metagenome | isolation source: weathered quartz diorite | place: Puerto Rico | collected 2017-06-21
CCGCAAAATCGAAAGTGGCGACCCACCGACAGACGCCACGCAATAGCTGGCCGACCGGCCAGCCAGTACCGTCGCGCAAGATCTGGCCGAGATTGCCGCCGTCTTGTGGAAGACACACCTTTACGAATTGACCAAGCATGATAACGCGACTTTGGGTGGGTACTGTGCGAGTCGGTGGACGTGGTCGGCCTCTCTGTTGAACGCCACGAGATCGGGTTTGAAGCCGGCGCAGGCGACGCGAAAGGCGTCCCGCACTCTCCCAAGCGCGTCGGCAGCGCACATCCTTCGGCGCGACTGCGGGCCGATGACCCCGCGGGCGCGCAGATGATCCCCCATGTGTCAGCTTGGTGATTGACGTTGCATGGACCACTTAGCGTTGGAGCATGGTCCTGACCTACCGCTATCGCGTCAAGAACCCCGGACCCCTGCTCTCCCTGGCGCGATCCGTCAACTCCGTGTGGAACTACTGCGGGGACGTCCAGGATTATATGCGTCGCCGGTGCCGTCGGTGGCCAACGGCGTTTGACCTGATCCAACTGACCCGGGCCTCCCGGGAATTGGGGCTGCACTCCGATGCCATCGCCGCGGTGTGCCTCCAGTTTGTGCGAGCGCGCGACGCGATCAAGAAGCGCCCCCGATGGCGGGTCAGCGCCGGCCCGCGCCGGTCGCTCGGCTGGGTGCCGTTCAACGCCGCCCGAGCCATCCGCATGGACGGGCTGGCGGTCGTCTTCCAGAAGCGCCGATTCCGGCTCTGGCTCCACCGCCCGGCCAAGGGAACCATCAAGTGTGGCTCGTTCGCCGAGGACGCGCGAGGACGATGGTACCTGAACCTGCAGTGCGAAGTCGAGCCCAATCAAGCGTGTGGGGAAGGGACCGTGGGCATCGACCTGGGATTGGCCACGCTGGCCACGCTGAGCGACGGCACCACCGTAGACCGGCACCGAATCACCGCCCGGTTCGAGTACCATCTCGCCACCACCCAACGCGCGGGGCGGAAGCGGCGTGTGCAGGCCCTCCACGCGAAGATGGCCCATGTGCGGAGGGACTACCTGCACCGGTGCTCCACCGCGATTGCGAGAAGATACCAGCACGTGATCGTCGGCCACGTAAACGCGGCCGGCCTGGCCCGGACCCGACTGGCGAAGTCGGTCCTCGACGCCGGCTGGTCGGCGTTTCGCACGATGCTCCGGTACAAAATGGCCATGAGGCCTGGGGCAACGTACGAGGAGGTCGACGAACAAGGTTCCACCCAGCGCTGCTCCGAGTGCGGGGCACTCGGAGGCCCGAAAGGTATCGCAGCGCTCGGAGTAAGAGAGTGGGTGTGTGTGGCCTGCGGGACCCTGCACGATCGGGACCGGAACGCTGCCCACAATCTCCTCCTCTCGGGCCAGAACGCTGGCCTCCAGCTGACGGAAAGCCCCGCCCCTTAGGGCGGGGAAGGCGTTACGATGTCAGCACGATATTGCCGGTGGCGTCGCTCCGCAGCCCGAAGCCCGGCGGCACGACGACCGTGGAGTCGTACTGCTCGAGAATGGCGGGGCCGGACAGTTGATCGTCCGCGCCGAGCCGCTCCCGATCGTACACCGGCGTCTCCACCCACCCCTCAAACCAGGCCGGCCGTTCGCCCAGGCGGGCGCGCGAATCAGGCGTCCCGGGAAGCGCACGCAGCATGTGGTGCGGTGGCGGCGGGACAAGGCCAATCGCCTGACAACGGTAGGTCACGATCTCGACCGGTTGGTTCGGCGCCGCATGACCGAACCGTTCCTCGTGCAGTCGATCGAACGCCGCGCGCACTTCGGCGGCCACGAATCGTCCGCCTGGAACTGGGACCATCAATTCGTAGCCCTGACCCGCGTAACGCAAATCGAGCGAGAAGTCACGGCGCCGCTCGGCCGGGCCGAACCCCTCACGGTCGAGATCTTCCGCGGCCTGCCTGCCGAGGTCGGCCAGGCCCGCCTCCACCTCGGCGGGTGGTACTGAGTCGAGCCGGCCGAGGCGCGAGCGCACGTAGTCGCGGCGTACTTGGGAGAGCAGGAGGCCAAACGCCGAGGTCGCGCCGGGGTAAGGAGGAACAATGATGCGAGGGATGCCGAGGTCCAGCGCCACGAATGCCGCGTGCACCGGTCCGGCTCCGCCGAACGCGACCAGGGGAAACGCGCGCACGTCGTAGCCGCGTTCGGTGGAGATGGATCGCACCGCCTCCGCCATCTGCACGTTCACCAGTCGCACCACGCCGGCCGCTGCCGCGGCGAGGGTGAGGCCGAGCGGGCGGGCCACCCGGTCCTCAAGGGCTCTCGCCGCCGCGTCGGGGTCGAGGCGCATCCCGCCACCGAGGAACCGTTCAGGGTCGAGGTAACCGAGGACGAGGTCGGCGTCCGTGATCGTCGGGGTCGTGCCGCCGCGCCCGTAGGCGGCGGGTCCCGGATCCGCGCCCGCGCTCTCCGGGCCAACCCGCAGGGCCCCCAGGTTGTCGACCCGCGCGATCGTTCCGCCGCCGGCGCTGACGCTGTGAATGTCGAGCATCGGCACCGCGATGGGCCGGCCGGCGACGATGCCGCGCGTCGTGGTGTTGGGCCGGCCTCCCTCGACGAGCGCGACGTCACACGAGGTGCCGCCCATATCGAAGCTGATGACGTTCTCGCAGCCCGCGAGCCTCCCGATCACCACGGCCGCCGTGACGCCGGCCGCCGGGCCGGAGAGCACGGTCGTCACCGGCACGCTGGCGGCCTGAGCAAACGTGGCCGTCCCGCCGTTCGATTGCATCACCAGGCGCAGGGCGCGCCCGAGGCCGCGTGCCGTCAAGCCCTCCTCGAGGGCCTCCATGTAACCACTGAGCCTGGGGCCGAGCGCGGCGTTGGCCACCGTGGTGGAGAAGCGGTAGTATTCGCGGATCTGCGGCAGTACGTCCGACGAGGCCGTGACCCACCACTCCGGATGGCGAGCGCGCACTCGTGCGACCGCCTCCCGCTCGTGCTCCGGCCTGAGGAACGAGAAGAGGAAGCACACGGCCACGGCATCGACCCCCAGCGTCTCCAGGTGCTGGATGGCCCGGTCCACCGAGTCCTGGTGCAGGGGATGCAGGACGTCACCGCGCGCCCCCACGCGCTCCTCCACCTCGGCCGTCCGGCGAGCCTCGCACAGCGGCGGAGGACGATCGAAGAGCAGATCGAACGTCGGCCGTCCGTAGGGGCGCGCTTGCTCGCCCACCTCCAGGACACCCCGGAAGCCCTTCGTGACGAGCAGGCCCGTCCGGGCGACCGTGCCCTCGAGGAGCGCGTTGGTCCCCACCGTTGTCCCGTGCAGGAACAGGGCGATGCCGCCCGCCGGCGCCTTGACCGCGTCGATCCCTTCGAAGATCGCCCGCGCCGGGTCGGCGGGTGTCGAGGGAACTTTGCACACGTTGAGCCTGCCTGTGGTTTCGTCGAGCAGGACGAGGTCGCAAAACGTGCCGCCGGTATCGACGGCCAGCCGGTAACGGCCCCGCGCACCGTCGCCTGCGTGTTCGGCCTGCGAGCGGGCCGCGGCCTCGGGGCGCGCCGCCTCGGCGGTGCTCACATGCCGGTCCGCGCTCCCCCGGCCGCGTGGGGTCGACCGGTATGCTCCGGCGCATCTTCCAGGTACACGACGGCGTCGTATCCCAGCAGCTTGAACAGACGGTTTTGCGCCGAGAGCAGCACGAGGGGAGCGTGGGCGTCGGCGTTCACGTGCTGGTGCACCGTGTTCTGGGGCACGTACAGCAGATCCCCGGCGCCGATGTCCCAGCGGCTGGGCTCCTTGGCCACGCGCGCCATGTACCGCTCGCCGATCTCGGCCTCGACATCCCAGTGCAGGCTGGACCCTCGCCCCGCCATCACGTACAGAACCTCGTCTGCCATGTGCCAGTGCTTCCCCGACCGGCTGCCGCCGGCAATCTCCTGCTGGTAGACATCGGTGCTGAACACCCGGACGTCCGTGCGCTCAGGCGAGGTGATCACCCGCACGCGGCCATCCTGGGTCGTCTCCCAGCGGGTGTCCGACGGCCGGACGACCTTTTTGCGTTGGTCGACGCCTGCCGTCCACAGCCGGGCCCACTCCTGCGGCGGGCCGTATCGGTCTCCGTCTTCGACGGGCCCCCCGCGCCCCTGCTGGATGAGCCCGAGGTACATGTAGGCGCTCTTCGCCTTCATGACCAACGCGACCGCCTTGTGGTTGGGGTCGGCGTTGAAGTGCCGGTGCACCGAATCGTTGTGCACCACCACGAAGTCGTCTTTCTCCCAATCGTAGCGCTTGCCGTCATGGATCTCGTACCCACGGCCTTCGAGGATATAGAAGGTCGCCTCGTTTTGGTGCCCGTGTCCTCGATTGGATCCTCCGGGAGCGATCTCCACCGTGTGGACCTGAATGCTCTGCGTGAGAAACGGCTCATCCCCCGGACTCAGCAGCCACTCCGCGCGCGACTGGTCGGAGGCATCCGAGTAGCCGGCGCTGCCGTGGGTCACGATCGTCCGGCGTTTCGGGACCCGCGGCGCGGCGCGCTGCCGCCGCCGAAACTCGGAGAGGCCGTAGTGCTCTGACGTAATTCCTCGGAGAAAGATGCGACCTTCGCCGTCGCTCACATGGCACCTCCCCGACGCCGTGCGGGCCCTGCCGCGGCGCGCGCTTCCCGTTGACACTCGATTTCGTGCCTTAATATTATATTCTGCCATCGGCGCGTTGTCCGCTTCTCCCCGCTGCCTTTCCTGCCATTACGGGCTGCCCCGAAGCCCGGATGTAGGAGAGCGAGATGAGCGTCGTCGGTCGCTGGCCAAGCGGCGGCCGGGGTCAGGCGATAACCGCAACCGTCTCGAAGACGCGCAATGCCAGCGCCGGGTCCCCGCGAACCTCCGAGTCCCGCGCCGCTTCCTCCCTGGGGAGCCACCTTGTGAACAACTTCCACGCCGCTTGTTGAGGTATGACGACCCCCGCGGCGGGCCGCCCCGCCCGCCCCGCGTAGAGCTTCCATGTCCGCCGCTCGCGCACGAGCATCCAATCGCTGCCGCTGTCGCCCGCGATGGACACGGCGACGGATGTTCCCTCCGGCGCCTCGATCGGACGGTACGCTTCGGGGAGCGCCCGGATGAAGATGTCGAGCGCCGGTCTCAAGTATCGCGGGTCATCAAGGCCCGCGCTTCCGAGCGCCGCTCTGATGTGCTGCTGGTGATGCCACCGTTCCGTAAACTCCTGCCCGACGCAGAGCCAGTTGGGCGCCGAGTCGGGCCCAGCCCAACTGACCGTTCCACCGAGCGCGTGCCGGTCCAGTGACCGGACGTAATCACTCACCTGGCGCCCGGTGAAGTGCAGCAGATCGCACAGGAGGCGGGGGCTTATCCGCCGGCACGCCGCGACCCACGCATCGTTCCACGTCCTCAGTGCCTCCACCAGTTCTTGGCGGCTGGCGGCCGTGACCCTCGAGACGGCGAACCCGTCGCGCTCTCGGCCGAGCTCCCCGACGTCACCCCCGAGCAAATGTAGCGCCACATCGTGCACGGTCCAGGACTTGCGCGGAACTGGCTTGGCCCACTCCCCCGGGGAGAGTGCCGACAGCAGGTCCACGAGGGCTTGCAGCAGTTCGGGGAACAGATAAGCGGTGAAGACTGGCTCAGGCTCCCTTAGGCCGCTCATGCTGCGATATTATCAGGGGGCAAATGGCTACGCCCCAGCCACGGGACGCGCGCCCGCAGTTCCTGCGCTAGCTGCTCCCCCACCGAAGAGCCGTTCTACTCCGAGCCCAGACCGGCTCCGCAGCGGAGGCGATAACTGTCAAGGCGCGGCAAGGTCGAATCTGCTGTTCGTTCCACTCATGTGGGCCTTGGCTGCTGACGCTCCCACTCCCCTCGTTCAACGGCGTATTCGACGTCGTCGCCCTTCCAGGGCTCGAGGCTGGTGGGGTGGTAGGTGTCGGCCAGCGCGATCTCTTGTGGAGTGAGGCGGAACCTGCGGACGATCGCCATGCCCAGCTTCTCCAGGACGCGACGGGAGGCCAGATTGTGCTCGTATGTGGTGGCGACCACACGCTGCGCGCCAAGCTCAGTGAAGGCCTTGCGAACCAGTGCCCGCGCTCCCTCCGTCGCATAGCCTTTTCCCCACGCCACTCTACGGAGACGGAAGCCCAGGCGGATTTCAACCGGGGTTGCCTCCGAGGGAACAAAGCTGAACCACCCCAGAAAATCTCCCGAGGCTCTCTCGATGGCCGCCCAGAAGCCATGTGAGGGGAAACGCTCGTCGTATCGGACGAACCGAGGCACGATGGCGGTCTGGACAACGTCCCTGGGGGTAGACGTCCCGCCGCTGAGAAAGCGCATCACCTCTGGATCGCTGTCGAGGTAAAACAGGGCTTCGCCATCGGCTTCTGTGAATCGGCGCAGGGTGAGCCGATCGGTTTCCAAGAGGATGTGCATGATCTTGGGACTCATACCCCCCGGCGTTTGAAGGGGTTTCTGGCGGTTTTCAGACAATAGTATATGATTATATATCTGGGCACCAGGACGGATGGACCGGGTGCGATGCCGAGACGAGCCCGAGACAGCATGGTGGCGGCGGTCGCGATACTCCTCGCGGCGTCGAGCACGCTCGCCGCGCCGGAGGCTCGGGAGATCCGGTTTGCCGTCGTCGGCGGGAGCCCAAGCTTCACCGCGGTCTGGCTGGGCGTCGACAACGCGATCTTCGAGAAGTACGGCGTGCGGGTCACGCTCCTGACGATGACCGGATCCGTCGCGCTCACGGCCCTACTCAGCGGAGACATCGACATCGCGGCGGACGGGCCGACGATGGTCCAGGCTGATCCGGCGGGGACGCGCTTGGCCTTTGTCGCGGCGCTCCAGAACGAGTTCGCCGGGTTCATTGTCTACGCGCGCCCCGAAGTTCGGTCCTTTCAAGAGTTCAAAGGCCAAGTCGTCGCCGGGACGACCCCCTCGGCCACGGCATCGCTGGCGCTGCGCAACGCGCTCAGAAAGGAGGGGCTCAACCCCGCGACCGACGTGCGGTGGATCTACCTGAATACGCCCGCCGGTCAACTCGCGGCGCTGCAGAAGGGATTGATCGCCGGGGCGGCGCTCACTTGGCCGTCGAACTTCGAGGCCGACAAGATCGGCCTGCGCAAGCTCGCGGACCTGAAAGGCTGGCATCTGCCCGCCGCCGCCACAAACCTCGCGGTCAGGCGCGACTGGGGGGCCGCCAACCGGCCGAGCCTCGTCGCCTTGCTCAAAGGGCTCATCGAAGCCACCGCGCTGGCCAAGACCAACAAAGCGGCGGCCGAGAAAGCGATCGCCAAGTATCTGAAGTTGACCGACGAGACGTTGGTGGAGGCGGCCTATGAGCGGTTCGCCGACGTCTGGCCCAACCCACCGTACATCACGCGGGAGGCGGTCGCGGAGGCCATTCGCGATGTCCAGAGCGCGGAGGCGAGGAAACACGCGCCGGCCGACTTTATCGACAACGCGCCTTTGGATGCGGTGGTGAACAGCGGTTTCGTGAACCAGTTCGTCAAGAAGTAGCGGCCGCCGCTATGCTCGCCCCGACGTCTCGATAAGATTTCTCGCAAACTCCCGCACGGTTTGATCTGCCTTCCGGCGCAGGATCGGCTGGGCGAATTCGCCGATCTTGCCGGCGAGCACGACGTCCGCCTCCACCTGGATCTCGCTGCGCTCCTCATCCACCACACGGACCTCGAGCGCCATCGTGCCGTACGCCGAGCCCGTCCCGGGGTCGCTCAGCGAGACATCTGCGCGCAGGGAACGACGCGCCGGATCCTTCCGCACCCGGGCCGTTCCGGCCCCGCTGATGCGCACGGGCCCGAGGCTGGTGGTCATGCGCACCCTGTAGACCTCCCCGCCGTCCCCTTCGGCTTCATCCGGGGAGGCGGCGGCTCGCTCCACGGCCTCGCACCCCGGGATGCACCGCATCACGCGCGCCGCGTCGCGGACGGTCTGCCAGGCCACGTCCGCCGGACGGTCGAACGGGATCGAATAGCTGAACTTCACGGCCTACGCCACGTCAGGTCTGGGATGGCTGGCGCCCGCCGGTGTGCGCCTCAAGGCGGTGAGCGCCCGGGCCGTCCACACGCGGGCCATCGCTCGCTTGTAGGCCGCGCTGCCGCGGAGATCGTCCCAGGGGTCGATCTCTTGCGCCGCGAACGCGGAGGCTTCCGCGATGCGTTCATCGGTGAGCGGGCCGCGGAGACACACCTCGGCCGAGCGAATGCGAAGTGGCGTGGCGCCGGCGCCCCCCAGCACCAGCGCGGCCGAGCGGCAGACGCCGTCTTCCACGACGAGCGCGCACGCGACGTTCACGGTGCCGTAGTCGTCCTGGCTGCGCGGCGTGAACTTGATGTACGTCGAACGGAGTCCCGCGGGAGGAGGCGGCAGCCTCACCTCCGTCAGCACCTCGTGACGCTCGATGGCGGTCTCCATGTACCCCACGTAGAACGCGTCAAGAGGGAGCCGCCGCGTGCCCTGACGGCTCGCGAGCATCACCGTCGCGTCGAGCGCCATCAGCACGGGGGGCAGATCTTGAGCCGGATCGGCGTGCACGAGGTTGCCGCCGAGCGTCGCCACGTTCCGGACCCGCACGTTGCCGACCCCGTGCGCCGCCCGCGCAACGACCGGATACGCCATCCTGACGATGGTCGAATCCTCCAGTTCCGCGAGCCGGCAGGTGGCGCCCAGGCGAAGCCCGCGGTCCGGGCCCTGGGCGATCCCACCGAGTTCGGGAATGCGCCCGAGGTCGATGACGACGGTCGGCGCAAGCAGGTCCTGCTTCATCAACAGCACGGTAGCGGTCCCACCACCCAGCACGATCGCCTTCCCGTCCGCGCCCCTCAGCCGTTCGAGCGCCTCGTCGAGCCGGTCCGGAGCGGCGTACTCAAACGGCTGCATCGCCGGCCTCGCGCGCGCCGCTCTCGGACGGCGGCCCCTCGGGCGCACGCAGTGACTCGTCCTCGGGAACGTCATCGGTAGGAGCGCGCCCCGCCGCGGCGCGGATGGACCGCAAGATCGATTGATATCCGGTGCACCGGCAGAGACTTCCGGCCATCCAGTCCGCGATCTCCTCGTCTGTGGGATGAGGGACCTTGTTTAGCAGTGCGTACGCGGATACGACGACGCCCGGTGTGCAGATCCCGCACTGCACCCCTTCCTGATCCAGAAACGCGCGGCGCACGTCGAGAAAGCGCCGCACCCGTCCGGACGGGTCCGCTTCCTCGAGCCGGCCGTCAAGTCCCTCGACCGTCCAGACGTCTCGGTCGCGGGCCAGCACCGCGAGCATGAGGCATGCGCTGACCGGCCGGCCGTCGACGAGGACCGTGCAGGCGCCGCACACGCCCACACCGCAGCTCTCCTTCGTGCCGGTCAACCCCAGCCGCTGGCGCAGGAAGTCGAGCAGGAGTGTGTCGGTCGCGGTGCGCACCTCCACTTCCCGGCCATTCACCTTCAGGCGAATCGGGATCTCGTGGTGGGTTGCCGCGTCGCCCACGGCTACGCCACTCCCGCGCCGCGCGCTCGCAGGGCGGCGTAGATTTTCTCGGCCGAGAGCGGGAGGGTGTGGATCCGCACGCCCACCGCATCCGCCACCGCGTTGGCCAGTGCCGCAGCCACAGGGACGTTGCTCATCTCCCCGATCGCCTTGATGTTGTTGGCGCTGACCCCGCGGCCGCCGGTCAAATACGTGACGCGGATGGGCGGCACGTCGCGCATCGAAGGGATCTTGTAGTCTCCGAGATGGGCCGCCTCGACCTTGCCCTCCCGAATGTTGAGGTCCTCGGTGAGCGCTTCGCCGAGCCCCATCACCACCCCGCCCTCGATCTGGACACGGTGCGAACGGGGGTTGAGCACGTTCGCGACGTCATGCGCGGTGAGGATCTCGTAAACGACGACCTGCCCGGTCTCGACGTCGACCCCGACCTGGGCAATCTGCACGCAGAACGCCAAGGCCTCGGCCGTGTGGTCCTCCCCGGCCGGTGGCGGCACCTCAGCCGTCCAGGCGAGCTCAACCTCCCGGTCCGCGTCGAACGCCGCCAGTTCGGCGAGCTCCACGCCGCGGCCGGAGGTCGAGTCCATCCAGCGCCCTCCGGCCGCCCGAGCGACCGCGGCTTCCGGGATGCCGAGCCGCAGCGCGGCCAGGGCGCGGGCCCGCTGGCTCAAGAGCCGTGCCCCAAGCAGCGCGGCCTCGCCGGCGGTTGCGGTCACCCGGCTCCCGCCTACGCCGTCGTCGTGCGGGAGTTCCGCCGTGCCGACGTACCTCACCGAGAACCGCGCGGGATCCATCCCCAGTTCGCGGGCGAGCACGGTGCGCAGCACGGTGTGCGATCCGGTGCCTGTTTCCGGGATCGGCACGTCCGCGCACACACGCCCCTCGGCATCGGCCCGGAGCCGGATGCTCGTCGATCCCAGCCGCGTGGTCCGGGCGTAGACGGCCACGCCCCGCCCGAAGCGCATCGACGAACGGGCGCGCGACGGGAACGCAGGCCGGAAGGCTCGTTCTGCCGCCGCGAGCGTCTCCGGCCCCCTGACCTCCGGCCAGCGCTCCCCGAGGGGCGCCACGTCGTCGGTCCGGAGCACGTTGCGCCCCCGGCGCCCAAGCGGGACGAGCCCGAACCGCCGGGCGGCGCTGTCCAACACAGACCCC
>JACXTT010013762.1_pt1 | contig 10638 bp, 7 predicted proteins | sample 9270951 | NCBI WGS metagenome assembly JACXTT01 (sample SAMN15532306, study PRJNA645909) | rock metagenome | isolation source: weathered quartz diorite | place: Puerto Rico | collected 2017-06-21
ATCAACGGCTGTTTGGGTCGCCCAGTCCGCATCTAAGATCTCCCTAAATCTTAGACGAATCGGACCCGGAACTTAGTTCACTTATTTCTGTGACAGGAGACTAGCGATAATGGTTGATAACGCTTCCTTCTCGGACCGCTTCGACTTATCTCTCCTTTACCATCGATGTATGTCCAAGTGCAGCATTGTGCATTCCAAATACGAAGATTACTCTGGGTAAAGAAGGCTGTTTGCGACGCACAGCAGCACTGTTCATACCTTTCCCAGGCTGTTAGCCTCCGGTTCTTGTAAATCGCAACACCCGTTATGCAGTTTTGGGCCAAATCAGTGATCTGCTGTAAGCTGGCGGCCAATTGCGTGATGGGACGCTCAAAGTTCGTCCCGGCAACGTGAGCCTCCCAATGAACCTCGCCCAACTGAGGAATAAACCAAGGTGGGTCATCGCCTTAAGTGGTCTGTTGATCGCAGCCGCAGCACTGGGCTGGTTCGAAATGCGGCCTCCGAAATTGGATCAACGAATTTATCGCATCGGCTTCGACAACGCACCGCCACAGCACTTTATAGGAGAAGACGGAAGACCCACCGGCCTGGCGGTAGATCTAATCGGTGAAGCGGCGAGACGCAGTGGTATCCGCCTCCAGTGGCAACTGGAACCGGAAAGCGCTGAAGCTGCTCTGAAGTCTAAAAGGGTGGATTTGTGGCCGATGATGACCATCACGCCCGAGCGAAAGGGAGTCGTTTATATCACTGATCCTTACCGCGAGAATGTGGTGTGCTTGATTGTCCGCCGCGAAAGTCCTTATAAGCGTTTGGAAGATCTCCGAAATTCCGCCATCTCGTATGACGGGACGCCCATAGATCTCAGGCTGCTTCATTCCCGGCTCCCAGACGCACGATTTTCCGTAATAGATCCTCCGAAAGAGAGACTGGAAGCCGTCTGTCAGCAACGTGTCGAAGCCGCTCACTTTGATGAATACACCGCAATCACAACTTTGCTTGACGGTGTGACGTGCGGAGGACAAGGGTTGCGTTTCATCGAGGTTCCCGAGCTGAGTGGCCGTCTCGGAGTCGGTTCTACGTTCGACGCCCGGCCCGCGGCCGATGCGATCCGCAAGGAAATCGGAAACATGGCATCGGACGGTACTCTTGCCGAGATTGCTGGGCGTTGGCGTTCCTTCTCGGGCCGAAATCTCGAATTGGCAGATGAGCTGATCCATGCCCAAATCAGAGAGCGTTGGCTGATTGCGGGTATTTTGGTCGTGGTCCTTCTGCTATCGCTAACGTTGTCGCAAGCGAGTCGAATCCGGCGGGCGCAAGTAGCGATGGCGGGCAAGAACAAACAGCTGGAGGTTGCCCTCGCCGGCGCCAGAGAGGCCACGGAACTAAAAAGTCAATTCCTGGCCAATATGAGCCATGAGATTCGTACGCCCATGAATGGAATTATCGGAATGACCGACCTGGTTCTGGACACGGAGCTCCACTCGGAACAGCGCGAGCATCTTGAGCTGGTGAAGACATCGGCGGATTCGTTATTGACTGTCATCAACGACATTCTGGACTTCTCCAAAATCGAAGCCGGTAAGTTGGCTCTCGATACCACCGAATTCAGACTTCGCGACAACCTGGAAGAAACACTCAAATTGCTGGCGCTGCGCGCTCACGAGAAAGGGCTAGAGCTGATCTGCGATTTTGGTTCTGAAATGCCCGAAGCTGTCGTCGGTGATCCCTTGCGCCTTCGACAGATTGTCGTGAATCTGGTGGGCAATGCGCTCAAGTTCACGAAGCAGGGTCACGTGGTGTTGCGAGCATCGAGGGAATCGCAGAGCGATCACCGCGTTGTCCTGCACTTCGAGGTGATCGACACCGGGATCGGCATCCTGCCGGAAAAGCAGCAGTTTATCTTCGAAGCTTTCTCGCAAGCGGACGGATCAACCACGCGGAAGTATGGTGGCACTGGCCTAGGCCTGTCCATCAGTTCTCGACTAGTCAAAATGATGAATGGCCGCATTTGGGTAGAGAGCGAAGTGGGGCGGGGCAGCACGTTTCACTTTACGGCAGACGTGGGCACGGTCGACAGTCCAGCATTGGTACCCCCATCTGATTCAGTGAACTTGTTGGGAGTACGCGTGCTGATCGTGGATGATAACGAACTGAACCGCTGCATTTTGAAGAGGTTGCTGAGCGGATGGGGCATGCTCTCAACCGAAGCCGATGGCGGACAGGCTGCTTTAATTGCTTTGCAAGAAGCCAAGGATGCTGGCAAGCCATTTTCCATCCTCCTGACCGACGCCAACATGCCGGAGATGGATGGTTTCAATCTTGCGGAACAAGTTAAGCAAGACCCGAACCTTGCAGGTGCGACCGTACTGATGCTTACCTCTGGCGGGCAATACGGCGACAGCGCGCGCTGCCGGGAACTCGGAGTCGCGGCATACCTGACCAAGCCCGTTGGACGTTCGGAGCTGCGAGCTGCGATAACGCGCGGGCTCGGTGCTCGGGCGCTTGGCACTGCTCATCGGCGCGAGTACGTAGCGGGTCGAACGTCCGAGAGTGACGGAATTCTCGGCCCGCTGCAGATCCTGTTGGCGGAAGACAACCCGATGAACCAGAAGCTTGCGATTCGTCTGCTGGAGCAGGCCGGCCACACGGTCACCGTTGTCGGAAATGGCCGAAGGGCCCTGGACGCGTTGGACGAACAAGAATTCGATCTGGTGTTGATGGACGTACAGATGCCGGAGATGGATGGTTTTGAAGCGACCAACGCTATCCGAAAACGGGAAGTCACAGAGGGTGGGCATCTTCCGGTGGTGGCGATTACCGCATATGCGATGAAGGACGACCGGGAGCGCTGTTTGAACGCTGGTATGGACGATTACCTATCAAAACCAATTCGATCGGCCGAGCTGTTTGAGGTCATCGATCGTGTTTGCCGTGGCCACGTGCTAATCAGCTCTCAGCCAGCCTTTGAATCGCAGATAGACGGCGATAATGGTGAATAACGCCTCGTTCTCCGGACCGTCACACCTCGCGAGCCACAAGTCCGGGCTAGCGACTACACGACCAAGTGGAGTTCGCGGGCCACGTTCCGGGAACGGCGTTTATCAGGCCGAATCCGGCGAAGCGGCCAGGTGCCCGATTGGTAAACCCTTGGCGACTACGCAGGAACTATCTCCGCGAACGCCTGGGACCGCAAGCGGCACAATTCGATCGTGCACAATTCGATCGCCGATTCGAGCTATGTTGTCTGCTATATTGTTTCCTACCAGAGTTATCCGGCACCACGGTGAACCGAACTCGGACTCTCCGATCCGGTTCTGCGAGAAGGCTGATGAACCGACGTGATTTCCTGGGTGGTGTTGCAATCACGGGCCTGAGCGGCTGCGCGCCCAACGTCAGAAAAGCGGCGACTCCTCCAGGCCTGCCACTCTACGGCGTGCTCCCCGAACTCATGCCGATCCGGGCGCAGGTCGACAGAATCTTTCGCGTCACGGTGTGCCTCCGACCCTTCCGCGCGGCCGGGCCACGCCTTGATGTAGAGCGTGTCGGCGATAAGACTGTTGTGCACAACTACGGCCATGGCGGCAGTGGTTGGTCGCCTGTCGTGGGGATCGAGCAGTATCGCGGTCGCGAAAGCGATGGCGGCCGGAGAGCGGGACGTGGCCGTCATTGGATGCGGTGCGTTGGGGCTGACCTCGGCGATTCTACTGCAACGCTCGGGCGCCAAGGTTACTATTTATGCCAAGGAGCGCCCACCGGAGGTGCGATCCGCGCGAGCAACCGGAACCTGGTCGCCCGACTCACGGGTCGCGTTGACGAACTCTGTGTCACCCGATTTTCCAGCACTCTGGGAGAAGATGTGCCGATATTCGTTTCATACCTATGAGAGCTATTTGGGCATGGCGGGGAATCCTGTGGAGTGGACTGATTGGTACATCCTGTCGGACATGAGCCCGGCTGAGACGGAAGCCAACCGACAGCGCGACGAGACCCTGGACTTTGCGCAGTATGAGGACCGGGTCACCGATTTGACCGCCGCGTTCTCAAGATCTGCCACCAGGGAGCCATCCCTTTCCAACACGATATGCCGAGCGAAATTCGAGTCTCACTTTCAACATCGCGGGCTACGCGAGACAGCTTGTGACGGACTTCTTAGTCGAGGGCGGCAAGATCGAAAGGGTTGAGTTTCATTCGCCGTCCGAGTTGAACCAAGTGGCCCAGAAGGTGGTGATCAACGCAACGGGGTACGGAGCGAGAGCGTTGTGGAAGGACGAGTCGATTGTTCCGGTGCGGGCCAGATTGCCTGGTTGATTCCTCAGCCGGAAGTGAATTATGGCGTATTTTATAAGAACGTGGGTGTCCTCGCGCGTCGGGATGGCATCGTCGTGAAAGATGTAGGGAAAGGTGAGATGGACGGCTACAACGATCCAAATGAGCAGCCGGACCGGGGAGCGGCGGAATCCGCTGTTAAGGTAGTGGCAGAGTTGTATGGGCGGATGACCCGGACGCGCCGGCGCTGAGTCATCTTCAATCCGCCCGACCCCTGGATATGAGCCATCTAATTCGCCGCGCACAACCCAGCAGCCTCTTTTACCTCCCGATCCTGCTTACAATGTTGTTCTCGTCCTTTCCACAAGGTTTCGATCGCTTCTGCTAGTTTCGGGAGCACGCGCAGCCGTCGCTCCTGACTCCATTGACTCCACTGATCATGAATGCCGCGTCATCGAAAGTGACCAGACGGGCGATCATTGTTTCCGAAGGAGCGGCCCTCGCGTAAGTGATGGACTGCTGGAAGGCAACGCTGCCTGCTCCGGAATTGAAGGGGATATCCGCCAGCCGAAGGCGCTCGGTCCCGCGCTCATCGCGGAAGCAGAGATCAACCCGTTTTGCGCCCCTCAAGTCAGCGGTCAAGCGGACCAAGGGAGTGAAGCAATGAAGTGATTGCTGGAATCTGCCCGTCCGGTCTAAAGCACGCCGACGACGCGAGGGATCATCATAGTCTTTTCCCGCTTTGCCGTAAACGTCGATCGAATCGGTATGGATGACCTATTCCCTGGTGCGGCATGTGATTCTCGGCGAAACGAATACGGTCAGGCCCAGTAGGATCAGCAGGAAGCCGATGATTTTCAGCCAGAGGTTTTCGGCACGGCTCACCGATTGCATGCTAGAAGAGACCAGGCGGATGCTGACCTGCCGCCCCAGCGCCTGTCTCTTCCAGCCGTCGACCTCGGTAGGGTGGACGCCGAACATCTGCGCGATCTGGGCGGCCGTCTTGTGCGCCCTGATGGCCTCGACGGCGACTTTGGCCTTCAGGCGCATTGCCTAATGGTGACAGACGAAGCCGAATAGAAGGAAAGCGAACCCGGCACAAAAAGGTCAACTTGCACCAATAGTCTTGAAATCAGGGACTTGTACGAACTTCAGACTGAAAGGCAAAGATTTGGCTTGCAGGAAATCTTTAATAGATTAATAATCATCATTCATCTATGCCTGGGTTGCCCGATAGCATCTCTCCAAATGCCGAAGACCGGCTGAGCCCGGTACGCTTTCCTTCATTACCCGAAGCCGTCGCGCAGAAATTGCGTGGCGCCATTCTCGCGGGACATCTCAAGCCTGATGAGCGGTTGGTGGAGCAGAAGCTCGCCGCGAGTCTGGGTATCGGGCAGCCGACTCTGCGCGAAGCGCTCAAGGAACTCGAGTTTCAGGGTTTTGTGCGCAAGTCGCCGAAAAAGGGCACGTATGTCACGAAACTGACCCAGGACGACTTCGGCAAGATTCAGGAAGTCCGCATGGCGCTCGAGGTCGTAGCCATCGAGAAGGCCGCGGCCAACATGACGGACCAGGCACTCGCCAAACTCGCCCGGCTGGTGACGGCCCTGCGGGCGGCCGCGCAGAAGTTTGACCTGGCCACCTTCCACAAGAGCGACCTGGAGTTTCATCGCATCGTCTGGGACCTGACCGATAACGAGTATCTGTGCCTGGCGCTCGAACGGGTCGCGTTCGGACTTTTTGCCTTCGTTCTGCTGCAGCGGGAGCCGTCGGCAACCAATGAATTTATCGCTGCCGCCGAGCAGCACGCGCGGATCGTTGCGGGCCTACGCACGCGCGATCCCCAGCAGGCGCGGCAGGCGTTCGTGGAAAGCACCACGGAGTTCTGGAGCAAGTATCATCCGGTCCACATCGACACAACAGGAGAATTGAAATGAAAAGCACGATATCCGGGAGACCATTTTTCTGGCTCGGGACAGTTGTATTGGTGCTGAGCCTCAACACGGTGCTGCTCGCTCAGAGCGATCGTGGTTCCATCACCGGCCTCGTCACCGATTCGACCGGTGCTGTCGTCGCACGCGCCACCGTAGTAGTCACTAATGCGGCCACAAATTCCTCCCGCGAAACTGTCACGAGCGACGCGGGGAAGTACGTTTTCCAAGAGCTGCCGGCGGCCGTGTACAGCCTGTCGATCAAGCAGCCCGGGTTCAGGACTTACCGGCAGGACGGCATTACCGTGGGCGTGAGCCAGGGGATCACGCAGGACGTGATGTTGCAGGTTGGCGAGGTTACGGAAACGGTGGAAGTTCACGCCGATGCCAGCATGCTGAAGACCGAGTCGGCGGAGATATCTACCTCGGTGACGCCCGAGAAACTCAGCGAGCTTCCGATAGATTTCAGCGGCGCGATGCGGAATCCGATGAGCTTCCTGCGCCTCGTTCCGGGCGCTTCGGTCAGCCGGGACCAGTCCTGGCCTGTGACCAGCCAGAACGGCCTGCAGAGCTTCGCTGAGGAGATTCGCATTGACGGTGCCTCCAGCACCAACCCGACCCCCGGGGTTTTCAACGAAGCGCAGCCTTCGGTTGACGCCATCCAGGAGATCAATGTGCAGACCGCCAACTTCAATGCAGAGTACGGCCAAGCGGGTGGCGCGATTATGAACATAACGCTCAAGTCGGGCACCAACCAACTGCATGGCACCGCCTATGAGTATCTGAGGAATGAGTTCTTCAACGCGAAAAACAAGGATTTGCCGGAGACCGACCCAAAAACGAAGTTGCGGCGACACGAGTTTGGAGCCACAGTCGGTGGGCCCCTGATAATCCCAAAGGTCTATAACGGCCGCAACAAGACATTTTGGTTTACCTCCTACGAACAGTTCTACACGCGCGATAACCAGCAGGGATACTGGAGTGTCCCGCGCGATGAGTGGCGCAATGGCGATCTGTCCTCGCTTCTGCTACCCAACATTCTTGGTACGGACGTGCTAGGGCGGCCGATTTACCAGGGCCAGATTTATGATCCCAGCACCACAAGGACGGTGGTCGTCGGCGGCCAATCCTACGCGGTACGCGACCCATTTCCCAACAACCAGATCCCGATCCGAAGCGAGGTTGCCAAAAAAATCCTGAGCTTCATTCCAAAGTCCACCATTCCCGGGTTGGACTCCAACAACCTGCTCGGCCCCACCGGGACGCCGTTGCGGGATGAATCCATCTGGAGCCTGAAGATGGATCACGACTTCTCCTCCAAGAGCCATCTTTCGGGCTCGTTCAACTACATGTATACGCACAAGATCAATGGCGCGACTCCGTTTGGTGCGGCCGATTCGGCCCGCGACCAGACGATCACTTCCAAGATCGTTCGCATCAACCACGACTACACTTTCGGTGCGAGCGCTCTCAACCACTTCACCGTCGGCCTGCTCCGCTATCAGAATCCGGACGGTGTGCCGGACCGCGGCTTCGATCCTGAGACGCAATTGGGCTTGAAGGGCACCTTAATCAAAGGCTGGTTCCCGGCGATCAACTTTCCCCCTCCCCTGAGCAGCATCGGCACACAGCAGTTGAAGCACCTCTATCACACCGTTCCCACAGTCGTTGACTCGTATTCGAAGGTGGTGGGCTCCCATACTTTCAAGTTCGGCGGCGAGTATCGCAAGGCCATGGCCAATTTCTTCGGCGGCAACGGGGCGTACGGGGGCCTGAACTTCGGCAGCGCGCAGACGGCTCTGCCCTACCTGTCTGGCAGTTCGGGAATTTACAGCCTGATCGGATCCCCATTCGCCAGCTTCCTTCTAGGCGAAGTCGGCTCGGCGTACTTGAACTCGCCAGTACACATGTCGTATCGGTACTCCGATTACGCTTTCTACGCGCAGGACGACTTCAAGGTCACGCCGCGCCTGACGATCAACTATGGCATGCGCTATGACTTGCACCGGCCCTTGACTGAGAAGTACGACAGGATTTCTTCCTTTGTGGCCGACCTGGCTAATCCCGGCGCCGGCGACCGGAAGGGAGCCCTGGGTTTCCTGGGCTCCGGGTCGGGTGAGGGCCGCACCGGCCGCCATAGCTGGCTGGACACGGACTTCGGGGATTGGGGACCCCGCATTGGTATCGCCTACAAAGCGACTGACAAGACCGTCATGCGCGGTGGATTCGGCGTGGTCTACGGCCGGCTGGAGGTGAATACATTCGACCCGATTCAGTCAGTCGGATCTGGCAGCGTGACCACTCAGTATCCACCGATCAACCCGGCGACGCAGGCGCAATTCAATCTGGATACCGGGTTCCCGCCTGTCAACGTAGTTCCGCCGGTCTTCGATCCCACGCTGTTGAACAACCAGTATATCCAGGTCTTCCGCCGCGAGAGCGGCAGGCTTCCCCGGATCTACAACTGGAACCTCACCATTCAACGGCAGATCACTAGAGACCTAACCGTGGAGGCCGCCTATGTAGGTAATCGTGGGACGCGGCTCATCACCGGCAATTTCGTGAACCCGAATCAGAACGACTTCGGCGTCCTTTCCATGGGCAATAAGCTTCAGCAACAGATCAATAGCGAAGCGGACGCGCAAGCGCTGGGCGTCTCGTATCCATACCCCGGCTTCCAGGGGACGGTGGCGCAGGCGTTGCGTCCCTTCCCTCAGTACTGCTGCATCGGCGACCCGCAGGCGACCGTGGGGGAGAGCGACTACAATTCCCTGCAGGTAAAAGTGAATCAGCGTCTGTCCCGCGGTCTCGATTTCCTGGTCGCCTATACTCTTTCGAAGAACATCACTACCGTGGACGATGCCTTCGGCTGGGGTGGAGCCGGCTCGACCGATGCCAAGAAGCTGTCGCTCGAACGTGGTCTGGCTACCGCTGGGAACGGCCCTGGAGACCGCACGCACAACATGGTGATTGCGTTTGGCTACGAGCTTCCGTTCGGCCAACTTGTGACCAACCGCGCCGCCAAGGGCGTGATTGGGGGGTGGAAGGTCGCCGGCATCCTGCAGTACGCGAGCGGTGGCGCACTCGGGATGAGCTACCCAAATAACCTCGGAAACGTGATCTTTAACAACGGTGGCAGATACGACATCGTGCAGGGGCAGCCCCATGACAATCATGTTGATAACACCTGGCCCGGAGCGGGGTGGATGTTCAATGCTGGCGCATTCCAGGCCCCGGCTGCCTACACGGTCGGCAATGCCGCCCGCACGTACGGCGACATACGTGGATTCCCGTATCTAAACGAGGACCTGGCTCTGTCAAAACAGATCCACTTATCCGAGCGCAAGCACCTGGAACTCCGCATGGACGCGCTAAACGCTTTGAACCGGAGCATCTGGAACAATCCCGATACCTCGGTTACCGATCCGCAGATCATCCAGGGTGGCCGCGCTATCGGGTTCGGCTCGTTCTGGGGACGCTCTAACGTCGAGCGGCAGCTACAACTGCAGGTGCGATTCACGTTTTGAGGACGCGAGTGACGGCATTGCGTCTCGGGGCTGCTATCCAGTGGCGGTAGGGCGTACATGCGCGTTGATGTTCACCTTCCGAAATCAGCGCAGCAGCCGTCGCGCGGCGTCGTCTTCGGGAAACAGCTCGAGGTAGCGCACAAGCGTCTTGCGAGCTTCCACACGACGGCCTAGCGCAACGTAGGTCCGGGCGAGCGATTTGTAAAGTTCCGGCGAATAGGGCGACAGCGCGAGGCCTTTCTCCAGCACGGTGATGGCCTGTTCGCGCCGGCCGCCTTGCGCGAGAGTCTCGGCCAGGTCATCGAAAGTGGATGGCGCAGTAGAGCCTTTCTCGATGGCTTTTTCCAGATATTTTCGGGCGCGGGCGAACGCGTCCGCATCTTTATCGAACATCGCCTTCTTGCCCAGCGCGGCGAGAACTAACGGGTCGTCCGGCCGCGTGCGGCTGAGCCGATCGAGCAGGGCCAGATAGCGTGGCTCGAAATCGGGCCGCTGCGCCGCCACTTGGCCATATGCGAGCAGCTTGGTAAGCGCAGGCACGGGTCTCGGATCGACGGGCCCATTGACCAGGATCAGATCTTGTGCGAAGGACGAATCACGCATTGGCTCCTGGCCGAGTCGCGCCGGAACCCGGTGGTTGGTCAGCTCCGAATGCGAAACCACGGTCACGTCCCGCTTGGGCATGTGGCAGGCGGTGCAATCATTCGCGGCGCGTTGCAGGCGGGCGGACTGGGGCAATCCGCAACTCACGTCCGAGTGACAGGTGAGGGATTTCAACCGGTAGTACGCAGCGGCGTCCCCGCGCTCGGGCGTCACGTGCGGATCGTGGCAGGGTAGGGAGCCCAACATTCCCCCGCTCGCACCAAAGCAGCGGGTGGCCCCCATGGCGGTGTGGTGCCCGCGCAGAACGGAGG
>JACXTT010013763.1_pt1 | contig 10636 bp, 9 predicted proteins | sample 9270951 | NCBI WGS metagenome assembly JACXTT01 (sample SAMN15532306, study PRJNA645909) | rock metagenome | isolation source: weathered quartz diorite | place: Puerto Rico | collected 2017-06-21
GCGCACGCGACCTTCGCGCCGGCCGCCGCGTAGGCGAGCGCGGTCGCGCGCCCGATCCCGTTGGCCGCGCCGACCACGATCGCGATCTTCTTCTCGAGCGTGAACGCCGGATCGATCATGATGCCCTCCGTCTATAGGCGCGCCTCGGCCGGCGGGGCCCCAGCCCCGCGACGGCCTGCGGCGCGCACAGCCAGGGCCGCCACAGTGTACGATAGCGCGCACTCATCACGCCGGGAGGACCAACGCGATGCTGCCGACGCACGGACGCTACGAGTACTCGAACATCACGAAGCGCCCCGACTACGCGTGGCCGGGCGGCCGCCGCCTGGCCGTCTACGTGGCGCTCAACATCGAGGGCTTCAGCTTCGGCACGGGCAAGGGCGCCGCGATCGCGCCGCCGGACCAGGCGCAGAGCCACAGCGTCTACAGCTGGCGCGACTACGGCAATCGCGTCGGCATCTGGCGGCTGTTCGAGATGCTGGACGAGCTCGGCCTGCCGGCCGAGGCGCAGATGAACACGGCGGTCTACGAGATGGCGCCGGATATTCCCGAGCGCCTGCGCAAGCGGGGCGACGAGATCCTCGGCCACGGCGTGACGAATTCCGACGAGCAGGGCCACCTCGACGAGGACCGTGAGCGCGCGCTCATCGAGGGCGTGACGGCCACGATCGCGCGGCACGAGGGCGCCAGGCCGATTGGCTGGATGAGCCCGTGGCTCTCGAACAGCCCCGTCACGATGGATCTCCTGCAGGAGGCGGGCTACCGGTACGCGATGGACTGGACGATGGACGACCAGCCCATCTGGATCAAGACCCGCAAGGGCCGCATCCTCGCGATGCCGTACCCGGTCGAGGTGAACGACACGCGCGGGATCGTCTGGTATCACTACACCGCCGACGAGTTCGCCGACCTGATCGTCGACCAGTTCGACGAGATGCTCGAGCAGTCGGCCCGCCAGCCGCTGGTGTGCCCGATCTCGCTCCACCCGTTCGTCACCGGCCGGCCGTACCGCATCCGCAGGCTCCGCCAGGCGCTCCAGCACATCCTCGGGCGCCCGGAGCGCGTGTGGCTGACGCGCCCGCGCGAGATCTGCGCGCACATCGAGTCGCTGCCGGACGGTGTCGTACCCGGCAGTCGCTGAACGGGGCGCCGAGCCCGGGCGGTGCGCCGCCGGACGCCGGCGCTACGACGCCGGCTTCTGGAAGTGGGGCAGGCCGGTGTGCGCGGTGAGGCCGCCGTCGGCGACGATGGCAGCACCGGTGATGAACGACGCCTCGTCGGAGGCCAGGAACAGCACCGTGCTCGCGATCTCGTCGGCCTGACCGACGCGGCCGATCGGATGGGCCTCGGCGTACACGCGGCGCAGCTCGTCGGCATGCTCGCGACCGAGGATCTGCGTGGCGCGCGTGTCGATGAAGCCCGGGCACACGCAGTTGATGCGGATGTTGTGCCGCGCGTTCTCGATCGCGGCCGAGCGCGTGAGGTTGATCACGCCCGCCTTGGCGGCGTTGTACGACGAGAGCCCATAGTCGGCGGCGGTGCCCGAGATCGACGCGGTGTTGACGATGACGCCCTGGCCCTGCGCGCGCATGATCGGCAGGCAGAGCTTCATGCCGAGAAAGGCGCTGGTCAGGGTGACCGCGATGACGCGGTTCCAGCTCTCGAGCGAGATCTCGTCGAGCGGCGCCGGCTCGGCCAGCCCCGCGTTGTTCATCATGACGTCGAGCCGCCCGAAGGTGTCGAGCGCCAGGCGAATCGTCCGCTCGACCCCCGCCGGATCCGACGCGTCCATCTTGACGGGGACGGCGCGCCCGCCGCTCGACGCGATGCTCGACGCCACCGCGTCGGCGCGCGTCCCGCTCAGGTCGGCCACGAGGACGGCGGCGCCTTCGCCGGCGAAGCGCCGCGCGGTGGCGGCGCCGATTCCCGAGCCGCCCGCCGTGACGATCGCGACCTTGCCGCCGAATCGACCGGGCATCGCGCGCTAGACGACCCGGTAGCGGCGCACGGCCGCCTCGTCGAGCTCGAGCCCGAGGCCCGGCCCGGGCGGCGCGACCAGCTCGCCGCGCTCGACCCGCGGCATCGCGCGGAGAATGCCGGCCGAGCGGGGCACGTACTCGACCATGTGGCCGTTGGCGACGGAGGAGAGCAGGTGCACCTGGACCTCCGGGACCACGTGGCCGCAGACCGGGACGCGATGCGCCTGCGCGAGCCCGGCGATCTTTCGCCAGGGGGTGACGCCGCCGACCCGCGCCAGATCGAGGATGACGAAGTCGACGGCGCGCGCCTCGAGCAAGACGCGGAACGCGTCGAGGTGATAGAGATGCTCGCCGGCGGCGATCGGCACCTCGAGCCGGCGCCGGAGGTCGGCGAGCCCGGCGACGTCCGAGTGGTGGACCGGATCCTCGAGCCACGCGATGCCCGCGTCCTGGAGGACGCGGCCGGTCCGCCGCGCCTGCGCGAGATTCCAGCTCTCGACGGCGTCGACCATGATGCGAACGTTCGGCCCGACGGCGTCGCGCACGGCCTGCACGCGCCGCGCCTCGAGCTCGGCCGTCGCCTCCTTGCCGATGCGCAGCTTCACCGCGCCGAATCCGTCGGCCACGTGCTGCTTGGCGGAAGCGGCGAGCTCGCCCGGCGACAGGCTCACCCACAGGCCGTCGCTCGCGTAGGTCGGCAGCCGATCGCGGAAGCCGCCGAGCAGGCGATGCAGCGGCTGGCCGAGCGTCTTGCCGTTGGCATCCCATACCGCGATGTCGAGCGGCGCGAGCGCGCAGTGCAGCAGGCCGCCGGGACCGACCCAGTCGCCGCGCCGCGCGAGCTTTTCCCAGGCGGCTTCGGGCTCGAGCACGCTCAGGCCGATCAGGTGCTCGCCGAGCTCGCGCGCCGCGGCGCCGATCGCCGTCATCAGGTCGGGGCGCGGATAGACGATGTAGCCGATGCCTTCGATGCCGTCCGACGTCGTGACGCGCGCGAGCACGTGCCAGTTGGCGTCGACCGCTCGCCCACCGGCCGTGTACGGGCGGTCGACCGGCGCGCGCACGACTTCGACCGCGACCTGCGAGATCTTCACGGCCGCCTCAGAGCGTGAGGGTGCGCTCGCTGACGATGTAGCGCTTGTTGTAGGTGTACGGCCGCACTTCCGGCTTCCAGCGCCCGATATCCGAGGTGTCGTTCCAGCTTTTCGACATCGGCAGGGTCGTGTTCTCGACCTCGTAGGCGCAGAGATAGCGCGGCTCGCCGGGGTCGGACGTCCGATAGCGGACCGCGTTGACGGAACCGGGCAGCTTGAGCAGGAGCGGCAGGTGCTCGTTGTCGTAGAGCTCGTTGAAGAGCGCCTCGCGATGGCGCTCGACGTCCATCATCACCCAGAACACGTACGGCGTCTTCCCGGTGAGCGCGGAGTTGCCGCCGACCCACTCGTACTTGGTCAGGTGCCGGTTCATCGTGTGCGGGCGGATGTCGCCTGGCCAGCGGCCGGCCTCGCCCGCCTTCTTCCACGCGGCGCTGTCCATGACGGCGAGCCCGTCGAGCTCGTAGGCGGCGAGGTACCGCGGCTCCGTCGGCGAGGGCTGGCGATAGCGCGCGGCGCGGCGCACGCCGGGCACCGACCTTAGATTTGGCGCGTGCTCCCGGTCGTAGACCTCGTTGAAGGTCGCTTCGTGGTCGTGCGCGATATCCATCCGGACCAGGAACAGGGCGTGAGTGCTCATGGAAACCCTCCCTGGCGCGCTAGCATAGCCCACATGGTCAGGGTAGGTGTGGCGCTCGTCGCGGCGGCTCTGCTGGCGGCGGCGACGGCAGAGGCTCAGGAGCTCGAGCCGAGGGCCTACACCAACACGCCGGTCGGCATGAACTTCCTGGTTCTCGGCTACGCCTACACCAAGGGCAACGTCGCGCTGGACACCTCCGCACCCATCGAGGACGGCAACATCACGGTCCACAACGCGTTCCTCGCCTACGTCCGCTCGCTGGACGTCTGGGGCCGCTCCGGCAAGCTCCAGCTGGTGCTGCCGTATGCGTGGCTGTCGGGATCGACCAAGGTCGCCGGACAGCCGGTGGCGACCGAGATCGACGGCCTCGGCGATCCTCTCGTCAAATTCTCTCTGCTCCTCTACGGCGGGCCCGCGCTCTCGTTCAAGGAGTTCGAGAGCTACACGCCGGACCTCATCGTCGGCGCCAGCCTCGCCCTGACGGCGCCGCTCGGGCAGTACGACTCGAACCGGCTCGTGAACATCGGGACCAACCGCTGGTCGTTCAAGCCCGAGATCGGCATCGCCAAGACGTGGGGACCGGTGACCCTGGAGCTGGCCCCGAGCGCCACCTTCTACACGGACAACGACGATTTCCTGGGCAAGGAGCTCCAGCGCGATCCTCTCTTCGCGGTGCAGGGGCACGTGGTCTACCACACGAGATTCGGCCTCTGGGCCGCGGTCGACGCGACCTACTACGGCGGCGGGCGCAAGACGCTCGGCGGCGTGGAGGGCGATCCACTTCAAGATGTCCGCGTGGGCGGCACCCTCGCCATTCCGATCGACCGCCACAACTCCGTCAAGCTCTCGGCGAGCACCGGCGCATATGCGCGTGCCGGGGGCAACTACACGACCGCCGCGATCGCCTGGCAGTTCCGCTGGGGCGGCGGGCTCTAGTCTTCCCGCGTCGCGCGCGCGAGCTCGGCTTCCGTGCGCGCGAGCCAGCGCCGCATTCCCAGCTCGCGAAACATCGTGGCCGCTCGGACCACCGCGTCGCGCGCTCGAGAGTGCCGGCCCAGGGTCCGGTCGAACGCGCCCAGCTCCCAGTGGCACTGCGCGACCATCGGCCGCATCTCGAGCGCCTCCCCGAGCGCCAGTGCCTCGGCGTACCGCTCGCCGACTGCCGCCACGTCGAGGGGGCGCCGGGCGGCCGCGACCTCGCCCAGCAGCAGGAGAGCCCACGCCTCGTGCCCACGCTCCTTGTGCTTGCGCGCGGTCTCGAGCGCGCGCGTCGCCAGCTCCCCCGCCTCGCGTGCCTGCCCGGTGAGAAGCCGGGAGTGGCCGAGCCGGGCCAGATAGAGCGCGAAGCTCCCGATGAGCCCCCTGGACAATGCGGTCTCCACCGCGCATTCCAGAAGCGAGACCCCGTCCCCCGCGCGCCCGGCCAGGGTGAGAGCCGCGCCGAGCGCCGACACCGCGGACGGCAGGAGCAGGTTGAAGTTGCCATCCCGGCAGAGGCTCACGCCGCGCTCGAGAAGCGGGATCGCGTCGTCCGGGTCGCCTCGGCGCAGGTACACCGTGCCGAGGCCGATGTGCGCGTTGGTCTCGCTGTACGCGTTCTGCGCGGTCGCGGCGATCCGGATCGCCTCCTCGCCGGTCGTGATGGCTTGGTCGAACTCGCCCACTTCGGCCAGCGCGACCGCGAGCCAGAGACGCGCGTGAACCGACAGCACCGAGGGCTCGCCGAACCGCTCGTAGAGCAGGTCGCCGCGGAGACCCTCCACGACCTCCCCGAACCCCCCGATGGCGCGTCGATAGTCGCCGATCTGTCGGCGCACCATCGCCAGCTGGAACGCGGCTCGAAGCTCGAGCGAGCGCTCGCCGAGCGCGGCGCCGATCGCGCGAGCGCGCTGGCCGGCGGCGAGCGCGCCGTCGCAGTCGCCGACCACCCGGAGAAAGTTGGTCAGCGAGTTCGCCATTTCTCCGAGCCGGTGCTGATCGCCCAGGCGCTCGGCGAGCGCTTCGGCGTCGCGCAGGGTGGCGGTGAGCCTGGCGTACTCACCCAGCGGCACGAACGACCAGCGGAGCTGCAGGTAGAGATCGAGCGTCTCTTCCAGGATCGCGCGGGTCTCGGGGAGTCGGCGAATCGCGCGAAGGGCCTGGTCGAAGTAGGGGACCGCCTCGCGGTGCGCCGAGCGCCACGCCGCCTTGGCTCCGGCCCGGCGGGCATACAACTGCGCCTTCGGCCACAGCTCGGCGGCGTGCGCGTGATGCGCCAGCCGCTCGACGTGCTCACTCAGGCGATCGGCGTAGACGCGCTCGAGCACGTCCACCATCCGCGCGTGGAGCGCGCGGCGCAGGTCGAGGGCCAGCGCGGCGTACGCGACTTCGTGGGTCAGCGCGTGCTTGAAGCTGTAGACGACCTCGGGGACGAGGTGGGCCTCGCGCAGGAACTCGCCGACCTGCAGATTCGCGAGTGACCCCCGAAGCGCGGCCTCCGGCAGGTCGGCGACGCCGCGGAGGAGCCCGAACGGAACGTCCTTCCCGACGACGGCGGCCGCGTACAGCGCCTGCTTGTCATCCGGCGGGAGCCGATCCACGCGCGCGGCGAGCACCGCGCGCACGGTCTCGGGCACCTCGAGGCTCTCGACGGCGCGCGCCGCCCGGTAGGCGCCACGCCGGCCGAGCAGCACTCGAGTCTCGACCAAGGTTCGCACGCTCTCTTCAAGGAAGAACGGATTGCCTTCGGTCTTTTCGATCAGGAGTCGTCGCAGCGGCTCGAGTGTCGCCGCGGGGCCGACGATGCCGTTGACGAGCTCCTCGGCGCCCGAGGAGGGCAGCGGCTCGAGGTGTAGCTGCGTGGAGGACGTCGCGCCGCTCCAGCCGTGGCGATACTCCGGACGATAGCTGACGACCACGAGCACACGCGCGGCCGGCAGGCCGAGGACCAGTCGGTCCAGGAACGCCTGCGTCTCCGCGTCGATCCAGTGAAGGTCCTCGACGACGAGCAAGACGGGCCGCTCCTGGCTCATCCGCAGCACCAGACGCTTGAGGGCGTCGAGCGTCCGCTGCCGTCGGTGGGCCGGCTCGAGGCCGTTCCATTCCGGGTCGGCGACGGGCGCGTTCAGGAGGGCCAAGATGGGTGCGACGTCGGGCGCGAGCGCCGCGTCGAGCGCCAGGAGCCGGGCCGTCGCGCTTGCCGCCGTCACCTGCGGCTCGTCGCGCTCGTCGACGCCGAGATGCGCCTTGAGGAGCTCGACGACGGGCCGATAGGGGATCCCGCCGCCGTACGACTCGGCGCGGCCTTCCAGGTGGGTGCGGGGCTCGCCGCCGAGCGCTCGGCAGAACTCGAAGACGAGGCGCGACTTGCCGATTCCCGGCTCGCCGACCACCGCGACGAGCTGGCCTCGGCCCAGGCGCGCTTGCTGCCACTGCGCTCGGAGCGCGTTCAGCTCGGCCTCACGGCCCACGAAGGGCCCGGGGTCGCCGCCGAGCCCGAATCGATGCGGGTGATGCGCGAGCAGGCGGCGCCCGAAGGCCTCGGGCTGATCGTCCTGATCGGGCTCGTGCACGTCGAACCGAGGCCCGAGCAACGGCCGCGCGGCTCGGCTGACCATGATCGTGCCCGGCTCGGCATTTCTCGAGAGCGCGTCGAGGACCTCCGCCATTTGCCGCCTCGCGTCGCCGTCGATGTGCGCTCGACCACTCACCTGGGCCACGGGGCATTGCTCCGTGTGCACGGCGATCGTGACCGCGAGGCGGTCGGGCCCGGACCGGCGGCTTCGCGCGAGCGCGGTCTGGATCGCCAGCGCGGCCAGGGCCGCGCGGCGGGTGGCGTCCTCGACCGGATCGAGCCCGAACGCGGCGACGATGCGCGCCGGGCTGGCTTCCTCGACGCGCCCCGCGAAGCTTTCGATCTTCTGCACGAGCACCTCGAGGTCGCGCCCGAGCTCGCCCGTCGTTGCCTGCAGCAACGCGACCAGGCGAGGCTCCCACCGTGTGACGGTCGGCGATGTGACTGACCGGAGCCACGGCGCGCCCGGAGCCGGCCGCGGCGGTGGCTTCCGAACGCGGCGTGTCGGAGGCGCGAGCCCGTACTTCTGAATGCGATATCGGATGGTGCCCCGCGTGATGCCCAGGCGCGCGGCGGCGCGCACCACCTTCCAGCCGCACGCATCCAGCGCACGAAGAAGCTCCTGGCGCTCCCAGCTCTCCACCCGAGTGTCCAGCGGCGCTTCGGGCGGCCCCGGCGCGACGGTGGCGCGGCGGTCCGGCGGATCGGCCCCCGACAGGGCGAGCGCGGCGGGCGTGATGGACGCCGTCTCGATCAAGAGCGCCACGCGCTCGATCACGTTCGCCAGCTCGCGCACGTTGCCGGGCCAGCCGTACTCGCGAAGGGCCGCTCGGGCGGCGGGGCTGAGGATCCGGGAGGGGAGCGCGTAGTCCCGGCAGGCGCGCGCGAGAAAGTAGTCGGCCAGGACGGCGATGTCGTCCGGGCGCTCTCGCAACGGCGGCAGCCGCAAGGTCAGGACCGCGAGGCGATGATAGAGATCCGCGCGAAACCGACGCGCGCGGACGGCGGCATCGAGGTCGTCGTTCGTGGCCGCGATGATCAGGACGTCCACGGGCTCGCTCGCCGTGCTCCCGAGTCGCCGGAGCGTGCGGTCCTCGATGATCTTCAGGAGCTTGGCCTGGAGCGCGTCCGACAGCAGCGCGATCTCGTCGAGGAAGATCGTGCCGCCGCTCGCTGCCTGAAACAGCCCGGCCTTCGACTGTCGCGCGTCGGTGAAGGCGCCGCGCTCGAAGCCGAAGAGCTCGGCCTCCAGCAAGCCGTCCGGGATGGCCGCGCAGTTGACGTCGACGAACGGGTGGCCGGCGCGCGGACCGGCCCGATGGATCACGCTGGCGACAAGGTTCTTGCCGGTCCCGGTCTCACCCTCGATCAGGATCGGCGGAAGCCGTCGGGCCTGCGAGATTCGGGCGAGGATCTGGCGGATCTGCTCGCGGATCGCCGCGATGCTGGGCGCTTGGCCAAGAAGGTCGGCCAGCACGTCCATGCCGGGATTATGGCCGTGGCGATCGACCACCGCCAGTGGTTCTTTTCAGCCATTTCCGCCACTCCCGATCGCGGCCGGCGCGGCTATCTCGTTGCCGCTGCTCGTTCCCGTGATCTGGTACGGGCCATGCTGCTGAACTTCCGAGATAAATATGCCCAGGGAGGGGATGAGATGAGGAAGGGAGTGGGGATCCTGCTGCTGGTCGCGCTTCTCTGGCTGCCGGGCCGTGCCGTCGCCGACGTGGTCACCGAGTGGAACGAGATCGCCGTCGCGACAGCTGCGACGGCAAGACACGGGGGCGCGGACGCGAGCCGCACCACCGCGACGGTTCATGCCGCCATCTTCGACGCGGTCAACGCGGTCGAGGCCCGCTACGCGCAATACAGGGTCAGTGCGAAGGCGCCGGCCGGGGCCTCGCCGGAAGCCGCGGCCGTCGCCGCGGCTCACGCGGTGCTGGTGCGGCTCTACCCCGACCAGAAGCCGGCGCTCGACCAAGCCCGCGCGAAGTCGCTCGGGCGCATCGGAGACGGTCAGCCCAAGACCGATGGCGTGGCGGTCGGCGAGCAGGTCGGAGCCGAGATGGTGACTCTGCGGGCGCACGACGGCGCGAGCGCCCCCAACGTCTATCGCCCGGTCACGACCCCGGGCGTGTACATCGTCACGACCTTGCCGATCGCGTCGAACTGGGGATCGGTCACGCCGTGGGTGCTCGAGCGCCCCTCGCAGCTTCGTCCCGGACCGCCGCCGGCGTTGACGAGCGCTGACTGGATGCGGGACTGCACAGAGGTCATGCAGCTCGGGGCAAGGAAGAGCACCGTCCGGACGCCGGAGCAGACCGATGTCGCCCGGTTCTGGATGATCGTGGGCCCCGCGAGCTGGGACCCGGTTCTGCGCGCGGTCGCCGCCGCGCCGGGCAGAAGCCTGGCGCAGAACGCACGCCTGTTCGCGCTGGCGGAGATGGCGGGAGCCGACGCCTACATCGCCGTGTTCGACGCCAAGTACACGTTCAACCTCTGGCGCCCGATCACCGCGATCCGCAACGGCGACACGTACGGCGCCGGCGCGATGCTTCGCGTCCCGGACTGGGAGCCCCTCGTCGACACGCCGCTGCATCCGGAATATCCGTGCGCCCATTGCATCACGTCGGCGGCGATCGCCGTCGTGCTCGAGGCCGAGCTCGGCCCTTCGTTTCCCGAGATCACGATGACGAGCCCGACGGCGCCGGGCGTCACGCGGCGCTGGAGATCCGCCCGGGCGTGGACCGACGAGGTCTCGATCGCGCGAATCTACGGCGGCATCCACTACCGCACGTCCATGAACGTCGGCCAGGCGATGGGCCGCCAGATCGGTGAGCTCGCCGTGCAGCGCTACCTGAAGCCGGTTCGCTAGCCGGGCGGCCGCTGGCGCGCGCCGGGCGCTAGCCCGCCCAGGGCAGGGCGAGCGGCTTGATCTCGCGCAGCGCCCGCATGCTCTGGATCGCGTCGTTGATGCGGTCCAGCGGGTGGCGTGTGGTCAGCACGGCCGGCGCGAAATCGAGCGCCTTCCAGAACTGGCCGATGTCGGCCGACTGCACGCCGAGGGCAATCCCCTTTCGCGCCCGCGAGTATACCGATGTTCGCGATCCGTGAGCCGATTCGGTAGGATGACCGCATGGGTCAGGCACCGCCGAGCGAGTGCAAGCACGGGTTGAAGCAGGGGTGCGCGTACTGTCACGTCACACGGCCGGCGGTATCACCGCAAGCGCCGGCGAAGAAGAAGACGCGGGCGTCGGCCTTGTCAGAGAAGATGAACGACCGCATGACGGCGCTCAAGCGCCGGCTGCGCGAGATCCGCGGCGAATAGGGCCGAGCAGGACACCGCCATGGCACTGACGCGCACCGCCCGAGC
>JACXTT010013764.1_pt1 | contig 10636 bp, 6 predicted proteins | sample 9270951 | NCBI WGS metagenome assembly JACXTT01 (sample SAMN15532306, study PRJNA645909) | rock metagenome | isolation source: weathered quartz diorite | place: Puerto Rico | collected 2017-06-21
CAGCGAGAGGGGCAGTATCATTACCATAGTATGTCGCGTTGTCTCGAGGCAAACCACGAGAGTGGGCATTCGCCTATGTTTGGCTATGCGCTGGATGGTTTTGGCATTTACGGCCGCTATGGCGAGAACGGCAAAGAACTTACAGACGCCGACCTTGATGAATGCCACGGCCATACGCACGAGATAATGTGGGACGGCAAGCCCGTTGTGATGTATCACTATCATGCCACCCGCGAATACCCATACACAGTCGGATGTTTTAAGGGAACTCCCGTAATGGCTCGCCGTCCGCGTCCGCCGGGGCTATTCCCGCCGTTTTTCTAAGACAAACTAAAGAGCCGGGTTTTCGCCGCTCTTTTAATCTGTTACGATTTTCAGCTTGGTGCGTCTTTTGCGCCGAGCTTTTTTATGGACTCGATCATCGACTTTCTACATCAGGTTAAGGACTTTATCAATCCAAAGTTTTTGATCGACTATATGCTCAATTGGCTGGGTGTGTATGTCTATTTTGGCTTGTGGTTCGTCGTGTTTGCCGAGACCGGCCTCGCAGTCGGGTTTTTCCTGCCTGGTGACTCGATGCTCGTGGTTGCCGGCCTTTTTGCCGCCGCCGGTAAATTGAACGTCGCTCTCGTTATGCTCGCCTTTTTCATCGGCTCGGTGACCGGCGACAGCACGGGTTATTGGATAGGCCGGGGTATGGGCAAAACGCTCTTTAACCGCGAATCGTCGTGGATATTCAAACCGAGCCGCGTCCAAAAGGCCCACGATTTTTTTGAGAAATATGGCGTCAAAACCGTTATCTTAGCTAGGTTTATCCCTATCGTGCGCACGTTTGCTCCGCTGGTTGTCGGTGCCGCCGAAATGCCGTATTCGCGGTTTTTCCCGTTTAGCATCATCGGCGGGCTGCTCTGGATACCAAGTATGGTCCTGGCCGGCTATTTCCTCGGCGGCGTGATCGAGCGGGCTCTCGATATAAAACTTGAGGACCACATCGAAAAGGTCGTAATTGTCGTCGTCGCCCTTTCGCTACTCCCGCCGATCATCGAATTCTTACGGCACCGCTTTGGTAAAAAAGCCGCCGAGGATGACAAGAACGAAGTTTGACACCGTGTAGGTGGTGACCTACACTCAAACATTGACTTATCGGGGCGTAGCGCAGTCTGGTAGCGCGCACGGTTCGGGACCGTGAGGTCGGAGGTTCGAATCCTCTCGCCCCGACCAAATATAAGAGGCTTCCTGGAAATATAACCAGGAAGCCTTTATTGTTTCCGCTCGATGTTCTCTTACTGAGGTTCACCGGTCAATACAATATCGCTCATATTATCATCCACGTGTATGAGTGAGGTCCCAAATCGATACTGTTTTGCCTGTGCTGACAGAACATATGACTGGCCCGTAGGCACATCGTCAAATTGAAAATACCCGAACGGACCGCTAATAACGTTCCGGGTCACGCCGGCGCTATCGGTCAGCATAACCCTGACATTTCTGATCCCACGGCCGTCCTTTGTCATTATCTGACCTGAAACTGACACGCCCGCCGCAGTTGGCTGCGTGACCACCGCCTGCGCGTCGGAGATCTCAGAGGTATTCAGGGGAGCTATCGACCGGGTCGCCGTCGCGGTCACAAATTGACCGGTGGCCATGGTGACGCTTACTGTCTTGTTGAATGTGGCCGAACCGCCGGCACTCGTGGTCGTATTCACTGAGCCTAAGTAGGTCCGGGCCTCACTCGCCGCCAGGGTGTCTGTCGAGAGATTTAAATAGAGATCAATGACGAACGTAGTCGACGCCGCGCCATTGAGCGTGCCGCTGATGAACCCGGATGTGTTGGCTGTCGATATGACTGGCCGGTTTTGAAGGTCATTAGCGCTACCCGTGCTGGCGCCGGCGTTGGCTGCGTTACTGCCGGGTGTTCCAAGATCGATGCCGAGGCCAGAGGCTCCGCCGTTGTTGAATATAGAATTGCCGCGTATGGCATTGCCGGTTCCCGAAGTAGGGTCCAGATAAAGCCCGGCTTTGGCCGATTGTGTTGTCGCATCCCCATTGTTGGCAATGATATTGCAGGGGCCGTTACATTGGCCCGGTGTGGTAGCGGCTCCGCCGATCGTGTTATTTGAGGCGCGATCCGATATCTGGACCCCGGCGATCAAATTTGCGAATGAGGTCGTCCCGTCGGAGGCGACACCGATATAATTGCCCTGCACGACATTGCCGGTCGCAAGGCTCCCGCTGATCGCGATGCCCGCAACCGCGTTTCCGACGATGATATTTCGTGCCTCGGGGACCGTGCCGCCGACAGTGTTGCCCGATCCCCGGATCACTATACCGCTGCCTTTATTTCCGATCGAACTAATGGTCGAGGCCGTCTGGCCTATATAATTGCCCTGAATTAAGTTATTCGATGCGGGAGTATTAACACTATTGGTCTTATCGGCGATTATCTCTATGCCATTGAAGCCATTGGCGAGAATATAATTGCGGTCGTTAGGGTTGACGCCCCCAATAACGTTGTTTGACGTTGCGGCGATCATAATACCATCGCCCGTATTACCGAGATTTACATTTGAAGTCGGAAAGGTGCCCGTCGTGCCGATATAGTTGTTCTTGATTATCGCCGAGCCGGCGATCGTATTCAGCCCAATGGTCGCATTACTGACCACGATCCCCCGGCCGAAATTGCCAGAGATCGTATTCGAGTGGCCAGCAAACGTGCCGACCCCGATCTGGACATTCGCCGCCCCGTTGACCCAAACGCCACGGTTGATATTGCCACAGGGATGGGCGGCATCGGGACAGTTGATCAGCGTACCGGTTATGTCGGTGCCGATATAATTTTGGTGAACGATCGTGCCATCGGCACCGGGGCCGATAACGATGCCCGCCGCGCCAAAGCGGTTAATGGCGAAGCCCCAGATCTCGCACGCGGGCGTCGATGTCGCGCAGTTTGCTGCCTCTATATCAAGACCGATCGATGGAGCGGCCCCGGACTGGGTCGCAAGTCCGTTCAGCTCGACCCTGCCCTGGCCGGTGTCGAAATTGATTATCCGGACGGCGTCGGTGATCGTCGGAAGAGCAGTGACGAGATTGATCGTGCCCGTTCCATTGGAGACCTGGATCAGGTCGGGCGTCGTGGTGGGTGAATTGGCCATCGCATTAGCGTCAAGGATAGCCTGCCGCAGGCTCCCAGCTCCCGAATCATTAAAATTATTGACGACGAAGGTTGCGGCGAGGGTGGGAGCCGCGAAGACCGTCAAAACAACTGCGAGTAAATATGCCCGAAGGCTGCCTTGCGTAAATGCTCGGAGAACAGCTCCGGCCTCTCGTTTAAAATCGATCACTTTTCTCATCTCGATCACCTCATAATCTTGTTCAAGCGAACCTTTCTATAATGACTATATCGAATAAAAGCGGGCGAAGCGGTATGAGCGTACGCCCGTCAGACCGTCTAACCGCCCTTTACAAACGTCTTGGCGATCTTCCTGCTCTCACCATATTTATTAACGGCGGTAACGTGATAGTAATTGCCGTTTTTACCCTTTTGATCGATATAAGTATTGACGCCATATTTGACCGTTGCCACCAGACGCTCGCCCCCGCCTGCCTTGCCCCGATATATACGATATTGCGAGATATGCGATCCGTGATCGTCAGGAGTCCCCCAGAGCAAGGAAATGCCCTTGGACCTTCGGCTTGATTTGGTATCTGGCGGCGGTTTAACCTCCACAAAAGGCGGCAACGGGATCGACGGACTGCCCGCATCGAATTCTTCGAAAAGGCGGGTTCCGCCACGCTGTCGGATGATGGTCAGCCGTGCCACACCCTGGTTCCCGGTTCTGTCCAGGGTATTGTTCGTAACGTTGATGCAGGAATTGTCAAAGTTGCATCCGTCCGCATAGATGGCCAGGACCCGCCCGTTATTGTCCACGGTCATCTCGTTAAAATCGGCCAGATTCCGCGTATCGACCGCTACCGTTGGAGGACCCGGGCATGTCGTGCCGTTTAGGCAGATCACCCCCTGCTGCGCCGGATTTGTCACGCCCGGATGCAGCGGATCGTTATCAGCTCTGACAACGGTCCATGTCCGTCCGCCGTCATTGGTTTCGGCAATATAAGGAAACCAGGTGCCCTTGAAATTGGGGCCGTTGCCACTATTGTCCGTGCCAGTGGCGTCAAGTGGATCGGTCGAGTCGGTACCGAGAAAGAACACAGCCGCACGGCCGTTGTCTCCTGCGACCGCCTCGGGAAAAACTGCAGCCCTGACATGCGGAGTTACGCCTAGACTGAGGTCGTTATCATCGCGCCACGTCAATCCCTTATCATCTGACACGGCCACATGAGGACGATTGTCACTCGAGCAATATATTTCGAAGATCCTTCCGCCTGCACCGATGCCGATCGATGGGTCACTGGCGCTTCCGCTGCTTGTTGGGATGGTGCGAATGCTCCAATTGAGTCCATTGTCCTCTGAAACGGCGACTCCGGCCTTGCCGCCGCAGTTCCTGTTTGGCACAAAGACCGTACCGTCGGGGCCGACCTTGATGTGGCCGTGGATACCTGTACACTGTGCAAGCGTGTACATCGGAACCGCCGGCAGATAATTCAGCCCCCCGTCGAGGCTTGCCGCCATTGTCGCCGTTGCGATGTCCTGCGAGGCGTAGTAGACCATGTGGGGATATGAACCGGTAGGTTCACGGCCCGTGATACCGAGTTTTGGTGGACCGCCTCCGATCGTCTCATGGTCGGCCCCCGATGTAGGCCCGGGTGATTGGAACGAGGCTGTACTTGTCGTTAGATCGTCATCCGAAATAATGCCGTTCGTATAACCGGCATTCAGCTCACCGCAGATCGTCCTGCCCGTAACCGGATCGGTAAAGAGGATAGGGTCCAGGCCAGTTACTATAGCTGGAGATGTATGGCTGCTCCATATAGCCCCGTTTACCGGATCGGCGGGCGACGTGGAATCGTCAAAAACAGTTCGATTACAGTTCAGACGTGACATTGTCATCACATTGCCGGTATTCCAGTTGACGCCGATCGACGGCTCGGGCGAATCGTCTCGCCTGTTATATCCGACCGGCGGCTGATAATTGTCGAACGTCGGTGGAACGACATTACCGGTCGGCAAAACGGTCTGCACATTGAAAACGCTGGCGATCCCCTGGTATTGGTCGGCCGGATTCGGAGCAAAATATATTGCTCGTATGTAATAAACACCCACGCCTGTATCCGCGGGGCTGATAACTACCTCTTCAAATGTGTTTGTTCCATTTCCACTGGTACCGACGATATTGTCGAGCGGCGGTGACGACGTAACGCCGTCGCCCTGCAGCCCTGTGGTGCCGTTGCTTTCCTGGCGGACCACCATGTCGTAATCCGTCGAGGGGCTTGCCCACGTAAAACGGATGTCGATGCGTTTCCCGATCCAGTCACTCGGTACCCCGGTGACGGTAAGCGTAAATGTGTCGCAGTTGCCCGCCGGGTCGACGGCCTGGTTATTGCAGGTCGGCTCGCCGTTCGCTGCCGGCGGTGTTCCCGTAAGCGTGCCGGTCCAGGTGATATTGGCGCCCGTGGGCGAGATCGTGCCCGAGACCGGACTCGAAGCGTTAGATCGTCCGGCAAACAACGATATGACGATCGCAATAAACAAGAGTCGGGTCACAATCGACGATCCGTTGCGGATCGAACCGTTCGGTCGGCTTTTTTCAGATGTTCTATAAAATATGCTGCTCATAACCTTCTCCATAAACTGATCAAAAAATCCTGAACATTCTTATTGGTCAATCGCGGTCATCATCGTTATCAACCACCTTACTCCCGTCGTCGTCATTTCTGACGAGGCTGTATATCGTCACATAGTCAGGATTGTCGCCATAGACATTGAGCTTGTATGCCGGAATTTTATCAGTCGCCGCAACATCCCAAATATACCGATGATGGGGTTCCGTGATCTCCGACCGCGCCGTCAAAAAACTGCCGACATTGGCGAAAGTTATGTGCTCTTTCGCCCGGTCCTTATCTACAAAAGCGGAAATGTAGCGGATCTTGTTCTCCGCATCGTAGCCTATGGCTACCGCGTAAAAGAACGGGTCGGAATCTAGCGTCCAGACTTCCTGATTTTTGCGTTCCTGGCGGTTAAACTGGGCTTTTTTTTGTAAGAGCCTTTGGGCTTCTGCCTTGTTCATGCCAATGGTCAACCCCAAAAGGTCATTTGGCATGGCCGAAGAATGTTTCGCCCAAAATATCGCCGCCGCAATTGCTGTGAAAAATAATATGCCGCCGATCGCGCGTCCAACTGTCATCGCTGCCCTCCATTTGCGGACCTTCTTTTAACCAGCCCAACCATATTCTTATCAAGATCAGCCGATTCCCCGGCAAGAACCGCGCCCGAAACAAAATACTACGAGTTGCCGTATTTTGATAATAAAATTGTGGGGTTGAGAAAAACTTGAGAGAAGTTTGGGCTCGTTAAGATCTTTGGAATACGTATTGAAGGCAAGGAATCAACCCTTCAAGAACCGTTTGAAGAATTCGGCCGTGAGTTTCTAATCTAACTGGTAGGTGGCGACGCTGGTCGGGGTCTCAAAACAGCGGACCTTATAGACCTTGACACGTTCATCGGCGATGCGGCCGTTGACGTATTCGAGGAAGTACCGAGCAAGATTCTCTGCCGAGGGATTGAGCTCCTCGTCAAAGGGTGGGAGCTCGTTGAGATTGCGGTGGTCGAGATATTTGACGATCTCGTCGGCGGCAGATTTCAGATCGCCAAAATCGATCAACAGGCCGATATTATTCAGCTCCTCGCCCCGGGCAAAGATCTCGACCTTGTAATTATGCACGTGCAGGTTCTCGCATTTGCCCTTGTACCCGCGCAACTGGTGCGCGGAAGAGAAATTGCGTTCGATCATTACCTCGTAAAAGGCTGACATAGAACTATCCTTTTCGAGAACTACCTTCCTCACTACCCTTATATTGTAATATTCTTGTCCATAACGGCAACGATCTCGTTTAGATTGCTCGTGATCCTCATCCTCGGCAATGAGTTAAGAAAATCGCGACCATAGGACTTTGTCCTCAAACGCGGGTCGAGGATGGCGATGACGCCTCGGTCGGAGCGGCTGCGGATGAGGCGGCCGATGCCCTGTTTTAGTGAGATTATCGCTTGGGGCACGCTGTAATCGGCAAATGAGCGCCCACCGTTCTCGTCGATGAATTTCGACCGGGCGGCGACTAACGGATCGGTCGGAACGGCAAAGGGCAGCTTGTCGATAATGACGCACGAGAGCTGCTGCCCGCGAACATCGACTCCCTGCCAGAACGAGGCAGTGGCAAAAAGCACAGCATTGGCGGTAGCGCGAAATTTGTCGAGCAGTCCGGTTTTTGACATTGTCCCTTGCAGCAGGCAGGGATAATCAACGCGCGACGACACAATCTCATAAAGGGCGGTCATCGATTGGTTGCTCGTGCAGAGCACAAAAGCGTGACCGTGCGTTGTGCCAAGTATTCTGATGATCTCGGTCGCCGCAATTTGCGTAAATTCCGGCGAGCGCGGGTCCGGCATACCGGCCGGCAAATAAAGTATCGCCTGGCCCTCATGGTCGAATGACGATGGCGCGATCAGCGTATCGGTCTTTGATGTGTCGAGGCCGAGACGTCCACGAATAAAATTAAAACTGCCGTTAGCCGAGAGCGTCGCCGAGGTCAGCACGCACGTATTCACCTTGTCAAAGAGCTTTTCGCGCAGCAGGTCCGAGACATCGACCGGAGAGGCCTGTAAAAATATGCCGCGTCCGCGTCGTTCGAGCCAGTAAACATAATTGCGGTCGGGCTGTTTGACAATAAAATCCAGATCGAAACGCGTCTGACGTATACGCCTGACGAGGCTTTCGGCCTCGGGGATCTTTTCCGAATAAACATCCGCTTCAGTTTCGAGCCGTGCAAGTGCATTGTCGAGAGCCGTGTAAGCCTCGCCCAATGGCGACGGTTTGGCCTCGCCGTCGGTGCCAAGATGGGCAAATGTATCTGCGAGCAGCGGGAAACGGCCCTCTTTGCCGCGGGCCTGCGTGAACCGCAGCCAAAACTGCTCGGAAAGGCCGTTCATACGGGCACAAGTTCTCAGGATCTGCGATGTGGCGATGGCATCGCTGATCGGCAGGTTGCCGGCGTCGTGAATAAGCTCATCCATGCGAAAATTAGACACCTGAAATCCGAAATAATCGGCCGCGATGTCCTCGATCAGGTGCGCCTCGTCAAAGATAACCGCGCCGTAATCAGGAATCACCTTGCCAAATTGGTTCCCGCGCACGCTCAGATCGGCAAAGAACAGGTGGTGATTGACGATCACGATATCGGCATTCTCAGCGCGAACGCGCATCTGCGTTATAAAACACGGCTCGAAATCGGGACATTTCTGGCCGATGCAGATCTCAGAGCGAGCATTTACCTGGTTCCAAAAGGGCAAATTTTCCGGCAAATAGGTCAGCTCGGCCCGGTCACCCGTCCTTGTTTCGCGTGCCCATTCGCGCACCTCGCGAAAATGGTCGATCTCATCCATGCCGGTCAAGATCGGCTGGTTATCGCTTTTGTGGAGACGATAGAGACAGGCGTAATTGGCACGTCCCTTCATGTAGGCGGCTGAGAACTTGGCCGGCAGGATACGCTGGAGGAACGGGATATCCTTTTCCATCAATTGTTCCTGCAGATTCTTGGTGCCGGTCGAGATGACGATCCGCGTCTTTTTTGCGATAGCTGCGCCGACAGCCGGCGTTAAATAGGCGAGGGTCTTGCCCGTCCCCGTGCCAGCCTCGACGATCAGGTGGCGCTTGTTCTCAAGGGCCGAGGCGATCTGTGCGGCCATGCGGATCTGGCCTTCGCGATGCTCGTATCCCTCGTGAAACTGTGATATCAGCCCACTCTCTCCGAATACCTTTTCCAGGTTGTCATCAGCCGCGCTTATGTTAATTTCACACCCCTTTTGTTAAAATCATAGCTTGCCAGCAGCGCAATTGACAGGCCGCCCGTGAATGAAGGGAGAATTTTTTGATGCCCGCAGTAATAACACGCCCGAAGTTCCGTCAGGCAATCTGGTGTCTGTTGATCATGGCTTATATTGCTGCTATTCTGGCACTGCCATATCAAATGCGTTCGCGCGCTCAGGGGCTGACAGAGCGAACCAAAACCCACGACCCTAGCCTGCCCAATTACGATATCCGCACCGATAAAAAAGCGTTTGCCAGGCTGGCCGAGTTTCGGTCACGACTGGGCAAACAAGCCTCAGATATCGCTGACACACGGGATGGTTTTGTTCGAGGCGAGGGAGGTCTCAGGCGGCGCCTTCCGACGCTCAAGATCGAATATAATGCCGATATATGCATTCCAGAGGTCATCGGCCCCGATGTCCGGCAGGGCCTCGCTTTCTTGACGCCTCCGGGGACACCAGCCGGCACCAAGCACGTCGGACAGTTGGTTGCTTTTCTCAAGCAGAATGCCGAACTTGTCGGTGTATCGGCCGCACAGGTCGACGGTTTGAAGGTCGCGGCCGACTACACGAACCCGGACGGCAACCTGTCGTTCGTCGAACTCGATCAGGAGATAAACGGCATTCCGGTCTTTCGCGGCGAGGTAAAAGCCGGATTTACAAAACGCGGCGAGATGATCCGCGTCGTCAATAATCTCGCATCAGGGCTCGATCAAAGCACGCTTCCAACGGATTTTGGCGATCCTGCGAACGCGGTAAAATATGCAGCCGGCTTTATCAAACATGATCTCACAAGGGATGAAAAGGGTCTACCCTCTTATACAAACAACTCCGACAAGATAGCTGTTTTTGGCACCGGTGATTCGACCACTACAGCAGAAAAAATGTATTTTCCGACCGAACCTGGCGTAGCGGCCGCCGCCTGGCGTGTGCTGCTTTGGCAGCCTGCAAACGCCTATTATGTCATCGTTGACGCCGCGACAGGCACTCTGCTCTGGCGAAAGAACATTACCGAAGATCAGACGCAACCGGCGACATACGGTGTTTACACAAATCCGAACGCGATGATAAACGTCGCCCATAGCCCGTTTCCTTTTTCGCCTGGCCCGATCTCGCCGAATGGCGCGCAGGGGCCATCGCTCGGTCGCAGCCCCGTAACAAAGATCGGCAATGAGCCGCCCTACACCTTCAATAACCTCGGCTGGATACCCGACGGCAGCAATATAACCGACGGCAACGCCGTCCAGGCCGGCCTCGACCGTGATGGCACGGACGGCGTCGATCCGAACAGCGAGGCGGTCGGCACGAACCGCAACTTCACTTTTGCTTACAACCCGTTCGACCCTAATACAAACACTGGAGATGCTCCGGTTCCCGCGACGCAGACATATCCCGGCTCGGCTTATCAACAGGGGTCAGTGACGCAGCTTTTTTATATCTGTAACTGGTATCACGATGAGCTCTACAGGCTCGGATTCAACGAACAAGCCCGTAATTTTCAGAACGATAATTTTGGGCGCGGCGGGATCGCAGGCGACCGGGTACGCGGCGAGGGACAGGATTCTTCTGGCTTTAACAATGCTAATTTTTCGACCCCGGCGGACGGCATGCGCGGACGAATGCAGATGTATCTATGGACCGGCAATTCGCCCAATATCG
>JACXTT010013765.1_pt1 | contig 10636 bp, 6 predicted proteins | sample 9270951 | NCBI WGS metagenome assembly JACXTT01 (sample SAMN15532306, study PRJNA645909) | rock metagenome | isolation source: weathered quartz diorite | place: Puerto Rico | collected 2017-06-21
ACCGGAGCGCCGTTCGATCCGACGGTGTTTTCCTTGGCCATGTTCTGATGGATGTTGTTCGCGTCAACTCCATCCAGCATGAATCCGTTCGCGACGAGGCGCGCTCCACTCGAACTGATGTTGACGCTCCCGCGTCCGAGTGTGGCGGTATCCGCGACGGGTGCGGAAGCGCCGGTGGAGAGCGCCAGGAGCTGTGTGTAGTTTTTCGTGGGCAGCGGCAACGCCACCGTGAGGCGCTCGTCGATGACTCGTCCGAGTGACGTCGATTCCGCCTGAACGAGCTGAGCCCCGGCGGAAACGTCGACGGCTGTGGAGCTGCCGGCCACGTGCAGCATGGCGTTGACGGTGACTCGTTCGGTCGCGTTCACGGTAATGTCCTTCGACGTGACGGTCTGGAATCCCGGAAGCGAAAACGTCACCGTGTATCTACCCGGCGGCAGCAACGGGATCGTGTACGCTCCGGTTTCCGTCGACACTACAGATCGAAGCAAGCCCGTTCCTTCCTGCGCGGCCTGGATGTCGACGCCGGGCAAGACGGCTTTGCTTTCATCCTGGACAAATCCCGATATCGTTCCGCTCGTTTGGGCGTGACCAACCTGAACCAGGAGAAACACCGAGACAACTGTCGAAAGAAAAACTCTTCCTCTCATCGCGACCTCCAAAAGGCCGAATGCGGCGTTCGCTGTTCCCGCAGGGGGTGATTCGTGATTTATGTTAGCCGGAGCATAACGATTCAATCGCGCCGAGGCAAATAGTTCCGTGACCGCATGTGAGGAGACACGGAGAACACTGAGATGATCTCTGCGCTCTCCGCGTCTCTGCGGTGAACGGGCTTCGTGACATTAGTGTTCATTGCCGAAGTGCATCGTAAAGCGGTTGCACGGGACGTACGGCTGCTGGTTCGTCCGATACGGAAATGGCGAGGATGCGGATCTTGTCGTTGTTCGGCAGCGTCAGCGTGGATGCGTTTGCAGGAAGATCCATCGCATAGGCGAACAGGTACGAATACGCGTATGGCTCGTTAGCACCATCCGCCGTATGGTGATGCGACGCATACCACGCGACCGGCGACGTCTTGATGAAGCCCGGATTCAAACCGATCATCTCGCCGAATACATTGGTTCGCGTGGTCGGCGGAGTTCCCGGCGGCGCGTTGGCGGGCGGCGGAACCTGAGTCGTCGTGGCTCTCCAGACACGATTGTCCCACTGGCCGATGTAGCCGCCCCAGTTTTGAACCGTCACATCGACGGCCTTATCACCGGCGCGGAACGTCGCTTTCTGATCGGCGTCCGCGGATGCCGCAAGCACATACAGGCGAGTGAACTTTCCAGCCGGTAGCGCAATACTCTGGCCATGACTAACCACCGCGTTGGGTTTGCCGCTACTGGCGAGACTGAAACGGACTCCGGAGTAATCCAGCGATGCCGGGAGCATTTCGGCAGGTATAGCGCTTCCCGCGGCATCAAAACCTCCGACCGATTTCTCATTATCGCGGCTCGTCACCGCAACGTCGTACGTCAACGTCACCGCCTGCGATCGGGCCGATTGAATCCGGCTGTTCGGCGGCGCGAGCTTCACCGCGAAACTACGCGGCTGATACGGAGTGAAATTCGTCACGAGTTCTTTGGAGGGATTTCCCGCTGCGCCGTTGAGCGGTTGCTCCTGTCCGTTCACTTCCCGAATCGACGCCAGACCCGACGGAAACGTCACGCGCACGGTCGGCTGCGCTTTTCCATCCAGCTCGACCAGCCGCACGATGACCTCATCGCTGCGCTCGGCTTTCTTCAACGCCATCATGCGAACGCGGCTGCTGCTGACGTTCACTAAAGAAAACGTCTTGCCGAGCGCGCCGTTATGACTCGATGTCTCGAACGCGATCAACGGTTGGTTGAGGCGCTGTCCCTGCCAGTCGGTCTGCTCGCGGCGCCAATCGCCGGCGTGACCGGCGAGTCCGTACACAAACTCGTGGTGGCCGATGTCCTGCGTCAGTTGATCGGCGTAGGCCCTCCCGTTTCCTTCTCCGAGACCGGGCGTGTAAATCAAAGTCAGGCGCAGCGTATTGTCGTCGGGCTTATCCGAGCCGTTCTTGCAATCGGTCAAAATGGTGACGCCATAGGCGCCGCTCTTGTCCGTGAGATCGATCCACTGATGCGATGCGACTTCAAATTTCTTGTCGTCGTTATTCCCGCGCTGAATCGTTCCGATATCCCAGTTGTAAGTCGCGTCCGGATTCGACGCGCTGAGCGGAAACGCGGCCTTCAGTGCGGCATCCTGCGTTTTCCAATCGATGACGTTGAAGAACTCGACGCGATTGCCGGCGTCGCCCGAAGAAAGCCGGACGGTCTGGACAAACGTCGAACCTTCCGTCTGGCGTTCGATCTCAACGCCCACTCGAACAGGCCCATTCTCGACCACGCGGATCTTCGCCGGCCCGCCGACATACGATCGAGGCGGCTTCTGCTGATCGTCGAAATCCATGTTCCATGCGGGCCAGTCGCGCGGATCGTGTTGCTGGATCGCCAGTCGAGCCGGCGCGGAGAGGAGTTCGCGGTTCAGTGTCTTGTCGAAAATGCCTGCGACGTCGCCCGCAGCATTGATGCTGACGCGATACCGCGCATTCTCGAGAGAAGACTCCGTCACCTTTAATAAGGAAGCGGCCGGCGCCTCTGCCGGTTGAACGTCATAGACGGCATAACCGACGGATGGCGCTTTTGCCACGAACAAAACCTTGCCGCCCGACAACTGCGACGGTGTTTCTCGTCCATCCGGCCCGACAACGCGCACCGCCTTCGGCGTTGAACCGGCAAACGACACGGCGGCCTCTACAATGTCTTCACGCGTGATCGACAGCGGGTTGTACACAACGATGGGAATGCCGCGCGACTGCGTGTTCATCGCCGACACGACCGATTGCGATGCGCTCGTAAGCACACCGGCGAATTGATTCATCGCCAGGACGTCGTCATTCCACGTGTACTCGTAAGCTTTCGGCGTCGACGTGCCGGCCATGTTGTCGTGGAAGTGGCCGCCGAGAACGAGCGTCCATGCATCGTTCAAACGTTTCTGCGGATACGCCGGCCCGCCCAGCCACTCGGCGGCGACAGACGCTTTCTCAGCAGCATCGGCGAGCAGTTCGTTCTTCCGGTTCCATCTTTTGTGATACGCCTCAGAAGTGAGCGAGCCCGCCGAGTGGTTGATCAACTCGAGGTCGCCTTTGTAGCGCGGCAACCGTCCGGTTTGATCCCGCTGGATGTCGCGGAACATTTGATCCGCCGTCGCGGAAATGACGCGCACCGGACCGTCGCCCGCGCCGCTCTTCGAGATGATCTGATCCATCATCTTCACCGATGCTTCGTTCGGAGCGCCGCCGGTGTCGCCGGTGCCGTAGTATCGATAATCGGCAAAGAGTCCGCTCACCTTGCCGTTCAAGTCGATTCGCTTCACCCAGTCGATCGGAACATTGCGATTGTTGGGATCGGTGTTTGGCGGAGGCGTCTTGCTCAAATCGTAGGTGACCGAGCTTCCATAACTGCCCGGATTCAACGCGGCGATGACGGTCTTCCCATCGGGGCCTTCCCAGATGCCGACATTGAACGGAATGCCGGCAGGAGTTTCCTCGATCGAACCCGGCCCGCCTACGCGCGCGCCCGGCTGCCACGCGGGCGAGAGCTTTTGCGTTGAGAAACCCATCACGCCGGCGTGCGCAAGAATACTGGGGAGCGAAGCCGGAAAACCGAAGCAGTCGGGCAGCATGTACTCGTTGCTCGCTTTGCCGAATTCGCGGCGGAAGTAATCGTTGCCATAAAGAATTTCGCGGATGATCGCCTCCGCGTTCGGCGAGTTGACGTCGCCTTCCTCCACCGCGGAGCCCGCCGGAAACCAGCGCCCGGCGGCAACGTACTGCTTCACCTTTTCGTAGTCGGCCGGAAAGTACTCTTTCATCAGCCGGTATCGATTGCTGCCGGTGAAGTTGAAAACGTAGTTCGGATACTTCTCGAAGAAATCGAAGTTCACGCGCATCGTCTTCGTGATGTATTGCATGATCGTGGTCGGATAATCCCAACGCCATTGCGTGTCGAGGTGCGCGTACCCGACGACGTAGAGCGTAGGCTCCTTCGTGAGATCGCGATTCTGCGCGTGAATCTCGGCCATCAACAGAAGACATCCCGACAGGATCAGGCAAGAACGCACTGCCGCTTTAATCAATGCGCACCTCCGCAACGGTTTTGATCGCTTGATGCTATTACCGTCTTGGTTTGCACTCAACATTTCGTCACGAAGCCCGTCGCTGCGCTCCGGGTTCTGCACGTTTGCCCCAACCACCGTTGTGGTCACCATTGTCCGAACCCGGAGCGAAGCGACGGGCTTCGTCGCGCCATGTTCGAGTGGAGACACTCGGCCTAGCGGCAGTCGGACCGCATGATTCTGGCCTTCCCGATGCGAGGCATTTCGGTGTCATAAATAAAGGACCGGCCGTCGGGCGTATACGCGATGCCTTCCTGTTGAGGCAGGGTCTCGACTTCCATTCGACGGTAATCGTGGCCGGCTTGCCATGTCGCCGGTGGAGGCAGCGGCTGCGAAAGATCAAAGAAGAATTCGAACACGTTACGATAGGTCAGCACAAGGATGCGCTTGCCGTCGGGCGAGATGTCCATCGCGGTCGGCAAACGGTCGAAACGGCCGCGCGAGGCCGCACCCAGGGCTTCGAGGTTGAACGGTCCGACCGGCTCGAGCATCTGAACGGAGCCGTTGGCATTCATCCAGCGATCACGTCGAAGCCGGTACAGTTGAGCCGTGTGCTCCTTCGTCATGATGTAGACGGTGCCGTCGGGATGAACCGCCAGAGATTCGGCGTCGTGCGCTCCGTCGGGATATTGCATTTGCACAAGGTATTTCGCATCCACCTGCGACTCGAACGTCTCCCTCTCCTCGATAACCGCCAGCTGAAGATTGCGCCGAAACCCAATGTTGTTCCCGATGTCTCCGATGAAGAGACAAAGAGTCGTGGCGGAACACGGCCCGATCGCGAGATCTTCCGCGTCGAACGGATTGAAACCCCTGACGTTGACGATTTGTAAATTGCGTCCGCTGAAATCGGTGATGAAGAACCGTCCGGTATCGCCGGAATCATTGACGTGGTAAAGACGATTGGGGAATCTGCGCGATATCGCAAGCCCGCTGTCTTCATCGATCGTTCGCGTAGGCTTCCCGATCTCTTTTCCACTCGTCCACTGACAGGCCCGAGAAGCCCCATTCTGAAACAGCAGAACCAGCACCCACACCGCGATCAAGCCCATCGTCCCTCATCATACGGCGTTGCACTCCCCCGCGAAATACGCTACAAGTCAGAGGTACACGCGCCCGTAGCTCAGTTGGATAGAGCGTTGGTCTCCGAAACCAAAGGTCGGACGTTCGAATCGTCTCGGGCGCACTGTTGAATCTGATGGTCGATTCTCGAGATCGAAAACCTCATCAAACTCCTGCTCCAACTCGTTATCGTGAAGGTCAGGGACTTAATCAGGATGGTCGAAGCGGACGGATGGTACTTGTCTAGAGCCCGCGGCAGCCACCCAGTTCAAACATAACGTTAAGCCGGGCCTCGTTACGATCGCCGGAAAGCCGGGCTTAGACGTACCGACCGGCACTTTAAAAAACATCCGGAAACAAGCTGGCCTGGAAAAAGAGGAGAAATGAAATACGTCGCCGTCATCGAAAAGGGACCGACAAGTTATGGCGCATATGTGCCGGATCTACCCGGTTGCGTGGCTGTAGGCGAAACAATCGAAGAAGTCGAACAATTGATTCAGGAAGCAATCGAGTTTCATATTGAGGGCTTGCGGGCTGATGGTCTTGCGATTCCTAAACCAACGTCAATTCTCAAAGAAATCGAAGTCCCTGCAATTTGAAGATCCCAAAACCGCGTTTGCCCGCGTAACGAAAGAATCAAACAACGGCTTTCGCAAACACGAGAAGGAATACCGCCTGGAAGCCCGATTGTCGTTTGGTTATTAGCAGTGGTGTGTTTGTTTTCCAATCGTCCATTTTCCCGAGCTGGGACGCTGGGACGTCCGGATTCGATCCCAAAACGCCGCCGGTCGGGGATGAACCCTTTTGGGGTTCCATACGTACACCTTCGGATCCCTCCTCATCAATTTGGCGCGACCCAAATTGTGGGATGATAGTTAGAGTCGGTTGTCGTTCCGGTAACTCCAAGAGACTTCTCCTCGTGACGAAATCCGAGTCGCGAATCGTGAATTTATGGTCCGCCTCTTGAGCATAGCCGCAGTCTCCACCAACCAAAGCCAAATCCCGCAAACAACCCAGTAGATCGTTCGGCTCATTTCGGTCTCTTCCGCTCCGGAGGCGCTATTCGCCTTCGACCGCGGCCGCGAGGCGAATCGCGGACCTTCACCCCGCAACGGGTTTAAGATAAAACGCAAATGGCCGGTGTTATGCTTGCGACACAGCTAAGCCGATTGTGGAAAATCATCACAAAAAAAAGGATTTCGCCATGACGCCTGATCGGTGGCGTCGGATCGAACAGCTTTACCATCAAGTTTTGGAGCGCAGAGAAAGCGAACGGTACGGGTTTCTCCATAAAGCCTGTGGCGGTGATGAGGAACTGCGCCGGGAAGTGGAATCCTTGCTGCGAAAGGAACCGGAGACCGCCCGTTTCCTGGAGGACCTCGCGATCGAGAAGGCGGTGGAAGGCCTCATTCAGGATCGCCAGGCGTCAAGCGTTCCGGCGGAACCCTGGATCGGCCGGATGATCGGCCCCTATCAAGTCCTGTCGCTCGAGGGTGCCGGTGGAATGGGGCAGGTCTATCGAGCGCGCGACACGAAGCTGAAGCGAGATGTGGCCATCAAGGTTTTGACCGACGGATTTTCGCGCGATCCGGAACGACTGGCGCGGTTTCGCCGCGAAGCACAGATGCTCGCTTCGCTGAATCATCCGAACATTGCTGCCATCTTCGGTTTGGAAGAGTCGCAAGGCATTCCGGTTGTCGTGATGGAGTTTGTCTCTGGAAAAACATTGGCCGAACGCCTGGTTGCCGGGCCAATTCCCGTCGACGAGACACTGCGCATCAGCCATCAGATTGCGGAGGCGCTCGAAGCAGCTCATGAGAAGGGGATCATCCATCGCGATCTTAAGCCCGCGAACATCAAGGTAACTCCAGACGGCAAAGTGAAGGTGTTGGACTTCGGATTAGCCAAGGCATTGACCGGCGATGAGACGAGCGCGGATCTCTCGAAGGATCTACAGACGAACCTGAGCGAGGGATTGGTTCTTGGTACTCCCGCTTATATGAGTCCGGAGCAGGCGCGAGGGAAACTGCTCGACAAGCGAACCGACATCTGGTCATTCGGCTGCGTCATCTACGAGATGCTTACCGGGCGCAGCATATTTGCGGGCGAAACGGTGTCAGACACGATCGCTGCGGTTCTGAAAAGTGAACCCGATTGGTCTGTGATGCCGGATGACACGCCGGCGGTGGTTCAACTTCTCCTGCGGCAATGTCTGAACAGGGATCCCCAGGAGCGCCTTCACGACATCGCCGATTGGCGAATCATCTCCAAAGATACGCAACGGCAGGAACTGAAATCGCTTCAACAGAGCAAGCCTCTCCATGCTTTGGGGCTAAGCGGTACAGCTCTGGGCGCAGTGTTTCTGATGGCCATCGGTTTTGGCGTCGCTTACTATGCCCGCGGACCTTCGACGGCGCCGGAGTTGCGAATGGATATAGCGACGCCTCGCACTCCAGACCCCTTCGGGTTTGCTATTTCGCCAGACGGCCGGACGTTGGTGTTCCAGGCCTCTTCATCTGAGGGTAAGACTCAGCTCTGGCTCCGGCCACTCGACCGCGCTACGGCGCAACCGCTTGCAGGAACGGAGGGCGCCTCGTTTCCATTCTGGAATCCGAACAGCCGTGAGATCGGGTTTTTTGCTGACGGGAAGCTAAAACGCATTCAAGCCGATGGCGGTCCAAGCCAAACGATAGCCAGCGTGCCTGAAGGCAGAGGCGGAACCTGGAACAGCGACGGGATCATTCTATTTACTCCAAATCCGCGCGAGGCAATTTATCGCGTCTCAGCCTCACAGGAAGGAAGCGCGCCAGTCGCCGTAACACGTCTCGACCCGCCTCGAGTCACAAGTCATCGGGTACCGCAGTTTCTGCCTGACGGCCGGCACTTCTTGTTCTACGCGCAGGGTGCTTCCGAAGCCGGTGGCTTATACCTCGCATCGCGGGACCAGTCCGAGCCGCGCCGCCTGGTCAGTGCCGGCACGAGCGCTACATTCTGCAATGGTCATCTTTTTTTTGTGCGTGACGGAACGCTTTTTGCTCAGCCGTTCGATGTACGCGGCCTCGCGCTCGCCGGAGAACCGTTTCAGGTTGCCGATCATGTCGGATCGGTAAACGGTTTCGGTGTTTCGGCCGCGCCGAACGGTACCGTGGTTTATCGAAGCGCCGGCGGCACGGAAATCCGGCAGTTGATTTGGTTCGATCGTGAGGGAAAGCGGGTAGGACAAGCAGGCGATCCGGATGAAGAACTCCCTCTGAACCTCGAATTATCACCGGATGGTAAGCGCGTCGCGTTCGAGCGTTCGCCCGGCGACGGCCAAGCCAGCGTTTGGACCATGGACATCGACGAAGCTCCGCCAAGCCGATTCACGTTTGGGAATTTTCGATTTCCCGTCTGGTCGCCGGATGGTCGTCAACTCGTTTTTTCTTCCGCCAAAACAGGTGTGTGGAGGTTCTATCAAAAGCTGACAAGTGGAGCAGGTGAGGAGGAACTGCTGCCCGACCTCATGCACCAACTCGGCCTCGCCACCGACTGGTCACCACCAGATGGACGTTTCTTGCTCATTTCGAGTTCTGGAAATCGGAACACCGGCTATGACATCTGGGCAGTGCCTATGAAGGCCGGCGAAAAGGCATTCGCACTCGTTCAGGACATGCGCGATCAGCGTGACGCACAGTTTTCCCCGGATGGCCAATGGATCGCTTATCAATCGAACGAATCCGGACGCTTCGAGATCTATGTGCGAGCCTTTCCGGGGCTCGGCTTCAAAAAGCAGATCTCGGAGATCGGCGGTACTCAGCCTCGCTGGCGGACTGCCCGAGAACTTTTTTTTATCGCAGCAGACGGCAAGCTTATGGCCGCGCCGGTTTCATCCTCGGGAACCGATTCCGCGCTCAAAGTTGGCCCGCTTCTCGGTCTTTTCCCAACCCACCTTGTGGGTGAGGAAATTGTTAACCGCCCGCAAGTCAACAGACAACAATACGATGTGTCACCGGATGGACAGCGCTTCCTGATGAACGTCAAAGTCGAAGAACCCACGACCCCGCCCATCACGGTCATTACCAACTGGCGAGCAGGTAAACCCTGAGGCTAGAGCTAGCGTGTAGAGCCTTGCATTCGCTCCGCTCATTCATTTATGGCTGCGCCCTATCGGGCTTGCATTCGCTCCGCTCATTCATTTATGGCTGCGCCCTATCGGGCTTGCATTCGCTCCGCTCATTAATTTTATTTCTGCGGTTTTGACAGAGGAATTCCGGCGAACAGTTCCGCGATGGGGCAGGAAAAGCCCGTGAGGAGAGGTGTTGTCAGCGTGTCCGATTCCGTCAACGTGGATATCAAGACGAGCCGCGCGTCTTTCCTGCGGAAAACGTCGAGGCTGTGATGTTCCCAGTCGACGATCAGTCTATGACCGCCGGTTTTATGTTGCCTTCTTGCAACATTTGCCTCGTGAGGAACCATAAAGCCGGCGGTCATAGACCGACGCGACAGCAGACGTAGTAACCCAGTTAGCACCCTTTTTGTGCAAAGCCGTTGGACTCATTGCGACACGATTTTGATCACTCCCGTCGGCGTTGGACCATACGCCGTCGGGTTCCAGGTCGAAAAGTAAGGCGAAATTTGACGAAGCCTCAGTCTTCCAAAATGATTCAACCGTGTAGAGACCAACGGCGTCGTTGACCGTCTCACGAATGCTGTACGCACGGCCGCCCGGTTTGGGGGCATCGACCGCCAGGTCGAAGTCCGACCCTGGAGAGTAATGGCCCTCCGCGCGAGACCCGAACAGAATGATCCGCTGCGGATCCAATTCTCTTAAGGATGGAAAGCTGTTCACTGGCCACGATCTTTAGTCACATGACGGCACGACCTGTTTAATCGTCCCGATCTTTAGTCAGAAGACACCACGAGTTGTTCACTCTTCTCGGTCGAGCCACTTGAGAAAGACTGTTTTTGCCGGCGCTTGTCAGCGCTCGAATGAAAAAGCAACGCCGCCGGAGATGCGCGGCAAATGCAGCCCGCTGCGTGCGTTCGGATTCAGCATGCGCATGAACGTCAGGTGAGGACGCAGGGAGACGGGCGGAGTCAACTTCTGGACTAGCGCGACGTTGAGCGTCGCGGGCCCCATCGAACCATAGGAGTCGTAACCATACTTCCGGATGAACGTTGACCAGAAGGCGATATTGCCATCCACGCGCAAGGTGGTGTTCGGATTCAGTTCACGCTTGAACGCGTAGCCCGTCTCCGCGTAATGAGCGCCGCGGTGCGCCTCCACGTCCACCGACTGGGTCGTGAACACCTCGCCTGGTCCTGCCGGATAAGCAAACCGCCCAATCAC
>JACXTT010013766.1_pt1 | contig 10635 bp, 10 predicted proteins | sample 9270951 | NCBI WGS metagenome assembly JACXTT01 (sample SAMN15532306, study PRJNA645909) | rock metagenome | isolation source: weathered quartz diorite | place: Puerto Rico | collected 2017-06-21
GGTTCGGGGTGGGTTTTTTCGAGGGGCCGAAAATGGCGACGATCATGGCGGCCTTTCCGCCGGGGCGGCAGGGCGCGGCCGGCGGGCTCTCGTTCCTCGCACGCACGCTCGGCGTCGTGGCCGGAGTCGCGCTGCTGGGCCAGATCGTCGCCGCTCGAAGCGCCGCGGTCGGCTTTCTGGGCGCCTTCGGCGAATCGCTGCTGACGGCGGCCGTCTCCGTCGGCGTCGCGAGCCTCTTCGCGCTGGCCGGCGTCCGTGCTCGCCGATGAGCCCGGCGCGGGGCTATACTTTCAGCCTGTGTCAGCAACCCGCCCAGTGGCGGGCGCGGAGTGAAGGAGGCGCGGATGGCGGTCGAGCTCACGTCCAAGCGGTATCGCGTCGAGGACCTCGACGTGGTCGAATTCTGCTTTCAGCAAGGCTGGACCGACGGTCTGCCGGTGATCCCGCCGACGCCGGAGCGGGTGGAGGCGATGCTCGCGGCCGCGCGTCTCGATCCCAAGCAGGAGATCGCGTTCATCACGAACCGGTCGGTGTCGATCACCGCCGAGAAGGTCGCCATCAACGCGGTCATGGCTGGATGCCGGCCGGAGTACATAGGCGTGGTGGTCGCGGCGGTCGAGGGCATCGGCGACCCGGCGTGGGGCTATCACGGGCCCGGCACGTCGACGGGCGGCGCCGCGGTCTTGATGATCGTGAACGGGCCGATCGCCCGGCAGCTCGATATCAACTCGGGCGACAACCTCTTCGGCCCGGGCTGGCGCTCGAGCCTCACCATGGGGCGCGCGCTGCGCCTGGTGATGCGCAACGTCTGCGGCTCGATGCCCGGGCTCCTCGATCGCGGCACCTTGGGCCACCCGGGCAAGGTCTCGTACGTGATCGCCGAGAACGAAGCCGAGAGCCCGTGGACGCCGCTGCACGTCGAGCGTGGCTTCCGGCCCGATCAGAGCACGGTCACCGTCATGGCCGCCGAGGGTCCGCACCAGTTCTACAACCAGCTCTCGCCGGACGCCGAGGGCGTCTTGACCACGCTCGCCGATTCGATGCAGCACTCCGGCGGCGCGGGCCGCCAGCCGCAGTACGTCGTCGCCCTGGCTGGCGAGCACATGCGGACGATCGCCGGCAGCGGCTGGACCAAGAAGGAGATCCGGCAGTTCCTGTTCGAGCGCACGCAGAACTCGATCGCCCACCTCAAGCGCACTCATCGCATTCCCGGAGAGGTTCAGCCGGGCGATGAAACCAAGATGCGTCCGATCGTCGCGAGCTCCGAGGACTTCTTGATCCTGGCAGCCGGCGGACGCGCGGGCTCCTTCTCGTCGTTCATTCCGGGCTGGGGCAGCGGCAACTCGTCCCGAGCCACCACCAAGGAGGTCAAACGCTGATGGAGATCCTGGATCCGACCGTCGAGGCCGCCACACAGCCGATCGCGTACGTCGATCGCCCGGGCAGCTTGCGTGGCAAGCGCATCGGGCTCATCGAGAACACGAAGTACAACTCCGACAAGCTTCTGGTGAAGATCGGCGAGATCCTCAAGAAGGACTACGGCGCCAGCGAGACGCGCTTGTTCCGCAAGCACAACGCGTCGGTGCCCGCGCACGAGGAGATCATCGTGGAGGTGCGCAAGACCTGCGACGTCATCGTCGCGGGCGTTGGAGACTGAGGGTCCTGCTCGTCGGGCAGTGTGCTCGACGGAATCGTGCTCGAGAAGGCAGCGGTGCCGGCAGCGTCGATCGTGACCGACGTGTTCGAGAGAACGGCCCGCGCCATGGCGGTGCAATGGGGCGTGCCGACCTACAAGTTCCTGATGATGCCGCATCCGATCGCCAACCTCACCGAGACGGAGCTCGACCAGCGCGCGCGCGAGATGGCGCCCGAGGTCGTCAAGCTTCTCCTGGAGGGGCAGGGATAGAGCGCGCGTTCCGGCCGCCGTGGTGGGGCCGGAACCCGCACGTGCAGACGGTGTGGGGCCCGCTCTTCCGCCGCCAGCGAATCGACTGGCAGCGGCGGGAGCGGGTCGTCACCTCGGACGGAGACTTCGTCGATCTCGACTGGGCCGCCGCCGAGCCGCCCGGCGCGCCGATCCTGTTAGTCCTCCACGGTCTCGAAGGCTCGTCGAAGTCGCACTACGCGATCGGGCTCATGCGTCAGGCGATGGCGCGTGGCTGGCGCGCCGCTGCCCTGAATTTCCGATCCTGCAGCGGTGAGCTGAACCGCCGGCTGCCGTTCTACCATTCCGGCCACACCGCTGACCTCGAGGAGGTCGTCCGTCTGCTCGTCGCCCGCGAGCCGGGCACGCGCCTGGGTGCGGTCGGCGTCTCGCTCGGGGGCAACGTGCTCCTGAAGTGGCTCGGTGAGCGCGGCGCCGAGGCGCCGGAGGCGCTCGTCGGTGCCGTGGCGATCTCGGCGCCGTTCAATCTCACGCCGTGCGCCGAGGCGCTCGATCGAGGATTCTGCCGGCTCGTCTACACCGCGCACTTCCTCGGGACGATGCGCGCCAAGGTGCGTTTGAAGGCCGCGCGCGATCCTGGGCTCGAGGAGATCGTCGACCTCGCGCTCGCGCGTCGCTCGCGAACGTTCGCCGAGTATGACCGGGCGGTCACGGCCCCGCTCAACGGGTTCGCCGACGAGCGCGACTACTGGGCGCGCGCCTCGAGCGCGCCCTACCTGTCGCGAATCAGCCGGCCGACCTTGCTCGTGAGCGCGCTGGATGACCCGATCGTGCCGCGCCACGCCTTGCCCGATCCCGCCGAGCTGCCGCCGTGCGTGCACGCCGAGTTCATTGAGCGCGGCGGACACGCGGCCTTCCTCGAGGGGTGGCCGTGGCGGGTGCGCTCGTGGGCCGAGCGCCGCGCCGTGGAGTTCCTGGCGCCGCTCTTCGCCGGTGCCGCCGCGGCGACTTCACGCGGTGCGGTCTGCTAGCATGCCAGGCATGCGCCACGACGCCTACGGCCTCCCGGTCAGCACCGAATCCTCGACGACGGTCGACGCCTACGATCACGCGGTAGAGGGATTGCTCTCGTGGGACGTCCAGGCTCTCGAGCGCTTCCGAGCGGCCACGACGCTCGACCCGGGCCTGGCGCTCGCCCATGCGGGCGCGGCGGTATGCCTCTTCCTCGAGGAGCGGTTCGCCGAGGCGCAAGACGCCGCCAAGACCGCGCGCGCGGCCGCGGCCTCGCAGACCGACCGCGAGCGGCGCCACGTCGAGGGTCTCGCGCTGCTGGTCGAGGGCAAGGCCGCGGACGCGGCGAAGACGATGCGCGAGCATCTGGCGGACTATCCGCGAGACCTCGTGGTCTTCCAGCGTCTGTACTTCGTCTGGTTCTGGCAGGGAAAGTTCCCGGAGATGCTGGCGCTGGCCGATATCTTGACCCGTTACTATCCGGGCAGCTCGTTCATGCTCGGGCTGCACGCCTTCGCGCTCGAGCAGGCCATCGGCTGCGACGAGGCGGTCCGCATGGCCCACCTCGCGAAAGTTATGAATCCGCGGGATGCGTGGGCCATCCACGCGCTCGCGCACTCGCTCTACGAGCTAGCGGCGTTCGACACGGGCATCCGGCGGATGCCGGCGGCCATCGAGCCGTGTACGCACCTCGGGTGGTTCAGGAACCATCTGCGGTGGCACCTCACGCTCATGCACCTGGCGCGCGGCGAGTACGACGTGGCCTCCGACCTCGGACGAACGATCTTCGAGCAGGAGCCGTCGTCCATCCCTGGTGACCTGCACGACTCGATCTCGCTCCTGTGGCGGCTCGAGCTGATGGGACGCGACGTCGGCGAGCGCTGGAAGCCCTTCGCGCGCATCGCCGCCGAGCGGCTCGACCGCCAGGCGCTGCTGTTTCACGCGGCCCACCTGGCGATGGCGCTGGCCGCCGGCGGCGAGTGGGCGACCGCGGAGCGCCAGCTCGGGATGCTGCGCGAGCGCGGCGCCCGCGACCGGTCCGGGCTGGTCGGCGGCGTCGTCGTCCCGCTGGTCGAGGGGATCCACGCGTTCGCGGCCAAAGACTACGCGCGCGCGATCGAGCGGATGGAGCCGCTGACTCCCCGGGTGATCGAGCTCGGCGGCAGCCGGGCGCAGCGCGATGTTTTCCACGACACCTTGCTGGAGGCGTGTGTCAGGGCCCGAGACGTGGAGCGCGCCGAACGGCTCCTGGCCGAGCGGATCGCCCGGCGGCCCGATCGCTTCTGGAAAACTCGCACGGTGACGGGCGGCGGCTCCATCGCGTCATGAGCCCGCGCGCGGCGCGTGCCGCGCTGCTCCTCGTCCTGACGGTCGTCGTCGGTGCCTGCGCCTCGCGGGCCACGCCCGCCGGCGACGGCGATCTCGTCCGCCTGACGTTTCTGCAGATCAACGACGCCTACGTGCTGGAGCCGGTAGACGGCGGCCGTCGCGGCGGTATGGCGCGCCTGGCGACGCTCGTGCGCGAGGTCAAGCGCGAGAATCCGAATACGATCTTCGTGATCGGCGGGGATTTTCTCTCGCCCTCCGTGGAGTCGACCTTTCTGCAGGGCGCGCAGATGGTCGCCGCGCTCGACGCGGTGGGACTGGACTACGCCACCTTCGGCAACCACGAGTTCGACTTCGGGCCGGCGGTGCTGACCGAGCGCATGAGGCAGTCGAAGTTCCGCTGGCTGTCCGCCAACGTCGTCGACCGCGCCTCGGGCCGTCCGTTCGGCGGCGCCGCCTCCGAGGAGCTCGTGACGCTCGGGGGCGTTCGCGTCGGCCTCTTCGGCCTGACGATGGTCGATGCGGCGCGCACATCGCGGCCCGGCCCGGACATCGTCTTCACTGCGCCGCTCGCCGCCGGCAAGGAGGCCGCCGCGCGTCTGCGCGCGCGGGGCGCCGCGATCGTCGCCGCGGTCACGCATCAGGAGATGGCCGAAGACCGCGCGCTCGGCGCGGCGACCGGCATCGAGGTCATCCTGGGCGGGCACGAGCACGATCCGATGGTCGCCGAGGAAGGCAAGACCGTGATCACGAAGGCCGGCTCCGACGCGCGCTATCTGGTCCAGGTCGATCTCTGGTGGAGCCGTGCGGGCAAGCTCGTCGAGCGCTCCTGGCGCTTTCGCGAGGTGAGCCGGCGCGTCGCGCCCGATCCGGCCGTGGAGGAGCTGGTCCGCGCGTACGCGGCGCGGCTCGATCGCGAGCTGGACGTGGTCATCGGTCGCACCGACGCTCCGCTCGAGGCCCATACCGCGAAGCTCAGAACCGAGGAGACCGATCTGGGCGATCTCGTCGCGGACCTCCTGCGCGAACGGCTGGGGGCCGAGGTGGCGCTGGTGAACGGCGGCGCGATCCGGACCAACCGCACGGTGCCCCCGGGCGCGCTCACCCGACGGGACATCCACGCGCTGCTACCGTTCAGCGACGTCGTCCTGAGGCTCGAGCTCCGCGGGCGCGACCTTCGGGCGGCGCTCGAGCACGGGCTCGCCCAGACCGATCGCGTCGGCGGAGGCTTTCTGCAGGTGTCGGGAGTGCGATTGGTCTGGGATCCTCAGCTCCCGGCTGGACAGCGGCTCGTGAGCACGACCGTCGGCAGCCGGCCGCTCGAGGACGACGCCGTCTACACGGTGGCGGTGCCCAGCTATCTCGTGCGAGGCGGCGACGGCTACACCGCGTTCGCGCGCGCGAAGGTCGTCATCGACGAGACCAGCGGCCCGCAGGTCGCGCAGACGATCCTGGACGGGATCGTCGCGCGCGGTACGATCACGCCGGCGACCGACGGTCGAATCACGGCGCGCCCGCGCTGAAACCGCTTATCCACTTATCCCCACAAATCCACAACGCGAAAATCGTACGGAACGGCGCGGGCCGAGCGACGCCGCACCTTGTGAACACAGTAAAGTTGGGCTCGCGCGCGCACGCGGCGCGCGCGGCCGCGTACTCACGCGGTCATCTCTCGGTCGCGTGATCGAATCCCGCATTTCTGGCGGCGATGTTCGTCGTTGATCTCTCCGCGGCGCGCGCCCTACGGTACTTCTGCCGTGCTCACGCCGCCTCGTGTTCTGGTCGTCGACGACGAGCGATACGTCCGGGGTCTCCTGAGCGAGCTCCTCACGGTCTGGGGTTGCGAGGCCGACGTTGCCGCGAGCGGCACCGAGGGCCTCCGGCTCTTCAAGCAGAAGAGCTACGACCTCGTGCTGACCGATTACGCCATGCCCGGCTTCTCCGGTCTGGAGCTAGTGGAAAACGTGCGCGACCGGGACGGCCACGTCGGCGTCATCATGCTGACCGCTTCGGGCGCCGATCTCGACAGTCACGGCCACCGGCTCGGGTTCAGGCTCCTGAGAAAGCCGCTGCAGATCGATCGCCTCGAGGCCGCGGTGAAGCAGGCGCTCGGCGACCGGAAGACCGAAGACTAGCCGCGCGGCTCCGGCGTCACTTGCCGAGCACCTTGCGCGGATCGAGCGCGTCCCTCAGCCCATCCCCGATGTAGTTGATCGAGAGCACGGTCAGGAAGATCGCCGTCCCGGGGAAGATCGCCCAGTGCGGCGCGAAGTCCAGGTTGTCCTTGGCGTCGTAGAGGATCCGCCCCCACGTCGGGATGTCCGGCGGGAAGCCGAGACCGAGGAACGACAACGTCGACTCGGCGATGATCGCCGCCGCGACGTCGATGGTGCCAGCGACGATCACCGGGCCCATCGAGTTCGGCAGGATGTGACGGACGACCTGGCGGATCGGCGGCGCGCCCAGACTGCGCGCCGACTCCACGAACTCCTTCTCACGTAGCGACAGGAATTGCGCCCGCACGAGCCGGGCCACCGGCATCCAGCGCAGGCCGCCGATCACCGCCACGATCAGGATGAAGATGCCGGCCTCCGGCCCGAACATCTTCCGGAGCGAGTCCCGGAACAGGTACACGATCAGGAGCAGGAGCGGTAGACCCGGCAAGGACAGGAACATGTCGGTGATGCGCATCAAGGTGTGATCGACCGCGCCGCCGAGGAACCCGGACGTCGCGCCGACGGCGGTGCCGATCGAGATCGCGATCAGCATGGCCGCGATGCCGACCGCGAGCGAGATGCGCCCGCCGTAGAGCATCCGCGCCAGCACGTCCTGGCCGAGATCGTCGGTGCCGAGCGGGTGGGTCCACGAGGGGCCCTTGAGCTTGGCCTTGAAGTCGATGTCATTGATCGGTACTCGCCACACGAAGGGCCCGACCAGCACCGCGAGCAAGAGCAGCATGAGGATTACGCTGCCGATCATCGCCAGCCGATGGCGCCGGAAGCGGCGGCCGGTTTCGCGCCAGAGCGAGGTCCGCGGCGCGCTCGCCGGAAGCGCGATCTTGCCAACGATGGTCGAGGTCACGCGCGTGGCCATCAGCGGTACGAGATCCGCGGGTCGAGCCACGCGTAGAGGAAGTCGGCGACGAGGTTCGAAGCCAGCACCAGGACCGAGAAGATGAACGTCACCGCCATCACGACCGGCGTGTCATTGGCGAGGATCGAGGCGATCAGCAAGGAGCCGATCCCGGGCACCCGGAAGATCTGCTCGGTCACGATCGCGCCGCCGAAGATCCCGGGGATCTGCAGCGCGACGAGGGTCACGACCGGGATCAGCGCGTTGCGCACGACGTGCTTCACGAGCGTCGTGCTCTCCGAGAGGCCCTTGGCCCGCGCGGTGTTCACGTAGTCCAGGCGGACCACGTCGAGGACGGCGGCGCGCATGAAGCGCGTCATCGAGGCCGCCTGGAAGAGGCCCAGCACCGCGATCGGCATGATCGCCTGGCGGAGGTGCTCCCAGTACCAGCGCCAGCCGGTCGCGCTGATGTCCGAGCGATAGATGAACGGCAGCCAGTCCAGGTGAATGCTGAACAGCAGGATGAAGAGCAGCCCCGTGAAGAACGTCGGCAGCGAGAAGCCGATGAAGGCGAGGGTCGTCGCGATCTGGTCGAAGATCGAGTACGGTCGCAACGCCGAATAGGTCCCGATCGGAATCGCGATCAGGATCGCCAGGACCAGCGCGGAGCCGAGCACGGCGAGGGTTGCCGGCAGTCGCTGCAGGATCAAGGTATCGACGTCCACACGGCTCACGAACGAAAAGCCCCAGTCGCCACGCAGCATCGAGACCATCCAGCGGACGTAGCGAATCGGGAGCGGATCGTCGAGGCCGAACTTCGCCCGGAGGTTCATGCGCACCTCGGGCGGCACGTTGGGGTTGGTGGCCAGCTCCTCGAACGGGTCACCCGGAGCCATCGCGAGGATCGCGAACAACACGACGCTGATCCCGGCCAGCACCGGGACCAAGATCAGGATGCGTCGCAGGAAGTACTTGGACATACGCGGCTGGGATCAGGCGGGGCCGAGCGGGGTGAGCCGCCCTGCCCCATCCGGCGCGTCTAGGCCTTCGACCAGTACGCCAGCGCCCAGAAGTCGCTATCCCATCCGCTCTGGACTACGTCGCGCAGGCGGTTCGAAACCGCCGACACGCGCGGGCGGAACACCACCGGGATCACCACGACGTTCTGGATCACCAGGTCGTTCATCTTGATGAACAACGCCGCGCGCTTGACCGGGTCCATCTCGGTCTCGGCGGCCTTCCACGTCTTGTCGTACTCCTCGTTGCGCCAACGCGTCTTGTTGGTCAGCGCGAACTTGTTGTCCTTGGCCGAGACCTCCCAGGACGTGAACTGGTCCATGAAGCGCTGGGGGTCGGGCTGGGTCATCGTCGTCGTGTACATCTGCAGATCGGTGTAGAAGTGCGAGTAGGTGTCCGGGTTGGCCGGGTCCGACGAGAAGAAGACGTTGGCCGTCACGGACTTCAGCTCGAGCTCGATGCCGGCCTTCGCGCACGCCTGCTTGACGATCTGCTGCGTCTTCTGACGTGGCGCGTTGATCGACGTCTGGTAGACGAACTTGAGCTTCTTGCCGTCCTTCGCCCGGATCCCGTCGCCGCCGCGCTTCCAGCCGGCCGATTCGAGGAGCTGATTCGCCTTGTCGACGTTGAACTCGAACTTCGTGTTCTTCGACACGAACCGCGAGGGCGCGTTGAGGAAGTTTGCGGTGGCGATGCCGGTGCGCCCGTAGATCTCTTCCTGGACCGAGCCGCGATCGACGAGCAGGTTCAGCGCCTGCCGGACAGCCGGGTCGCTCAGGCTCGGGTGCTTGGTCTTGGCCGACGAGCGCTCGCCGTCGACCTCGGTCCACGGGTCGGTCGTGTTGACCTGGATGTGCTCGATGTTGCCGCCCGAGACGATATCGACGCGCCCCTTGCCGCCCTGCTCGAAGCGCTTGAGGATCTCGTCCTCGACCTGCATGTTCCAGGCGTAGTCGTACTCGCCGGTCTGGATGACCGCGCGCGCCGCGCCGATCGCGTCGCCGCCGCCCTTCATCTCGATCTGATCGAAGAACGGCCGGTTGGCCACGTGATAGTTCGAATTGATCTCGCCCCGAACGATGTCGCCGGGCTTGAAGTCGACGAACTTGTACGGGCCGCTGCCGACCGGCTTCAGGTTGGTCGGCGCCTCGCGTGACTTGTCACCCTTGAAGGCCTGGAACAGGTGCTTGGGGATGATCAGGCCGGTCGCCGTGCCGCAGAACGCCGCCGACCAGAACGGCGTCGGCGATTTGAACGCGATCTTCACGGTGTGGCTGTCGACCTTGTCTATCCGCGTGATGTTCTGGTACGGACCGATGGTGACCGCGGCGGTCGCCGGGTCCATCACGTACTCCCAGGTGAACACGACGTCGTCGGCCGTGAAGGGCTTGCCGTCGTGCCAGGCGACGTTCTTCTTGAGCTTCCAGGTCACGGACATTCCGTCCTTCGCGACCCCGCCGTTCTGGAGGCTCGGCGTCTCCGCGGCGAGAACCGGAATGACGTTGCCGTCGGGATCGTACGAGGCGAGCGGCTCATAGAAGATGCGGCAGGCGTCCTGGTCCTTGGTGCCGTTGGCGAAGTGCGGGTTCAGCAGGGTGGGCGCCTGCCACCAGAGCGTCTTGACGAGTCCGCCGCCGCCACGCTTGGTGGGGTTGACCGTCCACTTGGCCTGCGCCTGCGCGACTCCCGCCGAAGCCAGCATCTGGGCGGCCATCGGCGCGGTGAGACCGAGCCCGACCATCATCTGTACGAAACGACGGCGGCTCAGCGCTCCCGCCTTGACCTGATCGACCAGTGCCCTCAGCTCACGCTCTTCCATTTATTCCCCTCTCTGCCCGGTCCGAACGGCCGGGTGGTTGGCTTTCTTACCGTTTCACGCGTCGGGGTGTCAAGACTGCCGGTACCAGTACGCGAGGCGCCACAGGTAGGAGTCCCAGCCCGACAAATCGTTGCCCTTGATCCGGTTCGAGACGCCGGCGACCGAGTTGCGCCAGATGATCGGGATCACCACGACGCTCTGGATGATCATGTCGTTCATCCGTATGAACAACGCGGCCCGCTTCACCGGATCCATCTCGCTCTCGGCACTCTTCCACAAACGATCGTACTCTTCGCTGCGCCAGCGCGTGGTGTTGCGGCGCGCCCACTTGTTTTCTTTCGTGCAGATCTCTACGGTGGTGTAGTTCGCCATGAACGTCTGCGGGTCAGAGGCGTTCGGCCCGACGCTGTACATCTGAAGGTCGGCGTAGAACTTCGTGTAGGTGTCCGGATTCGCGACGTCGGACGAGAAGAACACGCCAGAGATCACCGACTTCAGCTCGAGC
>JACXTT010013767.1_pt1 | contig 10635 bp, 14 predicted proteins | sample 9270951 | NCBI WGS metagenome assembly JACXTT01 (sample SAMN15532306, study PRJNA645909) | rock metagenome | isolation source: weathered quartz diorite | place: Puerto Rico | collected 2017-06-21
AAACTTGCCAGCAAGAAGAAGGACAGCTAAGAATCGTCGCCTACGGCTCCGCCGGTGACCCCTTCAAGGCGGTCCCCAACTCAGGAAATCGGCCGGTCCCCAACGGGGAAATCCTGCACCCGGTACTCGGCGAGATAATCGCGCAGCACACAGGCGTCAACCAGAAACGACTGCAGCGCGAGATATCCGAGCCACGTGAAGCCATCCTTGAACCGTCGATTGGCTTTGAAGCCTCCATTTCGAACTACTGCATCTAGCTGCTGCCAGTAGGCTTCCGATATCTGCCGGAGGCGCCACTCGCAAGTGCGCAGTTGGTAACGCACGCGGCTCGCAATGTCCCAGAGCGCTCCCTGCTTATCTTGGGAGGCGCCATGCGCGATGAATGACCACTTCGCGGCCTGATCAGCGGACGGCCAAGGAGACTCGGACGCGCTCGTCGATCGATGATAGGCGCGCCAATCCGGGGGCTGGCGGCCGTCAGCCTGCTCCGGAGCGCTGTAGAGATCGACCCCGACGACGTGCAAGCCAGCCTGCTCTAGGACAGCATAGGCGGCATGAAACGCCGGTAGCGGAAGCGTCGCATGGGTGCCGTCCGACGCCACTGGATGAAGTTCCAGTGCGCGGCGCGGCGTCTCGATCGCGCGGCCGCCGCCGCTCAGGTGGAAACACCGTAGGGGGCCGCCTTCGGCGGCGGGTTGAGCCTCCTGGGGTCCGTTCTTATTCATGGTTCGACATCAACATGAGTGACGACTTGCCTGTTCAGTGGGTGGAGAGCGACACGGTGCTGCTGATCGAGCGAATCGATGCGAGCGCCGGGGAGCTCGCCGCCGGAGAGCAACCCTTCGCGCGGGCAATGCAGCCTCGCCGGCTACGAGAGTTTACCGCCGGGCGGCGCCTCGCTCGACGCGCTTTGGCGTTGATGGGCGAGGCCTCAGTGGCCATCCCCGTCGGCGCCGCAGGGGAGCCGCTCTGGCCTTCGGACGTCGTGGGGAGCATCGCTCACACCGGAACGCACGTGGCCGTCGTGTTGAGTCGCTCTGCGCATCATGCCTCGGTCGGAATTGACCTCGACGACCACCGACTCCTCGGTGAGGCCGCAGCCAAGGACCTCATGACCGAGGAGGAGATCGAGCTGGTGCTGAAGGCGGGGTGGACTTGCGATCGCGCGCAGGCGCAAAACCTAGTCTTCTGCGCCAAGGAAGCCCTCTTCAAGTGCCAGTACCCCATGACCGGACTGGCACAGCTCGATTTCGAGCACGTGCGCCTCTCTCCCTCAAACGCCACGGGTCTCTTGAAGTCGGCCCCTGATCTCGGGCATTCAGAGGCACACCGTGCCTGCCTCGAGGCGATCGGGCTCTCTCTTCATGTAGTTCAAGAACTTAGGATTGTCTTGGCCCTGGCATCGGACACCGACGAATCGCCGAATGTTTGATTTTCGGACACAGTTAGGCTAGTATTGTCCGTGAATCGAACAGACAGGTCGGCGATCTATGGCGAAGTCCAAGCTGTTGACCCCCGCGGAATTCGAGGCGTTAACGCCGCTCCTGAGCGAGCGCCTGACGGAGGCGCTTGAGCAAGAGTTAGCCGATTGCGCCTTGCCTGAACTCGGTGGGGATCCGACCACGGATCTCTGGGACTTGCCCCCGGTCGATTCGAAGACGGTCGCGAAGCTCTCGCCGGTGGTGAAGGATCTCGTCGGCCGACGACTGCACCCGACCTGGATCCGCAAGGGCGGCTATGCCTCGGTGGAAGAGGCCATCACGGACTTGCTCTCGCAGATCCGCAAGCACTGCGTAATGGGTGCCGCCAGTGAGATCACGTCCCAGCCGCCGGCGCTTGCCGTTACACATTAAGAGGAGAACAACGATGGTTAATCCCGCGCCTGACACGTCGTCGACGCCCGATGAGCGCGCCGACATTGCCGCACGCTTGAAGGAAGCGCGCGAGTACCTCGGGCTCTCGCAACAGGAGGTCGCGGACGCATTGAGCGTCCCCCGCACCGCGGTTTCGATGATCGAGAGCGGACAGCGCCGGGTGGACTCCCTTGAGCTCAAGTCGCTCGCCAAGCTCTATCAGCGCCCCATGACCTTCTTCACGGGCGAGGAGGAAATGACGCTCGGATCGGATGTGGCATTGCTTGCGAAGCAGGTCGCCAAACTCTCCGAGCAGGATCGAAATGAGCTGCTGAGATTCAGCGAGTTCCTGGCGCAGCGAGCGCAGGCAAGGTCGAGCGATGACAACGCGACGTGACGACATCCTGAGCGGTACTGCGCGCGCCGCTGAGCTTCACGCGGAGCTCGGTCTGCGCCAGCAACTGCGCGAGGGAGATCGACCTGTGGATGTCCTCGCGGCGATCCGCGAGCTCGGCGTCGTCGTGCTTTTCCGTAAGCTCGACTCGCTGCTGGGAGCCTACCTGCCCGGGAGCGTTGCGCCCGGGATGCTGCTGACGACGCAGCGCAATCTCCATATTCAGCGTTTCACCGCAGCGCACGAGCTCGGACACCACGCGCTCGGGCACCAAGCGGTCAGCTTGGACAAGGACGTGGGCTTCGTTGCGCGCGGTGAGCGTTCCGGACATGAGCCGCAGGAACTCGAAGCCGACGCGTTTGCTTCGGCGTTTCTCCTGCCCGATTGGCTCATCGTCGCGCATGCGCGCCGTCACCGCTGGGGGAAGCATGAGCTCAGCAACCCCGATACGGTGTATCAGCTGTCGCTGCGGTTAGGCGCGAGTTACGCGGCGACCTGCTGGGCGCTGGCGGATCGGATTATCGATCGGTCGACGGCGCAGCGATTGGTGGCGACGGCGCCTAGGACCTCGAAGCAGCGCGTCATCCCGGGCATGGAGCTAGAGCGCTGGCACCCGGATGTCTGGGAACTCTCGGCTCATGACCGGGGGGTGCAGCTCCTCGGAAATCCTGACGATCTCCTCGTGCTCAATCTCGAGGAGCACGTGGCGAGCGGCTATACCTGGGACACGAGCGCCGTTTCGGGCGCGGGCATGAAGATCGAGAAGGATGAGCGTCACGAGCCGAACGGGGAGGCGATCGGCGCGCCCATCAGGCGTCACCTCATCGTGCAAGGCCCCGCGCACGGCCGGCTGCGCCTTGAGGAGAGGCGTGCCTGGGATAGCCGCCAAGAGTCCCTCAACAGCTTTGAACTCGATCTCTCACTCCTTGGCCCAGAAACAGAAGGATTGCCCCGCGCAGCGAGGCCTATGGCCGCATGACAGACACAGGGAGGGGTCTTACGGTCCGCGTCGACCTGCGGGAAGTCTGGGGTGCGCCTCGCGATCAGGGGGCGCGGAGCGCTTGTTTGGCGTGCGCCGCAAGTGATGCGCACGCCCACGCTCACAAGCGCCGCCGGGCGCTCTCCGCTGAATTTCTCTTCTATCATGCGGGCCAGTTGATGGCGGGCAAGAGGGGGACCGCCGGTCTTACTTTCACGGCCGTGGACTCAGCGCTCAAGGCGCAGGGCCAGCCGGATGAAGAGGAGTGGCCGTACTCGCTGACTCCGCCTAACCCCTGGAACCCGCCGGCCGTCACGACGCGCTGGTACGGGAGTCTCAGTACCGCCGCGGCCGATGTGGCGGCGATCGTGAAAACGATCGAGTCGGGGCACCCGGTGATCCTCGGAGTGAAGTTGAGCGCGGGCTTTTACAGCATCCCGGCGGCTCCCTTCTTGATTCCGGCCGCAGGGCCCGGGTTCGGCGGACACGCCGTGCTGGGGGTAGGGATTGCCGACTACGCGCCCGCCGGCGAGCTCATTCTCATCCGCAACAGCTGGGGATCGGCGTGGGGCGATGAGGGGCACGCGTGGCTCCCCACCGCCTACCTTCACGACAAGCTGATTGGTTATCGCACCGTTGCCGCTGGCGCTCCGCCCTGACGAAAAGAGGACGTATGGAAACCTGCACCGATCCGACCCGCGCCGGCGCCTGGCTTCGGGCTGCCCGCATCCTGCTCGAGAACGGTGAGCGCGTTTACAACCTCGTCGTCGAAATCGAGCAGCCCAGTCTCGCCACGGCCGTCTCCCGGGCCATCGAGACACGGGTCGACGAATTCTTGAAGCAGCATGACTGTCAACCCATCCACACGGTCGCTGAGACGATCTTCCCGGCAGTGGAGTATCGCGCTGGCGGACTCGCCCGGGTCTACGACTACCCGAACACGATCTTCCCGGAGATCAAGTCCGTCCCTGCCAACAGCCGCGGCACGTACGCGCAGCGTCTGGTCCAGCGTCGGCTCTCGAACGGGGAGTTTTTTAACCCGTTGGAGCACGCCATCGAGAAGCTCGGCCGACAGCTCAAGCAGCAAGGTCCCCAGCGCGCGATCTACGAGCTCGATCTCAACGCGGAGGCTCTGGAGCTCAAGCTCTATGACGCGGAGATCGATCACGCGAATACGCGCGGCGGGCAGTGCCTGAGCCATGTGAGTTTGAAGTTAGGGCCGAATCGGGAGCTGTATCTGACCGCCCTCTATCGTTACCAGTTCTTCGTGCAGAAGGCGCTCGGGAACTTCAAGGGCCTCGCGCGGCTGCAGGCGTGCATTGCGCGCGAGCTGGAGATCCCCGTCGGCCCCCTCGTCTGTCACGCGACGCTCGCCGTCCTCGAAGATGACCGGGTAGGTGCCTCCTGGAAGCGCGCAGCCCTCAAAAAGCTCGTTGAGGACTGTGAGTCGGTGGCAGCGGCCGGTTCGATCGAGGAGGCGGCCGCGTGAAGCTCGGTCACTACCAGCGCAAGGCTTTCGACACTGCAAAGATCGAGTGGGATGATGCGCGCAAGCGCCAGATTCCGATTCTCGGGGTCATAGGCGAACTCGGCTCGGTCGCCAGCGAGATCAAGAAATCGCTGCGCGATGGTCGCGCCTACACCGACGGAGAACAGAACCTGACCGAGCAGTTCGGGGACCTCCTGTGGTACATCGGCGCCATCGCATCGCGGTACGACATGGACCTGGAAGCGCTCCCAACTGCTCGCGCCGGCAAGACCCCCCATTCCTCTTTACAGCACATCTATGCGATCGCAGACGCGGCCGCTGCGCTCGTGAGCGTCGCGGCGCCGCTCGGACCTGAGCTTCGCGGGGGGCAGCGCCGCGCACTCACCGCGGCACTCGGGCGCGTCTTGTTCACGACGCTTGCCGCGATTCGTCACGAGCACCTCGATCTCTCCAAGGTTCTCCGGCAAAACCTGTCCAAGGTCAGTGGGATGTTTGGCGACAAGGTTGATCGGCCCGCCCGGTGCTTCGACCGAAAGTACCCGGACTTTGAGCGGCTGCCGCGCAGCATCCCCGTTCAGTTTCTCGAACGGCAACGCGGTCCGGGACGCCTTGAGGTGGTGATCCGCGTCAACCATCTCAACATCGGCGATCGTCTGACGGACAACGCCAAAGAGGACGACGGCTATCGCTACCACGACGCGTTCCACCTGGCGTACGCAGCGGTACTCGGCTGGTCACCGGTCGTACGCGCGACCTTCCGCTGCAAGCGAAAGAGTGATTCGCATGTGGATGAGATTCAGGATGGGGCGCGCGCGGCGATCGTGGAAGAGGCGGTGGCGCAGACGATCTTCAACTATGCGCGTGGGCACTCCATGCTCAAAGGTCTAGACCGGATCGATCACAACATTCTGAAGCTTATTCGGACCATGGTGCGAGGCCTCGAAGTCAGTCGATGTGAGCTGCACGAATGGCAGCGTGCGATCTTTGTAGGCTTTAAGGCATTTCGCGCCTTACGGGACAATCGCGGTGGCTGGCTGATCCTCGACGCGGAGACGCGCAGTCTCACTTACAGCAAGGACGGGCCCGTCGCCGGCTGATGAGAGAGCGGGATGCGCTCATTGAGCCCCCATTTGGGCGGAAACCAGGGGGGCCGCAAGGGCTGCGGATTGGCGGCAAATTTCTGCTTGATGCGGCTGCGACCGCTGAAGCCCGCCACCTCCGGATGGACCACGCGCGCGTACTTGTCCACCTCGCAGAAGAGATTTTGGCAGTCGATCAGCTGTAGCGGGCGACCCCAGAGAGAAACGGTCTTAAGCCCCCGCGCGGCGAACTCCTGCGCCTGCCGTTCCGCCACCCATCGAATGGCATCCGCTTCCGAGTAATCGCCCAAACTCACAAAGCACTTGCGAAGTCCGTCGCGAGCGCCCGGTCCCGGCATGACGAACTCGCTCTCCGAGAAGGCGAGGTGCGGGCTGTAGTTGAGGTCGACAGCGAACTGGTAAGCCAGGAAGGGCCCGATGCCGGGCAGCGAATGCAACAGCGCGTACGCATCCGCCATCGAGCGGGTCTCGATCAGACGCTCTGGCAAAGATTCTCGCAGTAGCCGAGCGAGAAGCTCCAGGTGCGTGAGATGTTTGCGCGGCTGTCGGAGATCCGCCGGTCCGCTTGGCATGATGTAGGCGGCCGAGTAGATCGTGCCGCCCGCGCGAAGGGCATGATCGAGGGTGCGAGCGAGGCGCGCGACGTCAAGCCGATCGGCCCGCAACTCCCCTTCGGTTTCCTGCAAGAGCTTCCAGGTCTCGATCTTGTTGAAGAGCTTAAAGAGCAAGACCCGGAAGACCGTGTCGCGCACGCCATAATCGCCCGCATAGATCACGTGTCGGATCAGGTACTGGCTGACCCGATCCGCGGCGCGGTAGGGGTTGGTAAATTTGTAGGTGCTAATGACCGGGTCGGTCGTCCATGGAGGCGGACCGCCCTCAAGGCGCCGCAGATACACATTCTGGCGTTCAGCCGCAAATCGCCAGTACGTATCAAACACCGCGCTCGGCGTCGGCTGCCGGCGGCTGACGACGACCAAAGGGGGGGAATCGTGCCGCTGGCGTCTCGTCCGCCGAGAAGCGGAATCCGGTGTCACTCGATTAAGCACGCTATGACTCTCCGCCTCGGCTCCGCTTAGTCGAACTGACGGCCGCCCTGCGAATCAGAATGGTCGCAGTATGGGTGTCGAGTTCTACTCGCACCTTATCGCCTTCCTTAAGCTCGAGCGTATCTAGGAGATTCGGATCAAGCGCCACACGCCGCGACTTCTGTATGATCGAGGTGCCGAACGAGACTTTTTTTAGACCTTCCATGGTACAAAATTGTACCAGACGAGACGGGGAGCCTGCCAGTCGCCACTATCGGACCCGGACCTGACTGGCTTGTCGGACGAATTGAGTGAGTTGTTCCTTCTCGGTGAGGGGCGGCGGCATCGTGGCGACGAATCGATGAACCGAGGCCGCGAGTTCCGGGTGGCCTTGGGAAGCGAGGATCTCACTCGCAGCTCCCCAACCGAGTTCTACACCTTTGCGTGTCTGGATCAGCGTTGACTGCCCTGGCTCGAAGTGCCGCATACCGTTTTTCAGTTCAGCTGCCACTGCCTCGATGCGCTCGCTTGCATGGGTGGAATCGCCACGGAGAGTCGCACGGTAGATCCCATCGGTCTTGTTTATGCGCGTTTCGCCGCGGACTGCCCGCTCGGTCGCATTGGCACCAATGCCTCGATCGCGAAGATGACGGGCGAATTCGCGCCTCCAGCCCCGCAACGTCGCTCTTGAAATGTTCAACCTCACCCCCTGCTCACTGACGGCCTTCACGACCAGGTGCACATGCGGGTGCGGCTCATCCGTGTGCAGAACGAGGGCATAGCGGTGCTTCAGCGCAAACTCCTCGCGGGCGAAGTTGCGCGACGCCGCCAGCACGCCTTTGGGAGGCGTCCCCGGTGGCATCGACAGCATGATCTTGTGAACGAGCTTGGGGGCTCGCTCCCTTGCGGGTGCAAGCTCCGTGTCCCGGCGGTCCGCCTCAAGATCGAGATCCCAATCGGCGAGTAGCTCCTGGCCCGCAGCCCTCCCCTGGACATGATTGCCGTCATCCGTCTCCAGTCCGAGCTCCCCGTACCGCCCGATGTAGTTCATATGCCGCGCGACTGAGCGGAGACTGTTGCTGTCTTTGGTCAAGACCTTGACCATCACTTCCGGCGTTCGTCGGACAGTTCGACCGATCAGTGCGAGTTCCGCCGGCGTCAAACGGTCGCGTCGCCCCGGGCCGCGACGTGCGTAGCTCGCGACGTCGAAGAGTGGCCGACCGTGTAGGCCGCTAAGTGTCAGGTTCGGCATGCCCAGAGGCCCAGCTCGCGGTGTTCGCCTTGATCAGGTTCTTGGTGTGGTCGCGCAATGCCTCGCAGATCTTGAGGATCGCCCGGAACTCGTCGCGTCCGACGCCGGCGATCCGGCTGCCCCCGTTCGCTGCCCGAGCGATCTGATTCAGGTTCCGCCCGATGACCCCCAGCTCACCGACAGTGCGTTTGAGGGCGAGGAGTTCCTCCTTCGGCAGCGGCGCCAACGATCGCAGGTGAGCGCGCACAAGCACTGAGATGTAAGTGGCCGACGCCATGCCGCGCGCGGACGACCGCTCATGCAACAGCAGACGATCCTCCGTTCGCAGCCTCACATTGAGGCGAGAAGCGGCTCCCCGATCGGCAGAACACCGACCACGAGTGGCTAACGCATTACCCGCGAGATGCCCCTGCTGGGCAGCCTGCAACTCTCGTAACACTAGACGCCGAAGCCATATGGATTCTGATAGCAGCTCCGCCTGAGTGACTGCCGCGACCCGCGCCTTGTCCTCACGTGTGAGTCGAGTCTTTACAACTTCTGTTGCTCCCATTGGCCCCAATGTGACCCAAAAGGCACCGCGCAGCTATCCTGCATTTCACTCAAAATGCAGCGAAACCGTCCCCCAAAAAAATTGCCAAGGATCCAACAGCTGCATCGGGCAACGGAGTCGGCTTTCACTGATCGCCGCGAAGATGGGCCAAGGCGTACCGGTGCTGAACGCCTACTGGCACTGGCTAACCCGACGCGCCCCGACTGCTGGAGGTCGCCAGAAGAAGGGGAAGAGCGCCGCAATCCGGCGCCCTCCCCCCACATCAGCCTACGCGGCCTGTAGCATTTCGGACGCCAAGTCCCACAGCTGGCCGTTGAGCCGGACCTCCTCCTTGATCGAGGTGATCCGGCGCGTGCGGCTCAGCCGTCCGCTGGCGGCCCGCCGCGTCAGCCCACCGCGCAGCAGCGCCTCCTGGCAGCGGTTGAGAACGGTCCAGAGGTCATCGCCCGTGTCCTCGACGCGCCGGCAGTTGAGGAGCTGCGAGGCGTGCATGCGGGCTTCCGAAGGGGCGGGGTACCGCAGCGCCAGAGCGCGCTCGGCGAAACGCACCTGCTCGTCCTTGAACAGGTGCCGTCCCTCCATGCGCTCCACCTGAATTGCCAAGGTCTCGAAGTGCTCAGAGATCTTGAGGGCGCCCGTGACCACCTCATCCACGACGTTCCCGCGGTGGGAGACACAGAACGCCGGGAAGGCGGCCCGGGAGACGATAAGGCCGTTGGTGCACGCAACCCGGAACAACCCCATCCGCAGCTGGTAGGCGCTCGAGCCGTCATGACTGTTCAGGAAGACGACCTCGGGCACGGACCCCTTGAGCTGGACGGTTTCGAAACGGCGCCGAAGCCGCAGTACATGTCGCGCGTGCGCGGGACTCGAGCGGCGCGCGTTGGTCTGTCGAGCCTCGACCGGAACGAAGCCCGCGTCCATCAAACCCGTCAGGACACGCTCCGTAGGGATGAACGTGTACTTCGGGCTCGTGCGTTCGTGCGGCGCTGAGGCGAATACGGCCGGCGCGAGCGCACGCACCGCCTCGAGCGACAAGCCTCGGTCGAAGGCGTTGGCATGGGAGGCAAATGAAAGCTCGGAAGATGACTTCATGGCGGAATCTCCGCAATGGTCTTGGGCGGGATTGCCCGCGTAGGACCGATCACGGCGCGCGCAGCAGTCAAGGATCGAAGACCGCCGCAGGCCGCGAGGGGGTCCTCGCCCTCGTCCTTGACGGCGAGCACGCCGTGATACGCTGAGAGCTCCCAGGTAAACCCGCCCTCCCCCTGTCCCCATGAACAAGGACATGATGAAGAAGAACCTGAGCGCTCACGTTCTTCTGCAACCTCCGGCCTGTCGACTGGATCTCAACGGCTTTGAAGTCAGGAGTGCCGTCACCGATGACTGGTGGCTGATTCAGAGCGTGGAGGATGACGGCGTCACGATCGCTGACCCGCGAACGGGTCATTTCCGTTTGCTGGGCTACGACCATATTCAGAAATTCACAAGCGACGGCGTGAGGGATGGAGCCAAGCGTGGTTTTCTCACGCTCCACGTGCAGCTCTTCGTTCAAGGGAATGACATCCCCATCGTTCCCAATGCCCGACCGGGCGAGCCGGTGGCACCGAAGATTCCTCCAGTGGTCGAGAAGACCGTCGAGTCTCAGTTCCCTACGATTACCGGCCTTGGAGCTCGGCTTGCGAGCCAAGGATGGGACCTCGGCTGGGCGCGCTCCGATCAGGTCGAAACCCGTGTGACGGTGAATCGCTGGGAGATCGTGATCGAGCCGGATGGCTCGGGCGGTTTTGCACGCTTCAGAACACGCGACGGGTTAGTGCTGCTGAAGCGCCGACGCTCTTAGCAAGGAGACGGGGGCAGCGCATGCCGCCTCCAGGACTCCGACTTACATCAGGCCGCGTTCCGCGAAGCTGATTACATCGGGCCCCGCCACGATCAGGTGGTCGATCACCCGCACGTCGATCATCGCCAGCGCCTCCTTCAGGCGGCG
>JACXTT010013768.1_pt1 | contig 10635 bp, 11 predicted proteins | sample 9270951 | NCBI WGS metagenome assembly JACXTT01 (sample SAMN15532306, study PRJNA645909) | rock metagenome | isolation source: weathered quartz diorite | place: Puerto Rico | collected 2017-06-21
CTGCCGCTGGCGCTGCTGTGCCTGACCGGCCAACAGGTGCCCGGCATTGCAGTCTTGCGCGCGGCAGGCTATACAGCACCCACCAGCAAGCTGGTCACCGGCACTGGCATCGCCAGCCTGCTGCTGGCGCCCTTTGGTGCGCACGGCGTCAACCTGGCGGCCATTACGGCGGCCATTTGCACCGGGCCCGAGGCACACCAGCAGGTAGACAAGCGTTGGGTGGCCGGCCTGGCCTGTGGCGTGTTCTACCTTTTGATTGGCAGCTTTGCCGGCTCCATCACCTATACGTTTTCGCACCTGCCGCCGGCCCTTGTCACGACAGTCGCCGGGCTGGCGCTGCTGGGTGCCATACAGGGCGGCCTGGTCAACGCCATGGCAGAGCCCAGCGAGCGCGAGGCGGCACTGGTCACTTTTATCGTGACCGCATCCAACATCACGCTGCTGGGCCTGGGCTCGGCCTGCTGGGGCATTGTGCTGGGGCTTTTGAGTTACTTTGCCTTGCGCCCACGGGCCACACGGTAACGTCAGTCTTCCAAGTTCTCGTGGTGCACGGTGGCGCCTCGCTTCCAGTAAGCGGCGGCGCGGATGGCGTGGCGGTCGTGGCCCTTCTCCTGCACCAGAATGCGCCGCAAGGCCGCCATGGCGCTGGCCTCACCAGCGCACCAGGCATAGCCTTCGCCCGCTGGCAACTCCAGTGCACGCACGGCGCTTTGCAACTCCTGGTCGCTGTTCACCCATTGCACGCTGGCATGGCTGGCAGTTGCAAAACTGCGGCGGTCGGCAGCATCGCCGGTCTGCACGATGACCATGGCATGGCTGCCAACAGGCAGTTGCTCCAGGCGACGGGCGATGGCCGGCATGGCAGATTCGTCACCGACCAGCAGATGCCAGTCGTAGTCCACCGGAATAATCAGCGAGCCGCGGGGGCCAGCAATGGTGGCGCTGTGGCCGGGCACGGCCTGGGCCGCCCAGCGCGCGGCGGGGCCATCGCCATGCAGCGCAAACTCGACGGTCAGCTCGCGCAACACCGGGTCATAGTGGCGTGGCGTGTAGTCGCGGCGCACCGGCTCGGCACCGCCAACATCCAGCAGCAGCTTCAAATGGTCGTCAAACGAATCGCTGACAAAACCGGCCAGCGATTCGCCGCTGAAGGTAATGCTTTTGATATGCGGGCTGATCTGGGTCACACGGGCAACCTGCACCGGGCGGCGCACGATTTCATGGCGCACGCGTTGTACTTCGCGTTTTGTGAGGACAATGCTCATGGTGAAAACATCCCTATTAGTTGATAATGTCTCCAATTATGCGCAAATCAGTTGACACTGTCAACCAATTGCAGCCGCGCCCGGCCGAAGACGGCGTGCTGGACCTCATCCACAAGGTCATGCACCAATACCGCTCCCAGCAATACCGCGTGCTGCGCGACGGACCGCACAACATCACGCACATGGACAGCAAGGTGCTGCACTACTTTGGCCGCCACCCCGGCGCAACCCAAAGCGACCTGGCCCAGCACAGCGGCCGCGACAAGGCGCAACTGGCACGGCTGATCAAATCGCTGCGCGATCAGGGTTTGCTGGATGGCGAGCCCGACGCCAAGGACAGGCGCAACGTGCGGCTGTCGCTGACCAGCGCGGGACTGGAGGTGCAAAATGCGCTACGGCAGCAGGCGCAGCGACTCAATGACAATGCGTTGAATGGCTTGGATGCGAAGCAGCGCAAGCAACTGACTGAGTTGTTGCAACAGGTTAGTGACAATTTGGATGCGGGCTAGTTTTGTCCGCCAAAAACCCGTTGCGAGTTGCAACCTACAGAGATGACTTCTCAAGCGCTGCCCATCAAATCGCCAGAGAACGTCCGCCAAGATGTCGGTACAAAAGTACATGGATTACGCCGCAGGGACGTCGGAATTATCTGCACTTTGATAGTTCACAGATTGTCTAAGGACCGTCAACATTCCGGATTTTCGCGCCGCTTGGTAGAGACGCGCGGCCTCATTCCGCAACTCCCTAGTCACCTTCGCGCTGCGTTTTGAGCCAACGTATTTTGAAGGCGGCAGTCCGTACTTCAATTCAAAATCGCGCCAAGCAAGCAGCACTGTCTCTTCTGTCCATACAATTTTGCGAGCTGTCTTGCCATCACGCGCTTTGTCCAAGACTTTGAAATCTCTGGCTGCTCGCCTAATATTTTGAGCAAGCTTCACAACATCGTCGGGGAATTGCTTTGCTCGGGCCTTAACAAACAATTGGGTGGGGGTAACTCCATGCTCAAGTTCGAAGGCTTTCCATGCTTCGACGGCGGATTCCGGTGTCCACTTTCTGGTGCTTTCTGCGCTTTGCCCGAGCAGTTTTCGCAGATTTCGCATTCCACCTAGCCACTGATTTATGCGCAATGCGACGGAGTTGTAAGCTGGACCCGCACGGTCCGCAAACTTACCTCGCTTTCTTAGCCATTGTTCGTTTGGAAAAATTCCATCAGGCATTTGCCTAGCAAGTTGACGACAAGTTTTCAGTAGTTCGTCCGAATTCGACCAATGTGATGTCTCAATGTCAATATCATGCGGCTTGTCGAAAACAAACGGCTCTATGACGCCAATGTAAGGCTCAAGTATTTGCGTCAGCTTGTTGTCTGAAAGGCAGTCCCTGAACTGGACACCTAGAAAATTTGGGTTTGTTTTGTTCCAGGTTTCTTTGAGTGCGCGGGTTTTCGCATACTTTCCGCCTGACAAGTGGTCTGGCAAGTCACCCCATATTTCAATGTCAATAGTTCGACCATCTGGAGTGATCAAATGCAAGTCATATTGGCCGTGGCGTCTGCCCGATTGTTCAGCGTACCCTTGGCCATACCGTTCACCATGTCGATGTTCAATGCCACGTGCATACAGAAAGTCTGACATTGATCGTTCGGGCTGACTAAGCCAACGCATTCCGTTGCGTGACGTTCGAAACGTACTCTTTTCAAAGCTACCCAGTGCCTCGCGTAGTTCGCCCCAAGACTTGCCGCACCGAAAGACTGTGTTTACTAAACTTGTTTGACCCCTACTTCGGAACCAGTCCATGGTCGGCAGCTCACCGTGTTGCTCTACAGCCTGACGAGCTTTTTCCAATACCTCCTCCCATGTCCACCTGGGCCTCAGTTTGCCGGCGTAGGATCGAGTTTCCTCCCGCCACTCGGCATATTGCTCAGAGAGACCAAGCTCCCGGAGGTAATCTTTTTGATACAACCCAGCCTTCAGCAGACGCGCATAAGACCCTTCTTTCTCGAGGAATGGTGTCGAAAGCGCTACTGCTCCATGGGAGTCGTAAAGCTGTCTAAGCTTGGCAAGTAGTTCCTCTTGTACCGAATTCATTGGCATTCCCGGCTTTCTGCGCAACACGCAGTCATTCGTTTTTCTTCAAGACGGACTTTGATTCATATTAGCTCGGAAGGTCCGACTGACGCATCGTTTTGGTTATCCGCAACAGCCATGAGCCGCTGTGAGACGCCATATTGCACAAGACGACCGGTTTTTGTCGGCTCGCAAACCAAGCAACGCAGGGATCAGTCTGCCTGGGCGTATTGCGTAAGTCAAGGAGGAGACCGCGCAGCGGGCGGGGGACATGGAGCAATACGCCCAGGCAGCCTGATCCCCTCACCCGCCATGCAGGCCTGCATAGCACCAAATGCAGTTGCCCCCAACAGCAGGCAAAACGCCAATCCAATATACTGTCAAAAATTACAGTATTTGTTTTATCGATATCCAACGGTATGGTCAGCTCTGGCCATGCAACGCTTTTTGGAAGTGCCCCATGCTTGACGACACCGCCGCGCCCACAGGCCTTTTTACCGACGAACACCACGTCACGCGCTGTGTGTGGTGCCGGGCCACAGCCCACTACCAGCACTACCACGACCAGGAATGGGGCCTGCCCGTCAGCGACGATACCCGCCTGTTTGAAAAAATCTGCCTGGAAGGCTTTCAGGCGGGTTTGAGCTGGCTGACAATTTTGAACAAGCGCGAGGCCTTTCGCGCCGCCTTCGCTGGATTTGATATGGACAAGGTGGCGAAGTTTGGCGAGTCCGACACCAAGCGCCTGGTGCTGGACGCCGGCATTGTGCGCCACCGGGGCAAGATTGCGTCCACCATCAACAACGCCCAGCGGGCAAAAGAATTGCGCCAGGAGTTTGGCTCGCTGGCGGCCTATTTTTGGCAGTACGAACCCGCGTCCACCGCGCGGCCCGGGCAAATCACGCACCAGACACTCAGTGGCGTGACCACCTCGGCGGAGTCGATTGCATTGTCCAAAGACCTGCGCAAGCGCGGCTGGAGCTTTGTCGGCCCCACCACCATGTATGCCTTCATGCAGGCCATGGGCCTGGTCAATGACCACCTGGACGGCTGCTCGGCGCGCGCGCGCGCCATCAGCGCACGCGCGGCTTTCGTGCCGCCACAGGCGCGCGCGGGCCATGTGCCGCCAGCACGCCCTGCACATGCTGCAGCAGCGCCTCTGTAAGCGCCTTGGGCTTGACGATGTCAAACGCCAAGGGCAGGCGGGCCAGATCGCGCGCAAAGGCCGGTAGATCGTCAATCTGCGCGTCCACCTGCGTGTAAGGCCCCTGCGCTGTCAAGCTGCCGACGCTGGCCGGGATGTAACGGCGCACGGCATCGGCCTGCGCGTGCACGCGCAGCACCACCGTATGGGCGCGCTGCAAGCGCGCGATGGACTGCTGAAGATACTGCAACACATTGAACGCCGGCGGGCGGCCAAATGATTTGGGCAACGCTTGCGCCGCCTGCACGCGGTCCAGCCGGAACGAGCGCAGGTCTTTGCGCATGTGGCAAAAGCCCACCACATACCAGGCCCCGTACAGGTAGCCAACGCCGTAGGGATCGAATTCGCGCTGCGACACCTGGCCATCCAACGCGCAATAGGTCAGCTGCACGCGCTGGGCGGCACTGGCGCACTGGGTGACCAAGGCAAAAAATTCACTGCCGCTTTGGGCCTGCGGCCGGATCAGGTCCAGCGCCACCACCTGCTGCAGGTCGCCAATTTTTTTGCGCAGCGACGCGGGCATGACCCGGTCCAGCTTGGCCTGCGCGCTGGCCACCGCTGGCGTCATATCGCTCAAACCCAACTCTCCGGCCACCCGCAGGCCCACCGACAGGGCCAGCGTCTCGTCGTTGCTGAACATCAGCGGCGGCAGCTTGTAGCCGGGCATCAGCGCGTAGTGGCCGTCGCGGCCGCGCTCGGCGCGGATCGGCACGCCAAAGCGCTCCAGTTCCACCACATAGCGGCGCACCGTGCGCCGCTCCACGCCCAGCATCTGCGCCAGTTGCGCGCCGTTCAGGCGGGGGTGCGATTGCAGCAGTTCGAGCACCGTCAGCACGCGTTGCAAAGGTTTTTCCATGCGCACATCCTAACCCGATATAGGACATGTATAGACCTATATAGAAACTAGACTGCCCCCATTGCATTTCATTGAGGACGCACAGCATGGAACCCAATCTCTGGCTTTACTTTCTGGCCGTACTGGCCGTCATTTTGCTGCCCGGCATGGACATGGCCTATGTCATGGCCAACAGCCTGTCTGGCGGGCGCCGTGGCGCCACCAGCGCGGTGCTGGGTATTGCCACCGGCGGCGCCATCCACGTCACCGCAGGGGCCACGGGCATTGCCGCGCTGGTCGTCGTGTTCCCGCACCTGTTTCGGGGCCTGCTGCTGGTGGGAACGCTGTACCTGCTGTGGATTGGCTGGAGCATTTTGCAGAGCGCCGATGCACCCGCATCTGACGATGCCGAGCCCGCAGTTTCCGGCGTTGCCGTCTACCGACGCGCCGTCATGACCTGCCTGCTGAACCCCAAGGCTTACGCCTTTAGCTTGGCGCTGTTTCCCGCCTTCATTCAGAGCAGCGAACGCTCGCTGTTCGCACAGACATTGGCCATGGGTCTGATCACCGTCGGTACGCAATTGGCCGTGTACGGTACGGTCGCCGCGCTGGCGGTGCGTGCCCGCAGCGTGATCCACACCCGCCAGCGCGCCATTGCCCGCACCATGGGCAGCATGCTGATTATCAGCGCGCTGCTGACGGCAGCGCATGCCTGGGCGGCACCTGCGCCTGCCGACAAGGGCCAGCTTTCCACCACCAACCCGAACACCCACCTCCATCCAGACAGGAACCAAACCAGGACCACCCAGCCCAGCACCAACCCCACGCCAGGCAAGCAAAGTTTTGACTGCCTGGTTGGCGATTGGCATGTCGAAAACCGCCGCCTGACCAAACCACTGCAAGACGATGCCCCGTGGGAAACCTTCAGCGCCGACGTGCATATGGAAAAGCTGCCAGGCGGATTCTCCAACTTCGACACCTTCGTGGCACCCACTTGGCGCCCCAACTGGATGGGTATGACACTGCGCATCTACAACGCCGAGACGCAGTTGTGGAGCCTGTACTGGCTAAACCCCAGCACGGGCGGCATAGACAGCGCGACAGGTGCACTGACACCGCCGGTGGTGGGCCGCTTTGATGCCAATGGCATCGGCATTTTTGAAGGCGCGGACGTCATCGACGGCAAGCCCATACGGGTGCGCTATACCTGGTACGACATCAGCGCCAACTCGGCCAAATGGCAGCAGGCGTTTTCCTTCGATGGTGGCAAGACCTGGAAACCCAATTGGTACATGACTGAAACACGCGTTACCCGATAGGCTTGCTACTCCATCAAGGGCTTGCCCTGCTTGTCGCGCACCAGTTGCCAGCGGTCGGCAATGGCGCGCACCGTGCTGGCGGCCAAGGGCACGTAATTGGCCTCGGTGGCGGCTGGCGCGCCAAATTTGTAGGCCCAGGCGAAAAAGTGCACCACTTCTTTCGCTTGTTCGGGCTTGTCCTGCACCTTGCGTATCAGCACCAGCGTGGCATCGGCAATGGGCCAGGCACCTTGACCTTGGGTGTCGGTCAAGCCTTCCGAAAAGCCCGAGTTCTCCCAGGCGCTGCTAACGGCAGCGCCAATGCTCTCCGGTCCTGGCGACACAAAGTTGCCGCTTTGGTTCTTCAACTGCGTAAACACCAGGTTGTGGTTGCGGGCATAGCCATATTCGACAAACCCAATGGCGCCGGGTAGCCGCTGCACCAGCTTGGCAACGCCATCGTCCCCCTTGCCGCCAAGGCCCACCGGCCACGGCACCGAAACACCACGACCCACGCGGGTCTTCCAATCAGGGCTGGCTTTGGACAGGTAGTCGGTAAACACCAGGGTGGTGCCGGCGCTGTCGGTGCGGCGTATGACGGCGATGGATATCCTGGGCAGCGACTTGCCGCTGTTGACCTGCGCAATGGCGGCATCGTCCCACGTGGTGATCTTGCCCAAATAGATGTCCGCCAATAGCGGGCCCGTCAAACGCAACTCGCCCGCCGTGGTGTTGGGCAGATTGACGATGGGGACCACACCGCTCAACAAGGTGGGAAACTGCAGCAAGCCGTTCTTCTCCAGCGCCGTATCACCCAGTGGCGTGTCAGACGCGCCAAAGTCAACCGACTGTGCGGTGATCTGCGCAACGCCGCTGCCCGAGCCGATGGACTGGTAGACAATTTTGTTGCCGCTTGTCTTTTGGTAGGCCTGCGCCCATTTGGCGTACACCGGTGACGGCAAGGATGCACCTGCACCCAGCACTTCGGCACCGTGCGCCCGCAGGCCGAGGGTTAGCACCGTCAGTGCAAACAGGCTTGCCAATAGGTTGCGTTGCTGCATAGGAATCTCCCGGTGTCAGTGGTGGTTTTCGCGTTCCCAGACGTGTGCGGCGTCAACCAGTGTTTCGAACTCCTGGCCCCGTTGCAACAGCACCTGCTTGGTGCCGGTATCCAGCGCATCTTCCAGTCCAAATTCGTCCACCGGCATGCGGTCGTCGCGCACCTGGCGCATGACGCGTTTGATCTCGGCGGCGGCATGGGCCGGTGATTGCAGCAGCACCAGGCGGTTGATGCCCTTGGGGTTGCTGGGCACGTGGCACTGCAGGCATTGGCCCTCGCGCAGTGACAGGGCCAGCGTGCGGTAACTTTGGTCCAACTTGCTGCGGTAGGGGTTGTCGCTGCTGAACAGACCATCAAACAGCGTGACCGCCGGTTGCGTCTTGCCGTGGGCATCGGTCCATATCCATTGACCATCGAAAGCCGGCGGGGTTGCGGCTTGCAGGGCTTGCACCTGCGGCCTATCGTCCACCGCGCTGAATTGCACCACCTTGATGCGGCCGGTTTTCGGCTCTATCCAGAACAACATGCTGCGGGCGTTTTCATAGGTGCCCCACTTTTGCGCGTCGTGCCAAAACGGATACGGAAACTGCCCCGGCGGCAAGCGGTTGCGAAACCCGACACCCAGCCGCGCCACCACCAATTGGTTGGGCTCGGAGTAGCTGATGCTGTAGCTGCCATCGAACATGAACAAGGGCATGTACATGCCCGTCAGTGCGTCTGGCGCCAGCTGCGTCAGCGGCGTGTTCTTCAGCAGCATGGCAGGGTCACGCTGGCGCCCCCACAGCGTGTAGTTGCTCAGGCGCGGGCGCACGGTGTCGCCCGTGAACAGTGCGGCGCGGCAGGCATCGAATGCGCTTTGCAGCGCCGCATCGGCGATCGGGCAGTCGTGTGCCAGTGCCGCCGCCATGGACTGCACGGCCGGTTCGATGGCTGGGTTCAGTGCAGGCTGTGCCAACACAGCCGGTGTGGCGCACACCAGCACGCCGACGCGCATCCGCGAGCGAAGCATTGTCCAAAGTAAGGAGCTAGGAGCCATTGCGGTACTGGTCATAGACCTGGTCAAAAATGCCGCCGTCCTGAAAATGCACACGGTCTATGGTGTGCCAGTCCTTGTACAGGTCTTCCGCCTTGAAGAGCTTGAGCGGCGTGAACTGTTTGGCAAATTGCCCCGCAACCGCAGGATCGGTGGGGCGGTAAAAATGCTTGGCGACAATGGTCTGCCCCTCGGGGCTGTACAAGTACTGCAAGTAGGCGTCAGCCACCTTGCGCGTGCCGTTCTGGTCGACCACGCGGTCCACCAGGGCCACCGGCGGTTCCGCCACGATGGACATGGAGGGCACGACAATCTGGAAGTCGTCCGGGTGCTGCTCCAGCACCTGGAAGGCCTCGTTCTCCCACGACACCATCACATCGCCCTGCTTGAGGTTGATGAAGGTGTTGGAGGCGCCGCGTGCGGTGTACTCCAGCAGCTTGTTGTTGCTGTACAGGCGCTTGAGAAAATCCCGCGCGGTGGCTTCGCTGCCGCCAGGTTGCTTGAGCGCATAGCCCCAGGCCGCCAGATGGCTCCAGCGCGCGCCGCCCGATGTTTTGGGGTTGGACATCACCACGCGCACGCCCCAGCGCACCAGGTCCGGCCAGTCCTTGATGTTTTTGGGATTGCCTTTGTGCACCAGAAAAACAATGGTCGAGGTATAGGGCGTGGAGCCATTGGGCAGGCGTTGCTGCCATTTGTCGGCAATGATGTGGTTGCTGGCAATATCGTCAATGTCCAGAGCTACCGACAAGGTCACCACATCGGCCGCCAGGCCGTTGTTGACCAGGCTGGCCTGCGTGCTGGAGTTGGCATGCGTTTGCTTGAACTGCAGCGACTCGCCGGTCTTGGTTTTCCAATAGCGGGCAAAGGCCGGGTTGTACTCACCAAACATTTCCTTGGTCGCGGTGTAGGACGCGTTGTACAGTGTGACATCGGCCAGGGCCTGACCGCACCAGGCCAGCAGAGCGGCAGAGAGCACGAACGAATGTGTTTTCATGGATGGGGACTCCAGACGGTCGTCATTGCAGGCTCACGACCAGGGAGGCCGCATGCTTGCGCCAGCGAAACGGAATGATGTAGGCCTTGGTGTTGCGCGGCATGTGAATGGCCTGGGCCACTCCGCGCACAATGACCGGCACGGAGATCATGAAGTCCGGGCCAAAGTACAGCCGCGCATTGCCGGCCACGGTGTTGGCAATCTCACCGGCCAGGTCGCATAGATTGTTTTCACTGACATCGGTCTCGCCCACATGCAGCAGCAAGGCCCGCAGCAGGTCGGGGCCGGCCGTCACGTAGACACAGCCCTGTCGCTCGCCCGATATGCCGATGACACCGGTGTAGTCCTGCACAGGCAGGTCACTGACATCGCCCAGGTAGGGGCTGCCGGTGTCGGGCGCCTTGCCGGTTTCGCTTTCAAAGTACTTGTGCACAATGTCTACGAAGACACGCAGTTGGTCTTCATCCATGTCATTCTCCGGTGAGAAGCTCGTCAATGGCTTCGGTCAATTCATCGTCCGTGAAAGGTTTGCACAAGAAGCCCTGAGCACCCTCCTTCAAGGCCTGGATGGCGGTGGCCTTGTCGGCCAGTGCCGAGACCACCAGGATCTTGATGTCGGGTTTGATCTGTTTGATTTTTCGGATGCACTCCAGGCCGTCCATGCGCGGCATGGTCAGGTCCATGGTGATGACATCGGGCACGTTCGGCTTGAAGCGTTCCATGGCCTCTTCGCCATTGGACGCAGTGGACACCACCGTCATGTTGTGGCGGGTCAGAGCGCGGGAGCTCTTTCCGCGGATGTTGTTTGGGTCAACGTTGAGCATGAGCTTGGGCGCCCCCCGTTCGGTCCCTCGTGTTTTCGAGCCACAATGACTCCCTC
>JACXTT010013769.1_pt1 | contig 10634 bp, 4 predicted proteins | sample 9270951 | NCBI WGS metagenome assembly JACXTT01 (sample SAMN15532306, study PRJNA645909) | rock metagenome | isolation source: weathered quartz diorite | place: Puerto Rico | collected 2017-06-21
GGCGGCGACCCGGAGGCCGCGGTGAAGAGCCAGATTGCGGCTGCTGTCAAGAAGTCGTTTGACGCGTTGCGCAATGACCACATCGCGGAGCATCAGCGGTTGTTTCGCCGCGCAACTTTGGATCTCGGAATAACCGATTCAGCCAGATTGCCCACCGACGAGCGCATCAAGAACTTTGCGAGTGGCAGTGATCCGCAATTGGCGGCACTCTATTTTCAGTATGGCCGCTATCTGCTTATCTCCAGTTCGCGTCCGGGTGGCCAGCCGGCCACTCTCCAGGGCATCTGGAATGAGAGCATGACACCGCCCTGGGACAGTAAATACACGATCAATATAAACACCGAGATGAACTATTGGCCGGCCGAGCCGACTAATCTGGCCGAGTGCGTGCAGCCGCTTGTGAACATGATCATGGACCTGACCGAAACTGGCGCGCGCACGGCGAGAGTGCATTGGGGTGCGCGGGGCTGGGTGGCTCATCACAACACCGACCTATGGCGCGCTTCGGCGCCGGTTGATGGTCCAGCGTCGGGGATGTGGCCGACGGGCGGCGCGTGGCTCTGCCTCCATCTGTGGGATCACTACGAATTCAGCGGCGACAAGAAATTTCTTGCCAAGGTCTATCCGGCCATGAGAGGGGCAGCGCAGTTCTTCCTGGACACATTGGTGGAGGAGCCGATTCACAAGTGGCTTGTCACCGCTCCTTCGCTGTCGCCGGAGAACCGGCATTCGAACGGGATCAGCATCTGCGCAGGCCCGACGATGGACGCGCAAATCCTGCGCGACCTCTTTACCAACTGTATTCGCGCCGCGGGGATTCTTGGCATCGACAAGGAATTCTGCAATCAACTCGGGCGCACGGTCGCCCGGCTTGCACCTAACCAGACTGGGAAATCCGGCCAGCTCCAGGAGTGGCTAGAAGATAGGGACCTGGAAGTACCCGACATTCACCATCGCCACGTGTCGCATCTTTACGGCTTCTTCCCGAGCGCGCAAATCACTTTGCGCGGTACCCCTGAGCTGGCCGCGGCGGTCCGCAGGTCGCTGGAGATTCGCGGGGACAATGCCACGGGCTGGGGCATCGGCTGGCGGCTGAATCTCTGGGCGCGCCTCCAGGACGCTGAACACGCATACAAAATTCTCAGTATGCTGATCGAGCCGTCGCGCACCTATCCGAACATGTTCGATGCCCACCCGCCGTTCCAAATTGATGGCAATTTCGGCGGCACAGCAGGGATCTGCGAGATGCTCATGCAATCGCACGCCGGCGAAATTGAGGTGTTGCCCGCGTTGCCTAAGGCCTGGCCTGCAGGAAGCGTGAAGGGACTGCGGGCGCGCGGCGGTTTCGAGGTCGACATCGAGTGGAGGGAGGGTAAACTGAAGGCCGCCACAGTACGCTCGCTGCTTGGCAACCCATGCCGATTGCGCTATGGCGTTGTGACCCGCGAGCTGAAGCTCAAACAGCGAGAAGTATTACGCATGAAATAAGGGGAGGATGCAATGCATTGTTCACGATTTCAATTCGTCGTTGGATTCATGTTGCTGTTCGTTGCTGCTGTCCGTCCGATTGCAGCCCAAACCACCTTCGCTAGCCTCACAGGGTCGGTTCGTGATTCTGCCGGAGACGTCATTCCGGGTGCCTCGATTGAAGCGACACAAGTCGACAGCAACTATCGGTACACGACCCAGTCCAACAGCGTCGGCAACTACACGCTGCCCCAACTCCGGGAGGGGGCGTACCGCCTCCGCGCGAACGCAGCTGGATTCAAGGAGTTTTTGGTAGAGGATATTCAACTCGCCGCCCGCGACGAGCGCCGCATCGATATAGTCCTTCAAGCCGGCGGCGTTGGAACGGAGGTTGTTGAGGTTCACGCCGGGGCGACCCTGATCGAAACAGAGACCGCGCGCATCGGCGATTCCAAGGATGCGAACCGGCTCAAGAGCCTGCCCTTGAATACCCGTTCGCTTTACTCCTTCCTGGCGCTGACACCCGGAGTGGTCAGTGCGGGCGCAGGAGAGTCCTTCCGGCGGTTCGCGGGCAGCCGTAGGAATCAGTCCGATCAGTCTATTGATGGAATCTCGGTGAGCACGGGCCAGGACGGCACGCAGATCACCCCGCTGGTTCAATTCATTGAAAGCTTTCAGGAAGTGAGAGTAGACATGTCCAACAACAGCGCCGACATTGGCTCCGTTGGGCAAGTCACGCTCGTCTCCAAGTCAGGGAGCAATGAGCTGCATGGAAGCGTGTTCGACTACTATTCGACGCCCGTCTTCCGCGCCCGTGATCCGTTCGCCGCCGAGCGCCAAACCGGGGTGCGCCACAACCCAGGGGGCTCCATCGGCGGACCGATCCTCATCCCCAAGATTTACAACGGCCGGGACAAGAGCTTTTTCTTCTTTTCGTTCGAAACTTCGCGGGGCAGCAACATTCTTCAATTGCTCAATCCGACGGTTCCGCTGCCGGCCTGGCGCAATGGGGATTTCTCCGGACTGGGCATCACCATACGCAATCCGTTCAATAACAATCAGCCCTTTCCGGGTAATCGCATCCCGGAAAGCATGATCAATCCTGTCTCCCGAAAGGTCCAGGAGCGCTTCTGGCCTTTACCCAACTTTCCGGCAAACCCCACCACGCTGGTGGGCCAGAATTATCGCGAGCAGAAACTCCGGCCCTTCGACCCGAATACCTACTGGACGACGCGGATCGATCACCGTTTCTCGCAAAAGGCGTTCATCTTTGGCCGCTATACTTGGAACCGCTCCTTCAACCGCGCGTTCGAAGGCAACCTGCCGACCATCGGCCAGCTGGATCGGGTCCGCGATACGCGCGCCACGACGGTCTCCTTCACCTATGCGATTACGCCGACGTTTGTGAGCGAGTCAAGGTGGGGACTCTCGTTCAGTGACGACCCGCGCCAGGGTCCATTGAGGGGTCGCGAGATCGTCAATTCTTTGGGCCTCCAGGGACTCGTGAGTGACCTGCCCGATATCAACGGTGTGCCAAATATCAGTTTTCAGGGACTGGGAGTCACTACCATCACCCAAACGGCAGTGCGAATCCCCGGCTTCAAGAATTTGACGAACCAGTGGCAGGAGCACCTCAATTGGTACCACGGTAAGCATTCGATCAAAGGCGGCCTTCAAATTGGACGCTACCAGTCTCAAGATGGTCAACAGAGCAACAATCTCTTCGGCAATCTAAGCTTCTCCAATCGCTTCACCGGCCATCCTTACGCCGATTTTCTGCTCGGAATTCCGACCACCCTGTCGCGAGCGGCCGCGGGTTTACAAACCGATCGCCGGCGGTGGGGCTACGATTTCTTCGCCACAGATGACTTGAAGCTCACGCCGCGCCTGACGCTCAATCTCGGGATCCGCTACGAACTACATCCGTACTGGACGGAGGGCAATGGACGCTTTGCCGTGTTCGACGTTGACCGTGGCAAGATCGTGGTCACGAACGGTTCGCTCTCGAAGGTGAGCCCGCTCCTCCCCCGAGGGTATGTTGACGTGATCGAGGCCAAGGATGCCGGCTTGCCGGGCCAAACGCTCGTGCGGACCGACCGCAACAACTTCGCACCAAGGATTGGCTTTGCCTTCCGTCCTTGGGGCAACAACACTGTGGTACGCGGCGGATTCGGGATTTTTTATGATGTGGTGCCGCGTGCCTTGACTGCCGCAGGGTCACCATTCGTCGTCAACGAACCGAGTTTCACCAATCCCGCGAACAATCCTACTGTAGTCCTTCCCCGAGTCTTCCCGGCGGCGGGCGTTGCGGGACCGACGACCGTCGGACTCCCTCAAGCCATCAACCCGAACCTGCGCATCCCGTACTCATTGCAGTACAACTTCACTGTTGAGCACCAGCGCTGGAATACGGGTTTCCGCCTGTCCTATATCGGGACGAACACCCGCCAAGGTGATTATACGTTCAACATCAACCAGCCGGTCGCCGACACGCGTCCTTTCGTGCAGAAGCCTCGCCGGTTTCCCAACTATCCGGCGATTAGTTACAGAACCAATGGCGCGGGTCATCAATACCACTCATTTACGATGGAGGTAGAGCGGCGTTTCCTTCGTGACCTCGCATATCAGGCCTCATGGACCTGGGCGAGGGACATCGGCGATCTCAATGGCTTTAGCGAGGAATCGCCTGAGAACGCGCTGGATCGCCGGCGGGAGCGCGGGGTCATTCTCGACATCCCGACGCACAGGGTGACGGGCAATGTGATTTACGCTTTACCCTTCGGCCAGGGTAAGCGATTCGGTAGCGGGGCCAACCGCGGGGTCGATGCCCTCATCGGCGGCTGGGAGTATGGTCTAATCTACAGTTACTATTCAGGCCAGTTTCTGACGCCGCTGTGGACCGGCCCGGATCCCACGGGCACTGCATTCACCTCGAATACAACTCCGGCGACCGTGACAATTCGGCCCGACCTCCTGCGCGACCCCAACCTCTCTTCCTCTCAACAATCGGTCAACCAGTGGTTTGATCCGGGCGCTTTCGCACCGCCGCAGCCCGGGAGGTTCGGCACTTCCGCCAAGGGCGTGATCAAAGGACCGGGCTCTACTGTATTCGACGCGGGCTTGGCCAAGTATTTCAGGATTCGCGAGCGCGCGCGACTCCGCCTGGAACTCACGGCCACGAACCTGCTGAACCATCCCAATTTCAGCAATCCTGCGCTCAATATCTCCAGCGTCGCCACGGTTGCAAGGATCAGTGGCACCGGGCTGGATTCGGACCTCGACCAATCCGGCGCTCGTTCCCTCCGCGCGGGAATCCGATTCGAGTGGTGAACGATGCACCGCACCACTGAACCAGGGTGAACCGATGATGAGAAAGATTCTGACGGCGCTGGATACCGGTGATTTCGCCACACCCGTTGCGGATGCGGAAGCGAAGCAACTGGGTGCTGAGTTGAGCGAGTTGAGCGGCGCTAGCGTTTACCCGCGATCCCTAGCGATGGACAAGAATTCGCTCTTCTTCCTGGCGCGCAAAGACGGAGCGAAACTCCTCGGTTTGCTGCGCGCTAGCCCAACTGCCGAAGATCAATTTGCGGGGGAATCACGAGCGATACACCTGGCCGACAAAGAGGTGAGGCTGACGTGGTGTCCGGCCGACGCATCGAATGCGGCGGCCTTGCGAGTCGCCTTTCCTTTTCTCGTTCCCCGCACACTCGGGATACACAAATCGGTCGGCTGTGGGGATCGGCTGGGGCTGGCGACACCGGGCCATATTCGTGCACTCCGTTCGGGTAGGATGGCTCCAATTCTGGCGCAGCAATCCATTCGTGAAAATGCGCGCACCGGACGTACGCCGCAGAACGTGATGGACGACGCCCTGTGGGGCGTATTTCAAGAGGGGTGGCGGCAAGGGTTCGGCGCCGATGCCGATCACTTAAAGACGCATGAAGACATTGATGTCTGCGCGGCGGCCGGATATACGTTCTATACTATCGATCCGGGCGAGCATGTGGACAACGAAGCTCACTCGGCCCCGGCCGGCGCGCTGCGGGAGAAAGTGGAGGCCCTGCCGTGGCGGGAGCTGGAGATTGAGTGGAGGGATCTGAAACAGGAACTGTGCTCTCGACCCACCGATCTAGGTGATTTCCGGCTGACCCTGAGTGAAGAAGATTTGCTCAGGGCCGCCGCCAAGTATGGCCGGGTCATCGCGCACACCGTCAACATGTATCGCCATCTCGATGAGGTGATGAACGGCCGGGCGTTTGAACTGGAGATGAGCGTGGATGAGACGGAGACCGTTACCACGCTCGCTGAACATGTTTACATTGCGCACGAACTCAAACGGCTTGGAGTCCGCTGGGTGAGTCTCGCCCCGCGCTATGTGGGCACCTTTGAGAAGGGCGTCGATTACCTCGGCAATCTCGGGGATTTCGAACGTTCGTTTGCCGAGCATCTGGCGGTCGCAAACACATTCGGTCCTTACAAACTGAGCCTTCATTCGGGCTCCGACAAATTTAGTATCTATCCGATCGCTGCGAGCCTTGCCGGTGAACTCGTGCACTTGAAGACCGCCGGCACGAGCTACCTAGAAGCGCTCCGGGCTGTTGCTCAGGCCAACCCGGCCCTCTTCCGCCGGATAGCCGAATTCGCTATCAGTCGTTATCCCGTTGATCGCGCCACTTATCACGTCTCCGCAGAAGAGGGAAAGATGCCGGATGTCCGGACTCTCAAGGATGACGAGCTCACGACGCTGCTGGATGACTTCCACGCGCGTGAAGTTCTGCATGTCACCTTCGGTTCAGTGCTACATCACCCGCAATTCCGAGGGCCGTTCTTCGAGACCTTGCGCAGCCATGAAGAAGTCTACTACCAAGTGCTGGAGTCTCACTTCGTAAAGCATTTGTCGCCATTCAGCGCGGTTTCGGCTACCAGTTTCGCCCTTGGTCCGTAGTCCGTGGTCAGTCGATCGTGGATTCAAGACTCGAAAGAATGGCGACCACTGACCACTGACCACGGACGACGGATGACGTATGACGGACAACGGACAACGAACGACGGACCAAGTACAACGGCCAAAGGACGAGAGAAATGAAATCAGCAGAGCCCATAAAGCTTTATGACTTCACTGGTCGAACAGTAGTGATCACTGGCGGGACCGGTGTCCTGTGCAGCACGATGGCGAGTGCACTGGTTGCCGCTAGCGCCAATGTAGTGATCTTGGCGCGCAGTCCTGAGAAAGGACGATCGGTGGTCGAGGCGTTAGCTGGGCCGGGTCAGGCCATATCCATCTATGCCGACGTCGTGAAGGCCGACACGCTACGCCACGCCATGGAGGAGATTGTCACGAAATTTGGCCGCATCGATGGATTGATCAATGGCGCAGGTGGGAACACCCCACAGGCCATGACGCGACCGGACCTGAAGTTCTTCGATCTGCCCGAAGCCGCCCTGCGGTATGTGATCGACCTCAACCTGTTGGGCACGCTGCTCCCCTCGCAGGTGTTCGGCCAACAGATGGCCGCACAGGGCGATGGGGCCATTTTGAATATCTCCTCAATAAGCGCCGTACGCCCTTTGACCCGAGTGATCGGTTATTCGGCGGCCAAAGCGGGGATCAACAATTTCACCCGCTGGTTGGCTGTCTACTTGGCACAAGAATACTCGCCACGCCTTCGGGTCAACGCCATCGCGCCGGGTTTCTTCTTAGGCGAGCAAAACCGCAATCTGTTGATAGATCCCGAGACGGGCAAGCTGACGGCGCGCGGCCAGAGCATTATCAATCACACCCCGATGGGACGCTTTGGCGAGCCCGAGGATTTACAAGGAACCGTGCTGTGGCTGCTCTCGCCGGCGTCAGCGTTCGTGACAGGGATCGTTGTTCCCGTCGACGGGGGCTTTTCCGCTTTCAGTGGAGTATGAAAGAGTCCGAAGGCCGACGCCCGAAGTCGGGAGCAGGAATTTGGGGTAGGAGTACAGGAATCCAACCAACACTCGGAGGTGCGAACTCCGGGTCTCAGACATCGGACATCTGACCCTGGACTTCGGACGTCTTAATTCGGACCTCTGACTCCCTAGCGCATCGACTCATTGCCCCATGAACGAACAGAAATCATTCAAGCATGTTAAGTACCTTTGGGACGATGAGGTCGCGGACCGACTGCAGGGTGTCGACCGCTTGGTCTACCGGTCTAATAAACTCGGAGATGACCTGACACTGACGAATACCGGCGGCGGCAACACTTCGTCGAAGCTTTTGGAGCCGGACCCGCTCACCCGCGAGAGCGTGGAAGTGCTGTGGGTCAAGGGTTCGGGAGGAGACCTGCGCACGGTCAAACGCGATGGGTTTGCGTCGCTTTACCTCGATAAGGTAAGGGCGATGAAGCCGATCTACTTGAACAACCCGGAACGCGGGCCGAAAACGAAGGTTGAAGACGACATGTATCCCATGTACAGCCACTGCGTCTTTGACCTGAACCCGCGCGCCTGCTCAATTGACACGCCGCTCCATACCTTTGTTCCTTACAAGCACGTGGACCACCTCCATCCGAATGCAGTGATTGCCATCGCGGCATCGGTCAATCAGTCTCGACTCTGCAAGGAAATTTACCGCGACGAAGTGGTATATGTCCCTTGGCAGCGCCCGGGGTTCGACATCGGGCTGCTGATTGAATCTCTAATCAAAGAGAATCCGCGCGCCATAGGCGTGCTGCTCGGCCATCACGGGATGAGTTCCTGGAGCGATGACGACAAGGTCTGCTACGAGACGGCCCTGGATATCATCGATCGTGCGGCCCGTTACATCGGGCAGCATGATCGAGGTGAAAAAACGTTCGGAGGGAGGAAATATCTCTCCTTGCCGAACGCCGAAAGGCAACGGATACAGGTCGAAATCATTCCCTGGCTGCGAGGCCGAGTGTCCGTTCACACCCGGTTCGTCGGGACGGTCCAGGATGACGAGCGGATGCTTCGCTTCGTTAACAGCGTGGACGGCCCGCGTCTGGCGGAGCTCGGGACCTCGTGCCCCGATCACTTCCTGCGCACCAAGATCAAGCCGCTCTTCGTCGATTGGGATCCCGAGAAGGAAGACATGGATGCGCTGAAAGCATCATTGGCAGAAGGCCTGGCTCGGTACCGCGAGAACTATGAGGCCTACTATCGGCGGCGCAGGCGGCCCAACTCACCCGCGATGCACGATCCGAATCCGACGGTGATCCTCATCCCGGGACTGGGTATGATTGCCTGGGGTAAGAACAAAAGCGAATCGCGTATCACAGCCGAGTTCTATAACTGCGCCGTTGAGGTGATTCGCGGCGCAGAGGCCATAGACCGATACGAGGCCATGGACGAGCAGGAGGCGTTCGATATCGAATACTGGCCGCTGGAGGAGGCCAAGCTCCAGCGACTCCCGCCGGAGAAGGAGCTCGGGCGTTCCATCATCGTCGTCATCGGAGCGGGCGCAGGCATCGGGAAGGCCGCTGTTCATCGTCTCGGGAGAGAGGGCGCACAGATGGTGTGCGCAGACCTCGACGAAGCGGCAGCGAGAGACACGGCGCAAGAGATTATTCTTAAGTACGGCGAGGGCATCGGAGTTGCCGGGACGGGTATCAGCAACTGCGGTCCGGCCATCGGTCTGGGCTGCGATATCACCGACCGCGAGAGTATCGCCCGGATGTTCGGCAATGTAGCGCTCGCTTATGGAGGGCTGGATGCGGTGGTCATCACCGCCGGTATTTACCTGTCTCCGGAAAAATCCGGGCGGATGGAAGACGGTCAGTGGGCGCGCACGTTCGCCATCAACGTCACGGGCGCGTACGTCGTCGCTGACGAGGCGAACAGGCTCTTCATGCGACAGGGCTTGCCCGGCAGTGTGGTGGTGACTACCAGCGCCAACGCGGTGGTGGTGAAAAGGGGAAGCCTGGCCTACGACACTAGCAAAGCTGCGGCCAATCATCTCGTGCGAGAGCTGGCCGTCGAGATGGCCCCGCTAGTTCGGGTGAATGCAGTGGCGCCGGCAACGGTCATCAAGGGTAGCGCGATGTTCCCCCGCGAACGGGTGATGGCGTCGCTAGCGAAATACGAGATACCTTATCGTGAGGAGGATTCAACCGAAGAGCTCCGGGATAAGCTGGCGGCGTTCTATGCCAGGCGCTCGCTGATGCAGTCCCCGATCGAGCCCGACGACCAGGCAGAGGCCATCTTCCTGCTGGTTTCCCAGCGGCTATCAAAAACGACTGGGCACATCATCCCCGTTGACGGCGGGTTGCAGGAGGGATTCTTGAGGTAGAAATCCGAAACGCCATCTCAAGATGGAAACTCGAAGCTCGAAAATCGAATTCCGAAACAAATTTCAATGCCCAAAACTCAAAATTAGGAAACCTTAGTGGCGTTTCTCTCTTCGAGAGTTGGAAGTTTGAGGTTGACTAGGATTTTTGGGTCGAATCTAAGATTTCGAGCCGGCGTTTCGGCCTTCGGAAATTTGGAATTTGGCATTGTTTCGGGTTTCGAAATTCGGATTTCGAGTTTCCTCCGAAGGAGGGTTTATGGGAACGCACTTCGAGATCGGCGATGAGCTGATTGCTCGAGAAAACAAGAAGTACAAAGGGGGGGTGGAGGAGGATTACGGGCACCTTGCCAAGAAGCTGCGCAGGAAAAATGTCGATGACGAGGCGCTCGTGGCCAAGGCCAGGAACTTCCGCGTAGCCGTCCCTTCGTGGGGGGTTGGGACCGGCGGAACTCGCTTCGCCCGCTTTCCCGGGCCCGGCGAGCCGCGCAACATTTACGAGAAGCTGGAGGACTGCAGCACCATCCACAGGCTGGTCCGCTCAACGCCCGCCGTCTCGCTGCACATTCCTTGGGATAAGCCAAGCGATGCCGTCGACCTCGGCCAGTTCGCGGCCTCGCACGGACTTCACTTCGATGCGATGAACTCCAATACGTTTCAAGATCAGCCCGGACAAGAGTTGTCGTACAAGTTTGGAAGCTTGACACACCCTGACCCGGCGGTGCGCCGTCAGGCCATCGCACACAACATCGAGTGCATCGAGATCGGCAAAGTGCTCGGCTCGAAGGCACACACGGTCTGGATCGCCGACGGAGGAAATTTCCCGGGACAAATCAACTTCCGTCGTGCGCTTGAGCGTTATCTCGAGAGCATGCGCGAGATTTATCGT
>JACXTT010013770.1_pt1 | contig 10634 bp, 10 predicted proteins | sample 9270951 | NCBI WGS metagenome assembly JACXTT01 (sample SAMN15532306, study PRJNA645909) | rock metagenome | isolation source: weathered quartz diorite | place: Puerto Rico | collected 2017-06-21
GACGGAATACCGAACTCCAGGTGTGGATCGTTGGCCAGAATCGGCTTTCCGCTGGCGGTGAGCTTGCCGGATATCGCCCAGGCGTTCGACCCCGGCTGAAACTCAGAACCAGCGCGCGATGAGAAGAGAAAATTGACCTTGGCAGGATCTCCACCTGCCAGCATCGTTTGTTTTTGCAACTCCGTGCGCCAAGTTGTCGTTAGATTGCGATACATCTGCAAGCCGCAAAGAATAGTGTCGACGCCACTCCAAGGTCTTGGGTCGTAGCGGAGGATTGTAAACTCGAGCGGAAGGCTGTGGCGATGACTCTCGATGAAATAGTTGATTCCACGGGCGTAGGCAGCGACAATCGCTCGATCCCCGGGAGGCAGCGTCCGGTAGTGCTCCTCGGCCAGGCGCCGCATGCGAAGACGGCGGGCGTCGCGGTCCAACTCGAGCGTCGATGGCCCGATCACTTCGGACAATTCCCCGGCGGCCAGGCGCCGCAGAGCGTCCATCTGCCAGAGACGATCCTGTGCCGTCACGAATCCTTGCAGGAAGATCGCATCTTCCCAGGTGGCGGCTGAAATATGTGGAACCCCGAGAGCATCTCTTGCGATCGTAGCCCGAGCGGAAACCGGAACATCCGCAATTCGGCCCGACGTCTGAGGTAACGGACGGAAGGCCACCCAGTAGGCCGCCACTAAGACCAACCCCAACAAAACGGCTATGCTCAAGTTGATGTACTTGAGGAGTCTTCCGTGTGGCACGTGGAAGACTATACGGTACCATCAATCGATCGCCCACCGCCGAACATGCCGTTCCGGTTTATCATCCTTACCGCCGTTCTTTTGCTGAACGGTTTCTTCGCCGCGGCGGAAGTCGCACTGGTTTCGGTTCGCAAGAGCCGGTTGCGCGCGCTCGCTGCCGAGGGACAAGTGGGAGCCCAGGCGGCGCTCAATCTTCTGGCAAATCCGGCGCGCCTGTTATCGGTCACGCAAGCGGGCGTCACGCTCGCCAGCCTAGGACTTGGATGGGCGGGGGAAAACAGTGTCTACTACCTGTTCTTGTCGATCTTTCAACCTTGGATCCCTAAGAACATGGACCCGTTTCTTCACGCGGTCAGCTTTGGCATCGCATTCTTGCTGATCAGTTACGCGCACGTTGTCGTAGGCGAGGTCGTGCCGAAGAATCTAGCGATCGAGAAAGCCGACCGCCTGGCAATCCTGGTTGCTCCCGCGCTGCTGATCTTTGATCGTCTGTCGTCTCCGTTCGTTTTCTTTGCCGAGCGATCAGCCGCCGCGCTTTCACACTGGATCGGTCTGCGAGGCATGCACTCAGGCGGAGGCCATTCGGCTGAGGAATTGAAGTTCATTGTAAGCTCCAGCCGTCTGGAAGGACATCTCCATCGTTTCGAAGAGGACGCCATCCAAGCGCTGCTCGAACTCTCCAACTATTACGTCCGCGAGATCATGGTCCCCCGCAACGCAATCGTTTCTGTCTCGGTGGATGCCAGTCTCGATCAGGTGCTGCGCCGCCTGCGTGAAAATCAATTCTCACGGCTGCCGGTATATCAAGGTTCTCCGGAACACATCATCGGTTATGTCCACTACAAGGACATGATCCGGATCTGGGAAGAGCGCCGGATGACAACCGAGAAAAATCGGCCCAAGCGTCCATTTCATCTTTCACGCGTTTTGCGTAAGCCGCTGGTTGTTCCCGAAACGAAGCCATTGAATGATCTGATCGACGAGTTCCGATCGTCTCACCAGCATATGGCTCTGGTGGTGGACGAGTTCGGCACAATCGTCGGCCTGGTGACACTGGAGGACGCGCTGGAGCAGATCCTCGGTGAAATCGGTGACGAGCATGACGTGAAAAGACCGCGGCCCGCAGCCGAAGCGCCGGTGGTGGAACTGGAAGGTGCGACTACCATCCGCGACCTCGACACGCAGTACGGCTTGGAATTGCCTGGCGACGCAGGATTCGAAACGCTGGCCGGCTTCCTGCTTTTCCAGCTCGGCTATATTCCCAAGCAGGGCGAAACGCTGGAATACGGAGGACGACGCTTCACGATTACACAGATGGACCACAACCGCATCGCCCGCGTCCGCATCGAACGCATACACCCGGCGCCACAGCCGGCAACAGAAAAAACTAGCGGATCTCAGCGAAGCTGATCTTGCTTTCTGTTTGAGCGCGCCGAAAGCCGTAATTCTGCATTGAGATCCCGACACGGCGCGCATACAGAAACAGTGCTTTGAGCTTGAATTCACCGCCGTAGGTCACCGGGAACCATAGCCCTTCATCGAACTTCTGATAGGTGACCTTGAAGCCCAGTTGCTGGACGTCCGTGCCCAGCATTGTCTTCACAGCGAAAGGAATCTTCGCCACCATGTGCGTTGTAATGAGCACCGGCTGATACTCCTGGCGATGTACCAGAACTTCGCCGGCCCAAATCGCGCCATTGTGATCATCGTCGAAACTGGTCTTCTTGGGGACGAATGTGATCCGATAGACGGGAATATCACGATAGTCTTCGACGCCTTCGAGCTTAAATATGTACCTCCGCTGCATCTTCGATCTCAGCGGAAACAGATCATGTTCGATGCCGTCACGCGAGCGCTTGTCGCCGGTCAAGTCTCTCGCAAGATCACGCGCCAGGTCCGCGTCAATGTCGACATTCGCGTGCTGGTAGCCGCTCCGATCAAATTCGATGATCCGGCCATGGTCCATGTACTTGCCGCGGAACAGCGTGCATTCTTTCACCGTACCCGTCGCCGTCGGCGTCACAGTGAATTCGCTGTACTCTTCGCGTCCGAGCTTTCCATTCGACCGGTTCAGACGAACCAGTACGTTCTGGTGGTACACAAACGACGTACGCATCTGTTGGGAGCGGTTTTGATTCTCGGCCACTCTTGCCATGATGTGATCGGCTGTTTCTGATTCGGGCACAGCAGCAAAAAGAAAGAGCGCGGCGACCGAGATCATTTTGACTTCCTTTCCACTTTGTTGCGTATTGAATCAGGGATGCCGAAGTTGCCGGAGAGTTTCCGCAGTCCTTCGATGTCGATCGGCCCGTCAATATGGACGACTGTCAGTTCCTTGGGCTCGGCCGCAAGGATCGCAACACCCATGAACTGGTCGCCATCGCCCTTCACAAATATGTCGGCGTTGTCCTCGTTCTTGCCGTGAACCTCAACGATAGCCGTCCAATTCCCATCGCGTAGTTGGCTGCGAATGGCGTCGACGTCCGAATCCGCGTATTGTCCTGGTTTCGAGAATTGGAAGCTGCGGACATAGATGCCCTTCAGATTCTTGACCAGATCTTTGATCTGTAGCTCCTCGGGATCGTCATTGGAGAGAAAGCGGGCAGCCAACTTGAGGATCTGCCCGTTCAATGTGACTTTCACCGTGTCCGATGCTTTGGACGCCAGCTTGTCGAGGCTATCGAGTTTCAGAGCCTGGCCGCTAGCTAGCGCCAGGCCAAACACTAACCAACATGATAGAAAACGTTTCATCGCCATGCGCCCTGCACTTTCTTCTGAATCTTGTTCAGTTTGGTGGAAGTGATTTCCATTGCCTGAAGCAATTGGGCGCGCGCCTCGGCGCCCTGCCGAGCCTTCTCACGCCGTTCCAGCTCAAATCCTACGACACCCACGAAGAGTGACGCAGCGATGCCGGCGGCGGTCCACGAGCGCCAGAGCCCCCGCATTTTCCCGCGCTCATCTCGCGATACACGAGCTACAACACGCGCCGCAAAATCCGCGGATGGTTCCTTCCGCTCTAAAGCTCTCCGAAGCTGATCTTCAAAATCGGTCATGTGATTTCCTCCGGCGCGGCGAAAGACAGCTTCCGGCGCAGCACCGCCAGCGATCTTTGCAAATGACTCTTCACCGTCGCAACGGGCATTTCCAGCAACTCGGCGATTTCCGACGGCTCCAACTCCTCCTGATATCTCAGGATCATGATCATGCGCGGCACTTCGGAAAGCTTGCCCAGCAACTGCTCGATGTAGCGCATCAGCAATGGATCAGTAGCCGGCATGAAGGTGAATGGTTCCGGTGCATCTTCCAGGCTCAAGTGGTTTCGAAACTTCTGCCTGCGAGCGCGATCGATGCAGCGGCGGCTGGCTACCTTTCTGAGCCAATGAACTCGATGAGCTGGGGACTCGATATCGTGCCAATGCCGGTAAAGCTCTAGAAAAACCTCCTGGGCCAGTTCCTCGGCAGCGGCATGATCCTGCAAGAAATGGTACGCGACGCTGAAAACCATGCCCTGGTGCTCCCGGACGGCCATCTCGAAGGCGCGAGCCCGGTCCGTTTCCACGACAGCCCGCGAGATACCGGCCTCTTGAGCCAAAGAGTTGGTCACCATTGCCCTTCGTTAACAGAATACGCATCAACCGGGCTAAACGAATGCAAAATTTACGGCAAAGCCGGTTAACGCTGGTCGATTTCCCTCGTCATTCCAATAGCGGGTATCATGTGGAGACCGTCATCGCACTCTTTGCGCTAGCAGATCGTCCGGAGCCAAGGGAGCGCTCGCTCGTCGAACGGGCGCGAGAAGGTAGCCGTGCCGCGTTCGGAGATTTGTACCAGCAGTACTGCCGGATGGTCCACGGCTTGCTATTGTCTCGGCTGCCCTACTCGGAAGTGGACGACATGGTGCAAGAGGTCTTCCTGCAAGCTCTACGGCGATTACCCAGCCTGCGGGATGAGAAGGCCTTCCCCGGCTGGCTGGCAATGATTGCGCGCAATCAAGCGATCGATTACCATCGGCGCACGCCTAAGACGACCGAGGTCGAAGAAGGCATGTTAGTCCAAAAGCCGCCGGAACCGGAAGCCTTGGAAGTGCTGGATACGATTAGAAGCCTTCCGGACGCGTATCGTGAAACATTGATTTTGCGGCTGGTGGAGGGGATGGACGGTCCTGAGATCGCTGAGCAAACGGGCCTGACGCCAAACTCGGTGCGCGTGAATTTACATCGTGGGATGAAAATGCTGCGTGAGAAATTAGAAGGGAGGGCGGCCCAATGAGCGAGCAGTATTTGTGGGACAAGTCAGGCGAACCCGACCCGGAAGTCCAGCGCCTGGAAAGCCTGCTGGGACAATTGGGTCACAAGACTGGCAAGACTCCAGTGTGGCCGGCTCAAAGCAGAAGCAGGATACCGCTCCTTTTGGCGATCGCCGCTTCGGTGCTGGTGATTGCCGGAGCGGCCTGGATGCTACGCCAAAAGACCCGCCCCGCATGGCAGGTGGCGATCGTACAAGGCAAGCCAAGCGTGACGCGCCTGGCGAAGGGGCAATCGCTCACGACGGATTCGGAATCGCGCGCCCGGCTGGACATCAATGACGTAGGCGAAGTGCAGGTGGAGCCCAACACGAAGCTTTCGGTCATTTCGATAAAACCCGAAGAGCATCGGCTGGCGCTCGAGCGAGGAACGATTCACGCGTTGATCTGGGCGCCGCCCGGCCGGTTTTTTGTAAACACGCCTTCCGCCCAGACGGTGGATCTCGGCTGTGAATACACGCTACAGGTCGACAAAGAGGGCGTTGGCCTGGTGCGCGTAAGTGTGGGATGGGTGGCATTTGAGAACGATGGTCGTGAGTCGTTCATTCCGGCCGGCGCAGTGTGCGTGACACGGCCGGGCAGAGGTCCCGGCATTCCATATTACGAAGATGCGCCGCCCTCGCTGATCGAAGCCGTGCGCCGTTTCGATGAGGACGGAGACGCCACGGCGGCACGGACGGTTGTTAACGAAGCTCGCCAGCGTGATGCGATCAGCCTGTGGCATCTATTGCGGCGTGTTCCAGCGGCTGAACGCGGTCCGGTCTACGACCGGTTGTCGCAATTCATCAGCGTACCGCGCAGCGTTACACGGGAAGGCGTGCTGGCAGGCGACGTAAAAATGATCGACTCGCTTTGGGACACGTTAGATCTCGGCAATACGTCCTGGTGGCGCATGTGGAAGAGCCGGATGCCGAAGTAGGATTACTTAGCCGTTAGCAGACCTCGTTCGCGCAGCCAGTGGGCGAGCAGGTCGGGCCACATCGCGAGTACAGGATCGCGGAGCGCTAAGCCAACTCCGTGCGGTCCTTTTTCAAAGATGTGCATCTCAGCCGGAACTCCTGCCTTGCGAAGCGCGAGATAAAAAAGAACGCTGTTCTCGACCGGCACCGTCCTGTCTTCAGTGGTGTGGAACAGAAACGTCGGAGGCGTCTGGCCAGTAACCTGCAACTCGTTCGATAGGCTTTCCATCTGCTTCGAGTCCGGGCTTTCGCCGAGCAAATTGCGCAGCGAACCTTTGTGCGTGTATGGCGTGGTGAGAGAGATCACCGGATACCCTAGCACTAGAAAATCAGGGCGGCTGCCGGCGTGTTGGATCGGATCGGGATCGCTCTGATTCCCGCCGTCGAAGTGTGTGCCGGCCGTAGAAGCCAGGTGACCTCCGGCAGAGAACCCCATGATGCCGACACGATCGGGAACAACGCCATATTCGACAGCATGCGTGCGAACAATTCGAATGGCGCGCTGCGCGTCGCCGATTTCGACCGGGTGATGATACTTCGGACCTAGGCGATACTTTAGAACGAAAGCCGCGATACCGAGTGAGTTGAGCCAGTTCGCCACTTGGCGGCCTTCGTGATTCATCGCGAGGGCCGTATAGCTTCCTCCGGGACACACGATGACGCCTGTGCCGGAGGCTTGATTCTTCGTTGGAAGAAAGATTGTGATCGAAGGCCTGTCGACGTCCTGATCGCCGAGAGCGCCAGGCGCGCCGTTGGGCCAGAGCAACAGAGTGGTCGGATCCTGCGCGCGGGCGACGGCGGCAGCAAGGACGGAAAGAATCAGACAGATGCGGCGTGTCATTGTCTAACGGTAACAACGTCTAACGGCAACAAGTGGGCGATAATGGATCTGGCTAAACGCCTCCGGCGCTTTGGTTTCCACATAAGACTATTCAGATATCATTCTCTTCTCCTCATTTTTGCTTTAGTAGGGATGTCCAATTGACCACCACGGTGATCGGCGCCGCCGCGGTCTGTTCGATCTCGAGAGGCATAAGGAACCGGCCATCTTTGCCGACGTCAAACGATTGAGCAACACCACTTCCAACGCGCTTCTGAAACAAGGGCTGTGGAACGCCGGCCTTGAATTCGGCGCTGCCGTTCAACGTGCTGCTGTTAACTTCGACGGCCATTAGTGTTCGCTCCGAGCCGACGAAAAAGAGTTCCTTGCCGTCGCGGCTCCAAACGGGAAGGCCGCCACCGCTATTCGAAACCTGCCATTTCCCGGTGTGCATGGGGAAGGTCTGCACGTAGACTTCAGTGCGATTGGTTTCGTCGGAAACGTAAGCCAGCCAGCGGCCGTTGGGAGACAGTTTTGCATCACCTTCGTTGAAGTTGCCCTGCAAATAAGGAAATGGCTTCCGGTCACCGAAAAGAGGCAACACCCAGACGTCGGACTTAGTCTTGGGATCGCGGACGAGTTCAATTATGTGGCGGCCATCGTCAGACCAATCCAAGGGAAGCTTGAAACGCGGTTCGCCATCCAGCAGTTCTTCCGGCGCAGCGCCGTTCGTGGCCTTTTGATAAATGTTCGAACCGCCGTCACGGCTGGACGCAAACGCGATGTGACTACCATCGGGAGACCAAACCGGGACGTTGTTGTTTTTCGAATCAAAAGTAAAGCGCGTATCGGCGCCGTGCGCCAGATCATGGAGCCAAATGTCCCAGAACCCCGTTTGCGGGTCGAAGCGATCGAACGCCAAGGCGCCGCCATCCGGAGAGATCGCAGGCCATTCCGACATGCCGGGCGTGCCGACGGCGCCCAGCGCTTTACCGCGTCGGTCGAACCAGGTAAACTGCCGGTTTCCCACCGAACCGCCCGACGTGAAAATCAAAACGCCGTTTTGCGAGGTAGCGAATTCGCCCAACGATAACGCGCTGTTGTAGTCGACTTGTGCAGCGATCGGGATCGGATCACCGCCAATCTGCGCCTTCTCCGCGTCGAAGGGCTGGGCCATCAGAGTCCGGTCGCGTACGAAGAGCAAATATCCTGGCGCGGCGTACACGACGTTCGAGTTTGCGAGCAGAACGCGACGCCTGGTCTTCGAATCGTTGAGGGACTCGAGGTCGCCGAGATACACCACGCTTTTGCCGAGGTCTGCGCTGCTGGCGGCGGTGAAAAAGAAGTGGCGGCCGTCTGGGAGAAACGATGGAAAGCGATGGGAATTCTCAGCCGACCGATCGAGCACCGTAACGGGAGCCGGCATTCCACCCGCGGCCGGAATCTGGAGAAGACCGCCGCTAAAAAGTGCAAATACAATGACGTCGCGCTTGCCCCAAGTTCCGCCAAAGTTTTCGAGGGCGTCGCACAGGATAAGAGCAGGACCGCCGCCATCGACGTCGATCTTCTTCAGTTTCCCCTGTGCGAAGAATGCCAAAAAACGGCTGTCCGGCGACCAGAAGGGGTCGTCAGCGCCCTCCGTCCCTGGAAGTGGACGAACGGCGACCGAATCGAGGTCGCGAATCCACAGCAGATCCTTGCCGTCGAGTACTGCCACGAATGCCAGCCTTCTCCCGTCCGGAGAAATCGCCGGCAAGCTGGTGGGACGGAAGGCGGCTTTTTCCGGAGGTGCGATGGAGAATCGGAGAAGGCGCGGCTGTTCGGGACGGCGGCCGAAGTAGGCGAACACCAGAGCAATAGTCAGCAGCGCGAAAACCCCGGCCACGAGCCAGGGAAGTCTCGCGCGTGTTGGGGCTTCGTTCACGACTTGCGGCGCGTCATCGAGCAGCAGCTTGGCGTCGGCGATGTCGTGAAGGCGTCGCTTGGGATCCTTCTGCAAACAGGATTCCAGCAGCCGCCGCGCTTTCGCCGGCACTCGCGCGAGGTCTGGTTCCTTGGTGACGACGGCGGCTAGAACGTCAGTGATTGTCTCGCCCTGAAACGCGCGCTCACCAGCCAGCATTTCGTAGAGGACCGCGCCGAAGGACCATATGTCGCTACGCTTGTCGACCGATTTGCCGCGCGCCTGTTCGGGACTCATGTAAGCCGCCGTGCCGAGCAGCATTCCAGGCCGCGTAGAGGACATGCTGAAGGTAGGTGAGTTTGACGCATCGTCTTGCGCACAGGCTGGGGGCTGAGTCATGATTGCAAGCCCGAAATCGAGAACTTTGACTACACCTTTCGTCGTGACTTTGATGTTCGCCGGTTTAAGATCGCGGTGAATGATGCCCTTTTCGTGCGCGACTTCGAGAGCTTCGCCGATTTGACGCGCGTATTCGAGCGCGACGTCCAAAGGCAACGGCCCGCAAAGATTTTCGCCATCCACCAATTCCATGACCAGGTAGTTCTCGCCGACGTCGTAGATCTGACAAATGTTGGGATGATTCAGCGCAGCGACGGCGCGGGCCTCCCGCTCGAAGCGCTCAGAGAATTGCTGGTTAACTATCTTGATTGCCACCGTGCGGCCGAGCCGCGAATCATGCGCTCGATAGACTTCGCCCATTCCACCGGAGCCGAGCGGGGCCGTGATCTCGTAGGGACCCAGATAGGTCCCAGCGGAAAGGGGCATACGGTATTGAAACAATTCTACTCATTTTCGGCGGCGGACTTGATTTTCGTGACGAAAGCGGTCCGCGTTCTCCCGCGCATTTTCAGCGGCCCCATTGCTCCCAACTGCGGCAGCATCTAGAATGGGCACTAGCATGCGGATGGCGACAGGATCGATCGCAGCGGTCGCAGCGTTATTACTGTCGATGTCCGCCCATTCTCAACTCGTCCAATTGCGACATTGGACCGGGCAAGGCGTTGCACCGGTGTACGAAGGTTATGACGTCAACCCGGACGGTTCGTTCAACATGTGGTTCGGGTACATGAACCGCAATTACGAAGAGGAACTCGATATTCCACCGGGACCCGACAACAATTTCCAGCCGGGCGGCGACCGGGGCCAGCCGACGCATTTCCTGCTGAGGCGGCACAAGGATGTGTTCAAGGTAATTGTGCCGAAAGATTTCGGCGATCAAAAGCTGGTGTGGACACTCACCGCGCACGGGCAGACCCAACAGGTCGCTGGAACGTTGAAGCCGGTTTGGATGATCGACCGGTTGCGGACCACGCGCGGCGGAAACAGTGAGAGAGTCGATTCCAATACGCCGCCGGCGGTGAGTGTCGAGCCATCCACTCGCACAGTCGTGGTTCCGGATCCCCTCACACTGACTTTGTCCGCGACTGATGATGGGTTGCCGGCGCGCGGCGGGAAGCCGGTGGGTTTGACGGCGATGTGGGGGAAGTACCGCGGACCCGGCCGTGTTGTCTTCAATCCTGCGACTGCGAAGCTCGCGGATGGTCGATCGGTAACGTCGGCGAGTTTCAGCGAACCAGGCGACTATGTGCTCCAGGTCGTAGTCGACGACGGCTCCGGCGAGTTAGCCGGAAATTTCGGTTATCACTGCTGTTGGACCAATGTGGAAGTGAAGGTGAGCGTGAAGGGAGACGGCGATGTTAAAGCGCAGCGTTAGTTCTGTGGGTGTTCTGTTGGCCATGTTGTTTGTGGCGCAGGCGGCGGACAACGGTGGCAAGACAGATGGCGCGAAGCAGGTGACGTTCAGCAAGGATGTCGCGCCGATTCTGCAAAAGAGCTGCCA
>JACXTT010013771.1_pt1 | contig 10633 bp, 8 predicted proteins | sample 9270951 | NCBI WGS metagenome assembly JACXTT01 (sample SAMN15532306, study PRJNA645909) | rock metagenome | isolation source: weathered quartz diorite | place: Puerto Rico | collected 2017-06-21
GGATGAGTGGCGGCGGACCGGCGGCGGATGCCGCCGGCAACGTCTACCTGCTGACCGGCAACGGCGCCTTCGAGACCACCCTGAACGCCGGCGGTTTCCCGAGCGGCGGTGACTACGGCAACTCTTTTCTCAAGCTCGCGATAGTGGGCGGCTCGCTCGCGGTGGCGGACTACTTCACCATGTCCAACGAGGAGAGCGAGTCGGGGGCCGACCTCGACCTCGGCTCGGGCGGCGCTCTGCTATTGCCGGACCTGATGGACTCGGGCGGCACCGTGCGCCATCTCATGGTCGGCGCCGGCAAGGACGGCAATCTCTACGTCGTCAATCGCGACTCCATGGGCCACTTCAACTCGAGCGGCAACAACATCTGGCAGCAGCTGTCCGGCGTGCTCGGCGGCGGCATCTGGTCGACCCCCGCATGGTTCAACGGCACGCTCTACTACGGGCCGAGCGGCGCAAACCTCCTCGCCTTTGCCGCCGCGGGCGCGCGCTTCGCGGCGAGCGCCTCGTCGCGCAGCGGCGCGAGCTTCCCCTCCCCGGGCACCGCGCCCGCGGTCTCCGCCAACGGCAGTGCCAACGGCATCGTCTGGGCGCACGAGAACTCCGACCCCGCGGTGCTGCACGCCTACGACGCCGGCAATCTCGCGCACGAGCTCTATAACAGCTCGCAGGCCGCCAACGGCCGCGACCGCTTCGGCGCCGGCAACAAGTTCATCACGCCGATGATCGCCGATGGCAAGGTGTTCGTCGGAACGCAGACCGGCGTGGCGGTTTTCGGCCTGCTGCACTAGAGGTGCGCGCCGTCGCCTTCCTCACCGGCGTCGACAAGCCGCGGTAGCGCCCGTATCCTCGCCGCAGACCATGAAATTCTGCGACGAGTGCGGCGCGCCGGTGCGGCTGAGCGTTCCGCCGGGCGACAACCTGCCGCGTTACGTCTGCGACGCGTGCGGCAAGATCCACTATCACAACCCGCGCCTCGTGGTCGGCTGCGTGCCCGAGCACGAGGGCCGGATCCTGCTGTGCCGCCGCGCCATCGAGCCGCGGCGCGGCTACTGGACGGTTCCCGCGGGATTCATGGAGAACGACGAGACGCTGCAGCAGGCGGCGATGCGCGAATCGCGCGAGGAGGCGCTCGCCGAGGTCACGATCGGCTCGCTCCTCTCGGTGGTGCATGTGCTGCACGCCCGGCAGGTTCACGTGTTCTTCCGCGCCACGTTGCCGGCGGCGAGCTATGGCGCCGGCGCCGAGAGCCTCGAGGTCACGCTGGTCGAGCCGGGGCAGATTCCGTGGGAGGAGATTGCCTTCCCGAGCACCGAATTCACGCTGCGGCGCTACCTCGAGGACAAGGCCGCCGGGCGCGAGCAGCATCACTTCACGACCATCGACCGGCGGCTGCGCAAAGCTCCTGAGGACGGCTGATTCACCGATGGCGCGCCGCCGTGGCACAATGCCCCGCGGCTGGCGTGACTCCCGAGCCCTCCGCCGCGCGCCGCCGTATCCCTGTTGAGGATCGCGAATGACTTTTGTCGTCACCGAAAGCTGCATCAAGTGCAAGTACATGGACTGCGTGGAAGTCTGCCCGGTCGATTGTTTCCACGAGGGACCGAACTTCCTCGCCATCGACCCGGAGGAGTGCATCGACTGCACGCTGTGCGAGCCCGAGTGCCCGGTGGAAGCGATCTTCTCCGAGGAGGAGCTGCCCGCCGGGCAGGAGCATTTCAAGCAGCTGAATGCGGAGCTCGCGAAGGGCTGGCCGGTGATTACCGAGAAGAAGGACCCGCCAGCGGACGCCAAGGAGTGGGAAGGCAAGCCCGGGAAGCTCGGCCTGCTCGAGCGCTGAGCCCGGGCGCTGCGGCAGCACCCAGCGCTCAAGGCCGCGCTTGCGGCTACTTGCCGCCGTCGTCCTTCAGGTGCTTCACCAGCACGTCCGGCGGGACATACCCGGGCAGCAGCTCGCCGTTCGTCATGACGATCGCCGGTGTTCCATCGATCGCAAAATCGCGCCCGAGCGCGTAGCTGCGCGCCACCGGATTATTGGCGCAGGGCCGGCTCTGCAGCTCCTGCCCGAGCTTGGCGCGGGTCAGAGCGTCGTTGCGGTCGGGGGAGCACACCACCTGCTCGGCCTTGGTCCAGGATGAGGTGTTGGGTCCGGTGCGCGGGTACATGAGATAGCGCACGCGCACCCCCAGGCGGTTGTATTCGGCGATCTCGCTATGGAGCTTGCGGCAGTAGCCGCAGTCGACGTCGGTGAACACCGTGACGGTGTACTTGGGATCCTTGGGTCCAAAGATCACCATGTCGCTCTCGGGAACGGCGGCGATCAGCCGCTGCCGTACCTCGCGGCGGTGCACTTCGGTGAGGTCGTCGTTGGCGGTGAGATCGTACAGATCGCCCGCGATCGCGTACTTGCCGTCGGAGGTCACGTAGGCGATCTCAGCGCCGCGGGTGAACTCGTAAATCCCCTGGATCGGTGAAAGCCGCAGCTGGTCGGGACGCGCCCCCGGGATGTGGCTCGCCACCTCGGCCAGTGTGTCCGCCTTGGCGGTGAGCGCCTCGCCTTTGGGCGCTCCCGCGGGCTGCTGGGCCGGCGCTGCGTTCCACGCCGCTGCGCCGCACACGGCCAGCCACACGACCAAGCTTTTGGTAACCATGGGAATTTCCGTTGCTGTGCTGCTTTATCTGAGGTTCGACCCGGCCGGGGTGCGAAGGTTTCGCCGGCGTGCCTCTGTGGCGTCCGCCGAGTTTAGCACCGGCGGCCGCGCCCGCCCGAGCGCGCGCTGCGCGGCCTCAGCCGCGCGGGTGGTGCTCGGCGTGCAGCTCTTTCAGACGCTCGCGCGCCACGTGCGTGTAGATCTGAGTGGTCGAGAGGTCGCTGTGCCCGAGCAGCATCTGCACCACGCGCAGGTCCGCGCCGTGGTTCAGGAGGTGGGTCGCGAAGGCGTGGCGCAGCGTGTGCGGTGAGAGCTCCTTGTTGATACCCGCCTTACGCGCGTAGCGCTTGATGATGTGCCAGAAGGCCTGACGCGTCATGCGGTCGCCGCGGCGCGTCGGGAACAGGTAATCGGTCTGGCGCTCGAGCAGGATCTCGCCGCGCGCCCCCTTGGCGAATTCCTTGAGCGCGCGCATCGCCTCCTCGCCGAGCGGAATGAGCCGCTCGCGATCGCCCTTGCCGAGTATGCGGATGACGCCCTGGTTCAGATTGACCTGACCCTGGCGGAGGTTCACGAGCTCCGAGACCCGCAGCCCGGTCGCGTACAGCACCTCGAGCATGGTGCGGTCGCGGCTGCCGAGCGGGTCGCTCACCACCGGGGCCGACAGCAGTGATTCGACCTCCTCCTCGGTGAGCGAGCGCGGGAGCGACCGGCCGATTTTCGGCATCGCGATCTGCGCGGTGGGGTCCTCGCGGATCAAGCTCTCGCGCATGTAATACCGGAAGAAGCGCCGGAAACTCGAGAGCTGCCGTGCGGTGGAGCGCGGCCGCGCGCCGGCGCGCACGCGCCAGGCGATGAACTCCTGCAGGTCGGTGCGCGAGGTGCGCATGAGCGGCACGTTGCGCTCGGTGAGCCAGCGGGCCAGCGCGGTGAGGTCGGCGCGGTAGGCGGCGAGGGTGTTCGGCGACAGGCCCCGCTCCATCCAGACCGCATCGAGAAAGCGGGACACGGCCGGATCCGTGGGGTCAGCGTTCGGGCTCATGGAAACCGCGGCAGACGGATTGGACAAGTCCTGTCTCGCTGGAAACTTGAGGCTGCGCCGGCGACCGGAGTGCTAACCGTGGGCTTCCCGGTAGTGTGGTGACCGCAGTATGGTGAGCGCGCCCCCGTTATCGACGTGACGACCTTCACATCTGCATTCCGGCATTAACATAAAGAGAACCGGTTCACATTTCCTGTTCACCCTTCAGAATGCCGCCCACGCCCATGAACGAAAGTTCTTTGTGAATTGGCCTGCCGCGGCGCGGGCCGTGGCCTTCGCGCCGGCCCGGCTCGCCTACTCCCTATGGACGCTGGCGGCGTTCCTGGCCGTGGGGCTTACGGCGCTCACGCTGCTCGCGGTGCTGCCCGGGGTCACCCGGCGCCGCGGCGCCGCGCGCCTCATGGCGCGCGCCTTCCTGCTCCTTGCGGGCATGCCGCCTACGGTGAGGTTCGCGGAGCGGCTCCCCCGGGGCCAGTGCGTCGTCGTGTGCAACCACGCCAGCTACCTCGACGGCATCGTGCTCACCGCAGCGCTGCCGGCGCGCTTCGGCTTCGTCATCAAGCGCGAGATGGCCGCCGTGCCGCTCGCGGGGCTCGTGCTCAGACGCCTGGGGTCGGAGTTCGTGGAGCGCTTCGATCGGCAGCGCGGCGCTGCCGATGCCCGCCGCGTGCTGCGCAGCGCGAGCAACGGGCGCTCACTGGTCTTTTTCCCGGAGGGCACCTTCACGCGCACCCCGGGGCTGCTCAAGTTCCACACCGGCGCGTTCATGACCGCCGCGCGCGTCGGCTGTCCGGTGGTGCCGGCCGTGGTGCGCGGCACGCGCCGTGCGCTGCCGCCGAGCGGTGCCCTGCCGCGACCGGGGCGCATCGAGATCGAGGTCCTGACCCCGCTCACGAGCGCCGCCACCGCCCCCGAGCGGGCGGGGCCGGAGCTGCGAGATCGCTCGCGCGCCGCGATCCTCGCGGCGCTCGGCGAACCCGACCTCACATGTTGCGCCGATACTGCCCGCCCACCTGATAGAGCGCGTGCGAAATCTGCCCGAGCGAGCCCACCTTGACGCACTCCATGAGCTCCGCGAACACGTTGCCGCCGCCGGCGGCCGAGCGCTGCAGCGAGCCGAGCGCCGCCGGAGTGCGCGGGGCGTTGCGCGCCTGGAAGGCGCGCACCGCCGCCACCTGATCCTGCTTCTCTTCCTCGGTGGAGCGGATGAGCTGCGCGCCCTTGTGCTCATCAAGCGCGTCGGCTCCCGAGAGGAAGGTGTTGACGCCGATGATCGGCAGCGAGCCGTCGTGCTTGCGCGTCTCGTAGTAGAGCGACTCCTCCTGGATCTTGCCGCGCTGGTACATGCTCTCCATGGCGCCGAGCACGCCGCCGCGCTGCGACAGCGCCTCGAACTCCTTGTAGACCGCCTCCTCCACCAGGTCCGTCAGGTACTCGATCGCGAACGAGCCCTGCCACGGATTCTGGATCTTGTTGAGGCCGAGCTCGCGATTGATGATGAGCTGGATGGCGACCGCACGGCGCACACTCTCCTCGGTCGGCGTGGTGAGCGCCTCGTCGTAGGCGTTGGTGTGCAGGCTGTTGCAGTTGTCGAACAGCGCACAGAGCGCCTGCAGCGTCGTGCGGATGTCGTTGAAGGAGATCTCGCGCGCGTGCAGGCTCCTTCCGGAAGTCTGCACGTGATACTTGAGCATCTGGCTGCGCGGCCCGGCGCGGTAGCGCTCGCGCATGGCCCGCGCCCAGATGCGCCGCGCCACCCGCCCGATGACCGCGTACTCCGGGTCCATGCCGTTGGAGAAGAAGAACGAGAGGTTGGGCGCGAAGTCGTCGATCTTCATGCCACGCGAGAGGTAGTACTCGACGATGGTGAAGCCGTTGGCCAGCGTGAAGGCGAGCTGCGAGATGGGGTTGGCGCCGGCTTCGGCGATGTGATAGCCGGAGATCGACACCGAGTAGAAGTTGCGCACCCGCTGCTCGATGAAGTACTGCTGCACGTCGCCCATCATGCGCAGCGCGAATTCGGTCGAGAAGATGCAGGTGTTCTGCGCCTGATCCTCCTTGAGGATGTCCGCCTGCACCGTACCGCGCACCGCCTCGAGCGTCTCCGCGCGGATGCGTTCGTACACCTCGCGCTCGACGAGCTGATCGCCCGCCACCCCGATGAGCGCCAGCCCCGAGCCGTCATGGCCGTGCGGCAGCACGCCCTTGTAGGCGGGGGGCGCCACGCCGCGCGCGGCGGCCTCCGCGTGGAGCGCGGCAATCTTCCGCTCCGCCGCGGCCCAGCGCCCGTCGGCGCGCAGATAGCGCTCGACCTGCTGGTCGATGGCGGTGTTCATGAACATCGCCAGGATCATCGGCGCCGGTCCGTTGATGGTCATGGACACCGAGGTCGAGGGCGAGGAGAGGTCGAAGCCCGAGTAGAGCTTCTTCATGTCATCGAGGGTCGCGATCGACACGCCCGAGTTGCCGGTGCGCCCGTAGATATCGGGGCGGGTGTCGGGATCCTCGCCGTAGAGCGTGGTCGAATCGAAAGCGGTCGAGAGCCGTGCGGCCTTATGGCCCGAAGCGAGGTAATGGAAGCGCCGGTTGGTGCGCTCAGGCCCCCCTTCGCCGGCGAACATGCGCGTCGGGTCCTCCTCCTCGCGCCGGTAGGGATACACCCCGCCGGCATAGGGATAGGCGCCGGGCAGGTTCTCGGTGAGGATGAAGCGCAGCACCTCGCCCCAGTCGCACAAGGTGGGCACGGCGAGCTTCGGCACCGGCAGGCGCGACAGGCTCTCGGTGTAGTTCTCGCCCTTCACGAGGCGATCGCGCACCCGGTAGGAGTAGCTCGCCTCGGTCGCCGAGCGCACCCGCGCCGGCCAGGCCCGAAGCTCCGCGAGACCCTCATCGCCCACCTCATCGAGGGCACGGTTGTACGCGGTGCGCAGCTCACGCCGCGTGGCATCGAGGGCAGCCTCGCTGAGCGCCTCGGTCGCAAAGCGCTCAAGCGGCTCGGGGAGAGCCGCATCCGCCAGCGCCTTCAGCGACTCGTACAGCCCGAAGGCGCGCCGTGCGGCCTTCGCCTGCTGCTCGATGCGCGCGCGCCTCGCGCGCCCGCCCTCGGCGATCTCGGCGAGGTAGCGCGTGCGCGCGGGCGGAACGAGCGCGGTGCGCGAGGCGAGCGCAGTCGGGCCCGGGTCGGTCACCTTCCACGACCCGCTGCCGATCTGCCGCGCCTCGAGCGCGGTGCAGATCGCGGCGAACAGGCGGTTGACGCCCGGGTCGTTGAAGCGGCTGGCGATCGTGGGAAACACCGGCAGCTCCGTATCGGTGAGCTGCGCGCGCTCGGGATGATTGCGCCGCCACTGCTTGCGCACGTCGCGCAGGCTGTCCTCGGCGCCGCGCTTCTCGCTCTTGTTGAGCACGATGAAGTCGGCGAAGTCGAGCATGTCGATCTTCTCGAGCTGGCTCGCGGCACCGTAGTCGCTCGTCATGACGTACATCGAAAAATCGACCAGATCCACGATCTCGGAGTCCGACTGGCCGATGCCGGCCGTCTCGACCATCACCAGGTCGAAGCCCGCGGCCTGGTAGAGGGCGATCACGTCCTTGAGTACCGCCGCGGTCGCCAGGTGCGCCCGCCGCGTCGCGAGCGAGCGCATGAACGCGTTCTCCGAGGTCAGGCTGTTCATGCGGATGCGATCCCCGAGCAGCGCGCCGCCGCTGCGCCGGCGGGTCGGGTCCATCGCCGCCACCGCGATCTGGGCCTGCGGGAAGTGGCGCACGAGCCGTGAGAGCAGCTCGTCCGTGAGGCTCGACTTGCCCGCGCCGCCCGTGCCCGTGATGCCGATCACCGGCGCCCGGTGGCGCGAGCGGGTGAGGGCGCGCCGGATCACCTCCCCCTGCGTCTCCGCGCCGGGGGCACCTTCGAGCACGGAGATGGTGCGGGCGATGAACGCATGGTCGCGCGCATTGAGGGGCCGGAACTCGTACGCCGGCCTACGCACCGCCGTGATGCGCTGCAGCACATCGTCGATCATGCCCGCAAGTCCCAGCCGGCGGCCGTCCTCGGGCGTGTAGATCTTCTCCACGCCGTGGCGTTCGAGCGCCTCGATCTCGTGCGGGGCGATGGTGCCGCCGCCGCCGACCACCACGCGGATGTGGCCGCAGCCGCGCTCGCGCAGCATGTCCACCATGTAAGTGAAATACTCGTTGTGGCCGCCCTGGTAGGAGCTCACCGCGATCGCATCGGCGTCCTCGTCGATGGCCGCGCGCACGATGTCGGCGACGCTGCGGTTGTGCCCGAGGTGGACCACCTCGGCGCCGCGCGCCTGTAGCAGGCGGCGGATCATGTTGATGGCGGCATCGTGGCCGTCGAAGAGCGAGGCGGCCGACACGAAGCGCAGCGGCGCCCGCGCAGTGGCAAGCTCGCTGCTCGGTGCCGCGGCGCTACCCTTGAGACCGACGTTCATCCTGGCCTGCCTTCCTCGAGACCCCGGCACCCGTGGGGGACGCCGACGGCCCGTTTATTTACTCTTGAGTAAAATACCTACTCACTAGTATGATTGAGGCTCCGGCGAGCGGTCAACGCGGTCGTCCGCGCCCTGCCCGTCCGCCGCGCCGCTATAATACTCCGCAAGCCATGAACAGCCGCCGTCCCAGCTCGCCCCCGGCGGGCAAAGCAGCCGCGCCGGGCGCCTCGCCCTGGCGAGCGAGCCGCGAGCGCCTGCGCGATCGGGAGCTCAAGCGCGATGCCGTGATCCGCGCTGCGGCGCGCGAATTCAACCGCAAGGGCTACCACAACACGTCGCTCGACGACATCGCCACGGTCCTCGAGGTCACCAAGCCCACGGTGTATTACTACGTCACCAACAAGGAGCAGCTGCTGTTCGAGTGCTTCGTGGCGGGGGTCGAGCAGATCCGCGCCGCCTTCCGGGCGGTGCGGCAGCGGCCGGTGCCGGCGCGCGAGCGCCTCAGCGCGGTGCTCCGACACTATGGCGAAGCGGTCGCCTCCGAATTCGGCTGGTGCATGGTGCGCGCCGAGGACCAGGACCTGTCGCCTGCGATGAGCCGCCACATCAAGCAGCTCAAGTCCGAGATCGATCAGGGTATCCGCCGCCTGATCCGCGATGGGATGCAGGACGGCTCCATCGCCCCCTGCGATCCGAAAATGACCGCTTTCGCCCTCGCCGGCGCCCTCAACTGGATCGCACACTGGTATCGTGAGGACCAGTCCCTGACGGGCGCGCAGATCGCCGAGGCGTTCGTCGCCATATTCGAGCGGGGCCTGCGGCCGCGCAGCAGCGCCTCCGTCTTGCGGGCCCGCGCACGGGGAGCGCGGCGGGCGCGGGGCTCACTGGCGCGCTGAGGCGTTTCGGCGCGCAAACGAGAACGAGGCTTCATATGTCAGCTTCAGATGTCGTCATTGTGTCCGCCCGACGCACGCCGATCGGCGCGTTCCTGGGCGCCCTGTCACCCTTGAGCGCCGTGCAGCTCGGCAGTGCCGCCATCAAGGCCGCCCTCGAGAGCGCCGGCATCGGCGGCGCCGACCTGCAGGAGGTGATCATGGGGTGCGTGCTGCCCGCCGGCCTCGGACAGGCGCCGGCACGGCAGGCGGCGCTCGGTGCCGGCGTGCCGATCGCCGCCCCCACCACCACCATTAACAAGATGTGTGGCTCGGGACTGAAGGCGGTGATGATGGCCGCGGATCAGATCCGTTCCGGTACCGCCAACATCGTGCTCGCGGGTGGCCTCGAGTCGATGAGCAATGCGCCGTACCTGCTGCCGAAGGCGCGCTCGGGCTATCGCATGGGCCACGGCGAGGTGATCGATCACATGATGCGTGACGGCCTGCAGAGCCCCTTCGACGGCAAGGCGATGGGCTGCTTCGCCGATTCGACCGCGAGCAAGTACAACTTCACCCGCGCCCAGCAGGACGCGTTCGCCACCGAGTCGGTGCGGCGCGCCATGCAGGCGCTGCAGGCCGGCGAGTTCGACACCGAGGTCACGCCACTCACGGTCAAGGGCCGCAAGGGCGACACCGTCATCGCGCGCGATGAGACGCCGGGCACCTGCGATGTGAGCAAGATCGCCACCATGAAGCCCGCGTTCAACAAGGACGGCACGGTCACCGCCGCCAGCTCGTCCTCGATCTCCGACGGCGCCGCGGCGCTCGTCCTCACCGATGCCAAGACGGCGGCGTCGCGGGGACTCAAGCCGCTCGCGCGTATTCTCGCCTACGCCAGCCATGCCCAGGAGCCCGAATGGTTCACCACCGCTCCGGTGGGCGCGATCCGCAAGGTGCTCACGCAGCTGGGCTGGAAGCCGCACGACGCCGATCTCTACGAGATCAACGAAGCCTTCGCCGTGGTCACTATGGCCGCGATGCGCGACATCGATATCGATCATGCGCGCGTCAACGTCAACGGCGGAGCCTGTGCTCTCGGGCACCCGATCGGGGCAACCGGGGCACGCATCCTCACCACGCTGGTGCACGCGCTGCGCCGCCGCGGCGGCAAACGCGGTATCGCCTCACTCTGCATCGGCGGAGGCGAGGCGGTGGCGCTGGCGGTCGAGGTGCTCTAGTACAGGTGCGCGAGGTGCTCCCGTGAAAATCCAGGACGCCCGCGCCGTCGTCACCGGAGGGGCTTCCGGTCTCGGCCATGCGGTCGCGCGCCGCATCGCCGCGCAAGGCGGCAAGGTGGTCATCCTCGATGTGCAGGAGGCACCGGGCCGGGCGGCAGCCGCCGCCCTCGGCGGCGACACGAGCTTCATCCGCTGCGATGTCACCTCCGAGGCCGAGGTGAATGCGGCCATGGACGCCGCGCACACGCGCCTCGGCGGCCTGAATCTCCTCGTCAACTGCGCAGGCGTCATCGGCGCCGGCCGTGTGCTCGGCAAGAACGGGCCGATGGCGGGTGAGTTCTTCACCAAGGTGATCCACATCAACCTGATCGGC
>JACXTT010013772.1_pt1 | contig 10633 bp, 4 predicted proteins | sample 9270951 | NCBI WGS metagenome assembly JACXTT01 (sample SAMN15532306, study PRJNA645909) | rock metagenome | isolation source: weathered quartz diorite | place: Puerto Rico | collected 2017-06-21
CATCAGCTTTTTGAGCGCCTTGATGGCCTGGTACAGCAGGTTGCGCGATACCTGGTAATTGATGTTCATGATATCGCTGATTTCTTCATAGCCCAGCTCCTGGTAAAAGCGGAGATAGATGATTTCTTTCTGCCGGTGGGAGAGCTGCTCAAATGCTTTCAGCACTTTGCCGGTTTGCTCCTGGTTTTCTTCGGCGGTAATTAATAATGATTCATGGCTCAGCTCAAATACATAATCGTTGGCAACGTCTTCCACATTGAGTGTGGCTTTTTTGGTAAGGGCCCGCAGCAGTTTATATTTAAGTGATTTAAGCAGGTAGGCTTTGACGGACTGCACATCGGTGCGGCTTTTATTTTGCCAGAGTTCGGTAAAGAGCTCCTGGATACAGTCTTCCAGCAGGTCGGTCCGGGGCGTTATTTTCATGCCAAACTGGAACAGGGAAGGGTACAATTGCCGGAAAATCCGTGCAAAAGCTTCTTCATTGCCCTGCTGGTATTGCTTCCACAATAGTATGTCCTCTTCGTTTGGTGTCAAGCAGCTTCGTTTGGTTTCAAGCAGTTGGTTATTTTTTCCGCAGCGCCGAAAAGGTATGGATTTTATGATACATGCAGCGCTGTTTTATGGAAAATTAAAAAAACTAATCAATGAATGGTTACAAAATTTGCTCCTGCTGCACCATGTAAATATAGAACGACAATTATATGCACGCAAGTTTCCAGGAACCGGAAGAATTATTGGCAGAAGAAAGTTTTTATAACTGGTATTTGAAATGTGATGAAGCCTCTATTGCTCAATGGGATAGCTGGATAAAAGAGAATCCTGCAAACGAAGCGCTGGCCGGTCAGGCTGTGGCTATACTGAAAGCATTACCGCTGCGTGAAACTGCAGTTCCCGCGGCACAGGTAGAAGCTGCTTATCAAAGGCTGCAAGCCGCAAGCTATAAGCTACAGGAAGATGAGGGAGGCAGGGTAGTGCACCTGCGTGCCCGCCGCTGGTGGATGGCCGCCGCAGCCGTAGTGATACTGGCGGCAGCCGGGCTGGGGATACTGAAATACACCGGTTTTTTTGCTCCTACGGTAGAAACGCAATACGGGCAGATTAAGGAAGAGCGCCTGCCCGATGGTTCGGAAGTAACCCTGAACGCGCACAGTAAAATAAGTTATTTCAACGAATGGAAAGATGGTAAGGACCGGGAAGTATGGATAAACGGGGAGGCCTTTTTTCATGTTAAGAAAACACCCCAGAAAAGCCGCTTTATAGTACACACCGGCCGGTTTGACATTATTGTAACCGGCACCAGGTTCAACGTTATCAACAGGGATGGTATCACCAATGTATTGCTGCAGGAAGGAAGCGTTATTGTTCGCTCCAAAGATGGCAGGGAAATATATATGAAACCCGGTGACTTTGTGGAAGTAAACGACAGCTTCGTGGGTAAGAAACCCGCCGACCCGGTTACCATTACCGCCTGGAAAGAACGAAAAATGGTGTTTGACAGCACCTCAATGACAGATGCCGCCCGTATGATTGAAACGGATTATGGCGTGCAGGTAGTGCTGGCCGATAGCAATACCACCTACAAACCCCTCACCGGTATCCTGCCCAATGATAACCTCGATGTGCTCTTAACGGCACTGGAAGCTACACAGGACTTTAAGGTAGAACGAAACGGTAATACCATTGTGATAAGAAATCACCCTTAACAACATAACAGGTTTAATTTAAGCTACAAATCACTGCAAAATGAGAAAACTAAACTCAGGCCCCGGCCTGCTTGGATGTCTGCTTGCCGTAAATGTACTTGCTATACCGGTAGTAAATGGGCAGAATGGTTATGTGTATGGTAAAAGCAATTCATTTACGGCGCGGCACAAGAGCCCCGCTAAGTTCCAGGAAGACACTAACATAGAAAAGCAAACGCTGTTTAGTGTACTGAAAGAACTGAATAAAACAAAAGGTATTTATTTCCTTTTCTCCGAGCAGTCGCTCGGCACCATCCTGGTGAACCCGGTAGACGATAAATCCGGCAGCACCGAAAAGATTCTTGAAGCCATTCTTAAAGACACCGGCTTAAAATTCAAAAAGGTTAACGAAAAGACTTTTGTTATTCTCCAGGAAAGAGAAAAAGGCGGCACCAACTACAATCCCGTAGATTTTGGCACCTCCGAAGCCCCCAAAAACGACAAAACAGAAGAAGTGGTAGCCATAGATCCGATCAGTGGAAAGGTAACTGCTTCCGACGGCACACCGCTGGCCAATGTGAGTATTACCATTAAAGGCACCAGCAAGGGTACTTCTACCAATGCAAGCGGTGTATTCCTTTTACAGGCCAATAAAGGCGATGTGCTGATATTTTCTTTTGTAGGGTACGCGGTACAGGAAGTGAAAGTGGGTGAAAGCAGCGAGCTGAACGTGTCGCTGCAGCCTTCCAACACGCAGCTTAATGAAGTGGTGGTGACCGCGCTTGGTATACAGCATAAGAGCAAAGATCTTACCTATGCCACGCAGCGCCTGAACAATTCCGACCTCACCACGGTAAAAGACGCCAATTTTGTAAACAGCCTTACCGGCAAGGTGGCCGGTGTGACCATTACCCGGAGCGCATCGGGCCTGGGCGGTTCTGCCCGCGTGATACTGCGCGGCAATAAATCAACGCGCGAAAACCAGCCCCTGTATGTTATCGATGGTATTCCGCTGGCGAATAACTCGCCCGCGCAGCCTACCGATGTATGGGGACAGGCATCGGGTTCCGGCTCTACCGGCCGTGACGGCGGAGATGGTATTTCCAATATCAACCCGGACGATATTGAAAGCATTACTGTATTGAAAGGCGCTTCCGGCGCTGCTTTATACGGTAGCCAGGCGGCCAATGGCGCCATCGTTATTACCACCAAAAGCGGTAAGGCCGGGCGTACGCGGATAAATATTTCGTCGGACATTACGATGGAATCGCCGCTGTACTACCCCGATATGCAATTCAAATACGGGCAAACCGGCCGCGGAACAGCAGGTTACGATACTACTGCTGAATCCAGCTGGGGCCCCACGGTGAATGCGTCCAACCATACCAAATCATTTTTCCAGACCGGGCTAACCACCACCAATTCCATCAGCCTTACCGGTGGTACGGAAAAAGCGCAAACCTATTTCTCTTATGCCAATACCAGCAGCAAAGGCATTGTTCCTTTCAGCTCCATGCTGCGGCATAACCTGAACTTCCGGGAAACGGCAAAATTCCTTAATGATCGCCTGACGGTGGATGCCAATATCGCTTTCCTGGACCAGACGGTGCGCAACAGGCCGGTATCGGGTTTGTATGCCAATCCACTGACAGGCTTGTATGATTTTCCAAGAGGGTTGAACTTTGACTATTATAAGAACAACTATACGTATTTTTCTCCCATCCGCAACGTGACCCTGCAAAACTGGTATGATCTTAATTATGACAAGGGCCTGGGCGGGCAGGACCATGAGCAAAACCCCTACTGGCTGCTGCACGATGCGCCGCGCGTGGACAGCAGGGACAGGGGAATTGTAAACCTTTCGCTGAAGTACAAGCTGAACGACTGGCTGTATATCCAGAGCCGGGGCAATATCGACAAGACCTACGATACTTACGATTCGCGCATGTATGCCGGAACCCAGTCGGTACAATCAGCGCCCAACGGACGGTACACCTACGATAAAGGCGTGAATACACAATTGTACGGCGACCTTATACTGAACGCCAACAAAAAACTGGGCACCGACCTGAATATTGAAGCCAATGTGGGTACCAGCATTACAGACACGAAGTTTGAGGACATCAATTTCGATACCGACCCTACTTCTGTAAGCGGTTTGTTTTACGCCAATAAATTCGGGGTAAACGATATCATGCCGGATGCGATGATTTCCAACCAGGTATTAAAGCATACCCAGCACCAGGCCTTGTTTGGCAACGTGCAGCTGGGTTATAAGAGCTTCCTGTTTCTTGATTTAACCGGGCGGAACGACTGGTCGTCTACCTTCGCCTTTACGCCTACGGAAAAAAGCGGTTATTTCTACTATTCCACCGGGTTGAACATTATACTGTCTGACGCATTGACGATGCCAGCTTCGGTGAGCTTTGCCAAGGTACGGGTATCGTATGCCAAGGTAGGTAATGATGTACCGGCTTATATCACCAATCCTCCCCAATGGACCAAACAGGGGAATATCAACCAGCAATATGCTTCTTTCAATACGATAGTGCCACGCCCCGGCACCTACCTGGCGCCGGAAGACAACCGCTCGTTTGAAGTGGGTACCGAATGGCGTTTTGTACACGACCGCGCAGGCATTGACGTTACTTATTACAAAAACAACAACTTCCGCCAGTATGTGGAGGTAGACGCACCTTCCGGTTCGGGTTATACTAAATATTATGTGAACCTGGGCAATATCCAGAACACCGGTGTAGAAGCGGTATTGTATGTGGTGCCGGTTCAGACCAAATCGCTGAAATGGACCAGCACGCTTAACTATGCCGTAAACAAAAACCTGGTGGTAAAACTTTCCGACCCCTCTATACCGGGCGCCAATGCAGACCATGCCTTTATTCTGACCGGCGCGGGTGTAAACATGTACCAGTCGGAAATCAAGGAAGGCGGTTCATGGGGTGATATTTACGGGTATGCGTTCCAGCGTTCCAAAGACGGTTCCATACTGGTAGACGCCACAGGCGCACCACAGAAAACAAGCGATGTAAGCACCACCAACCTGGGCAATCCCAACCCCAAGTTTACGCTGGGATGGAACAACAGTGTAGACATTAACCGCTTTACCGTGAGCCTGCTGATTGACGGACGTTTTGGCGGCAAGGTAATGAGCGTAACACAGGCGGTACTGGATGGATTGGGTGACAGCAAGGCTTCTGCCGATGCACGCGATGCCGGTGGTGTAAACATTAAAGCGGTGAACAGCGCTACCAATTTGCCCTGGACGGGATTACTACCCGCAGCGGCTTTCTACCAGGGTGTAGGCGGAAGGGCCGGTATCAGCGAATACTATATGTATGATGCCACGGCGGTGCGGGTGCGTGAACTGGCGCTGGGATATAATATTCCCGTGCGTGTAAAAGGCATCAGCAGCCTGAAGCTTTCACTGATAGGAAGGAACCTCTTCTTTATTACGAAAAAAGCACCGTTTGACCCGGAAATATCGATGGCTACCAATAATGCCCTGCAGGGTATCGAAACCTTTGGCATACCATCTACCCGGAGCGTGGGTGCAAGTTTAAAAATAGGATTCTAACCAATATTTAACTGCCAATCTTAAATCATAGATATGAAACATAGCTCATTAAAAACAAGCGTCTTATCGCGGATCTGCACAGTGATAGCCGGCGCTTTTTTACTGGGAAGCTGTACCAAGAACTTTAAAGAATACAATACCGATCCTTTTGGTATCAGCAACCAGGATTTGACGGTGGATTTTAAACTGCTTGGTACTCCTTTACAGCAGGTGCAGCAGAGTATCTATTTTGTTACACCCGCCTGGAATACGCAGTTGCAGCAAAACCTGATAGGCGATGTGTATTCGGGTTATATGTGCCCCCCCACGCCATTTGCCAACAACATCAATAACATGAACTATGCGCTGGTGGATGGCTGGAATACCTTCCCCTGGGATGATGCATATGGCAGCGTAATGCCACAGGTAAAAAGCGTACTGCTCAATGCAGGCGATAAATACCCCGCTTTCTATGCCTGGGCAAAGATATTGCGCGTGGAAGCCATGCACCGTGTGAGTGATATTTACGGGCCCATTATTTACACCCATTACGGGCAGGTAAATTCCGATGGCAGCGTTACCTACGATTCGCAGAAAGATGCTTATTATGCATTTTTCGCCGACCTCGATTCTGCCATTACCACGCTGACCACGCTGTCCAAGGGCGGCGCTGTAAAGACCTTTACGAATTTCGATTATGTATACGGCGGCGATTATGGCGAATGGGTAAAGTTTGCCAATACCCTGCGCCTGCGCCTGGCACTGCGCATTGTAAAAGCTGATCCTGCAAAGGCACAAAGCGAGGGTGTAAAAGCACTGGCTAACTCCATCGGGCTTTTAACCACCAATGCCGATAATTTCAACATCAGCACCGGCGCATCCACGCACCCGCTGAATGTAATCAATAATTCCTGGGGCGATATACGCATGGGCGCACCGATGGAATCTTACCTGAACGGGTACAATGATGCACGGGTGAGCAAGTATTTCCTGCCTGCCACCGACCCGAATGTAGTGGGACAATATAAAGGCATCCGCCAGGGCATCAATATCGATGCAAAAGGCCGGTATGGTAATTTTTCGCAGATGGTTACCTTCCCCAACCAGATACAGTTGATGACGGCTGCCGAAGCCTGGTTCCTGAAAGCCGAAGCAGCATTGTACGGCTGGACCGGTGCGGGTAATATTCAAACGGATTACAACAATGGCATTACTACCTCATTTGCGCAGTATGGTCTTGACGCCAGCTCGTATATACTGGATGCCACACATTCGGCCAAACCATATACCGACCCCAATGCGATTACTGCGGGACAAAATGATGTACCGGTAAGCTCGCCCTGGCTGAGCACCATTACCATTAAATGGGATGGAACGGCTACCGCCGCGCAGCAACTGGAGCGCATCATTACGCAGAAATGGCTGGCGATGTATCCCGACGGGCAGGAAGCCTGGAGCGAATTTCGCCGTACGGGTTACCCGAAACTGTTTCCTGTAGTGATTAACAACAGCGGTGGTACTATTTCCACCACAGCCTTTATACGCCGCATTAATTTTGCTTCGAGCGAAAAGAATACCAACCCTGCGGGCGTAGCTGCTGCTATTACCCTGCTGGGCGGACCGGATAACGGCGGTACGAAACTCTGGTGGGAACCATAATAGCACACAACAACAACAAATAGGCGGGCACTGGAAATCTATGATATGTAGTTGGTTTTTAAGTGGGGCAGGATTTAATTATCCTGCCCTTTGTTTTTATTGGTAATTTGAGGAATGTAAGTGTTGTGCAAAAAATAGTACATGCGACTGCTTTTAACTTCACTGCTGCTGTTCCTGCTGCTTAATGCGTGCAGGGAAAATGATACCACGCTGTTTACCCGGCTGGATGAATCGCGCACGGGCATTAACTTTCGCAACCTGCTGCAGGAGGATAACCCTGATTTCAATATTCTTGCTTATCCCTATTTCTACAATGGCAGCGGGGTAGCGGTGGGCGATATTAACAATGACGGCCTGCCTGATCTTTGCTTTACGGGCAATATGGTTAAGAACCGGTTGTTTATTAATAAGGGCGATTTCAACTTTGAAGACATTACCGCGCAATCGCATATTGCCGATAAGGAAGGCTGGTGCACGGGCGTAACGATGGTAGATATCAATAACGATGGCTGGCTGGATATTTATATCTGCCGCTCCGGCCTGCCCAACACCAGCTACCGGCGCAACCTGCTGTTTATAAATAACCATGACCTGACGTTTACTGAAAGAGCGGCAGAGTATGGGCTGGACGACCCGGGCTATTCTACGCAGGCGGCTTTTTTCGATTACGACAAGGATGGCGATTTGGATATGGTGCTCATTAACCAGTCGTCGCCGCAATATTCAAAAGGCAATATTGATTTTATACAGTCGAGGCGGCTGCCGGCAGACAGCCTGCTGGGAAACAAATTGTATCGCAACGATAACGGCCATTTTGTGAATGTAACCAGGCAGGCAGGCATTGTTTCCAATGTATTGACCTATAGCCTGGGCGTGAGCACGGCCGATATTAACCAGGACGGCTGGCCGGATATTTATATTACCAATGATTTTAAAGAGCCCGACCATCTTTATATCAATAACCACGACGGTACGTTTACCGAACAACTGAAGCAAAAACTGGATCATATCTCACTCTACTCGATGGGCGTGGATATTGCCGATTACAATAACGACCTGCTGCCGGATATTATAGAGCCGGATATGCTGCCCGAAGGCAACCGTGCGCAGAAAATGCACATGGGTGCGGATAATTACAACCAGTACAATTATCTTTTTAATGCCGGCATGCCCTTCCAGTACATGAAAAACAGCCTGCAGAAAAACAATGGCGACGGCAGTTTCAGCGAAATAGGCCAACTGGCGGGAGTATCGGCCACGGACTGGAGCTGGAGCCCCCTGCTGGCGGATTATGATAACGACGGGATGAAGGACCTTTTTATTACCAACGGGTATAAACGCGATAATACCGATATGCAGTTTATTGTGTACTCGCTGGACCAGGCGCGGCGTATGGCTGAAAGCGGGCGGCCGCTGAATACGGCGGAGTATATCTCGCACATGCCCGGTATCCTGCTGCCCAATTATATGTACCGCAATACGGGCAATGATCATTTTGAAAATGCCACCCACGAATGGGGTTTTGATGCTCCCGGTATTTCCAACGGGGCGGTATATGCCGACCTTGACAATGACGGCGACCTGGACCTGGTGACCAGCAATATGGACGAATATGCCGGTGTGTATCGTAATAATAGTCGCGAACGCCTGCCCGGCAATCATTATATAAAACTGAAACTACAGGGCGCAAGGGGTAATGCCGCCGGCATCGGCTCCAAAATATACCTCTACGCCGGCGATAAAAAGATATACCTGGAGCAGCAGCCGGTGAGAGGCTTTCAATCGTGTATGGACCCTGTGCTGCATGCGGGACTTGGCAGCAGCGCTGTTATTGATTCCCTGCGTATTATATGGCCCGATGACAAAACCCAGCTGTTGCGGCAGGTAAAGGCCGACCAGGAACTGGTGCTTGACATTGCCCATGCAACCGGCATTTACGATTATAATCGCCCTGCGCCTGCACCTTATTTTGCGCTTTCGGATATTGGGCCGGGTTATACCCACCGGGAAAATCCTGTAAACGATTTTAACCGCCAGTATTTATTGCCGCAATGCTATTCGCACAACGGTCCCTGTATGGCTAAAGGAGATATTAATGGCGACGGGCTGGAAGATGTGTACGTCGGGGGCGCCAAAGGCCACCCGGGCGGTCTTTTTGTGCAGGATAAAAACGGTGGCTTTCGTCCCCTGGCTGCGCCTGCCCTGCTGGCTGATTCCCTTAGTGAAGACACCGATGCTATTTTCTTTGATGCCGATGGCGATAAGGATTTGGATTTATACGTGGTGAGCGGCGGCTATGATTACGAAGCCGGCGACCCGCTGCTGGAAGACCGGCTGTACCTGAACGACGGGCATGGGCATTTTACCCGCGCCCTGCACGCGCTTCCATTGAACAGGGGCAGCAAAAGCTGTGTACGCGCCTGCGATATAGACGGGGATGGTGATATGGATTTGTTTGTGGGAGGTAAAGTAGTGCCGGGCAAGTGGCCCGCTTCCTGCGCCAGCAGTATTTATATCAATGACGGCAAAGGACATTTTACGGACCAGACGGATAAATGCTGTGCTGCGCTTAAAACCATTGGTATTGTAACCGATGCCGTGTGGGCAGATGTAAATAATGATCATAAAAAGGATTTGATAGTAGTGGGGGAGTGGATGGCGCCCATGGTGTTTCTTAATAATGAGGGAAAACTGGAGCCATCGCATGCTGAGCTTTCGGGGCTGAGCGGCTGGTGGAACACGATATTGGCCGGTGATTTTGATCATGACGGCGATACGGACCTGGTGATGGGCAATTTCGGGCTTAACTCCGCCCTTCAGTCCGCGGCAAATGAACCGGTTGAATTGTATGCCACCGATATAGACGGCAATGGTTCCATTGACCCTATTATGACCAGTTATGTGCAGGGGCAATCGTATCCCTTTGCGTTTATGGACGATATCAATAGCCAGGTGCCCTCGCTGAAGAAGGTATTTAACGATTATTCGATTTATGCGGGCGCAACGATAAAGGATATTATACCGGGGGCAAAGCTGCATTCGATAAAGCCGTTGCGGGCCAATACCTTCAAAACTATTTACCTGGAAAATACCGGGAAGGGGTTTGTGGAACGGGCCCTGCCGATGGAGGTGCAGTATGCCCCGGTGTATGTGATGGTAAAAACGGATGTGAATAAAGATGGTAAGGATGATTTGATCTTATTCGGCAATAATAATTGCACGCGTATACGGCTGGCGCGGCAGGATGCCAATCATGGTACGGTATTGCTGGGGGATGGGAAGGGGAATTTCCGCTACCTGCCCCCGGCGGAGCATGGTATAAGCGTTCGCGGGGATACCAGGAGTTGCATGATGATTAATAACACATTGCTGGTGGGAGTGAATAACCAGCCGGTAAAAGCCTATAAGCTTCGTTGATATGGCCTCCGGTTACTTAGTTCACCTGTATTTCATCTGCAAACAGCCAGGCGTCGTTACCGGCGCCGGCCTGGCCAGCGGGAATTTTACCGTAATTCTTTGCCATTACTTTTACATAGCGGGCCGTAGTGGCAGGCAGTTGGATAACGGCATAGTACATACTAAGCGAATCGGGGGTATAGCTGGTTTGCCTGCCGGCAGAAGTGAAATTGATGCCGTCGGTTGATACTAACACTTCAACCGATGCGGGTAAATAAATCCAGCTGCCCTGCTGTTCCAGCAAATGGCAGCGGACGGTGGAAAC
>JACXTT010013773.1_pt1 | contig 10633 bp, 13 predicted proteins | sample 9270951 | NCBI WGS metagenome assembly JACXTT01 (sample SAMN15532306, study PRJNA645909) | rock metagenome | isolation source: weathered quartz diorite | place: Puerto Rico | collected 2017-06-21
CCGACCGTGCCGTGTGCCATGATGCCCATAGGCTTACCCGCCGCCTTGGCGTAGCCGTGCGCGATGGCGACAGCGCTCTCCTCGTGCAGGCAAGTGAGAAACTCGGGTTTCCGGTTGCCGCCGTAATTGACGATAGATTCGTGCAGACTGCGGAAACTCGATCCCGGGTTGGAGGCGATATACTCGATGCCGGTTGCCTTGATGACATCGACCATGAAGTCCGAGCCGGGCCGGTTGATGATTCGTTCACCCACCGGCCCGGAACCCGACGATTCAACGGCCGGTTTCGCGGTCTCGTCCCGTGCGGCGCTCGCGGCGACATGTGTGCCGATAGTCGCTGCCGCGCTTGCCGCGGCGCTCTTCAGGAATGAACGGCGGCCAACACCTTTATTGGACATGATGGTGACCCCACTTGTTCGCCTCCTTCAACCGGAACGTGGCTGAAAGGCGAGATAGGTTTGAATGCGGTTCAGGAGGCCGTCGCGGGCGACGAGGCCGATTAATCTTCCTTCTTGCATCACCAAAAGCTGGTTGACGTTCTCTGCGTCCATGCGCTCCAGAATCCTGGTTGCCGGCTCGGTTGGTCCGATCCACTTCAGCCGATCGAGGGGAGTCATCGCCGCGTTGATAGACGTGCTGGGCCAGTCTTCGCGTTGAATAGCTGTCACCTCTCGAGTGGTAATTATGCCGTACACCCGGCCCTCATCGGTCACGATGTAACACCGCCGGCCGGTGTGAAGCAGATAGTTGTCTACGAATTCCTGAACCGAGATGTGACGTGGCACGGTGAAGCACTCTCTGGACATGACGTCGGAAGCAGTGACCCCGGTGAGCGCATGGCGCAAGTCCAGCTGAACCACGTTCTGCTGCGCCGCGTTCAGCAGGAAGAGTCCGATGAATGCAAACCATAAACCGGAGATGAAGCTGGCCGAGGGACCGAATGCCAACCACCCGCCATAGACGATGAATCCGTAAGCGACGAACTTTCCCACCGACGTCGAAATTCGCGTGGCCCTCTCATAATCTCCCTTCGCAGCCCAGATAATCGATCGAAATACTCTTCCCCCATCCAGTGGAAATCCGGGTATGAGGTTGAACCCAGCCAACAGCAAGTTGATTATCGCGAGCCAATGGCAGGCCGCGGCAAGTGGTGGCGCCGCAGATGCGACGACCTTCGACAGGACGTAGAAGATCCCTCCGATCGCGACACTCGAGAGTGGTCCGACCACGGCTATCAAAAACTCCGCCATGGCCGAACTCGCTTCACGAGTGATCTCCGAGATTCCACCGAACACGAATAGGGTGATCGACCTCACGGGGATGCCCCGAGCCAGAGCAACGGCACTGTGCGCCAATTCATGACCAATTACGCTCGCAAAGAAAAGCAGACTCGTGAGCAGACCCACGCCGAACCGAATGGGAAGCGGCCAGCCAGGATGCTGTGCGCCGAACTGTGTGACCAAAGACATCGTGATCAAGAAAAAGGCGATCGGCCAGGTGTAGTGCATCCCGATCGGGATCCCCTTGATCCGCCCTAAACGAATACTCTGTTGCATGGTAGTCCGGATGTCTAACTAACCAACAGTGTGGGACAGGGCGCCAGGCGGACTATCCGTTCCGCATTGGAGCCCAGTAGGCCCGGCCCCTTGCGCACGGTACCGAGAACGATAAGATCTGTTTCCCGCTCCATGGCATGCCGAACGACCTCCTGGTACACGGAGCCTTCTCGAATCACCTTCTCCACTACCAGACCTGCGGCCTGGCTCTCCATCGCTCGAAAGGCGCTCTCCGCATTTTCCCTGAACGTCTCTTCATACTTAGCCGCTGAGCCGGGCAGGAGCGCCCGGAGCAATCCGACTCGTTCCATTACCGTCAACACCGACAGCCGTGAGGAAAACTGTCTGGTCAAGTCAATTGCCAACGAGCGCGCGCGTTGATCGCTCTCCTCGAATTCGGTCGCTAGAAGAATCCGGCCGAGCGCGATTTGACCCCCCGCCGGAGTTTGAAAAACGAAGCCATGCTGGACAGGCCTTACCACCAGCACTGGCAGGTCCGAAGAAGCCACCACGGCCTCAGCGGTGGATCCCAGAACTTCTCGTCGTGGTCTCGGCCGGGCTGTCGCTTCCATCACGATCAAATCGCTGCCGCGCTGATGAGCGGCTCGGAGAATCTCTTCGTGCGGCACACCGCCCGAGAATCCTGCTTCCACCATTAATCCCTTCAGCAGCTCATCGGAACAGCGCGTGGTCATCTGCCGTTTTAGCTCTCTCAGCCATTCCGCGTCATGGCCGGAGATGAGCCGCTCAGGAAGAGTCATAAGATTCGGCGGAAGCTCGGCATCCTGCACGTTGTGAAGAATTACGCGTGCACGATAATGGCGCGACAGGGCCGCCGTATACCTAAGCGCCGTATGGGATTCCGAGTATAAGTCGACGGGAACAAGGATCGACTTGGGACTGAACATCGCGCGGACATCTTAATACAGGCGATGGCCGGGTTCAAAACCCAGAGGAAATCGTCTATTATTGGGGCGTCTTATGCTGGTTAAATGTCCGCGATGCAAGACGGAGGCAGAGTGGGAGGGCAATGCCTTCCGGCCCTTCTGTTCTGAACGTTGTCAATTGATCGACCTCGGAAACTGGGCTGCGGGCAACTATTTCGTGCCTGGCGAGCCGGCAGGAGGCCCTTCGACACCTGCTGAGCCAAAGTCAGGCCCGGGTGCAGTGGATGAAGTTAGACCCAGTGAATGAGGATGGACGAAGTGTCGGCAAGATGTCAGCAGTTCTGGATGGAAACGCGAACGGGCTGGAGTAATTAGGACCAACCGATGGTGGAGCCCTCTTCGACATCTCGCGCGAAAATGTCTGCGATACTGATCGGGATCGCCACGATCGTGGCCTTCGCGCTGGTTGTCTTTTTGGAACGTGAACCGACTGTCCAGCCGCTGGACACCCCCGTGGACAGCCTGCCTGGTACGGCTGGGGCTCTCAAACCCGCCCCCGATCTGACGGTGGAAGCACTCGATGGGCGATCATTCCAACTATCAAATTATCGCGGGAAAGTACTGGTCCTTGATTTTTGGGCCTCTTGGTGCGGACCATGCCGAAGCGAGATCCCTATACTAAAGAGTTTGGCTGAGGAGCATCACGGGCCCGGCTTCGAAGTGGTAGGGCTTACCATCGAGGATCCTGCCCGGGAGGGCGATAATGTACGCAAGTTCGTAAAGGAGTTACGGATCAATTACTCGCTCGGGTATGCGACGGATGAATTGTTCGGCGCCTATGTCGGACCGGGTCAACATCCAATCCCGCAAACGTTGATCTTCGGTCGAGATGGCAGACTGCGACGGCATCTGATCGGATTTTCTCCCCGGGAGGATGCGAAAAAACTAAGAGAGACGGTCTCGCTGCTAGTCAAGGAGGGAGCCTAGCCAGTGGCGGACGGCATATTCAACTGCGATTCAGAGAACTTAACCGGCAGATGGGCCAATTCGCAGGCAGAGGTGCTACAAGTTTCAGTTCCCCGCTTCGCAACGACAAGCTGAAGCTCGTCGGACATCGCTTGCCTCGCTTGCCGTCGGTGGTTTATAGTTTGATGAATTAGCGGACTGGGAAGGCGTCCGGATGGGTTTGCAAAGTATGCAAAATATGATCCGATTGGTAGTGATGGTCGGGGCCGGTGTCTCATTTATTGGCGCCACTTGCGCGATCCTGGTACTCCGCGCACCAACACTAGTGGCAATCAATGTGGTCACCGATCCACCACGTGCTGAAGTGATCATCGACGGGCACGGAACCGGGTTCACTCCGTTGACCACTGCTGTGACACAGGGAGAGCACCGAGTAACCCTGAGGAAGGCCGGGTTCCAAACGATCGATCGGAAGGTTTACGCCGACCGATCGGCGCCTGAACAGAGTAACGACTTCTCCTTCGGACTGGAGGCGAACTCGATCACAAGTGTTTCGACGCCACGCTCCGCCTTAGCGGCGTGGCTGAAGCTCCGAGCCCAAGAGGCCTATCGGCGAGGCGATCTCGTGGCGCCGGAGAAAGACAATGCCCTCTATTATGTAGAGCAACTCGCGATCATCAGTCCGGATGAGCCATTCGTTAGCGAAATGCGAGAGCGGATACGTCAGGCCCTCAAGCAGCGGGCGGAAGCAATGAAGCCTCGGAATGACTTAGCCAGAACCAGTGGCGGCGTGGAAGAGGCAGGGCTCGGGTGGTGCGTAGCTAGGGTCGTGAAGTAATCGCGATGGTATCTCCATCCATAGTGGCGCGCATCAACGCCACCTTCGACTGAACTTCCGGGACATCCGGTCCCTTCGGGTAATCCTTCAAATACTTCTCGCATTCGGCGATGGCCTTGGGGTAGTCCCGCTGGCGAATGTATACGTTGGCCACGTACAGATAATTCACCGCAACCGTGGGCATTTCACCCATCAACAATGCCCGGTCAAACTCGTTCTTGGCGTGTGGATAATCCCCTTGATGATAGTAGGTGACGCCCAGCAACGTATGCACTAACCAATTGCTGGCATCGAGTTCGAGGGCACGCTGCAGCAGGGGCACCGCTTCGGCGTCCTCTCCTCGTTCGATTTTGACTTCAGCGACATTGACCAGCGCGTGAGGCACATTAGGAGCGATACCTATGGCGCGATTGAGCACATCGAGCGCTTCGTCGAATCGACGCAGTCGCAAATATTGAACCCCCAAATCGTTGAGAGCTCGATAGAAAGCGGGGAAGGTCTCGATCGCGGCCAAAAAGTGAGGGATCGATTCCTCATATTTCTTCTGTGTCACGAGCTTCAAGCCGCGGCGGTAGTGGTCCTCTGCCACTTTGGGAACCTTCATGCTCAACTCGCCTACCGAGATCACCGATCCCTTCGGCTTGCTGTTCGCGTTCCGATCCTCTTTCTCCTTCAAGAAGATATTTTGAAACACCATGCGGGAAGCCCGCGCATAGATCTCGATCCGCTCCGTGGTCGTTTCATACCTGTCGGTTGCCCACACAACAATCTCGTAGTTGTTGACAGGAACGCCACGAAACTCGAAGTTACCCACCGAATCGGAGAAGATTTCTTGAACCACGGCCTGACTCATGGTCTTCAGTGTGACTCGAACCTGTTGCTCGAGCGGGCCACCTTGAGGGGTAAAGATGCGCCCGCGGATTGTGAGGCTCGACGAGGCACCGGGCTGAGTGGTATTGCGCTGCGAGCTGGTACCTTGAGCTAAAGCTGCGCAAGGAAGCACTAGGAGAAACACGGGGGTCAGTGCTAGCCGACTCATGATTCTTGTTTCCCTCCCAAGTCCCAACCGGCCCTATCGGGCTGTCACGAACCTGTCATCAGTCTACTACAGTCGTTGCTCCTTCGAGAACTGGGATCTGAGTCTCGTATAACTCAGGCTCAGGTCTTCTGGTATTACCCGGCTTTCACCGATGACGGTCATGAAATTGGTGTCGCCGAACCACCTGGGCAGCAAGTGAAGATGAAAGTGATCCGCGATGCCCGCGCCCGCGGCCTGACCCAGATTCATCCCAAGGTTATAACCATCCGGATGATAGACCTCTCCCAGTATGCGCTGGGCCCATTTAGCCAAATCCATCATCTCGTCCGACGTGCTCTTATTTACCTGCCAGAGCTCTCTGACATGAGCCCGGGGGGCAATCATCAGATGACCGCTGGTGTAGGGAAAGACGTTCATAATGACGAAGTTCTCTCGGCCCCGGTAAAGCACAAAGCTCTCTTCGTCGCTCTGATCAAGAGCACGGCAAAAGACACAACCTTCAGACGGGGCAGCGGAAACATACTGGAACCGCCAAGGGCTCCAAATCCAATCCATTTTACTGATTGATCAGTTCCTTGAGCTCTTTGCCGGGCTTGAAGAATGGCGTGCGCTTCGCCGGCACGTCCACACTTTCGCCCGTCTTCGGATTACGGCCACGACGGGGGCCCCTTTCCCGGAAGCGAAACGAACCGAAGCCGCGGAGCTCGATGCCCTCGCCTCGTTTCAAGGCATCTACGATACTCTCGAACACCGTTTCAACTATTACTTGAGAATCCTTCTTGGCCAACTCAGCAGCGCGAGCGACCTCCTCGATCAACTCGGCCTTCGTCATGGTTCGTCTCTTGTCCGGAGTATCCAACGGCGTAGGTGTTTCCATGTCCATGGTTCCCCTCCGAGGGTGGGATTGCTCGACAAGGTAGCAAAAACAGGATTCGATCGCAAGATGAATCGCGACAACTGGAGGACGGCGCGCTTCCTACTCGTCCCACTAATGGGAAGTCGGTTCTGCATCAGGCAGAACCGATTCCGCAAGCCACGCCGAATAGCTCTCTGCGACCTGCTCGACCGACAAGGCGATAACTTCCGGCACCGCGTAATGATGGGTCGCGTGGATCGCCTGCTCCACTAACGCATACAACGATTTGACGGTCTTGATGACCAACAGCCATTCTTCGGCATCCTCAACCTTGCCCTGCCATCTGTAGACCGATCTAACTCGCGGCAGAATATTGACGCACGCGGCCAGCCGGCGCTCCACCAATGATTGTGCCATCCTGTCCGCCTCAGCCTGGCTGTCGGTCGTGGTAAGTATGAGAAGTAAGTCAGTCACGCCCAGTCCCACTTAATGAAGTCACTCAGGAATACAAATTCATGGGCCGCGTCAGCAACTGAACCGGATCGTGGACGTTTAGCGCCTGTTTGACGAATACCGGTTCGCCGTACTTGGCACTTATTAACGATCCGTAATACCTGAACCGGTCCTCCAGCCGTGGCAGGAACTCACTATCACTGTAGATCGTCTCGAGCTCCTTGCGCTTTGGGTCATGGAGCTGGGACCCGTGGGCAAGAATCGCCTCCATCTTCTGGGCGAAGAAATCCGAAATATCGACGACGAAACTGGGGACAACCGTGCGGGGAAATAGAAAATAGGCCAGCGACGCGGGACGGTGCCGTTCTTGGCCGGCTTGCGCGTCGTACTTGGCGAGCCCGGCCAAGTGACTCGCCTCACGCACGATTTGGCTGGTCTGGACATGGTCGGGATGAGGATCCTCCCAGTGATGTGTTAAAACCATTCTTGGGCGTAGCCTCCGCAGGGCTCTAACCATTAGGCCGCGCGACTGATCGTCACACCAAACTTGGCTATCGGGAAGTTCCAAGTTCTCGCGAACGACGACTCTCAGGATTCGCGCTGCCTCCGCTGCCTCTTTCTCCCGAACCGCGGCGGTTCCCCGGGTTCCCATCTCCCCGCGCGTCAGGTCTAAGACCGCCGTCCGATACCCGATGCTCGCCAGCTTGACCAATATCCCTCCGACAGACATCTCCACGTCATCGGGATGTGCTCCGATCGCCAACACATCGATGCTGGAGTCACTCATATCTCTAGACCGCCGTCCGTCTGCTGGAGATCTTCATCTCCTGAGCCCAGGGAGCTCGCTCTCAGTTGCAGCAGACGTCGACAACTGCGCGCGAAATTGAGCGTAGCCAGCAGACTCACGGCGGCGAACAGGAGGTAGAGCGGGGATGCCAGCACCTGAGCGGGCTGCCAGAATACTCTAATTAAGGCAAACAAGTTCACGAGGGTGATTATCCCTGCCGCGATGCAAAATGCGCCGAGAAGAACCGCGCGTCTAATCAGTTTGCGCCGCAACTTCTTCAGCAGGGGAGCATCGGAATGTGCTTCCGCGACCAAGTCTAGAGGAGACCTCATCAACGTGTCCGGTTCCACTCTGAATCTCGCGCATTATATAGGTTTGCACGATTGCGCGCACTCACGGTTTGACACCGCGTCCAGCGCGGTGTTAACAAGACCAGATTGATGCAAACTCCCCTGGCCCTCCTCAAGCACTGCCGGTGGCCTCTTCTGATCACCGTGCTCGTGGCTTTGCCGCTGAGGATTCATCACCTCGGCTATCAGAATATATGGTTTGACGAGGCCTACTCATGGTCGATTGCCATTAGACCAATAGGCGAGATCGTCCAAGCGGCGCGCTCCGATATTCATCCACCCCTGTTCTACTTGATCCTCAAGGGATGGATTATACTATTCGGATCGGGAGAAGCCGCATTGCGCAGTCTCTCTTTGGTCGCGAGTCTCGGGACGATGTGGGCTGGCTATCGGATCGTGCGCGACTGGAATGGAGACCGAGCCGCCAGGTGGTTTCTCGTGATCATGGCGATCGCGCCCCATCAAATTTTCTTTGCACAAGAGGCTCGGATGTACGCGTTGACGGCGCTGTTTTCGCTGCTGGCGGTCGATGGATACGACCATTGGTTTAGCCGGCGGCGAAAATCAGGCCTTGCCGAGTACATCGTGTTCGGATTGCTCGCAGTCTATACCCACTACTTCGCATTCCTCCTCCTGATCGCCCTCCAGATTGATTTCCTGATCACCTGGATCGGAATCAGGCGCCTGGCCGCGGGGAGACGCGGTTACGCTGAGATAGGGCGACGCGATGCCGCGTCGCGCGGTCCGTATCTGGTGGCGAATTTGGTGATGGCTTTGTGTTACCTTCCATGGATTCCAACATTGTTTCGCCAATTCCAACGGGGTCAATCGTGGCGTACCACTTCGCGTTTCATCGACGTCCTTGATCAAGTGCGTGCTTTCTTCGCGGAGATACTACTAGGGTACGACGTATATCTGAAACACATCGGATTCGGCTATCGGAAGTTCCTTCTGGCTCCCTGGGATTGGACGAATCTCTCATTCCTGTTTCTGCAATGCTGGATGTTCATCTTCGGTGGCGCTCTCCTGGTCTTTTTGCTGGCGCGCGGTGCGCAGGGAATCGCTGATCGCCGCGCTCGGATACTTTTCGCGATTCCGCTGTCTCTTGGTCTTCTGCTTTCCCTGCGGCAATCGCTCCAGCTTTCACGCTACCTCGACTCCGTATTCCCCTTCTTCGCGATGATCCTCGCGACGGCCTTGGTCTCGCTGAAACCAAGGTGGAAGGCGGCCGCCTCGGGGACGTTGTTGGTTACCGTCATGCTCCCGGGACTGCTCGCCTATTACAGTACACCCTCGCGGGACAGCGATTACCGACCGATCGCGGAACTGCTAAGGACACGATTCCAGGCCGAAGACAGCATCATCGTGGAGCCTGACTACATCGCCCGCTGCATCGAATATTATCTCCGTGGGACGTTTTTGGCTGAGCGTCTCCAAGGACCATTCGGGCCAGGCAGCATCCCGGAGCGCCTCGCGAGGCAAACCTCTTGCCAACGTCTCTGGATTATCGCAGATTATCGGTCTTCGCTCTTTTCGTCCGGTCCGGCAGCGGAGGCTATCGGATGGAAGGTGCAAGATGACCAAAAATGGCCGATCAACGATCCAAAAATACGGGTGATGTTGTACAGCAAACCCAGCTCGAGCGAATCTTCGCGCAGGCCATCCAGGACTTGAGCGGGAGGCGGATCGCTCCGCCGGTCGAAGTGACCTTTCACTCCTACGCCGGACTGAACAGTTACATGCGGGTGAGGAACGACCGGGTCCGCGTCAGGCTCTCAGACATTCTGAAGGAGGCGCCGGCTAACGTCCATCGGGCCCTAGCTCGGATTCTTGCCGCCAAGGTCCTTCACCAACCGATCAATCGCGATGCGGAAGCGCTCTATCGAACGTACGCCGGAAGTTCGAGAGTTCGGCGTAAGGTCGAATGGGCACAACGTGCGCGGGGGCGCCAGATTCGGGACAAACCCGCCGGACGGTTTCGAGATCTTGAATCGACCTTCGACCGACTGAACAAGCGGTTCTTTGCGGGCAGGTTGCCCAGGCCAAGCTTGGGCTGGAGTCGCGCTCGATCGCGCACGGTGCTGGGGCACACCGACCTTGCCGGCGGGAGGCTCATCATTAGTCGGCTGCTGGATTCCGAGGCCATCCCGCTGCATGTGTTCGAGTATATTGTCTATCATGAGATGCTTCATCTGAAGCACGGGACCCGCATGTGGAACGGCAAACGCATGTATCACACCGAGGCATTTCGATCCGACGAACGGAAATTCCCGGCCTACCAGAGATCGGAGGCTTGGTTACGCAAAATTTCGACGGACACCTTAAACCCTTCAAAAAAATATTTTTGACACAACCGAAGATTTTCTGATAGATTGCCCCACCAGAATTGTCATGCGACCGCTTCCCGGGGGACCCGACAGTTGACCAAAGCCACCTCTCTCGAACAGGCGGTAGAAACATACAGTGTAGAACATTGGGGAGCGGGCTTTCTCGGGATTAACCGGCAAGGGAACTTTATCGTTAGACCAACCCGGAACGACGCGCGGTCGGCTGACATCAAGGAAATCGTTGACACCCTCGTACTCAAGAACAAGGTAAAGCTCCCGATACTTTTGCGCTTCCCGCAGCTCATCGCCAGCCAAATTCGGGAACTCAACGCGGCGTTCGCGAGCGCGGCGAAAGAGTTCAACTACCGGGGAAACCACTACGCCGTTTATCCCATGAAAGTGAATCCGCGGCGCGAGGTCCTCGAGACATTCCTCCAGGAAGGGAGTAAGTACGATTACGGTATTGAGGCCGGTAGTAAAGCGGAACTTTACGCTGCTTTGTCACTGCACCAATCGCCCGAATCCCTCCTGATCTGCAATGGGTTCAAAGACGAGTCTTTTATTGACCTGGCCT
>JACXTT010013774.1_pt1 | contig 10633 bp, 7 predicted proteins | sample 9270951 | NCBI WGS metagenome assembly JACXTT01 (sample SAMN15532306, study PRJNA645909) | rock metagenome | isolation source: weathered quartz diorite | place: Puerto Rico | collected 2017-06-21
GGGCCCGGGGTGGAGGCAAGCCCGCACGCGGGGCGGGGGGAAAGTCGAAGGGCTCTTGCTCGTCGATTCGCGTACCGAAACGCTCACGTTCGTGCACGCGAGACTCGAGCTCGACATGACGGCGAACCAAACGAGAGAGAGCGAGATCTGGACGAAGCTGTCGAGCCTCGCAGACGCAACCGAGCCTGCGAAGCCGCCGAAACCCGTCGAGCCGCAAGCGCCCAAGCCTCTCACCGACAAGCCCGACGTGATGCTGGTCGGCGCACCCGATCGTCGCGTGCGATCGCAGACCGAGGCGAAGCTGTACGCCGCGCTCCAGGGATGTCGCAAGTGCAGCGCTCCGCTCGTGTCGCTCTTCCCCGATCGAAAGGAAGATCGCTTCATCCTCCGCGGCGGTTGTCCGAAGTGCGAGACGCTCAACATCTTCGAGTTCTTCGCAGAGCCCACCGCGCACGTCACGACCGTGAAGGGGCGTGAGATCGGCGACGCCACGCCGACGCGCATCTTCACCGCGGCCGAGCTCCTCGCGCATCTCCATCGGCTTCGCGGCGAGGTGAAGCCGCAGCTCCCGCAGATTGCGCCGAACACATGGGACGAGAACACCGCGAAGCGCGATCGCGCGATCACGTGCGCGAACGAGCTCCTCAAGATGATCCCCGCGGGCGCCGCCACGCTGCCCGACGACGCGAGCACCACGCGCGCGTGGCTCGAAGAAGAGCGCCAGCGGCTCCTCCGGATCCCGCCGCCCGACGACGACGGAGCCGGCCTTCCCGCGAACGCGCAGCCCAACCATCTCGGCGCGCTGCTCGACAAGTCTGCGAAGGCACCGCCCAGCGTCGGCGAGATCGAGGTCGCGCTCGGAGTGCGTCTCGACCCCGCCCACCTCGGCGGATACGCGATGGGGAATGTCTCCGGCTCGATGACGTCGCCGCTGGTTCCGTTCTGGACGGCGCAGTACGTCTGGGACATCCATCACGAGAACCCCGTCGCTTCGCTCGCAGACGTGCGCGCACGCCGCGTGATGGAGTGGAAGGCAACGTTCCTCACGGGGATCGACGAGCTCGAAGCCGACCTCACGAAGCGCTTCGGCGCGCCGCGCGCGCACGATCAGGATCGGATCTATGGCGAGACCTGGATCGTGGCGTCCAAAGGCGCGGCCGGTGGGTGCGACCTCTCCTTCCATGCACGGCTTCCCGACTGGGCCAAGCCCAAGGCAGATCCGGCCGCGCGGGAGGCTGCGCTCCGCGAGATCTTCGGTGCGGCAGCGGCAGCGCCGACCCACGACCGCTTGGTCGCGTTGCGGCCGAACCTCCTCCCGAGCGCGGGCATCGTGAACCACACGCCGGCTCAGCGCGCCTCACGGCTCGACTTCGAATTCGTGCCACCGATGGAGGCCACCGAATTCGCGCGCATCCTCGGCTTACCCAACGCAGCCTGGCAGTCGGGAGACGTCCACCAGTCGGATTGGCATCTCGTGGTGATCGTCGGCCAGAATCCTTACGGTCCTACGACCGAGCCGCCGCGTGTCGGTGCGTGGAAAGCGAGTGTCGGGTGCGTCGGACGACCGAAGGGGCCGGCCCTCCCCAACGGTGGTCCTCCCGGCGGCACGCGTCCCGTCGTGGCGGGTGATGTCGTAGGGGGCCTCTGCATCGGCGTCTCCTGATTCGAGATCTTTGTTCGGGCTCATCCGTCGTTCTAGTCGCTCCGCGAGGACGGACCGCCTGCGGCGGATCCTGGGGCGGAAGGAACTCCCTTGCGCGGGCGTTTTCGGAGACCAGGATGAATTCACCGATGAAGGAGTGGTGGGAGACGTCGCCGCCGCGTCCCGAGCCGACCGGGCCTGCCTCGGACGACGAGGAGATCGCCAAGATGCCTTCGCTCGCGAAGCCCTTCGCGGCGTTCGGCGCGGCGGCCGGCCTCTTCGCGGTCCTCGCGCTCGGATCGTTCCGCGAGCCGCTGCGCGACGTCTCTCCGCTCGTCCCGATGATCGCGACCGCGCTCGCAGGCGCGGGCGTGGGCGCGGCGCTTCGTCGCTGGAAGCGTCTCCACAGCCCGATGCTCGCGCGCGAGGCGGTCGTGCTCTGGGTCGCCGTGCTCACCGCGATGGGCGGCGCGGCGAGCGGCGGCGTGGTCGGCCTCTTCACGTGGGGCCTCGATGGCTTCGTTCGCTTCGCCTTCGGCGGCGCGCTCGTCAGCCTCGTGTTCGTACCTTCGTGCCTCGTCGTCTTCGATGCCGCGCGACGCGCCGGGCGCGGGCGCCACGGCTCGCTCGTTGCCGCGACCGACGCGCGCACGGTGATCTCGACCGTGCTCGCCGGGATCGCGTTCGCCGGCGCCACGCAGGTGCCCGCCGTGCTCTCCGCGAACACCTCCAACGATCTCGCGCCGCTCGCGCAAGTTCTGCTCTCGTTCGTCGCGACCCTCGGCGGAACGCTCGGCATCGTGTTCCTCGAGCGACGCGATCGCGGCGCAAAGAAGGCGCTCGAGGCCTTCGAGAAAGACGCTCCGTGGCTGGATCGCCTCGTCGATCGCGACGGGGAGGCGCTGCCCACGTCGGCCGTCGACCTCGGCATCGGAGCGGACCAGTGGTCGCGCGGAAGCGACAACTACCGCGCGAACGGGCGCGCCGAGGTCCTCGTGAAGGGATCGATCGCGGAGGCGACCGCCGCCTTCGAGGAGTGCTCGAAGCGTCGTCATCGGTCGCTCGTCGTGGCCACGTGCGGTCTCACCGCGATCGTGGCGTCCTTCGCCCTCCGCCTCTCGGTGTTCCTATGATGAAGACGAACGAGTCGTGGAAATGGCTCTTCCAACCGCTCGCGCCAGCGATGCGCAAGCGGCTCGAGGTCACGCTCGGCGTGGTGCTCTCCGGCGCCGCCGTGGTCGTGCTGTCGAGCGTGATCCGTCCTGATCCCTCGAAGCTCGCGCCCCCCGTGGAGACGCCGCCGCTCCCTTCGATGGCGGAGCAGCACGTCCAAGGCGCGGTCTTCGCGGAGCCGCCGATGCTGCCGAAGGTGTCGCCGCTCTTCGCGGCCGCCGTTGCACGCGACGACATCGAGGCGATGGAGAAGCTCCATGTCGCGAACATGCCGGTCGACGGGATGATCGCGGTCGCCGCGGAGTCCGGCTCGATGAAGGCGCTCCCCTGGCTCCTCGAGCACGGCGGCGACATCCACGAAGACGAAGGCTCGTTCGACTCGCCGATGCTCCTCGCCGACGAACGACCCGACGTCGTCGCGTGGCTCCGCGAGCACGGCGCGGCCGAGCCCACGCTCTCGAACGCGGCGCACGCCGCCGCGACGAACGCGATCGTTCGCCTGCTCGATGCGAAGACGCCCGTGAATCCTTCGGGCGATTTCCCGCTCCAAGAGGCGGTCAGCACCACGCGCGGCACGTTCGCGAAGCGTCTCTTCATCGTCGAGCGACTGCTCGCGGCGGGCGCCGATCCGAACCGAGAGGAGGCCGACCCGCTCACGGCCGCGGTGAACACGTGCGAGCCGCCGACCGACGGGCAAACGGACGTGCAGTCCACGGACTGCATGACGATGGTGAAGCTCCTCGTGAAACGCGGCGCGCGCACGCGCGGCGAGACGATCACGGCGACCTTCAGCATCGACGACTCGATGCGCGATGCGATGCTCGACGCGGTGCTCCGCGCGAAGATCGACCGCGGCGCGACGGCATTCGCGCTGAACCAGGGCTACGGGCCGTCGCCGCAGGCGATCAAGAAAATCGTCGCGAAGGGCGTGGACTGGGCATGGCACGACGGCGAGGAAGACGCGGCCCTGCCGCTCCTCTCCGCCGTGCAGCGCGCAGACCGCGACTTCGTGAAGGCCATGCTCGACGCAGGCGCGCCGGCCAACACGCACTACAAGGACGCGACGTGTCCCCTCGGCGAAGCCATCGACGGCATCGCGCGCAGCGGCGGTGCGGACTACGCGCGCATCGTCGAGCTGCTCGTCGCACGCGGCGCCGACGTCAATCGGCGTCTCCCCGACGGGCGCACGCCGCTCTTCGCTGCGGCCGAAGCCGGTGATCTCCGCGTGGTCAACGTGCTCCTCGAGCACGGCGCGCGCGTGAACGACCTCGTTCTCGACGACACCGCGCTCGATGCGGCCGAGTCCAGCGGTCATACGCCGGTCGCCCGTGTGCTCCATTCGCGTGGTGGACGCCGAGCGCCGAAGCCGAACCCCTGAATTTGATACAATGACGGGGTGCGGCTCCCGCCTCGCCCCGTGCTCGTCGTGCTGCTCGGCGCAGCGACGTTCATTGGTGGCTGCACGTTCCTCATCGACTTCGACGACATGCCACCCCTCGCGGATGGCGGCGGCAGCGGCGACGCGGAGGCTGGCGTCAAGGACACGGGGATCGACGGCAACGATGCGAAGCCGACGGAGGGCGGACCGATCGCCTTCCCGCCGCCGTGTGATCCCACCTTCCCGTTGAACAAGGTCACCTGCAACCCGAGCTTTCCGCGCCCGAACTGCGCGAGCAACACATCCATCTTCGCCACCTACCCCACGAACCGCGGCGAAGATCTCGTGACGTGCAACGGCGGCTCCACGCCGACGTGCGTGCAGCACTGTCCGTTCGGCTGCGCGGTGATGCCCCAGGGCTACCCGGACATGTGCGACGACTGCGATGGACGACCCGACGGAACGTACTGCGTGAAGGATCTGCGCGGACCCGACGGGCGCCTCCTCGGTCTGGCCGTCGACTGCAAGAACGGACGCGCCGTGATGGGCCACGTGTGCGGCGTCGATCGATGCGCAACGAAGTGCCCGCGCACGGACCCGAAGCCATCCTGCTGCATCTAGAAAACAGGCTCGAAAACAGCGCCGAAGTCACGTAGCGTCGCGGGCATGTCCGCCTTCAGCCCGGCGATCAAGGCCTTCCTCGACGTTCCCGATGCCTCGCGGCGCCTCGGTCCCTATCTCTGCAACAACCTCCTCGACAAGGCCGGCTCCGCACCGGTGTTCAAGGCGACGGAAGAGCACGCGGGACACAGCCTCCGCGAAGTCGCGGTGAAGGTCTTCGACATCGGGCCGGCGAAGCCCGGCAAGGAGGCCGAGGGCTGGCAGGCGCGCGTGCTCGAGGAGGCGCGCTCGCTCTGCCGTGTGCAGCACCCCAACGTCATCCGCTTCCACACGCTCTCCACCGACCCGAAGCGCGGGTTGATGGGCCTCGTGATGGAGTTCGCCGAGGGCATCAGCCTCGACAAGCAGCTCTCCCAGATCCCCAAGGACGACGCGCGCCGCGTCGCGCTCGCGGTCGACGTGGGCGTGAGTATCGCGGCGGCGCTTGCCGCGGCGCACGAAGCAGGGGTCGTGCACTGCAACGTGAAGCCGTCGAACGTCATGCTCTCGAACGGCACGCACAAGCTGATCAACTTCGGCATCGCCGCCGCCTTCGAGCAGGACGAGGCGCCGCCCTCCACCGAGCGCCGCTCGGGCCTCTCGCTCGACGATCTCGGGCCGGAGTCGATCGGCAAACGCGCATCGCTCCTCGAGGCGAACAAGGAGAAGGGGTCGCGCGTGCCGATCACCGGCACCCTCGGCTACGTCGATCCGGTCTGTCTGCAGACCACGTCCACACCCACCTCGTCGAGCGATCTCTACTCGCTCGGCGCCACGCTCTACCAGTGCCTCACGGGCGACGTCCCGGCGCTCGCCGCGTCGAAGCACAAAGGCGGCACGAACCCGAACGCAAAGGTGCTCACCGGCGCGGAGCCGGCGACGCCGATCGCCGAGATCGCGAAGTCGGTGCCCGAAGAGCTCGCGAAGATCGTCGACTCGCTCGTCGCGCCCACACGCGAGGCTCGTCCTCGCTCGGCCGACATGGTGCTCCGTTCGTTCGAGCGCATCCGCAGCGTGCTCGCGGGTCACGCGCGCACGCTGCCCTCGGAGGACCGCGGCCCATTCCCCGGACTCGAGCGCTACGAAGAGACCGACCGCGACGTGTTCTTCGGGCGATCCGCCGAAACGGCGGGCGTCATCGAGCTCGCGCGCACGCGCGGCCTCGTCGGCATCGTCGGCCTCTCGGGCAGCGGAAAGAGCAGCATCACGCGCGCGGGCATCTTGCCTGCGATCGAGGAGGGCGCGCTCGGCGGCTGGCCCGCGAAGTATCGCAGCGTGCTCGTCACGCCCGGCAAGGACCTCATGGCCGCGCTCGACGCGGAGCTCTCGAAGGCCATCGGGTCGCCGCTCGCGAAGCATCCCGAGGCGATCGCCGAACAGCTCGCGGCCGACGTCGACGAGAAAGGCCAGGGGCTCGTCATCCTCGTCGACCAGCTCGAAGAGGTGGTGACGAAGTACGACCCGAAGAACGAGAAGGGCCGCACGCAATCGCTCGATCTCCTCGCGCGCCTCGCGGAGGCGCCGATCGGCATCCGCGTGATCGTCGCCGTGCGAAGCGATCTCCTCGACGGCACCCTCGCCATCAACCCGCGCTTCTCTCGCGCGCTCACGCGCGGCGTGCAGCTCCTCAGCCACCTGTCCACCACCGGCTGGCAAGAGGTGCTGGATCAAGGGATCGAGGCCTACGGCTACTCGCTCGAGGATCCCGAGCTCAAGAAGGAGATCCTCGCCGATCTCAAGGGCCGCGAGTCGGCGATGACGCTCGTGCAGTTCGGGCTCACGAAGCTGTGGGCGGCGCGCGACACGAAGAAGAAGAAGATCATGCGCACCGCCTTCAGCGGGAAAGGCGGCATGAAGGGCGCGCTCGAGGAGCACGCCGACGCCGCGATCGCCGCGAAGAACGTGCCGAAGGAGACCGTGCGCGAGGTGCTGCTCGCGCTGACCACGCCCGAAGGCACGCGGGCGCACACCGAGCTCGACGTGCTCGTACAGCGCCACGGCGAGGCCGCAAAGGACGTCATCTTCGCGCTCACGAAGGCGCGCCTCGTGGTGGCCGAGAAAGACGGCTTCACGTTCGTGCACGACTCGGTGCTCCGCGAATGGGGAATGCTTCGCGGGTGGCTCGCCGACGCGCGTGACGACCGCATGCTCGTCGCGCATATCGATCGCGACGCCGCGCGATGGAACGAGTCGCGCGATCCCGCCGAGCTGTGGCGCAAGGGTCGCCTGGCCGCCGCGCTCGATCTTTGGAAGCAGGAGAAGATCCCGCTCAACGACGACGCGCGGCGCTTCCTCGCGGCCTCGGCGAAGGAAGAGCAGAAGGCGCAGCTCGCGCGATGGGGCGTGGTGTTCTTCGTGCTCGCCCTCATCGTGGGCGGCGCGCTCTTCTACGCGAAGATCAGCGGCGACGCGGCAGCGCAGGCCCGCAAGGACGCCGCGGCGCTCGCCGCGGCGCTCGCGGAGGTGAAGACCCTGAAACAGCAGGCCGAGGAAAAAGGCCTCGAGGCGGCGGAGAGCGCGAAGCTCCTCCACGAGCTGCAGAAGAAGATGGCCGACGACCGCGTGGCGTACAACGACAAGGTCGCGGCGACGATGAAGAAGGTCGCAAGCGCCACGAGCCTCGACAGCGCGCAGAAAGCCGGCGAAGAGCTGAAGCCGCAGGCGCCGCTGGCGCAGGCGGTCGTGCCGCTCCCCGCCGACATGGCGGGGACGAGCGTGCCGAAGCTCGACACGTCCGGTCCATCGCCGGCGGGAGGAGGAGGCGGCACGTTCGATCAGGGCGCGATCGAGCGCGTCGTGAACTCGCGCAAGGCCGGCGTGAAACGCACGTGCCTCGAGAGGAGCGCGAGCACGTCGTCGAGCACGAAGGTCACCGCGACGCTCACGATCGCGCCGAACGGCTCGGTGCAGAACGTCACCACCGCGGGCGACGATCCGCAGGTCGCGCGCTGCATCGAGCAGCAGCTCCGCAACTGGTCGTTCCCCGCGCCGGGCGAGACGAAGACGGTGCAGATCCCGTTCGTGTTCGTGCGCCAATAGCCTGCACGGCGCTCACGGCTGGATGTAACTGCACCACCCGCGGAAGCCATCGACCCAGCTGCCCTTGCGCATCGTGATGCGCGAGATCGCGTAGCCCGTCGGGCAGTCGTCGTAGAACGTGCGGCCACCGGGGCCGCCGAACTTCCAGCGCTTCGTGATCGTGTGAGGCGCCGCGATCGTCGTGCAGGTGCCGCCGATCGCGTCGAGGTACGTCGCTGACTGACCGAGGAACCCCGTGAGGAGCGAGCCCTGCTCGCACTGGAACGTCACCTCCGCCATCCCGCTCGGGTACTGGAGGTAGTGGATCTTGTGCGCGCCGGTCCACGTGCCATCGACGAGGAGGCGCGCGCAGATGAGCCCGAGGTCGTGGACGTAGTCGGCGTTGTACGCCCACGTGATTCCCACCCCGACCTCCCCCGAGTCGCACGTCTGCTGCGAGCCACTGCCGCCCGTGCCGCCATGCCAATCGAGCGCCCACGTATCCGCGGTCTTCGTGTACGCCTCCGCGCTCGACGCGACGTTCTCGTCTGCCGGCGCGCCTTCGTCCGAGACCGGCGCCGCGCATCCCGCGAGCGCCATCGCGACCACCACACCCGCCATCGCCATTCCGTTCTTGCCGTTCATACCCACGAGGCGTGACGACGAATGGAACACCCGTAACGCCGCATCGCAGGTGCCTCCGATACAGCGGGCGATACAGCAGAGGGGTTCACCGACGAAGTCCCTGGAAAACAGCCGTTTCGTGCATGGCACGACAGGTGCTCGAGACCCCGGCAACAACGGCCCGCTGGGCCCACTTTCCAGGAACTCAACGTGAACACCATCAACGTCCGCAACATCGTCAAGCGCTTCGCCATCGTCACCATCCTCGCCGGAGTCTCGCCGCTCGCCCTCGGGTGCGCTGCGCAGACCGACGGCGTCGAGCCCACCCCCGCCGAGAACGTCGCGGCGACCGAGCAGGCCCTCGTGGGCTTCGGCCCCTCCGACATCCTCCTCGAGATGGCGAAGGGCGCGCTCGGCTCTGCGGGCGGCCACGCCTTCAGCGCGCTCTTCCCCGAGGACAAGCTCGACGTGCAGAAGCTCCTCGCCGACATCGACGCGCAGACGCGTCAGGCGATCATGGACGAGGCCCTCCGCCACGACAAAGCCGCGATCGACGCGGCGCTCACGAAGCTGAAGGACATCGAAGCGCAGCAGGCCGTCATCGGTCAGCCGCAGACGAAGACCGCCGAGCAGCTCTACGCCGAGGTCATCGCCAGCTCGACGCTCGCCGGCATCGACCCGGTCATCTCGGGCCTCGGCCCGAACGCGTCGGACAAGTTCAAGCGCGACGGCATCAACCTCTACGTCGCGGCCAAGCAGATCGAGGTGAGCCAGGCGGCCCTCCGCATGGGCCTCATGCCGAGCCTCAAGGGCTCCGACATCGTCGTCGCGCTCCGGATCCTGGACGAGGGCGTCGCGCACGTGAACAAGACCGTGAAGGACGCGCGCCAACAGGCCTTCGACACGCGGCTCGGCCAGGTGACCACTTGCTACCAGTGGTGGGTCGATACGGACAGCCGCTACGAGTACTACACGCGCTACGAGGACAAGTCGTCCGGCGCGATCTGGGGCCAGAGCTCGTCGTACGACCAAGCGACGGCGTTCGGTCGATGCGACATCGACCGCGACGGTCACTACGGTCGCGTGCACGTGGCGCTCGCGAAGCAGCTCGACGACAAGTACGGCTTCGCGCTCACGATGGCCGAGGCGTGGAAGAAGACGGCGAACGACCTCCGCAAGCTCGCCGAGGGCAAGGACGTCGTGACCGGCCTCGACTTCGGCGGCATGTACGGCTTCGGCTACGACGCCGCGCATCCGCAGTCGGCGAAGGTGTTCACCAACCCGTTCACGGGCAACGCCTCGTGCCCCGCGGGCTACGACGCGGTGAAGTTCGCAGGCCGGATCAACGTCGACTACGACGCCTTCCAGTGCGTCCGGAAGACGAACGGCACGACGCAGTCCGTCGCCGACTTCGGCGGCATGTACGGGCAGCTCGACTACCGCGAGGCGAATCCGCGCGCAAACAACCCGCTCACGGGCGGCTGGTCGTGCCCGGCAGGCTTCACGAGCTACCAGGTCCTCGGTGGAAGCAACGTCGACGCCGACCTCTTCTGGTGCGGACGCCCGCACACCGCCGGCAGCGCGAGCACGTCGGACAAGTTCGGCGGCGCGTTCAACCGCGACAACGGCAACGCCAACCCGTTGTCGGAAGGCGCGAGCTGCAGCAACGGCTTCGTCCCGACGCAGGTGTGGGGCTCGAGCGGCACGCACGGCCGGCACGTCGACCAGATGGTGACGCTCTGCTGGAAGCCGTGAGGATGACGCGACGTCACAGGGTGAGGCGCTCGAGGTCGGCCCAGTTCTTCCCGACCTCGACGCCCACCACGAGCGGCACCTCGAGCTCCCACGCGTTCTTCATCGCCTCGGAGCACACCCGTGCCGCCTTCTCGAGCTCGGGCTCCGGTACCTCGAAGAGCACCTCGTCGAGGATCTGGAGCACGGGCAACGTCGCGAGGCCTTCGCGACGAATCGCGCGATCGGCCTCGAGGAGCGCGCGACGCGAGACGTCCTGAACGGACGCCTCGTGTGTTGCACGCCGCGCGAGGCCCTCTGCGTACGAGCGGAGCTGATTGTCGAGCGACTCGAGATCGCCGATGGGCCAACCCCGACCCCCGACCCTGAGGGTTTAGCCGCCCCCC
>JACXTT010013775.1_pt1 | contig 10632 bp, 9 predicted proteins | sample 9270951 | NCBI WGS metagenome assembly JACXTT01 (sample SAMN15532306, study PRJNA645909) | rock metagenome | isolation source: weathered quartz diorite | place: Puerto Rico | collected 2017-06-21
GTTTTTCATGGGCCTGATGATGGACGTGCACGACTCGACCCTGCTGGGCGAGAACGCGCTGGCCTACACCCTGCTGTCCTATCTGGCCATCATGATCCACCGCCGCGTACTGTGGTTCCCCGTGCTGACCCAGGCACTGCACGTGTTCCCCCTGCTGCTGTTCACCCAGTGCGTGCAGGTGGTGGTGCGCTTCATCGTCTCCGGCAAATTCCCCGGCTGGGCTCAGTTTGTCGAAAGCGTCGTGTCGGTGGCCCTGTGGCCCATCATCACCTGGCTGCTGCTGGCGCCCCAGCGCCGCGCCGTCGACAAAGACCACACCCGGCCCATCTGAGGCCTGCTTGAAACACAATGACCGAAATTAAAGACAACGACCGCGAGATCCACCTGTTCAGGATGCGCCTGACGGCGGTCGTGCTGTTCGTGTTCGTCTGCTTCGGCTTGCTGGTGGCCCGCTTCGTGTGGCTGCAGGTGATCAATCACGGCAAATACATGGCCCAGGCCGAGGAAAACCGCATCGCCATCGTGCCCGTGGTGCCGAACCGGGGTCTGATCCTGGACCGAAACGGCGTGGTCCTGGCCCGCAATTATTCCGCCTACACGCTGGAGATCACGCCCTCCAAACTGGAGAACAGCCTGGAATCGGTGATCGACGAACTGGCCAAGCTGGTCGAGATCGAGCCGAAAGACAGAAAACGTTTCAAGCGCCTGCTGGAGGAATCGAAGTCCTTCACGGGTGTACCTTTGCGCACCCGGCTGACGGACGACGAGGTGGCCCGTTTCTCCGCTCAGCGTTTCCGCTTCCCCGGCGTCGAGGTGCAGGCCCGCCTGTTCCGCCAGTACCCGCTGGGGGAGGCGGCCTCCCACGTGATCGGCTACATCGGCCGCATCAACACCGCCGAAGCGGCCGCCATCGAGAACACGGACGACGCGGCCAACTACAGCGGCACGGACCACATCGGCAAGGAAGGCCTGGAGAAAAGCTACGAGCGCCAGCTGCACGGCCAGACCGGCTACGAGCAGGTGGAGCGCTCGGCCGGCGGGCGCGCCATCCGCACCCTGTCGCGCACCCCCGCCGTGCCGGGCGCGAACCTGATCCTGTCGATCGACATCGAACTGCAAAAGGTGATCGAAGAAGCCTTTGGCGACTTCCGCGGCGCCCTGGTCGCCATCGAGCCAGCCACGGGCGACGTGCTGGCCTACGTGTCGCGGCCCGGCTTCGATCCCAACCTCTTCGTCGACGGCATCGACAGCGCCAGCTGGAACGAACTCAATACCTCGCTGGACCGGCCCCTGATGAACCGCCCCCTGTCCGGCACCTATCCGCCCGGCTCGACTTTCAAGCCCTACATGGCGCTGGCGGCGCTGGAGCTGGGCTTGCGCCGTCCCGAGCAGGGCATCAACGATGCCGGCTTCTTCATGCTTGGCGGGCACCGGTTTAACGACGACAAAAAGGGCGGCCACGGCTACATCGATATGTACCGCTCCATCGTGGTCTCCTGCGACACCTACTACTACCAGTTGGGCAACGAGATGGGGATCGACCGCATCCACGATTTCATGGCCCCCTTCGGCTTCGGCCAGCTGACCGGCATCGACCTGGAACACGAGAAAATCGGCGTGCTGCCTTCGCAGGAGTGGAAGCGCGAGCGCTTCAAGAAATCCAAGCAGACCACAAAATGGGTAGGCGGCGACACCATCTCCATCAGTATCGGCAATGGCTACAATACCTACACGCCGATCCAGATGGCCCACGCGATCGCGACCCTCGCCAACAACGGCATCGTCATGAAGCCCCACCTGGTGAAAATCATCGAGGACGGCGGCACCCGCGCGCGCACTCTCACGGTGGCCAAGGAAAGCGGGCGCATCCCCCTCAAGCAGGAAAACATCGACATCATCAAGCGGGCCATGGTGGGCGTGATCGCCGACCAGAGCGGCACCGGCTTCATCCCCTTCCGTAACGCCGGCTACACCGCGGGCGGTAAAACGGGCACGGCGCAGGTGGTGGGCCTGCGGGGCGGGAAATACAACGCCGCGGCCACCCCCGAGCGTCTGCGCGACAACGCCCTGTTCACGGCCTTTGCGCCGGCCGACCAGCCGAAGATCGCCATCGCCGTGGTGGTGGAAAACGCGGGCTTCGGCGCGGCGATCGCCGCCCCCATCGTGCGCAAGGCGCTCGATTACTACCTGCTGCACAAACGCCCCGGCGAGACCGTCAAGGTGCCCGTGCCGCAGGAGGACAAGGATGTGCTGCCGGTGGAAGCGCCGGCAGGCGTGACGAGCGACTTCAAGCCGGGCGGTGAAACGCCTGGCAACAAGGAATAAGCATGGCGGGTTCGAACTGATGGCTACGTTTCAGGAACGCCGCTCGCTCTGGCGCCGCACCCGCCATTACTTCACCGTCTTCGATGGCCCGCTGGCGCTGATCCTGTTCCTGCTGCTGTCGACGGGCCTGGTCACCCTGAGCTCGGCCGGCATGGATTTTCCCGGCAGGGTGGAAGGGCAGATCCGTAACATCGTGCTGGCCTTCCTCATCATGTGGGCCGCCGCCAACATACCGCCGCAAACCCTGCTGCGCTTTGCCGTGCCGATCTACACGGTGGGGGTGGCCCTGCTGGTGGCGGTGTTCATGTTCGGCGTGATCAAGAAGGGCGCGCGCCGCTGGCTGCACATTGGTTTCGACATACAACCCTCAGAGATCATGAAGATCGCCATGCCCCTGATGCTGGCCTGGTATTTTCAGCAGCGCTCCGGCATGCTGCGCTGGTATTCGTTTCTATTGGCCGCTGTTTTATTGATCATCCCCGTCGGCCTGATCGCCAAGCAGCCGGACCTGGGCACGGCCCTGCTGGTGCTGGCTTCCGGCTTCTACGTGATCTTTTTGGCGGGGCTGTCGTGGAAGGCCCTGGTGGGCTTGGTGGTGGGGGCGGGCGCCAGCCTGCCGGTGGCCTGGTCGCTGATGCACGACTATCAGCGTGAGCGCGTCATGACCCTGATCGATCCCACGTCCGATCCGCTCGGTAAAGGCTTTCACATCATCCAGTCGACCATCGCCATCGGCTCGGGCGGCGTGATGGGCAAGGGGTATCACAAGGGCACCCAGGCCTATCTGGAGTTCATCCCCGAGCGCACTACCGACTTTATTTTTTCCGTCTACTCGGAAGAATATGGCCTTCTGGGGAACCTGTTCCTGCTGTTTTTATACCTGCTGCTGATCGGCCGCGGCCTGATGATCGCGGCCAATGCGCCGACCTTGTTCACCCGCCTGCTGGCGGGCGCCATCACGATGATCTTTTTTACCTACGCTTTTGTTAACATGGGGATGGTGAGCGGCATCCTGCCGGTGGTGGGCGTGCCCTTGCCCTTCATGAGCTATGGCGGCACCGCGCTGTTCACTCTCGGCCTGGGCGCGGGCATCTTGATGAGCATTCAGCGCAACCGCAAGCTGGTGCAGACGTGAGCTGCCGCACTGCGCTTGCCGCCCTCGTCGTCGTCAGCATTGCCTCCCTGCTGGCCGGCTGCGCCAGCGAGACCCTGCAAAAAATGTCGCCCCTCCCGGCCCCCAAAACGCCGGCGGCCAAGCATACACCGCTCGATCCCCGCCTGCCTGCAGCGGGTTCGGGGCGGGGCGGTTACTACCTCGACGACGGTCCGGGCGACGACATCCCGCCCGGCCTTGCCGACCTGCCCGACCCCATCGTCAGGAACGAGCCCCTGTCGAAATACGGCAACCGGCCCTACGTCGTGTTCGGCAAAACCTACACCCCCATCAGCCCCGACGCCGGCTTTGTGCAGCGGGGCGTGGCCAGCTGGTACGGCAAAAAATTCCACGGCCAGCGCACCTCGTCCGGTGAGCTATACGATATGTACCAGCTGTCGGCCGCCCACCCGACCCTGCCGATTCCCTCGTACGCGCGGGTGACCAGCCTGGAGACGGGCAAGTCGGTGGTGGTGCGGGTCAACGACCGCGGCCCCTTCCACGCCAGCCGTATCATCGACGTGTCGTACACCGCCGCCCTGAAACTGGGCTTGTTGGGCAAGGGCAGCCACGAGGTGGAGGTGGAACGCCTGCTGCCGGACGACCCGGCGCGCATCGCCACCGTGCGCCGCAATGCACCGCCTGCGCCGACGCCTGTGCTGGTGGCCGCCGCGCCGGCGCCATCGTCCGCAGCTGCCTTCGTCGCCGCGGCGTCCAGCACCGCGCTGGTGACGGCGCCCATCGAGATGACGGCCTTTCACGGTGAGCCGGTGGCCGACGTGCAGAGTGCGGGCGAAGCCGCGCCGGTCGCCGTCGATGGATTTTATTTGCAGCTGGGCGCTTTCAGCCGCGCGGCCAACGCGGCGGAGATGCGCGCGCGTGTGCTGGCCACGGGCACCGTCGCCCTGGTGGAGATCGTCCAGACGGGCAGTCTGCATCGCCTCTTTGGCGGGCCGTTTAACAGTCGTGAAGAAGCGCTGAAGGCGGCAGGGGATTTGCCGCCGGCGCTGGGGATCAAGGCGCTGGTGGTGCGGCGCAGTAGTTCGGGGGCGCCGAAAGCACAGTAAAAAAAACCGGCGGGCGCCGGTTTTTTTTATTTGCAGACCTTGCTGTCGATCGCCTGAAAACTCCCGGCGATGTCGTCGATGCGGGCCCGCTGGCTGCTGTCGATGCCGCGAAACTGGTAAGCAGTGCGGGCGGGCACGCCGCCGCGGGGCGCGATGCGGGCGCTGTGCACGCCCTGTTTGACGAGGGAGGCCAGCAGGGCCTGGGCCAGCGCTTCGGATTTGAACACGCCCAGCGAGATGGCGTTTTTCATGGGGCTGGCGTCGTTCATGATGAAGAAATCGCTTACGCCCAGGCTTTTCAATTCATTGGCTTTTTTCTCGGCCGCTTCCTTGCTGGCCTGGGGCGGGATGTGCACGATCCAGCTGGTGGGGTCCACGCCGCCCACGCTGCTGCGGCTCATGCGGCTGCCCAGCTGCAGGGCAGCGAGCCGGGTTTCAAAACGGCGCGCTTCGGGCGCGGCGAAGCTGCCCACCTCCAGGCAGGCAACTGGCGCCGCTGCTTCGCTTTCCGAAGGCGGCGCAGCTTGCGGGACTTGCGCAGTTGCGGGCGCAGGCGGCGGCACCAGTTTCAGCTTATCCCCATTGAGCTGGTTCCTGATGCGCGCCGGCTCGTGTTCGCTGCCGCCGGGGTGCCCCAATAAACCCTGGCTGTATGCGAACAGCACGGTGTTCAGGGCGAGCAGGGACCAGAAGGCGAATTTGAGCACGTTCTATTCTTTCGAGAGGGAGGCGGCGTGCAGGCCAAGCAGCACGATATTGTCGACCAGGCGATGGGGCACGCTCAGCGCCGGCGCCACATAGCGCGCCGCGCCACCCGACAGCAGGCAGAGATCGGCCCCGAGCTGGGTGCAGGCCCGTTCGACGGCGCCCGCCTGGGCGTTGACGCAGCCGGCCAGGATGGCGTCGTCGGTGTTGTCGGCAAAGCCGGCGGGCAGTGCGGCGCCTTCCGTCACCTGGGGCAGCTGGGCCGTGTTGCGGGCCAGGGAGGCGGCCATCAGGCCCAGTCCCGGCAGGATCATCCCGCCCAAGAAGACGCCCCCAGCATCGATCGCGTCCACCGTGGTGGCGGTGCCGCAGGTGGCGACGATGAGCTTCTGTCCAGGGTATAAAAAGCGCGCACCGATGGCGGCGGCAAAGCGGTCGCTGCCCAGCTGCCCGGGATTGCGGTAGCCGTTGCGCAGGCCCGCGCGTTGGGCGACGGATGCGAATGACTCGAGTGCGATGCCGGGTGCGGCCAGCGCCAGCTGGACCTGCAGCTGTTCGAGCAGGGGGGCGCCCGCCACGTTCGACAGCAGCGCGCCGTCCGGCCGGGGCAGGGCGCGCCAGGCTCCGGCCAGGCTGGCGATGTCGGCGTGGCCCACGGCGCCGCTGGCGATCCATTCACCCACGGCGGCGCCGGGTGCGGCCAGCGCCCATTTGACGCGGGTGTTGCCGGCGTCGATCAGCAGCATCTCAGGCGTCCCCGTTCAGCCGCAGCGACACGTCGCCCGCACTGATGGCGATGCGGCCCTGCGCCGTGTCGAGAAGCAGGCGGCCCGTGTCGTCCACGCCGGCGGCCACGCCCTGCTGCAGTACCTGGCCCTGGTCGAGGATGCGCACCTCGCGGCCGGCCCAGGCGTGCAGCACGTTCCAGCGGGCGGCGAAGGGGGCAAAGCCGGTGGTTTCGAAGCGGCGCAGGGTGAGGGCCAGGCTGTCGAGCAGGGCCGCCATCAGGGCGTTGCGGTCCATCCGCGCCAGCCAGGGCACGCTGGCGGCATCGCGGCCGATCTGCGCTTCCAGTTCTTCCGGCAGCAGCAGATTGAGGCCGATGCCGATCACCGCCCAGGTGGATTTGTCGGCGGCGGCCTGGCTTTCAATCAGGATGCCGGCCAGCTTGGCGCCGTCCTTGTAGACGTCGTTCGGCCATTTCAGCTGGACCGGCACGGCCAGCTGCGCGAGCGCGTCGGCCACGGCTACGCCCACCGCGAGGGGCAGGCCGGTCAGATGCTGGGGCGGCCCGTCGAAGCGCCAGGCCAGGGAAAACGTGAGGGAGTGACCGGCGCTGGACAGCCAGCTGCGCCCGGCCCGGCCGCGTCCCGCCGTTTGCTCGATGGCCAGCAGCAGCGCGGGGCCGGCCAGCGTGCCCGCGGCGGCGCGCGCCATCAGGTCGGCGTTGGTGGAGCCCGTTTCTGGCACGACTTCGATGGCCACGCCGCCCGCATGCGCTGCGTGCGCGGCGATTCCAGCCGCCGTCAAGTCAGCCGAAGCGGGGGCGGGCGCGCGCATTTATTTTTTGCCGGCTGGTGTGGCCCTGGCTTTGGCCTGGGCGACCAGGTAGTCCATCACTTTCAGCGAGCCGACCTGCATCTGCTCTTCCGTCTGCAGGCTCTTGTCGCCTTCGCTCGCCTGCGAGGGCGAGGTCAGATAGCGGCCGTCGATGGCGATGGTGGGCCAGCTGTTGATGCGGTAGGCGGACATCATGGCATTGGCGCGGCGTACCTTGGCCTGCACGCCGAAGGAGTTCCAGGCATCGATGAAAGCGGCCCGGTTCAGGCCTGCCTTGTGCGCCCACTCGAAGGCGGCGTCCTCGGTGGCCAGGCGGTTCTGTTCGATGTGCATGGCGTCGAATACCCGCTGCTGGTACTGCTCGACGGCGCCGAGCGCTTCGAGGGTATAAAAAATGCGCTGCTGGACTTGCACGGCGGGGTTGCCAGTCGAGACGTGCACCCGCTTGAAGACAATGTTGGCGGCGTTCTTTTTGACCCAGGCCTGCAGCAGCGGTTCGAAGGCGTAGCAGTGGGGGCAGTAGTAGGCGAAGAATTCCGTGACCTCGACCTTGTTGGCCGCATCCGTGTTCTGCGCCTCGGGCAGGGTGATGTAATCGGCGCCGTTTTTGAAATCGGCGGCGCCCGCGGGCGCGGACAGCAGGGCGGATACGGTCAAAAGGGCGGCGGCAAATACAGTGCGCATAGAATCGGTCCTGGCTTATTTTTGGTTGCGTACGATGGCGACGTCGACACCGGCGTCGATCAGTTTGGCGCGGGCCTTGTTCATTGCTTCCACCTGGCCGTAGGGGCCGACGCGGACGCGGTGCAGCACGCCGGCATCGCTGCTGCGGTCGGAGATGGCCGCTTCGAAGCCCAGCAGGGCCAGCTTGGCGCGGGTGCTTTCGGCGTCGCTCAGTTCGCGGAAGGCGCCGGCCTGGAGGAAGTAGACCACCTTGCCATCGTCGGCCGCGTCGGCGCGTGCGGCGGCCACGCGGGCCAGTTCATGGTCGGCGGCGGCGGTGTCGGCGGCAGGCTTGGCGGGCTTGGCCGGCTTGGCGTCGCCCGGCTCCTTCAAGCCCGCGATTACTTTGCCCAGCGGGTCGGCATCCGCGGCTGCGGCGGGGGCGGCAGGGGCAGCGGCGGGCGCCTCGGCCTTGGCCTTGTCAGCAAACTGTTTATTGGCTTCGCGGGCGGCATCGCGGTTGCCGTACAGCGGCTTGTTGGGGTCAAGCACCTGGCCGGTGGGCGCATCGGGACGGGCGGGTTTGGCCTGCTTGTCCGTAAAAGGTGTGGAACCCTTGGTGATGGCCAGCGCCACGGCCACGGCGATGCCGAGGCCGATGATCAGGCCGATGATCAGGCCAGTGAGGGTGGAGCCGCGCTGGCGCGAAAAACGAGTGGTGAGCATGGGTGCCTTGAGCATCGATGAAAAAATCCTTACATCTGGTCGGGCGCCGAGACGCCGATCAGGGCCAGGCCGTTACGCAGCACCTGGCGGGTGGCAAGCACCAGCGCCAGGCGGGCGCGCTTGAGCCGCGCCTCTTCGACCAGCACTTTTTCGGCGAAATAAAAGCTGTGCAGATTGGCCGCCAGCTCGCGCAGATAAAATGCCACCTGGTGGGGGGACAGCTCGACCTGGGCGCGCGCCAGCATGTCCGGGTAGGCCGCCAGGGTCGCCAGCAGGGCCGTCTCGGTTGGCGCCGTCAGTGGCGACAGGTCGGCGTCGATCAGACTTTCCTCGTCGGCCGAGGCACCATCCGCCGCCTTCCAGTTCGCCAGCATCTTGCAGATGCGGGCGTGGGCGTACTGCACGTAGTGGACAGGATTCTCGTCGCTGTTCTTGAGCGCGACGTCGACGTCGAACACGAACTCCGTGTCGGCTTTACGCGAAGTGAGGAAGAAGCGCACGGCATCGCGGCCGCGGGCGATGTCGCCATTGCCGGACCATTCGATCAGGTCGCGCACGGTGACGTAGGAACCGGCCCGCTTGGAGATCTTGACCTCTTCGCCGTCCTTCATCACCGTGACCATCTTGTGCAGCACGTAGTCGGGGTAGCCCTGGGGGATGCCCTTGCCGACCGCCTGCAGACCGGCGCGCACGCGGGCGACGGTGCCGTGGTGGTCGCTGCCCTGCACGTTGATGGCCTGGGTGTAGCCCCGCTCGAATTTGTTGATGTGGTAAGCGACGTCCGGCAGGAAATAGGTGTAGGTGCCGTCGGACTTGCGCATCACGCGGTCCTTGTCGTCGCCGTAGTCGGTGGTGCGCAGCCACAGGGCGCCGCCTTCCTCGAACGTCTTGCCGGAGGCGATCAGGGCCGCCACGGTGGCATCGACCTTGCCGTCGCGGTACAGGGACGACTCCAGGAAGTAGTTGTCGAACTTGACGCCGAAGGCGCGCAGGTCGATGTCCTGCTCGTTGCGCAGGTAGGTGACGGCAAAGGCGCGGATCGATTCGATGTCGTCGGCGTCGCCGCTGGCGGTGGCGGGCAGGCCGTCGCTGGCTTCGACCGTTTTACCCAGCTTGAAGTCGGCGGCGATGTCGGCGATGTAGTCGCCGTTGTAGGACGACTCGGGCCAGGCGGCGTCGCCGGGCGCGTGGCCCTGTAACCGGGCCTGCACGGAATTGGCCAGGGTCTGGATCTGCACGCCGGCGTCGTTATAGTAAAACTCGCGGGTGACGGCGTAGCCTTGCGAGGCAAACAGGGCGGCCATGGCGTCGCCCAGGGCGGCCTGGCGGCCGTGGCCCACGTGCAGGGGGCCGGTCGGATTGGCCGAGACGAATTCGATGACGACGGATTTACCTGCGCCCGCATCGCTGCGGCCGAAGTCGGCGCCGTGCTGCAGTACGGTGCGCACGACGGCCTGCTTGGCGCTGGCGGCCACGCGCAGGTTGATGAAGCCGGGACCGGCCACGTCGGCCGATTCGATCAGGCCGGCCGCGCCGGGGGCGGCCAGCACGGCGGCGACGATCTGGTTGGCCAGCTCGCGCGGGTTCATTTTCAGCTGCTTGGCCAGCTGCATGGCGATATTGCAAGCGACGTCGCCGTGCGAAGGATCGCGCGGGCGCTCCAGCACCACGGCCGGCGTCAGGCCGCTGCCTTCGACGATGGGGGTGAGGGCGGCCTGGATCAGGGCGGCGATGGCATGTTTTTGTTGGGCGAGCATGGGCAAAAAATCGGTCAGGTGAAAGTTGGCTGGCCTGGCGGCGCGGCCGGTTCAAGCGGCCGTGACACCAGCTGCGGGCACGGATTAAGCGCCCGCTAAGGGGCGGCCAGGGCAGCCCCATTATACTGGTTTGGCGCAACTGAAATGCGTTGCCTCGTATAAAGAAGAGCGCTGCTTGCCGGGCGATTCGCCACCCGCCGCACCCATTTGACGGGCAAACAGGGCCGACCCGGTAAAATGGCGGCTTTCTGCCGGCCCCGGCGCATTCCGTACGCATCCTTGAAGACCTCCCGATGACAGCCAAGCGCCCCACGCTCTCGATCAAGCCCGCCCCCAAGCCCACGGCGGCGCGCGCGCCCCTGCGTCCCAGCTACCAGGTCAAGCCGGTGCTGCAGCCGGGCTTTTTGCCCCAGTTAAAAGCCGATTCGCTGGCGCTGTCGCTCTTGGGCGCGGCCAACGCGGTGGCCCAGGTCCGCACCGGCACCACCCTGCCGCAAGCCTTGACGACGGCGTTCGGCGTGACCCAGGCCACGCCGTCGGTACGGGGCGCCATCCAGGATATCGCCTACCGCAGCATGCGCCAGCTGGGCCGCACCGAGACCTTGTTGGGGCTGATGACATCGAAGGCGCCCGAGCCGCCCATGCTGGCGGCGCTGCTGTGCTGCGCGCTGGCGCT
>JACXTT010013776.1_pt1 | contig 10632 bp, 12 predicted proteins | sample 9270951 | NCBI WGS metagenome assembly JACXTT01 (sample SAMN15532306, study PRJNA645909) | rock metagenome | isolation source: weathered quartz diorite | place: Puerto Rico | collected 2017-06-21
AGGAACCCTGAAAGAACTCATCGAGCGAGAGACACAGCGCCTGGTCAGCAGGATAGAACGAATCCTATGCTTGTATGGTGGGCCGTCCAGGCTCAAAACCGACGGAAGACATCTCAGACAGGTACCTCATGACGGCTTGCCTCACGAGTACCTTATGACAATGTCGTATGCCGTACTGGAATTTTCCTGAGCGTTTCTTGGAAGTACTATCTTGTTAGGGTCAGGGTTGGGTGATGGCCCTCCGTTAACGGTGACATTCAGGGTATGTCCGGGAACAACGTGGTTGTTGAATATCTGGTTCGAGTTGAGGATGGCTAGGGTCGGATTATTTTCGGAATTACCCCAGATGAGAAAGAAGTCTCCCAAGGTGTATCCCCTGTCAACGTCGGTTTCAACGTGAATCGTTCCGTCAAATATGTTTGGCAAAGTGCTGAATGGGTGCGTATGCAAAGGCCTGTTACATCCTCCGGATCGCCCAACGTCCGGTGGAACCGGGAAGGTTGTTCCGTTGATAATTATTGTCAGGCCGGGGTGCGAATGATATAGGAGAGTGGCCACTACACACCGGTCTAGATAATCCGGAAGCGGCACAGCAGGCCCTGGCCGGGACAACGAGTAGAATACGATTGTTACCGTTACTAGGGCTATTACTGCGATCCCTCCAAGGGCAATGAGTCGGTTGCGCCTGCGTTGTTTCTCGACCTTTTCCAGAATGGCTTTCTTTCTCGTCTGAGCCAGATGCTTTATCCCCTATCTTTTGAAATCAATAGTCTCAGGACTCTTGTTACAAACGCTCCTTGGCACCTTAGAATCCTGAACTAGCCGTCGTGCCCCGGTTCCTGATTACTTTCCATCCGACTATTAGAAGAACGACGGCAACGAGCCCTATTGAGGCGATTTCGACGTAAAAAGTGTACGGGTCGCCACCACTCCCAAAGTTGTTTCCCACGGGCGGAGGTGGGAGACCAGGGCATTTTCCCAACACAAAACCTGAATGTGGTAATTGAGCCAAAGAGAGGCTGAATAGAATGCATAGCAAGATCGCTGTACGGATGGCGGTAGAGCCCTGATTCCGAGTCGATTTCTCAGCTAGTCTTGCCGCTCTTTGTCTTCTGAATAGGAAAGCAAAGGCTCCGATGGCAGCAGATGCTGCAGCCACGATCACAGGAAGATAGGCAACGAATATGTCGGCAAAGGATCTGACCTGGACAAACACCATGAGAATCGATGTGAAGTTGTAGTATGTCGCTGCCAGGCTTACGGCGTAGAAGCCGGAAGAAGATGTTAGTCCCGGTGTTATTGATACAGTCACTGCTATGCGTTGTTCAAAGCTTATGTCTAGAGCCGAATGGCTAAAGGAAACCACTGATTGTGGCGTTTGTCCAGTCGCCGAGAATGAACTGGAGGCACTGAGGTCAACGTGACCAGCGAAACCCAAAGCTGCAGAAATGCCTATCTGGGTCGTAGTCGTCTGTCCAGCAGTTGCCTGGATGTTCCCGGCTGGACTGCCTCCAGTGACCATGACGGGAGAGCTTGCGAGAGATGAAATCATCCCGATCTTGTTGGCGTAGAATTCTGTGAACCAGAAGTTTCCATTCTGATCCATGGCGTCGAGGAGCGAATAGGCACCGTCGGTAGGGATCGCAAATTCCTCCATAGAACTGGGGGGTTGTAGTCTTCCTACCTTGTTCGAAAAGTGTTCAACAAACCATAGACGTCCAAGCCTGTCCAATGTTAGCGTGGCAGGGGCGGAGTAGCCTTGTTGCACAGTTGAGGGAATTGATGTTGTGAACTTGGTCCAAGTTGAGTTTGCCGATTGAAAATCCACAATAGAGCTTCCGCCATGTTCTGAAACCCAGATGTTCCCAGCCACGTCGGCAGCGATACCCACAGGATATTTCAAGGAAACCTTGGGCGTGAACTCTTGGAAGGAATAGGTTGTCATGTCGAACCTTGCGATTCGGCCAGTGTATTGTTCAGTAATCCAGAGATAAGCCGTCCCTGGTTCGGTCGCCATTTCGACCGGCCCAGATCCTGCGGTAGGGAGAGCGTACTCGGTAAGATTGTAGTTAGGAAATGCCAACTCACCAATTTTGTCCGTATTGATCTCGGTAAACCACACATTATCTTGTGCGTCAACGAGGACGAAGATGGGAATCGTCTTCGGGTTAGGGGTCTTGTACTGGGTAAAGGAGGAGTTCGAAGGGATGAATCTCCAGACTGCTCCCGTTACGTTGTTCTCATCTGTAAACCAAACGTCTCCTCTACTATCAACGGCAATTGTCGCGGGGTGAGCTCCAATTTCGTTAGGGACCGCAACCTCTCTTGTGACGTTGCCATTTGCAATTGAGAAAGAGCCGATTTTTCCCGCTTGAAACTCTGTGAACCAAAGAGTCTGATTCGGACCCGCGCTAATTGATTCAGGACCCGAGTCGTTCGTTGGAACACCATACTCGGCAATTGGATTGCTGGGTAGTTGTGCGTTCTGAAATTCCATCGGTAACCACGGAGTCTGGTAGTTGCTTCGAATGTGATCCAAGGACCCACAGTTTGCCGATAGGGGTACGAGAATTGTGAGGATCAAGAGTGCGAGGTTTAGCTTCAGGCCCAATCCTAAGGCATTCTCCTCGTCTCAGAAGTCCCAGAGGTCGATGAATCGTTCCGCTGCATGCTCCAAAAGGGAGCGTTCGCTTCTTCCTAACGCCGAAGAAACGGAGTCGGGGTCGTGGACGAAATATGTGGTTCGGGTATCAAGACCGATGCTCATGCCAATAATCCCGGAATCTAGGAGGGATTGTATCTGCTCGCTGATGGTGGATTTTGCGAGACCCGTAAGCTCGGTTAACTGCTTGTTCGAAAGATTGGCGCGTTGGATAAGGGCTGAAAGAATCAATCTCTTTGTCAGGCTTCTAGCACTCGAGAAAAGCGATTTGTCCCTCGCGGTCGTTCCTAAGGGATATAGGCGTGAAAAGCCGGATTCGTCTTCGCGCTCTATCTCTCCTGTTTTGAAGAGAGCGTCGACATGATGCCGTGCAGTGCTGAAAGATATGTGGAGCGTCCGTTGCAGTTCTCGCAAGTGAATTCCTGGAAACAAAGCTACAAGAATCTTCGCGCGGTGCCGGTAAACACTTCTTCCTGACATCCGCTACACTCACTTGCTCACCAAAGCAAGGCCAAAGCAGGTCAGCATAAGAAAATCGAAAAGGTGTGACAGATGTATCTCGACAAGTGGAATTATTATCAATTGGCTGGACGTGAAGAAGGTTTCCACCAAGTCCACCGACTGGCTAACTGTCAGAGAGGCAAACGCTAGAGTTAGTAGGAGGTACCTCCTGTTTCGCTTCTTCGTGTATGCCAGGACTGATATTACAAACACCACCACAGACATTACGAGGAGCGCCACATGAACCGCGTCATCAGCCCAGTTCAGACTCGTCAAATGATACATACCTAGTTAACGTTCAATTTCCCGTTTTGCATGTAGAGGTGTATGGAGCATAGAAGGTTGCAGTAGACAAGGAAGCCGCCCGAACGATTAGCATTGAAAACTACATCATAAGACTGTCCAGGTTGAACCTTCACCCCGCTGACCAAGTAATGTGTTATGGCGAACCCGTGAGCCTCAGTATCCAGATTCTCAAGATGAACTGTAACCTTGTCGCATCTTCCAACGCTGAGCACTGGCCAAGAATCGGTGTGAGTCTTGCTTCCGTTGAACCCCTGGTTCGTCATTACTATCTTGAAGTAATCCGAACGCGTGGTGCCGAGGCACACTTGAAGATATGCGAGAGTGTAGGACGCGGCAGGTATGCTAGCCCCGACAACAATTATGAAGATGAGAAACGTGGCTGTTCGACGGTCGATCTCCATTCCTTTAGGCCTCCATTCTCCAAGACGAGACCTATGAGACGTTGAGCTGGCCGTTTTGCATGTAGTCGTGAACACTGCAAAGAATTGTGCAGAAAACTCGCCAGTGACCGCTCTTGTTCGCGGTAAAGTGTATTGAAAGAGTCTGGTTTGGAGGAATTGAGTATTCGCCCGCGTAGCCTCCGACCGCTAGTCCATGACTCTGAGTGTCGTTGTTGGTTAGATGAATTGTGACGTTATCGCATCTGGAGACGTTCATGATGGGCCAAGGTCCGAGACCGCCTTGCCCGGCCATGTTCTTACTGTTGTTATACCCGTTCAAGTCAGCAATGATTGTAAATGATTTAGATGTTCCCGGTGTCCCTAAGCATGACAGGATGGTACTCAGGGGAATGGTTCCTGTAAGGGCAAGGCCTGAGATTACTGCACCTATAGAAACTAGGACAACTAGAATAGCTAGGACTTGCTTGGTTTGGATGGTTCGAGACCTCGCTTCATCTTCATGCATGAAACAGCGCCGCTACGTAAATTGCTAGGAATCCCAATAATAATGCTACTGCGAGTTTGAAGGAATCTCTTGGTTTCGGACTCTGGGCGGGCGAGAACAAGGGAGCTGCAAGCCTGATGGCAGCGTAGATCGAAGTGCCTGTCCCAAAGGCAAAGAAATAGGTTGTGTCAGCGGCTATGATATATCCGGTGGCGGCGCCGAGAAGGGACGGGACTACGAACGCTATCCCTAGCATAAGCAGGTCTCCAAGTCTACGACGGCTGTTACTGCCTCGCCCAGTAGAATATACTGAATAGCATGCTCCTACCATCATGGGCTCAAGAGCCTTGTGAAGCACATATGCGATGCCGGCATTGACGCCACCGAAGGTATCGAGTAGGGACGTGCTTGATGTTGTCGCCGCAGCTGTCCCGAAAGCAGAACCTTCACCTAAACCGTGGATTCCCACTGCCACTGCTACGACCAAGGGAATGGCTAAGCCGAACTTGCCTACTGCCAGTTCCGAGTTGAAAATGCTTCGTTTCGAATCATACCAGAAGAACAAGAGAACTCCTACAATGAACAGCCCTAGAACTCCCATCTGAGCCGGGTCGCCCGAGATCCCGCTGCTAACGTCAAGACTTGCTGCTCCTCCGATAGTGTCGAGGAAGAACCAGAGAAAGATGCCTAGCCCGAAGGAAGCTACGTAAACGGATCTCGTTCGTGTCCCCGTCAACACTATTAGGACAAGGCCAATTAATGCAGGAACTATCGTCGACGCTGCCCACACTGAGAAGCTTTCCGCGAATCCTATCATTGTGGATCGACTTTTCCTTAGGAATGCCTTCTTGAGGATTTTGGCTCAATCCACGAACTCGAACCAAAACACATTCGTCTCCTCTAATCTCTAAGGGCAATACCGTGTCGGGAGGAAACATCCCTCACTGCGACTCCGACGTGGAAAAGGGGCGAACTCGGACTGAACTAAGATTTAAGAGAAAAGGGGGGTTTGGTGGACGGTACAAAAGTAATACCGGTATGGTGAGTCCGGGCGGACTCGAACCGCGGAAAATTGGCACACAAAAAAGGGCATTCCGGTGTGGCCACTCGGGCTGCCACAACATTCACTTGGGCTTGCACCTCCGGTTAGAGGTCTGAACTTTTTTTTTAGAGTCCATGCTGAGCTTTGAATCGCAGGTACAGACTAGCCTAATGAGGGGAAGTTAGGCGCTACGATTTGTCCAACCTCGTGGATTTATACCTGTTTAAGTATAAATCCCACCGGCCCCACCACAAAACGGGCCCTATTCTTACTACGAAGGCCCCTCGTGCCTCGACCCATTTTCCCACTCGTCCTACGTTGGCCCTGGTGGCTAACTTGATGCAGCTCAAAGTTGGTCATCCTGAGCATGCCGTATGCATTGATAATCTCATGCCGCTCGTGTATCTCCTAATCGAATTCCTGAGTCCCAACCTTATCTTTTGCTCGGCAGCTGGCAAGGTCTCGCCCCGGCGCGAAGGCAGTCTATCTCAGTTCGAAATCGTCGGTGTCGATCTCTATTTCGAGATTCGGAATACCCCAGTTTTTTCGCCACTCGGACTTTGCCCGTCGTAGTATCTTCTTAGCCGATCTCTGAACTCCTCGAAATTCATCTCGCGAATCCTCTTTGAATTCAGCTCCGGAACTGCCGAATCCCAAAGGGCAACTAACATACTCTCGACCTCCGTAATGGACAAAATCGATGCAAGGAATGTTAGAAGACCGGATTCCTCCGGCTTCGCTCCACGAAATGGGTTAAGCTGCTCTTCAAAAAGGTCCATGATATCGTTCTCTCCGGGATACGAGGTCACAAGGATGGGGAGAGGGTTTGAACCCATGAGCAAAAATTTGTCAACGAAATTCTTGACATCAATTAGTACTTGGCGAACTTGATAATTTCCAAAAGTAACGCCGAGGCCGTAGTCAGCGCCTAGCTTGGCTATCTTGCGTGAGATGGTGATGTGGTTGGAATTCTTGGCTAGAGAGACTAGCATAAGGAAAGTTGGACCCGCCAAAGACTAATCCTCTATCGAGGCAATCCAATCGATGATTTCATCCATCTGCTTATTTGTTCCACCCCACAGCGTTTTCCTGAACCCAACGTAAGGAGACGTTGGCCTCGGCCCAAGTTCGTAGTCGAGAACGTGAGGAGTCGGGACATTAGCGTGAGGACGTCCTGTTACGTCGATCCGTACAACCATATTACCATTTTCGTCATACCATCCAACTGTGTGAAGACCTGAATCATCAAAGTTGCACATTATACTGTTTGAAATTCCTCCCTCGGCGGTTGTCTCAGGAAGATCACCTCGCCACGTATTGATACCCAATGACTCAGCATCGCTGAGAGTCTCCCCTTCCGAGAGTAGGCTTGATCCGATCAAGCATAGATTGTAAGCAGTTATCGCGGCCCCGAAACCCGGGTTCCCCAGAACAATGCGTCGTGGAGATTGGGGGTTCCTCCCGTTACGTAGGTGTATCCTGTGTATCCTCCCACGCCGACCGCCAACCCTGCCGCACCAACGAGAAGCAGGTCAGTGCCGGCAGTTGCAAGGGTGAAGACTGCTAGTACTCCGATGTTGACAATTTCTCTCTGTTCTGGGCTGAGCCCTGTGTACGATCTTGCTCCTGAATCGGCGGCGCTTGAGAGGCAGCCTCCCCAGTTATCATACTCGCAGCAATTCGTAAACTTGCAAGTGTCAGTAATTGCCCTAGAAGGATCGACGAAGCTAGTGGGCCGATTGAGAACATACGCATACGGATTCAGACTCTGAGGATCGGATTGGGTCCCCGTCAGTGGATCCTAGCTGATGAACCGTCCGACGTTCGGGCCATCACCAAGAATCGAAATTGATACTCGCTGGCAATTTCGTCCTTTCTATTGAGGGCCTAACAATAAAGCGTCGGATTCAAAGGGAAGAGTGGTCGTAACGTCGAAGAGATTTCACAGATCGGGTTGTCCTTGAAGACCTTCTGCGGTGACCGAGGTAACCGCACGAGAGTAACAGCGGGTTGACGAGGGACCCAATCTGGACCAAGGAAGTAAGGTTAAGTCGGATGCGAAATAGCAAGGTCGTTTTGGCGATACTCGCCCTCCTTACAACATCAATCTTCGCGGGTTCTATAGTCCCACGCGGTCATGCTGACGACGTAAGTGAGAATCTTACTACTACTGGGTTTACCGTTCGTAATGTGTATGATTCCTTTCTCCAAAACTATGTAAGTGCCATTCAAGCGGGCAACACCTTAACGTTCACTCTTCAATTCGTCGCGAATGACCAGAATTATCAGAGAAACATCACGATGGGTGTAAAGTTCGACTGGATGACCACCTTCCAGAATACGACAACTTCAACAGCAGTCGTTAGGGGCCAGACGGCTTACATCAGCCTGCCATTCATCGTTCCGTCGCTCTCAGGCCAATATTCAAGTCTCAACCTCCTGACTCACAGTTGGGAAGTTCAGGTTTGGGACATGGCGGTCGGCGCAACCTGGACGACTGGATGCTTCTTCGATAACGGAATCACAAGCTGCCGCCAGTTTTCCGGAGGCTCCGTTGCAATCTATTCCAGCGCGCAGGCTAGTAGCATGCTCAATAAACAGCAGGCTCAATACGAGATCAGCGCGCTCGGGGACATTCTCAGCAATACCAAGCAGAATCCTCCAGGCACCAGCGGAGCAGTCGCCGCACTCGTTACGGCTACGCAACAGCTAAGTCTAGGCGACACCGCCTATCAGATAGGCAACTTCAATCAAGCACAAACCGACTATCAGAATGCCCTCAATAGTGCCAACGCAGCCCAAAGCTCGCTAGCTACTACTGGTGGCGGAACTGACACTGCCAGCCTGACAAGCATCTGGCTGGTTGCCGTTGCAGGCTTACTCGGAGGAATTGGAGCGCTACTCTTCGGGCTTGGCGGATTCAACTATCTCCGCAAGAGAGCAGTAGTACCCAAGTAAACCTCAACACCCCGCGGCGATCTAATCGCCGGTCGGCATCTATTGAGCAAGATTGTCGTTCACAGCTATCAGTGCTTACAGAGTCCGCATTGAGTAACATACCGCCCATTTACAGGCAACAGTCATTTTAACGGCCCGTATGTTTCGCAACAAGGCTAACATGCCCTCATGCCAATACTGTGGCACGCAGCTAGGACAAGGCGACACGTTTTGTCCAAACTGCGGCAAACCCACCACCCAAACCACAAGCTCAACCTATAGTCAATACGGAATGCCTCAACAAGGTCCGGCAAGCGGAGGACCTCTTCTCCAGCTCAACGAATTCACCATGAACAAGAAGATCCTCTCAGTTCGCGAGCACTATGACTTCCAAGACAGATCCGGCACTTTCGTGGGCCAAGGCGAGGGCAATCTCATACAGTTACCTGCAAAGTTCGTAGTCTACGATGCCAACCAAGCAGCACTCATGAGCATCCAAGGCAAGCTACTCACAATCAGACACCAGTTCAGCTTCCATGACAATACAGGGAACGAGATTGGTACGATCAAGAAGAAACTCATGAAACTTTTCGGAGAAGAGTATTGGGTCGAACAAAACGGAAATGAGTTCATGCGAGTCTACGGAAACTTCACTGAGCACGACTATCGGTTCGAAGTGAACAAACAGCCCGTTGCCTACGTCCACAAGAAATGGATTTCCGTCCGTGACTCGTTCGGCGTGACAGTCTCAGGAAATGTTGACCACAGGTTAATTATCGGCGCGATAGTGGTTGTCGAACATGTAGAAGTAGCTGAACGAAGAAACAAGAACTAACCACACCCATCAGACCTCCTGTCTCACGCACATTCCAACCGGGTCCAACTCCTCATTCCGACCGGACTCCCGTCACCCATCTTGCATGCAAGTCTTATCTTTCCAACCACAAGTCCCCAAACCATGAGCGATTCCAAACCTGCAGCGCAAGGTCTTTCTCGCCTCCGATCACCAATAGTCTTGATCCCAATTGCTGGCATGACATGGATAGAACTCGTCTACCTGTCATTCACAGCATTCTTCATCGCCACAACCGGGACCGTTCCATTCTTCGTGTTCTACTGGTCACCTTTCATGATGCTCATGCCAATAGCAATCTTGGTCATCTGGAAGAGACCCCGTATCGGCTACATTCTAGCAGCTATAGTGGCTGGACTGGGCCTGGCCTGCTTCAGTGACGGAGGATTTGGAGTAGAAGTATGGGCAACCCCGTCAAGCACGGCGCAATTCTTCGAAGTCATCACCGATCTCCCCGCATATTTCGCCGTACTACTCTACGCCGTTTTCGGTGTCGTGAAAACTCGCGCCAAACAAACAACCCCGCCCCTAAAGCCATTGAAGACACTTCCCCGATACACGACAGCAGGGCTACTGATCGTCGGATTCGTCATCGGCGGCTTGGTAGTTGGTCTTCTCGCTGGAGCTACTGAGTCGAGACTGCTGCAAAACGGAACAGGTGACATTGTCATAGTGTCGGGAGCAGCTTCACAGAGCAACGGACAGTTCTACAATCCGACAATATTCCAAACACGAGTCGGCCGTACTGTGACCTGGGCAAACAGGGACTCACAGGCCCACACACTCACAAGTGACTCCGGAGTCTTCGACTCAGCAAACATTGCAGTCGGTGCATTCTACACGTACACTTTCAACCAGGCCGGGAACTTCTCATACCACTGCACGTATCACCTGTGGATGAAAGGAACAGTTACAGTCCAACCGTAACTCTCAACCCGCAAAACATCCTATCCTCAAAGCGTCAGTCTTTTCTATTGGTGATAAGTCCTCTCCACGTTACCCTTTGGCAAAGTTCGTATTCGTTACCGGCGGCGTAATGTCCGGTATCGGCAAAGGCGTAGTCGGAGCTTCTATCGGCAAGATAATGCAAGCCCGCGGACTCAAAGTAACCGCGGTCAAAATCGACCCCTACCTCAACTACGACGCCGGAACCATGAACCCTTACATCCACGGCGAAGTCTTCGTCACCGAAGACGGAGGAGAGACCGACATGGACATCGGCACATACGAACGATTCCTAGACATCAACATTCCCAAAAGCCACAACATCACAACCGGCCAAGTCTACTCCTCAGTCATCGAGAAAGAGAGAAGAGGAGACTTCCTTGGAAAATGCGTCCAGATAATACCGCACATAACCGATGAGATCAAAGAACGACTCCGGAGAATCGCCACCGAGGATTCTACTGATCTCATAATCGTGGAGATTGGAGGAACTGTGGGCGA
>JACXTT010013777.1_pt1 | contig 10632 bp, 8 predicted proteins | sample 9270951 | NCBI WGS metagenome assembly JACXTT01 (sample SAMN15532306, study PRJNA645909) | rock metagenome | isolation source: weathered quartz diorite | place: Puerto Rico | collected 2017-06-21
TGCCGCGCGAGCGGATGCTCGGTCTCGCCGACGAGCACCTGCGCCGCAAGGACGTCGACACCGCGATTCGTCTGTACGAGATCGCGAACGCCGATCTTGATCGGTGGGCGCGGCTCGTCGACGTGCTGACGGGCCTCCCGGATCGCGAGCGTCTCGCGATCGAGGTGACGGAGCGGCACCTTGAGCCGAACGGCGCGCGGCCGCAGACGTCGGGCGACTTGCGCGTCGCGATCTGACGTCCGTCGCCTCGTCGCAGCCTCGCCGTCGTCCGCGCGAAGTTGCGCGAGCGGCCGCGGGCCCGTAACAGACGCGCATGCGCAGCCCCGGCGAATGGATCCGCGCCGCCGTGCGCGCGGTGCCGCCGTACACGCCGGGCGAGCAGCCCGCCGACGGCCGGCGCGTCGTCAAGCTCAACACGAACGAGAATCCGTATCCGCCGTCACCGGCCGTGCTGCGCGCGCTGCACGACGCGGTCGACGAGCGCGTGCGGCTCTATCCGGATCCGGAGGCGGCGGCGCTGCGGGCGGATGCGGCGCGTCTGTACGGCGTGCCGACCGACGCGATCATGGCGGGCAACGGCTCCGACGAGCTGCTGGCGCTCCTGCTCCGCGCGCTCGTCGATCCCGGAGACCGGGTGGCGTTCCCCGTCCCGACCTACAGCCTCTACGCGACGCTCGTCGCGTTGCACGGCGCGACCAGTGTCGAGCTGCCGTGGCGTCCGGACTGGTCGCTGCCGGACGGGATCGCGTCGGCCGGCGCAAAGGTCACGTTCCTCTGCAATCCAAACTCGCCGTCGGGCACGTTCGTGCCGATCGATCGTATCGTCGAGCTCGCCGAGCGCGTGGCAGGCGTGCTCGTGGTCGACGAAGCCTACGTCGACTTCGCGCCCGCCAATGCGATCGCTCTGCTCGGCCGGCATCGCAACCTCGTCGTCCTGCGCACGCTCTCGAAGTCGTACGCGTTGGCCGGCTTGCGCGTCGGGCTCGCGTTCGGCGATCCTGAGCTGTTGCGCGGGCTCCGGACCGTGAAGGATTCGTACAACTTGAATCGCTTGTCGCAGGCGGCGGCGCGCGCCGCGCTCGCCGACCAGGAGACGTTCCGCTCGACCGTGGAGCGCATCTGCCGGACGCGAGCGCGTCTCACCGCCGCGCTCCGCGCGATGCGCTACGTCGTGCCCGACTCGCACGCGAACTTCGTGCTCGCCCGCCGCACCGGCGTGGATCAGGGGCGGGTCGCCCGGGCGCTGGCGGCACGGGACATCCTGGTTCGGCATTTCATGGCCTACGGCCTCGCGGACGCGCTCCGCATCACAGTCGGAACCGACGACGAAATCGACGCCCTGCTCGCCGCGCTCGGGTCGATCGGCGTCTGAAGGTTCGGAAGACCCTCGCACTGGCCCAGGCCCCCGGTTCAGGGGGCAGCCGCCTCCCGGATTCGGTACCCAGCCATCCCCCGCCGCCACGCTAGCGTCCCGCGGCTCGGCTCCGTATCGCAAGGTGAGGAGCGCTGGCTCGTAGAACGACACCAAAAACAGGAGGGAGGACCCATGAGAACAATTGGACGTGAGATGTTGCTCGCGGGAGCTGCCGTGATCTTCGTCGTGCCGCTCGCGTTCGGGCAGGCCTCGGACAAGCAATTCAAGTGCGAGCAGGCGGTGGACAAGTTCGGCGCGAAGTTCGTGAGCGCCAAGTCGAAGTGCATCATGAAGTGCCTCGCGAACGCGTGGAAGGGCGTGACGCCGTTCAGCGATTGCAACCCGCCGTACGGTGGGGCGACGCTCAGCGCCTGCATTACGGACACCGTCACCGGGCTCAAGGGGGCGGAAGACAAGTTCCGCGCCGCCATCGTGAAGGCGTGCGATCCGGCCAGCAATGCGGCTGCCGAATGCCCGACGTGCTACGACAGCGGCAACTGCACCGCCGCCGGGTTCGCGGGCGATCAGGTCCAGAACATCGAAGGCCAGATCGACAGCTTCGTCCCCGGCGTCGCGTGCGAGCAGGCGGGCGCCGATCCGTCGGAGCAGAAGTGTCAGAACGGCAACGCGAAGGCGCTGGTGAAGGAGGTATCCGGCGACGTGAAGTGCTACGACAAGTGCAAGAGCAACGAGCACAAGGGTCTGATCGCTGCGGGAACCTGCAATCCTCCGGCATCCGATCCAGCGACGGCGGCCTGCATCAACGGCGTGGAGCAGAAGGCCATCCTCGCGATCCAGAAGGTCTGCGACAACATCCCGGGCGCGAAGCCCGATTGTCCGAACCCGGACGATTACGGCGGCCAGAACGCAGCGAGCTGGGTGAACCTGGTCGACTCCGCGATCGCGGGGAACATCCCCGGCATCTACTGCCAGTAGTCATTCAACGACGTCGAGCGCGCCGGAGGCGGACCGCCGACGTCGGCGGCCCGCCTCCGGCTGAGCGAGCGGCAGCGGCGCGGACGCTTCAGTCCTCGTCGTCGCCGCTCGTGTCGTCTTCGGCGTCGCCGTCCGTCGCACCGGCGCCTGGCGGTGGCGCGATGTTCGCGCCGCCGCCCGGCGGCGTCGCGACCGTCGTCGGCGTCGTGCTCTGCTCGAAGTCGCGTGCCTGCTTGTCCAACCGCGTGTACATGTAGTCGCGCGTCTCGAAGACGGTCGGACCGCCCTCGCGCATGACGTAGTACTTCGCGTCCTGCTTCGCGGCGAGGATCGTGCCGATCGGCGCGCCGCTCTTGTCCGTCACCGCGATGCGCAGCGTCGGGGCCGCGAGGCCGAAGCGCGCGAGGTCGCCCGGCGGCTCGGCGGCGACCGCGGTGCCCTTCAGATCCTTGGCGTCGTCGACGAAGCGCTCGATCGCCGTGGCTTTCGTCTTGGCCTCGTCGACGCCGTCCACGCTCCACGTGCCGGAAGCGCCGCGGACGAGCGTCGCGCCGCTGCCCTCCCTGCGCTCGAGCACGACGCGACCCACCGCATCGCTCTGAAACGCCAGGACGGTCTTGTCGCGGAGCGCGGCGGCATCCTTGTCGAGGCTCCGAAACGCCCACTCGCCGACGGCGAAGACGGTCGGACTGCTCCCCCGTTTGACGTACACCTGCTTGCTCTGCTCGCCGCTCGACTCGCCACCGACCAGCAGCTGCTGCGTCGCCGCGCCCTCCTTGCCGGTGGCGACCGTCACGACCAGCCGCGGCTTGTCGAGGCCGTACTTCGCGAGGTCCGCCGGCGCGTCGTCTGGAAAGTCCATGGCGCGGGTGGTCCGCAGCGACGAGAGATACGAGCGGACCTCCGTGACGTCCGCCGGCAGCCCGCCGGGCTCGATCGACCAGACGTCCTTCTCCTTGCGCGACAACGTGAGCGGCGCCGATCCGGTCTTCGCGATCTCGACGCGCTGCACGTCGTCGTCCTGAAAGGCCAGCAGCTGCTTGTCGCGGAGGTCGCGCGCCTGCTTGTTGATCCCGGTCTGGATCGTGCTCGGGGTGAGGTAGATCTTGTGCTCGTCGTCCTTCCGGACGTACGTCTTCGCCCCAATCGCGGTGTTCTTGCCGATCGCGATCGGCGGCAGCGGACCGTCCTTCGTCGTGAGCCGGATGGTGGTGGCGGGCTTGTCGAGCCCGAACGGCGCCAGATCGCTCGGGACGTCGTCGAGGCTCTTCTGCACCTGCGCGTTCGTGATCGAGGTCAGCACGCTCTTCACGACCGGCTCGTCGGCGGGCGCGTCGACCGGCTGCGTGAGCCGCCAGCCGCCGTCGCCCCTGGTCAGCGTGATGGTGCGGTCCGGATAGACGAGCTCGAGGCCGGTGACCGCGTCCTCGGAGACGGTGACGAGCTTCTCCTTCTCGGCTTCCTTCTGGGCTTCCGGCAGCTCGTGCCAGTAGATGTAGGCGCCGACGGCCGCCACGAGCACGGCCAGGATCAGGATGCGGAGCGCGCTCACCCGTTTCTCCGCCGCCACCACACCGCGATGCCGAGTGCGACCATCAGCTCCGGAATGATGAGGACGGAGAGATAAAAGAGCTGGCCCGCCTGGCTCGGCGAGAACTCCGCCCGCGAGGCACGCACGGATTTGCTGCGAATGGAGACGAGCTCTTCCTGGCCGACGAGCCAGCCGACGGCGTTCAGGAAGAGGTCGGCGTTGGTCCGGGACTGCGTCAGGTTCTGGTTGTCCGCCGCGCGCGGCGTACCGATCACCACGAGTCGCGCTTCCTCCGGCGCGTTCTGGCCGTTGGCCGCGACGGGCGTGATGCCCATGTCCTTCAGCTTCGCCGTGACGGCGACGGCGACCGACACGGGACCCTTCTTGTCGGTGTCGTCCAGACGCGCGACGCCCTTCGTGAAGACGTCGTCGACGGACGTCTCGGCCCACGACGACGGGCTCGTCTTCACCAGCGTCGTGGCCGACAGACCCTTCTTGCCGGACGCGTCGGGCTCCACCGTCCGGGTCTGCGGGAAGATCGTGTAGTCCTTGAGCTCCTGCGTGATCGGGTGCGCGCCGTACTCCTTGGCGAGCGGCTGCAACCCGATCCGCGGGCCCTCGAAGAGCCGAACCTCCTGGTCGAGCACGACGTCGTTTCCGAGCTTCGCGCCCCAGCTGGCGAGCATCGTGGCGAGCTTCTCGTCGCCTTGACGCGGTCCGATCAGGACGAAGACATGACCACCCGACTTCAAGTACGCGTCGAGCGCCGCGATGGCCGTCTCGGTGAGCGGCTGGCCGACGCCCGGAACGACGACGGCGCTCGCGTCGTCGGGAATCTTCTCTACCGACGGCAGGAGCAGCGGCTTCACCTCGTAGTTTTCCTGCTGCAGGGCCAGCTTCGCCGCCGCGTAGCCCTTCGGATCGTCCTCGGCGCTCGTGAGCGCCTGTCCGAAGCCCTCCACGAAGTACACGACCTTCTTCGTGCTGCGCGAGACGCGGATCAGGCCGTTGGTGATCGTCTCTTCGGAGGGCTGCGTGACGACGAAGCTCTCGTTGCCGTACTGGAGGTGCACCGAAGGCGCCGTCGTGATCTTCATCTGGTCGACGAGCGCCGGCTCCTTGTCGGGATCGACGATCCGCGTCTTCACGTGGCTCGCGTTCGGGTACGTGTAGCTCTCGAGTAGCGACTCCAGCGTCGGGTTGACGCCGCCCTCGACGAACGCGGTCATCGTGAGGTCGTTCTTCAGGCTCTCGATGACCTTGGTCGACTGGGGCGAGAGCGTGTACACGCCACCCTCGGTGACGTCCCACTGCTTGTGGTGACGATGCCCGAGATAGTTCGCCCCCGCGACGAGGACGACGAACAAGAGCGAGTAGATCGCGGCGCCCGCGCCGTATCGCGTCGAGCGCTGGCCGAGCAGCGCGCGGAAGCTTTCGTATCCGAAGGCCAGATAGGCGAGCAGGCACAGGCCGCCGCCGACGATGTGGGCCCAGACGAGCGAGCTCTCGATCCCGAGGATCAGGCGTGCGGCCAGGCCGAACCCGAGGATCACGAGCCCCAAGAGGCCCAACAGCGACGCGTACCGGCCCACCGCGCTACCTCCAGCGCACCGATTCGACCGCGCGCTGAGTGAGGAACAGGCTGACGACGAGGACCGTCGCGAAGTAGACGAGGTCCTTCGTGTCGATGAGGCCCTTCAGCAGCTCCTGAAAATGATCGGTGATCGAGACGTACTTCACGAGTGCGCCCCAGGTGCCCTGGACCGTCTCGCCGAGCCAGCCGATCGTGTAGAGCACGAGCAGCGTGAAGAGCGCGCCGGTGTACGCCACCACGACGTTGTCGGTGAACGACGAGACGAGCGTCCCGATGGCGAGGAACGAGACCGCCATCAGGCACAGACCGAGGTAGCCGGACAGCATCATCGGCAGCTCGGGATTGCCGTAGGCGAGCAGCAGGAAGCCGAAGAACCCGGACAGCAGCACCATGAGCAGGACCAGCACGAGGCCGCCGAGGAACTTCCCGGCGACGATCTCGCCCACCCGCACCGGCGACGTCAGCAGGAGCTCGTAGGTGCCGGACGTCTTCTCTTCCGGGAACATCCGCATGGTGATCGCGGGCACGACGAAGATGAGCAGCACGGACATGTTGTGGAGCAGCGGACGGATCACCATCTCGTTCAGGTTGAAGCGCTGGAGCATCTCGGGGTTGCGCATCATGCTGTAGATGGCGAGCGACTGGTTGAACGCCGAGAGGAGGGCGAAGAAGAAGTAGCCGGCGAGCGCCAGGAACGCCGCCAGCAGGACGTACGCGACCGGCGACGAGAAGTACGATCGCACTTCGCGCCCGGCGATGGTGAGCACGTTCCTCACGCCGCGCCCCGTTCGCCGCCGCCCGCGATCGCGCGCTTGTAGGCCTCGTCGAGCCGCTGGTTCCGCGTGAGATTCGCCAGCAGGTCCTCGACCACGATGCGGCCGTCGCTGATGATGACCACCTTCTCGCAGACCGCGACGACCTGCCCGAGGATGTGCGTGGAGAGCACGATCGTGCGTTCTGGCGCGAGACTCCGGATGAAGTGCAGCATCTCGTCGATCTGGCCGGGGTCGAGCCCGTTCGTGGGCTCGTCGAGGATCAGCACCTCGGGATCGTGGATCAACGCCTGCGCGAGCCCGACGCGCTGGCGAAATCCTTTGGAGAGGTGACCGAGCAGGCGTCCCGACACGCTACGGAGACCGCACGTCTGGATCACGCGCTCGACGCCCTCCTCGACGTGCCCCCGCGGCATGCCGCGCAGGCGTGCGGCGAAGCGCAGGTACGGGATGACCAGCATGTCGTTGTAGAGCGGCGGGTTCTCCGGGAGGTAGCCGATCCGGCGGCGCACGTCCGCGGACTGCTCGAAGACGTCGAACCCGGACACGCGCACGGTGCCGGACGTCGCGGGAAGGAACCCCGTGATGATCCGCATCGTCGTCGTCTTGCCCGCGCCGTTGGGGCCGAGGAAGCCGAGAATCTGGCCTGGAACGGCCGTGAAGGACACATCCTGCACGGCCGCGAGATCCCCGTAGCGCTTATGCAGGTGTGCGACTTCGATCATCCGACACGCTGAGACGGAGCAGCGGAGAGAAAATTCGCGCCGCTTACTACGCAGCGCTCCCGAGGCTGTCAAGCTTCCTTGCGGCGCTCGGAGGCGTCCGTTAGGGACGTGCCCGGATGACGCGGGGGCGGCTCTTTCTCATCGACGCGAGCGGCTACGTCTACCGGGCCTTTCATGCCCTCCCGGCGCTGAACACCTCGCGCGGTCTGCCCACGAACGCGACGCTCGGCTTCGCCAACATGGTCGCGAAGCTGCTGCGCGGGGGTGGCGACCGCGACTACATCGCCGTCGTCTTCGATGCCCCGGGGGGGTCCTTCCGGGACACGATGTACGCCGAGTACAAGCAGCATCGTTCCCCGATGCCGGACGATCTGCGCCCGCAGCTCCCGTACATCAGGCGCCTGGTGACGGCGCTCCGATTGCCGGTCATCGAGCAGCCCGGGGTCGAGGCCGACGACGTCATCGGGACGCTGGCGAGCCGCGCCGCCGCGGACGGCATCGAGACGGTCATCGTCACCGCCGACAAGGACATGATGCAGCTCGTCGGCGAGCGGACGACGCTCTACGACGACGTCCGCAATCGCCGCGTCGGCATCCCGGAGGTGCGTGAACGATTCGGCGTCGATCCGGAGTACGTGCCCGATGTGCTGGGCCTCATGGGCGACGCGATCGACAACATTCCCGGGGTGACCGGCATCGGCCAAAAGACCGCGAGCGCGCTCGTGCAGTCGATCGGTCCGGTAGAGGCCATCCTCGACCGCCTGGACGACGTCGAGCGCTGCGGGCTGCGCGGCGCGAAGAAGATCCGGGAGACGCTCGCCGCCGAAGCCGACGTCGCGCGGCTGTCCAAGCGGCTGGCGATCATCCGTCGCGACGTGACGGTTCCGATCGCGTGGGACGATCTCCGTTGGCCGGGTCCCGACGTCCCCGCGCTGCGTCCGCTCCTGATGGAGCTCGAGTTCATGGCATTGCTCCGCGAGCTGGCGCCCACGGGCCCCGATGTGATCACGACCGTGGAGCGCCGCGAGGCGCGTTCGGCGAGCGAGGTGGCCGCGGCCGTGGGCGCGCTCGCCACGCAGCCGGCCGTCTCCGTGTTCGCGGTGCTCGATTCGGCCCGCGCGACGGTCGCGCGCGTCACGGCGCTCGTCCTCGGCGCCCCGGAGGCGACGCCGGTCGTGCTGAGTGCGCCCGAATCGCCCGAGACGCTGGAGGCGCTCGGCGCGCTGCTCGGCGATCTGGCCGTCACCAAGGTCGGCAGCGAGCTGAAGGCGCTGCGCGTCGCGCTCGCTCGCCGGCGCGTCGGTATTGCGGGACCCGCGATGGACCTGGGCCTCGCGTCGTACTGCCTCAACCCATCACAGCCCGTGCACGACGTCGCGACGCTCGCGCATCAGCTGCTCGGTGAGCCGGCGACGGCCGGCGGCGATCCGGTCGACGCGGCGTGCCGCGCGGCCCGCCTGGCGCACGCGCTTCGGCCGATGGTCGAGGAGCGCCTCGAGCGTGCCGAGATGCAGAAGCTCTACCGCGAGCTCGAGATGCCGCTCGCCGAGGTGCTGGCCGACATGGAGCTGGCCGGCGTGGCGCTCGACATGGCGGCGCTCGGCGCGTTGTCGCACGAGCTCGGCACGAACATGGAGCGGGTCCTCGCCGAGATCCATGGCCTCGCCGGCGGCGAGTTCAACGTCGGCTCGCCCGTCCAGCTGCGTGAGGTGCTCTTCGATCGCCTGAAGCTGCCGACGAAGGGCATCAAGAAGACGAAGACGGGTCTGTCGACCGACGTCGACGTGCTCACGAAGCTCGCCGCCGAGCATCCGCTGCCCGGGAAGATCCTCGAGTACCGGCAGCTCTCGAAGCTCAAGTCGACGTACGTCGACGCGCTGCCGGCGCTGGCGGACCCGGCGACCGGACGCATCCACACGTCGTTCAACCAGACGGTCGCAGCCACCGGGCGGCTGTCCAGCTCGGATCCGAATCTCCAGAACATTCCCATCCGGACCGAGGAGGGACGGCGGATTCGCGCCGCATTCGTAGCCGGCCCGGGCTGTCGCCTGCTGTCGGCCGACTATTCGCAGATCGAGCTGCGCGTGCTGGCCCACCTCGCGAACGACCCTGCGCTGATCGACGCGTTCACCCGAGGCGACGACATCCATGCCCGGACCGCCGCGGACGTGTTCGGGCACCTGTCGCCGGCCGACGGGCGGCGGCTCGCCAAGGTGATCAACTACGGCATCGTCTACGGGATGGGGCCCGCGCGTGCGGCGCGCGAGCTCGGCGTCTCGATCAAGGACGCGGAGGCGTACATCCGCGACTACTTCGCGCGCTATGCGGGCGTGCGGACGTTCCTCGACGCGACCGTCGCGGAGGCTCGCGATCGCGGCTACGTGACGACGGTGCTGGGACGGCGTCGGTATCTCCCCGAGCTGGGTGCGCGCGATCCGGGGGTCCGGCAATTCGCCGAACGGGCCGCGACGAACACGCCCATCCAGGGGTCCGCCGCCGATCTCATCAAGCTCGCCATGCTGGATGTGCGGCGTCGCTTGCGCGCCGCCGGCTCGCGCGCGCACATGCTGCTGCAGGTGCACGACGAGCTTCTGCTCGAGGCGCCGGAGGACGAGGTCGATGCGGTGCGCGATCTCGTGCGCCAGGCCATGGAAGGGGTGTGGCGCCTGCGCGTGCCGCTACGAGTCGACGTGCGTGAAGGGGCGAACTGGTCCCAGGCGCACTGACCGCGGGTCAGGGGCGCAAGGCCGTGAATAGAGCCACTAATGAGCCGTCAGAACGACCAGCGCGCAGTGTCTCCCGGTGACGGCGAGCTCGTCGAACGGGCCCGACAAGGTGACCGGGAGGCGTTCCGGGCGCTGGTCGAGCGATATCAACGTAAGGTGGCGGCACTGGCACTCGGGATGCTCCGGAATCGCGAGGACGCATTGGACATCGTCCAGGACACGTTCACCAAAGCCTACCAGAGCCTGGAGCGGTTCAAGGGCGACTCGAGCTTCTACACCTGGATCTATCGCATCGGGGTGAACCTCTGCATCGATCACCAGCGACGCGAGTCGCGATACGTCCAGGTCGGGAACGACGACGACGAAACGGGTGAAGAGCTGACGCCGCCGTCGCCGGAAGACCTGGAGCGCGATCAGCCCTTCGAAGACGCGCGCAGCACCGAGCTCGGAGCGCACCTCGTCGAAGCCATAAAAGAATTGACCCCCGAACATCGCGCGGTCATACTTCTTCGCGAAGTGGACGGGCTCTCGTACGAGGAAATCAGCCGCGTGCTCGACTGTCCCAAGGGTACCGTGATGAGCCGGCTCCACTACGCGCGCCGCCATCTGCAGGCGCGCCTCCGGGGTCTGCGCTGACGCGATGACCTGCGCCGACGCCGCCCCGCAACTCGATGCCTTCGTCGACGGCGAGCTGTCGCCGTCGACGTCGGTCGAGGTGGCGCGTCACGTCGGACAATGCGCGCGATGCGACGTCGCGGTGCGGCGTCTGCTGACGATTCGCGACGCGATCGCCGCTCAGAGCGAGCGCGCCGTCGCCGAGCTCGACCTGTCGGGCGTGTGGCCGCGGGTCGACGCGGCCGTCGTCCATGCCCCAGCCCGCATCCCCAGGCGGGAACCGCTCGCCGCCCCACGGGCCCCGGTCCCCCCCCGCGC
>JACXTT010013778.1_pt1 | contig 10632 bp, 6 predicted proteins | sample 9270951 | NCBI WGS metagenome assembly JACXTT01 (sample SAMN15532306, study PRJNA645909) | rock metagenome | isolation source: weathered quartz diorite | place: Puerto Rico | collected 2017-06-21
TCTCACGTGATCCTGTTTCACATTGGGTTTGTCGAGGCCCGACCGGTGGATGGTCGTGCAGACGAGAACGTCGTACTTGCCGGACTCGAAGTCCACCATCACCGTCGCGAGCTGGTCTTCCGACATCTGCCCGTGACCGATGGCGATGCGCGCGTCGGGTACCAGGCGGCGCACGCGCTCGGCCGCCTTCTGGATCGAGCGCACGCGGTTGTGCACGAAGTAGACCTGACCCTGGCGCTGCAGCTCGCGTCCGATCGACTCGGCGAGCAGTGCGTCGTCGTACGCCGTCACGTAGGTCTTGATCGGCTGGCGCTCTTCGGGCGGAGTCTGGATGACGCTCATGTCGCGGATGCCACCGACCGCCATGTGCAGGGTGCGCGGGATAGGCGTCGCCGAGAGCGAGAGGACGTCGAGCTGCGTGCGCAGCCTCTTCAGCCGCTCCTTCTGCATCACTCCAAACCGATGCTCCTCGTCGACGATGAGCAGACCGAGCCGCTTGAATCGGACATCGCGCTGGAGCAGGCGATGGGTGCCGACCACGATGTCGACGTGCCCGCTCTTCAATGCTTCGACGGTTCGTGCCTGCGCCTCGTCATCGACGAATCGCGACAGCATCTCGACCACGACCGGGAAGTTCTTCAGCCGCTCGCGGAAGACGTGGAAGTGCTGCTGGGCCAGAACGGTGGTGGGCGCGAGCAGGGCAACCTGCTTGCCGCTCATCGCCGCCTTGAACGCGGCGCGCAAGGCGAGCTCGGTCTTGCCAAATCCGACGTCGCCGCAAAGCAGCCGGTCCATGGGACGGTCCGACTCCATGTCCGCCTTGATCTCGGCCAGCGCGGCGACCTGGTCCGGCGTCTCTTCATAAGGAAACGAAGACTCGAGCTCCTGCTGCCATGCGGTATCGGGCGCAAAGGCAATGCCTGGCCGCGCCTCGCGCATCGAGTAGATCTTCAGCAGGTCTTCCGCCACGTCCTGCACGACTTTGCGCGCGCGCCCTCGCGCGCGCGTCCAATCGGAGGTGCCAAGCCGGTGCAGCGCCGGAGTCCCCTCCGCCCCACCGAGGTACTTCTGCACCCGGTCGAGGTTTTCGACCGGCACGAAGAGACGGTCGCCTTCCGCGTACTCGAGCTCCAGGTACTCGCGGTGCGCGCCCTCGGACTCGATCAGGCGCATGCCCTTGAACCGCGCGATCCCGTGGTCGACATGGACGACCAGCTCGTCGGGCGCAAAGTCGAGCGTGAAATCGCGGGTCAGGTCTTCAGCCCGTGTGCGGGCGACGCGGCCTCCGCGCGAAGCGCGCCGGACCCGGCCGAAAAGCTCGGCGTCGGTGGCCAGATGGAATCCAATCTGCGGCTGGGCACAGCCTGCCGCGATGTCGACCGTCGCGTGGTGGAGGGCTGGGCCCAGCTCGAGGTCAAGGTCGAGGTCTACCTCGCGAAGCGGGGTCTTGACGCCGGCCTCGTCGAGCAGCGCGCGCAGGCGCTCGTCCTGCTCGGTGGCAAAAACGATGTCCGCGCCCTCGCTTCGCGCGCCGAAGCCGGCCAGGGCCCGGGGCTGGCCGACCAGCGGCTCGCCCTCGAACCAGCCCAGGTCGAGCCCATCGCCTGCCCCCTCGCCCGCGGTGACGACGAGTCGAGGTCTGCCCTCCAGCCCCTCCAACCGGTCAACGGTCGGCAGCGTGAACTCGCGCGGCAGCTCTCCGCCGCCGGACTCGGCCGCGGCCAGCATGGCGGTCTCATCGAGGAGCGTCCGGGCCTCGGCCAGCTGGCGGCCAGGCTCAATGTCCAGCATCACCGTGGATTCCGGAACGTGGTCGAACAGCGATGGCCGCGAAGGGTCGAGGTACGCCGCGTAGAACTCCACGCCCGCGAACGCCGCCCCTGCGGCCAGGCGTGTGAGCTCGTCCTCCCACTCCGAGCGGACGTCGCCGCGCAGGCTGCCGAGCGAGACCGAGCGGCGCAGCCGCTCGACCGCCGCCCGGCCTCGTTCCCGCCCGATCAGCAGCTCGCGGCCTGTGCGGACGATCACCTCCTCGATCGCCATCACGGAGCGCTGGTTTTCGGGGTCGAAGAGGCGCAGCGTCTCGACCGCGTCACCGGACCACTCCGCCCTCGCGGGCGCGTCCTCGGCCGAGGGAAACACGTCCAGGATTCCGCCTCGCAGCGAGAACTGGCCGCGCTGCTCGACCAGCGCCTCGCGCGTGTAGCCCAGCTCGACAAGCCGTTCCGCGACCGTGACCGGGTCGGGTCCCTGCCCGGGCTTCAGGGTGATGGTGCTCCCGACCAGGTCCTGGCGAGAGATCGTCTGCCGCGTGACGGCGCGGCGCGACGAGACGACGACGATCGGGTCCTGGGCGGCGGAGAGGAGAGCCGTCAGCGCTTCGAGCCGGCGATTCACCGCTTCGTCGAACGCCGGCGGGCGGTCGAGAAATGACACGCCGACCTCGGCGAAGACGTAGGTCTTCGGGTTGCCGGCGAGCCACATCCGAAGCTCGTCGGCGAAGCGCTCGGGCGCCGGAACGAGCATCACAATCGGCTTCCCACGCTCCAGAGCCCCCCGCGCGACCGCGCCGGCGACGATCGGCCACGCGGGACGAGGCAGACGAGCCACGTGCAGCTCGGACGAGCCCCGCGAGACCCAGCCTTCGAGTCGTGACGACGCTCCGACGGCGGCCTGCCACAACTTCGTCAAGGCAATTCCTCGCAGCCCAACGCACCCGCGCGGTTGTAGCGGTCCATCGCGCGCTCGATCCCCGCCTCCAGCGCCAGCTCCATTGCATCGGCGACGCCGCTGATGACGTGCGGCACGCGCTCGGCCTCGGCCTTGGTGAAACGTCCAAGCACGTAGTGGCGACCAGCATGCGAACCTTTGCGGGCCGGCTTGCCGATGCCCACCCGAAAACGCGTGAAATCGTCGGTGCCGAGGGCGGCGATCATGGACAGCACGCCGTTGTGGCCGGCGCCGGATCCATTCCGCCGGATCCGCATGCGGCACATCGGCAGGTCCAGCTCGTCGTACACGACCCAGGTCTGCTGGGGCGTGAGGCCGGTGTCTTTCAAGGCCTTCGCCACTGCCTGGCCGGAGAGGTTCATGTAGGTCTGGGGAAGAACGAACCAGATGCCTCGCGTTTCTGCCCTGCCGACGAGGGACTGCCAGCGCTTCCTTTCGATCGGCGTGCCAAGCCTGCGCGCAAGCTCGCGCACGCACGCAAAACCGAGGTTGTGGCGCGTGTCGGCGTAGTCCGACTCGGGGTTGCCGAGCCCGACGATCAGTCGCCCGTCCTTTCTTATTTCTTCCATCCGGACGCAGTAAGGCCCGCGGCGAGCGCCGCAGACCGTGTAAATCGAGTCTAAAGGCGTCGCGCCGCCGGCTTGATGCTGGACGCACCAAGCGCCGCGACCGTGAGGCGGGTCATCTCAGTGCGCTCGGCCGCGGTCGCGTGGTCCCAGCCGAGAAGGTGGAGCAGCCCGTGCACGGTCAGAAGAGCGAGCTCGGTCTTTTCTTGGTGCCGGTACCGCGCCGCCTGGCGCACCGTGGCCGGCCAGGAGATCGCGATGTCTCCGAGGTGCTCGCCCTCGCCTGCGAACGACAGCACATCGGTGGCGTGGTCCTCGCCCGCGTACGTCCGGTTGAGCCGCCGCAGCTCCTCGTCGCTCGTCAACCTGACCGCGACCGTCGGACGACCCTCGGGCAGGCGAGCCGCGATCTCCGGCACTTGCGCGGCGCGCGAAATGACGCTGCTGACGAACGCAGGCGACACGTCTGCCGGCACCGCTTTCACGACTTCAGCTTCGATTACAGTCACGGTCGGTGAAGATTCTCGTCACTGGCGGCGCCGGCTTCATCGGTTCGCACGTGGTCGACGCTTACGCAGCGGCTGGGCACCAGGTCGCCGTGGTCGACGACCTGAGCACCGGACGCGAAGACAACGTCAACCCCAGCGCGCGGCTGCACCGCGTCGACATCAGGGACCTCGCCGCCGTAAGGGAGGTCATCGCCTCGTTCCGGCCGGACGTCGTGAACCATCACGCGGCTCAATCCGAGGTGCCGAAATCGGTGGCCGACCCGGGCTATGACGCGCAGGTGAACATCGTCGGCGGGCTCAACGTTCTCCGCGCGTGCGCCGACAACGCGGTACCCAAGGTGATCTTCAGCTCCACCGGCGGTGCACTCTACGGCGAACCCGACATCGTGCCGGCGGACGAGGACCATCCGATCCGGCCGCTGTCGCCGTATGGAACGAGCAAGTACGCCTTCGAGCAATATCTCGGCACCTTCCACCGGACCTTTGGCCTGCGTTTCACCATCCTCCGCTACGCCAACATCTATGGCGCCCGCCAGGATTTTTTCGCCGAAGAGGGGCGGGTCGTGGCGATCTTCGCGAGCCGGATGATCGAAGGCAAGCCCCTGACGATCGATTGGGACGGCAACCAGTCACGCGACATGCTGCACGTGGGCGACGTGGCGATGGCGAATCTCGCCGCACTTGAGAGGGGCGACGGCGGAACGTTTCACATCAGCACCGGCATACCGGTCACTGTCAACGACCTCTTTCGCAAGCTCGCGCTCTTGACCGAGTACAGGCTCGAGCCCCAGCGCGGACCGAAACGGAAGGGCGATGTCTATCGGATCGCTCTCGACAACACGCGCGCCAAAGAGCAGCTCGGCTGGGAGCCACGCATCCAGCTCGAAGAGGGACTTCGCCTGACGGTCGAGTACTTCCGCGACCAGATCGCGCGGCTGCGTGCTTAGCACTCTCGGCTTCTTCCACACAGTCGGTGCGCGGGCCCTGCTCGCCTTTGCTGTGTTGCTCGGCCTGTGGGGCACGTATCACTACATTCGCAATCAGCCATTGAGCGGCGGGTTTCGCTCGACCTACCTGATCATGGCCGGCGTGACCGTGGTCCAGGGACTGCTGGGGGTCGCTGCGCTGCTCGCGGGCGGGAGCGCTCGCGAAGGGATCCTGCACATCGTTTACGGCGTTTTCGCGGTGCTGTTTCTGCCGGGTGCCTACGTCTACGCGCGCGGGGGCAGGGACCGCCGCGAAACGTTGCTGCTGGCCGGTGCGGCCTGGATCGTGAGCATCGCGTACCTGAGAGGGATGGCCACCGGCTAACGTAGTCGCCGCCGATGGATCCGACCGAACGAGACAGCAAGACGAAAACAAGGCAGCCCATCCCAGCCCAACCTGAACGTCGCGTCCTGATCACCGGCGGGGCCGGCTTCCTCGGCGTCAACGCGGCGATCCACCTCATCAAGGAAGGGTGGTTCGTGACGGTGCTCGACAACCTCAGCCGGCCGGGCACCGAGCGCAACCTCAAGTGGATCCTGACCCGTTACCCCAACCGCGTCACCTTCGTCAAAGAGGACGTGAGAAACGCCGCCCCGCTCGCGGAGCACGTGAAGAATCAGGACGCGATCCTCCACCTCGCCGGCCAGGTCGCGGTGACCACCTCGCTCGTCGACCCCAACACCGACTTCGACGTCAACGCCCGCGGCACGCTAAACGTGCTCGAGGCGGTGCGCCTGCACAACCACGACGCCCCGCTGGTCTTCGCGTCGACGAACAAGGTCTACGGCAAGCTCGATCACAACCACGGCCCCTGCAGCGAAAGCCAGCCGATCGACTTCCACAGCCCTTACGGGTGCAGCAAGGGCGCGGCCGACCAGTACGTCCGCGACTACGCGCGCTGCTTCCAGATGCACACGGTGGTGCTGCGCCAGAGCTGCATCTATGGATCGCACCAGTACGGCACCGAGGACCAGGGGTGGGTCGCGCATTTCGTGCACTCGATCCTCTCGGGCCGCCCGCTGACCATCTACGGCGACGGCACGCAGGTCCGCGACCTGCTCGACGCACGGGATCTCAGCGCGCTCTACGCAACTGTGATCGACAAGATCGGGATCACACGGGGCGAGATCTACAACGTAGGGGGCGGCCCGGAAAACCAGCGCAACCTGCTCGAGGTGATCGACCAGATCGGGGAGCTGACCGGCAGAAAACCGCAGTTCAGCTTCGCGGACTGGCGCGAGGGCGATCAGAAGTTCTACGTCAGTGACATCACCAAGGCGAGGCTGGATCTGGGCTGGGAGCCGCGAGTCGCGTTCGACCATGGTCTGCGCGACCTCATCTCGTGGGCGGAGTCGGTCAACTAGGCTCGTCTTCAGCCCATCGCCTGGCCCGGCGATCCCACCACGTGCCCAGCCTCCGCCGGGCTGGACCACGCCACGCCGGCCAGGTGACGACGGCAAGCAGCGTCGCCACTGAGACAACCATGCCTGACCAGTCCGCCGCCGAGCGTTCGAACCGCCAGGTCACCGTGGCCGGAAACGCCGTGTTCGCCGGCAGCATGACGTACATGAATCCCGGGCCGGCGCGATAGATGGTCATCTCAGCGCTGTTGACGTAAGCGTGCCAGCGATCGAAGTAGGTTTCTTTGAAAAGGATCCCGCGGGCCGGCGAAGCAACCGACACGGTGAGCAACTGAGGATCTGATCGGTGCGCGGTGGACGCGCCGGCCGGCGTTGCGCTGGCTCGAGAAGCCCACGCGATCGCCGAAGTGAGAAAGCGTGACTCCTCCGCGTTGCGATAGGCGTCGACGTGATAGGGAAGGTTGAGGCCCGACCAGACCACGTGGCCTGCACCGAGCTGGCCCGTGGCTACGACGGGCTCGCCGCCCGTCCACAGCACCGGGTGGACCCAGCTCTGCAGGCCGGTGGCCGCCGATACGGTCCACGGCCCGCCGTTGAAGCGCGGGGGCCCAAAGGCCGAAAAGTCGATGCCATCGGTGACCGGCGAGCTCTCCGCGCGGAACTGCCACTCACCGCCGACCCGGACAGCCTTGGTGGCCATCACGGGCAGCGATGACCCGCCCCCGTCGAAGACGAGGCCGCCACCGGAGGACACGTATCTGGTGAGGAGTTCGAGAGCGCGCGACGGGTCGTGGGCGCGCCCTCCATACATCACGACCTCGTCAAATCGCGACAGCTCCTGGGCCGTGAAGTCGTCGACATATGGTCCCCCCTGGGCCAACACGGCATGCCCACTGTCAAAGCCGCTGTAGGAGAGGTCGCGAAATACAAGGCGGTAGTCCGCGGGATCACCAATGAAAAGAACGACCGGAGCGTTGGTGGCGGCCGCGATCGGAGTAGGGCGAAGGTACTCGAAGGTCAGACTCATGCCGCCGTTTCCTGGACCCACCGGCGCATAGAGATCCGGGCGGGCGTTCAGGCTCGGCAGGACCCCGCCAGTCGACACCATGTACGGCGCCGGCACGTAGATCCAGCGGACTGCGTACCAGTCGAACAGGAACGTGCGCTGTTCCTCTGTCGCGTCCGCGCTCCAGGCGGTCGTGTCCAGCCAGTACAGAAAGTCGGGGTTCAACATCTGGGGGATGGCGGCGTAGCCGCGGGTCTGAGGTACGTCATAGACGCCGTTGAACCAGACCGAGAGATTGTCGGACGGGCTCGCCACCCGGAACGATCCATCCGGCGCGTCGATGCGGTGCCATCCCGCCACGACGTTTTGGGGGTCCGCGGGGTTGCTCACGGCCGATGACGCGACCGCCGGCGCTCCGACCACGACCAGGACCAGGGTCGCCACCACAGCCGCTGTGGCGGAGCCCCGGCGCTGCCACGCGATGGCGGGGAGCCTGATCGAGCCCAGTGCGACGCCCGCCACCGCGGCGCCGAACCAGGTCAGGAAGAACAACATGTCAGGGCTGCGCAACCCGGCCACGCGGGGCAGCGGCAGCAGAGCGTAGAGGAGCATCAGGACCGACAAAGCACCGAGCACCGACATCAGCCTGGCCGGCGTGGGTTGTGGTGACCTGAATCGCCACCACGCCAGCACCAGCAGTGCCGTCACCGGGAGTACCGGTACGAGAGCCTGCGCCAGGCCAGCGACATCGAGCGGCGGATACGACGCAGTCTGCCGGGCACCAGTCTGCAAGGAGAAGGCGAGCGGCAGGTAGTAGTAGGCGGCGAGCAGCACCGGCGGCGCCATCAGCGCCATCCGCGGCCACCGGACGCGCCCCTCGCCATCAGGCATCAGGGTCAGGACGAGCGCCGCCGTTAGGACCGCCAGAGCTGCGAGAACGATGTGGCTGCTGAGCGCCCCGACAAGCGCGGCCACGCACGCCACGTAGCGAAGCCACGTCGGCCTGCGCAGGTAGAGGACCGCGAGCAAGATGGCAAGCGACGCGAAGCCCATGCCGAAGATCCGCGGATACAGCCCGGCCTGCACATAAGGCGTCCAGAACCCCGGGGTGGCCAGCGCAACGCCGCCGGCGACAATGCCGCCGAGCCGCGAGTCCGTGGTGACTCGAACCAGTCCGTACAGGCTCACGGCCATCGCGACGTAGCTGGCGGCCATCAGGAGGTTCATCGCGAGCATCGCGGCGACACCAAGCCTGTCCATGGCCGCGGCCGCAAAGTAAAACAGCGGCGGATATCCACCGAGAAAGAACGGTGAGCCGCTGTACCAGTCGGAGTTCCAATCGATGGCGGGGAACTTCTCGACGACCAGGACGACCTTCGTCAGGTGGCCCCACCCGTCATAGCCTTTCACCGTCCCCACGAACGCCCCCGTGGCCACGCCCACGCCCACGACGCAGGCGGCGAGGATCGACCCGTCGAGGATTGCGAGCCGCGCTCGCGGTGACCTCAAGCCGTCGCTGCTTGGGCCGAGACTTCTTCGTGCACGCGCGCCACGTCCAGCACCGCGCGCTCGAGGATGTCGATGTGCCGCTCCCAGTCGAAGCGTCGCGCCCACTCGAAGGCGCGCTCTCCAGTCCTCTGGTTTTCGTCCGGGCTGTCGAGCAGCCGGAGGATTCCGGCGGCGTAATCGTTCACGTCGAGCGGTTCGGCGAGGTGTCCCGTCCCCTTGCCCACCGTGACCGTCGGACCTGCCTGGTTCCACGCGACCACCGGCACACCCTTGGCCATCGATTCGATGACGCCCATGCCGAAGTCTTCCTCTGGCGCGGGGTAGACGTACACCGCAGCACCGGCGTACAGCGCCTGCAGCTCGTCTTCGGTGATCTGGCCGAGGAAAAGAACCGCGTCGTCCATCCCGATCTCGGCCACCAGTGCGTTCAGAGCCGCAGTGTGAGATGTGGCCGGACCCGGGATCACGAGCTGCGCACGAGGATGTTTCTTGCGCACCTCGACCATGGCTCGGATCGCGAGGTCGAACCGCTTCTGCGGGTAGTGCCGGTTGGTGAGGAGGACGTAAGGGCGCCGGATCGGATATCCGTTGATGGTCAGCCCTCCGCTGAAGCGGGACTCGACCGGCAGCGGAAAGCCGGAGCTTGCAACGTGACATCCTGCCGGGCAGTCCACCGCATCCTTCTTGTAGGTCTTGCGGATGATGTCGCCGATGTAGTTCCCGTTGACCAGCATCAGGTCCGACTCCTGGATCGAACGCCGGTCGGCCCAAGCCACGAATCGCGTGGCCCGCATCACGATCGCCGCCAGGAGTCGATAGTCGGCGTTGGAAACCCAGCCCGTCTGGCGGTCGATGTTGCGCGGATAGACCAGGCGGTTGGGTTGGTTGAGGTACACGACGTAGGGCACGTCCATCAGGCGGGCCGCCCACCAGGCGATCCATGCGCTTGGCTGGTTGCAGCCGACGATCGCATCCACTCCCCTGAAGCGCCAGGCGTACAGCGGCATGAGCAGCGAGGTCGCCGCCATCTGCACCGCCTCCCGGAACGGAAACCAGCGTGGTAGCTGCGGCAGGAATGTCCTGACGCGGACCTCGCCGATGATGTCGGGATAGCAGCGCGACGCATCGACTGTCGGCGCGTAGCACTCGACGGAGTAGCCGCGCCGGCGCAGCCCGAGCACCTCCTCGATCACCAGCCGCTCGCCCCCGCCCGCGTACGTGAAGCCGCAGTGGAACACCGCGATGCGCCGAGGTCCTCCGGCCTTCGTGCGCCGCTTCCCGCCGACCAGGAGCAAGCCCAGCAGCCCAAGCACCAACGAGTACCCTGCGGTGATCGCGTGATAGAGGACGATCGCCCCCGCCGCGACAGTCGCCGCGAGGCCCAGCCCTCCACCCAGGACCAGGGAGCCGGCCACCTCGAGGCTGCCGACGTAACCAGGACCGGCGGGGACCGCGAAGGCGAGCAGCAGGGCGGGGTAGGCGGCCATCGCCTTCAGCGTCGGCACCTGGACGCCCAGCGCCCAGAACAGCAGGCTGAAGTTGAAGGCGTCGATGACCAGCGCGATCGCGGTCAGCGCCGCCAGGCGCCCGACGACCGCCGGCGTCCACAGCCCCCTTGCCACGGCCCGAAACGCGAAGGCCTGGCCCGCCATGCCGGAAGCGACTGAGGCCGGAAGCCTCCGCCGGATCCGAGCGGAGCCGGCGATTCGAGGACCCAGCAAGGCCGTCCCGAACACCGCGGCCAGCAGCACGATGGCGAGAGCCGCCGCGCCAAACAGGCCGCGGGGCGCGCTCAGGAGTCCGGTCGAGGCGACCACCGAGAGGCCGCCGCGGACCACCGCCACCGCCGCCAGGTCGCAAGACTCGGCGCATGCGGTACGAGGACAGGCACGCGCTTGGCGCACAGCGTGGACACCGCGCCAGCAGCAGGAACGGACGCGCGCCCCCGACCGGGAGAGAGGGGG
>JACXTT010013779.1_pt1 | contig 10632 bp, 8 predicted proteins | sample 9270951 | NCBI WGS metagenome assembly JACXTT01 (sample SAMN15532306, study PRJNA645909) | rock metagenome | isolation source: weathered quartz diorite | place: Puerto Rico | collected 2017-06-21
GCCTTTTGAGGTCACTCCTGTCTATCTCTATCTCACCCGACAAAGTGGCGGTACGCCGCAGCAAAAACCTCCCCAATAGGTCGGGGCGCGAGAATCCCAAGCCATTTTGTTCCTCCTCTTCATTTGCTCCATCCAATCTTGTCCACGTACACTCTTTGGACTTTACTTCGCCCATGTCCCTTCTCTCCCACATCCGGCAGGAGCTTCGCCCCACGATCAACCTCGCGGTGCCACTGGTGCTGGCCGAACTTGGCTGGATGACCATGGGCATTGTGGACACCATGATGGTCGGTCGCCTGCCGAACAGCGCCGTCGCCATCGGAGCGGTCGCTCTCAGCTCCAACGTCTTCACCACCATCGCCCTTTTTGGCCTCGGCTTGCTCCTCGGTCTCGATACGCTGGTCGCCCAAGCCTTCGGTGCGGGTAAGCGCGAGGACTGCCATCGCTCGCTCGTCAACAGCATTTATCTCAGCATCGCGCTGACGCCGCTGCTTCTCGTCCCCATCTGGCTGATGCCTCGCTTTTTCAACGCCGTTGGTGCCAATCGCGACGTGGTCGCGTTCGCCGTTCCTTACACCAACGCGCTCGCCTACGGTCTTCTGCCGCTGCTTCTCTTTTTTGCGTTGCGCCGGTGCGTTCAGGCGATGAATATGGTTCGCCCCGTCGCCTTCGCGCTCGTTTCGGCCAATATCATCAACGCCGTCGGCAATTACGTTCTCATCTACGGCAAGTGGGGCTTCCCTTTTATGGGCGTGGTCGGCTCCGGCTGGTCAACCACACTTTCCCGCGCCTATATGGCGCTCATTCTTCTCGTCTATCTTCTCTGGTACGACCGCAAACACCGCACCGACTTGCTCAACACTCCCATAGACATAGACTTTCCGCGCATCAAGCGGCTCCTCGTCCTCGGATTTCCCGCCGCGATGCAGTTCACACTCGAGGGCGGCGTGTTTGCGCTCGTGACGGCGCTCATCGCGCGGCTTGGGCCTGTTCCCCTGGCGACGCACCAGATTGCGCTGAACACGGTTGCGTTTACCTACATGGTTCCGCTCGGCATCGCCAGCGCTGCGGCTGTGCGCGTCGGCCAGGCCATCGGCCGCAAAGACCCGCGCGGTGCTGCAGCAGCAGGCGACACGGCCATTTTCCTCGGTGCCGTTTTCATGACGCTGGCCGGCATCACGTTGCTCGTCTTTCCGCACTGGATTGCGCGCATTTACACGCCGGACGAAACAGTCATTCGCGCCACCGGCCTGTTGCTTGCCGCGGGCGCCGCGTTTCAGCTTTTCGACGGACTTCAAACCGCGGCAACGGGCGCATTGCGCGGGGCCGGCGATACGCGCACGCCGATGCTCTGCCACTTCACCGCGTACTGGATCATCGGCCTGCCGCTCGGTTACTGGCTCACGTTTTCGCGCGGAATGGGCGCCCTCGGCCTGTGGGTCGGCCTCAGCCTCGCGCTCATCTTGATTGGCATTGTTTTGCTGGCTGTTTGGAGGCGTATGGTTCACACATTAGCGAAGATGGTTTGACGATTCCTGTGTTTAATTGCGCCCTAACGCCCTGGAAAACCTGTACTTTAGGCCAATTCCCGGCCGCGGGCGATTCTTCCATACTGCTGGGACATCGCGGTGTGCTTGGGAGACTCCATGAGAGCTCGCCAATGGCAAAAATTGTTCGCCTTGATCCTGCTGGTTGCGGCTGCGTTGTGCTTTGCGCCGCGGGTTCGCGCGCAGGATTCCGACGACGGTGACGACTCGGACGCGCCGAAAAAACCGTTCGTTAATTTAGGCATAAGCATGAATCCGGATGATACAGCGCGCGTAACGCTTTCGGCGTTTCTGCCCGCAGCTTCCGCAAAGGATTTACTGCCCGAAGTGGAAACGCTGCTCGGCTGCAAGCTGCAGCAGGACCAGACGTACGAGACGCAGGTTTTCATTTCGTACGGCTCCTGCAGGCTGAGCACGGCGCAAAGCGGGCTGCTGCGCACGAAAACGATCTCGCTGGGCCGCCTGACCGAAGCGGTAAAGAGTCGCGGCGCCGAGTACTTCTCGCTGCAAATCTACTTGCCCGAAACGGAAGCTTCGGAAACGCTACCGCCCGCTCCGCCGCCGGCTTTTTCCATGGAGAAAATTCCGGCGCGCGTGCGCAAGCAGCTCAAGCTCACAGCCGTTTACGTGTGGACGGATTTGAACGCAGTGCCCTCGGCGATTCGCATCCAGTACGGTTACCGCCAGGGGACGGTGGCGCGGACGGCGGCGAGCTTGATCGGATTTCTTTTGCTGCCGCTGATTCTGGTTTCGTGGCTTGGTAGAAGAGCACTCGATGCGCCAGCGGATCGTGCGCCCACGGTCTGGTTCAGCTACATGCGTTGGCTTAGCTGGATTCTGAATTTTTCGCTGATTGGGTGGTACGCGACGGTCGAGGCGCTGCACTGCGAGGACTTGCTGAAATTTGTTCTCTCGCCAGAGAGAACAAATTACCAATGGCTGCCCACGGCGATTTATCTGGCGCTTTTGTGGTGCACGCCGGTAATCATCTGGATGAGCTGCCTGGTTCTTTCGAGAAAAGTGCAGGCGAAACTGCGTGGCGTTTCATGGACGCAACGCGAACTTGCACTGCAGGCGCTCTATTCCTTTTGCGGATCGTTCATTCCGCTGGCGATGTGGATTGGCGCGCTGATTTCGCTGGCCTCTGGAGCGTACCGCGCCGCGATTTTCCTTTTTGTTGGCGCGATCATCGTAAAGCTTTTTGCAAAAGGAAAACTCGCAAAACTACTGGGGATGCAGCCGCACGCGCTTACGTCGGGCGATTTGCGCGATGTGGCATTTGCAATCGCTCAGCGGCTTGGCGTCCAACTGCAGCAGATTTATTTGATTCCTTCCGGCAAAGGCCGGATGGCGAATGCATTCGCGCGCACGGGAAACACGATTGCCTTCACGGACCATCTTTTGCATCACATGACGAAGCGCGAAGTGAATTTCGTCGTCGCGCACGAACTGACGCATCTTCAGAAAAAACATCCGAACAAACTGGCGGGAATTGCGACCGGGATAGCCGTGGGTTTCGGAATGTTCCTGGGGACATTCCGCCCCTTTTTTGAGATTCCCTCGTACCTGACTTACGGCGTGATCATCGTGGTGTGCACGCTCGCCACGTACACGTTCACCCGGCGCTTCGAGTACGAAGCCGATGCGGGCGCGGTCGCTGCGACAAACGATCCGCACGCGGCGATCAGCGCGCTTTTCAAGCTCGCGCAGTTGAATCTGCATCCACTGCAATGGAGCGGCTGGAGCGAAAAGTGGATCACGCATCCGTCCATGATGCGCCGCGCAAAAGCGATCGCGACCCGCGCGCAAATTCCCGAGGTTTCGATTCCGGAAATTGCGGCGCGCGGCGTCGAGCCCCAGCTTCATTACGCCATACCGGACGATTCGCAGCGGAAGGCGAAAGTTCTCACGACGGCCAACAAAGCGCGAACGCTTCGCTGGGCCGTATTCTTGCTATTGGGTGCCGCGCTTCTGCCTCCGGCGCTTTGCGCGTTCGCCGCGCAGACTTTCCCCGTTGTGTCCGCGCACCGCTTGTTGGCGTACGCACTCGGCTTCGCGATGGGGATCGCTTTGCATCTCCTTGTCTGCAATCTTTTGCCGGAGTGGATGCTGCGGCCGCTGCTCGAGAGAATGAGCGCCAAGCTGGCCTCCGAAGGAGCCGTGCAGACCGATGCGTGGGGCGGAATCCCCGTCGGACTTGCCCCGACCGACCGGCCGCGCGTTTATGAGGGCATGACCCATTGGGATTTGGGCTTCCTGTTTTTGCGTTCGGACAGAATTTGCTACATCGGCGAAGAGGCGGCTTTCGCGCTACGCCACGATCAAATCACCGATCTGCGGCTTGGCCCGGGTAATCCTCATTGGATTCGCAACCAAAGAATCTATGTAGCCTGGAAAGACGATGCGCGTCAGGCATGCGGTGTCTTCAGCATAGGAGCCGCGTACGCAGAACCGGCGACAAAGCTCCGCGCGCGCACATCGGATTTGTTCGAGCAACTCAACCGTTGGAAGAATGCGCGTGCCGCGAGCCGCCCTCTTCCGGAAGCTCTCGCGAAGCTGGAAACGCCGCAACTTCGTGCGGTCACTTCGCAGGCGCCGGGCGCTTCGCTCCAGGGCCAGAAGTTTTTCAGCGAATTGTTCCTTACGGGACTCTTTGCGGTTGTAATCGCATTGCTCTTCGGGCTTCCGTTTCACTTGCTCGCGTATGTAAACCGCATAGCGTTGCCGGGGGAAGCTCCATTTCCGGGAGCAGGTGCCGGCTGGTATGTCTTGGCCGCGGGATTGGCGATTCGTTTCTTCCAAATCGCTCCGATTCTTTTTTACAAAGATCGGCCAGTGCTTTCTGCAGCGCCACCTGTGGTCGGTACCCAACAGAATTCAAGGAAAGAGACTACGTCGCAGCCACAACTGAGTGCGGCTCCTGCTTTGGAGAAAAAGTAGAGCCCGGCAGAGCGCTACATCTTGTAGCGGCCGAGGTCCTCGTCGGAAAGGCCCTCGAGGTAATTGCGGAGTTGTTCGTTGGTGCCGCGCTCCGCAAGCGCGTTTGCGACCTTGGAGTTTTTCAAAACCTGCTCGTCAACAAAAATCGGACAATCCATTCGAAGCGCGAGAGCGAGAGCGTCGCTCGGACGCGAATCCAGCATGATCAATTGCCCGTCGCGCTCTACCCAGATGACGGCATAAAACGTGTCATCCTTCAAATCGCTAACGACAATTTTGTCCACGCGCACTTCAAGGCCGAGAAAAACATTGCGCAACAAATCGTGCGTCATCGGGCGCGGAGTTTGGACCTTCTCAATTTCCAGAGCGATTGCATTCGCTTCGTAGACGCCGACCCAAATGGGAAGGACCGAATTCCCCTGCACATCTTTCAGGACGACGATGGGCATGTTGGTAACGGGGTCCATCATCAAGCCGCGGATTTTCATCTCGACTTCCATCGTGTCCTCCCGTTGCGTTTCTACCACTCTGCAACGGCCGCTGCAATCCCCAATCTCGTCCCTAGCATGCGTGGTCACCAATCAGACAATTCGGCGAGGCGCCGGTCACTTTCACCTGCACGTAGTTGCCAAGCAAATCCGGCTGCGCGGAAGAGAAATTCACGACGCGGTGGCAGGATGTGTGGCCGCTCCACTGATTTTCCTTGCGCGATTTCCCTTCTACGTGGACTTCGAGAATCTGTCCAATCCATTTTTCATTTGCAGCGGCCTGAATTTTTCGCTGGAGTTCGAGAAGGATTGCGAGGCGGCGACTTTTTTCTTCCTCCGGGATTGCGTCGGACATGGACTGCGCCGGAGTGTTTGGGCGCGGCGAATATTTGAACGAGAAAACGCCATCGTATTTAACTTCTTCCAGCAAGCTGAGCGTTTCTTCAAATTCTTTTTCAGTCTCGCCCGGAAATCCGACGATGATGTCGGTGGTGACAGAGATTGGACGTTTTGCGCCGCGCACCATGGCGATTTTTTCCAAATACTCTTCGCGCGAGTAAGTGCGCTGCATTGCCCTCAGCACGCGCGTCGAGCCAGATTGCACAGGCAGGTGAACGTGATTGCAAATGCGTTCGTCCCTATCGATGGCCTCGACGATATCGGGAGAAAAATCGCGTGGATGAGAAGTGGTGAAGCGCACGCGGCGCGTGCCGGGCATTTCGGCGGCGGCGCAGAGCAATTCGGAGAATTTCAGTTTGCGCGGCGAGGGATCCGCGTAGGAGTTTACGGTCTGGCCAAGAAATTGGACTTCGGTGTAGCCGAGTTCCGCAAGCTGGCGGAGTTCGCGAAGGACGGAGTCGCTTGAGCGGCTACGTTCGGGGCCGCGCGTGTAGGGCACAACGCAGTAGGAACACGCTTTGTCGCAGCCTTCGATGATGGTGAGGTAGGCGCGCCAGGGATTGTCTCGGCGGGTGAGTTCGGTTTCAAAGGTTTCGTCGGTGTCGGTATCGAGTCCGGTGACGCGCTTCTCTCCGGCTTCGAGTTGCGAGAGCAATTCGGGAAGTTTGCTGTAGCTGGCGGAGCCACAAACGAGACTCACCCAGGGCGTGCGATGAAAGATCTTTTCGCCTTCCTGTTGAGCCACACAGCCAAGAACGCCGATTTTTTTGGGCTCACCGGGCATGTCGCGAAATTCACCCAGACGCGAGAAAACTTTCTGTGCGGCTTTTTCACGAATGCTGCAAGTGTTGTAAAGAACGAACGAAGCGGCTTCGACGGATTCCACTTGCCGGTAGCCGCGCGAGAGAAGAACGCCGGCCACTTTCTCGGAGTCGTGCTCGTTCATCTGGCAGCCGAAGGTTTCTAGGTAAAAAGTGCCGCGCTTGGGCACGCCGGTAACGAACTCCGCCTCCGCTGCAGCGGCAGGCCTGCCGGCGACGAGCGAATCAAGGCCGATATCGAAGGCTTTTTGCATGTGACTAGGTCAGTTTAGCATACGGCTTACGTAACGGTGGACGGACGCAAGCATCTAGAATATTTGACTGAATACGGAAGCCCGTTCCTCAGGGGCTAAAGCCCCATTTCTTGGATTTGGCAATGTCGGAGCTAAAGCTCCGACCCCCAAAAGCGATTTCTCACAGATAGAATTGTGATGGAGGAGCGATGTACGCGATTCGCAAAACGGATTTACCGCTGATTGGAAGTTCGTACAACTTTGTCGGGGTGGACCACCAAGATGTCGCAGTGTCGGTTTATTTTGTGGAAATGGAGCCTGGCCGCGGAGCGCCTCTTCACATTCATGAATACGACGAGGTTTTGATCACGGTGGAAGGCCGCGCGAGAGCCGTCGTCGGGGACGAGATTCGCGAATCTGGACCGGGCGACATCCTGGTGGTGAAGGCGCGGACGCCGCACGGATTCGTCAATATCGGTGACGGGGTGCTAAAGCAGATCGACATTCATACAAGTCCGAGATTCAAACAAGAGAACCTGGAGCCGACGGAGGCGTCGAAGAGGGCCGGTCTGCCCGTGATTACGGCTACGAGCGGCACGGGCGCGCGCTAGCGCGGATGGTTAGAAACCTTCCAGGTGGAAGACTTCGTCGGGGTGGTAGCGGTGAAGGCCGCGGATGACCTTGGATTCCGGCTTTGGGCGAAGCAAATAAATGTAAGGGCGAGGAGAATCGCCGAGCTCGGCGCCAGCGATTTCATAGAGTTTTTCTTCGTACATAACGGTCATCCATTTATCCCAATTCTTTCGCGGGCGACAGGATGAGATGCGCAAGGCGCCTGAGGAATCGTTCGTGGCTTCGACGATGTCCGCGACAAGTGGAATCGAACGCTTCCGGGCCGCCCGGCGCTCCAACGAGCCGTGAATCCTCGCCACGACATAGAGAGGCATCGTGCCGAGGGCCTGTCCCGAAATTGCAGCGAGAAGACGGAGAACACCATCGAGAAAAAAGAACGCGAGAAGCAATCCACGCCACGTGAAGAAATATTCGAGGAAGGCAGCGGGGCCGATGGTAGCGCCGGGAAAATAGTCGACTAGGCCGGCCGCGTAAAAGACACAGACAACAACGATTTCAAAGAATGCTGAGACGCCAGCGGCGCGCACCAGATGCGTGCCGGCTTTATGCGCGAGAGTGCCGCGGTAGCGGGGCGGGACAAGGGAGAGCAACAATGCGAGCAGAAAATCCATGGCGCCAAATGCACTGCGCGAAGAACGATAACTCAGACACGGAACGAAGGCCAACTGTGGTGCCGGCCAAGGACGCGATGCCACAACCGCTGGGGCTCGCAGACGCATCCAAAATGAGTGCCCGCAGCTTAAGCTCCTGGTGCGTACTTTCAGCAATTTGAAGGGATTTTGTCTTTACCGCTCTGGAAGCGTGTGCTACGGTGCGATTGCAGGCAAAAATTCACATGAACTGAGGGAAATGCCATTTCTTTTCTGCTGACAGCTTTTTTCGCGGCCGATCTTTTGAATATTCTTGAGCAAACGGGCTGGGTTGCCCGTGGGGTCCTTGCCCTCCTTTTACTTTTTTCGCTCATTTCGTGGGCGATGATTCTGCAAAAACTGAGCGTCTTCGGAAGGATTCAGCGCCAGAGCGACCAATTCCTAAGAATTTTCCGCGCGACAAGGGGCGTGGCAAATCCGCAAGCACTGGCTTCGGTGGGGTCGCCTTTTGCAAACGTGTATGCGGCAGGATTTCGCGAATTGCAAAGCCAAGTGAGCGGGATGACGGGAAATCCTTCGGCGCCGAAGATTAAGAGCTTGCAAGCCGTAACGGTGAATATGCAGCTAGCTTCCGCGGAAGAAGTGCGGCGCGTGGAAAAAGGGATGACGTGGCTCGCGACGACAGGATCCGTGACCCCCTTTATCGGATTGTTTGGCACGGTTTGGGGAATCATTGACGCGTTTTCCGGCCTGGGAAGCGCGGGCGCTGCTTCCCTGCGCGCAGTGGCGCCGGGCATTTCCGAGGCGCTGGTGACCACCGCTGCGGGACTCTTTACGGCGATTCCCGCGGTTATTTTTTACAACCAATTTTTGGGAAATATTCGCGACCTGGCGCAGCGAATGGATACCTTCGCGCTGGAAGTGGCAGCGCAAATCGAAAAGACGTTCACCTGATTCGAACGCGGAGAAGTATCGGCCATGCCTACACTAGGAAAAGGAACGCAAACATCGCTGTCCGAGATCAACATGATCCCGTTCATTGACGTGGTGCTGGTGCTGCTGATTATTTTCATGATTACGGCGCCGATTTTGCAGTCGGGAATTGAAGTGGACGTGCCAAAGACAAAGACGGTGCGGGAGATTATCGAGCAGCGGATTGTGGTCACGGTGGATAAAGGGCAGAAGGTGTATATCGGAAATGACCCGGTGAACATTCATCAACTTGGGAGTAAGCTGAAATCGCAGATGAAGAAGCCGCAAGACGCGATATTTCTGCGTTGCGATGAAGCGGTGCCGTTCGGGACGTTTGCGACGGTGATTGATACGCTGCGGCAATCCGGAATCAGCAACATCAGCATTGTGACGCAGCCGATTACGGATCGGGCGAAGACAAATTAGCTTGAGCGCCGGGGCTAGAGAGAAAAGCAGAACCCTCACTTCGTTCGGAATGACAATGAACGAGGTGAAGTAACAACCGAGACGAGTCTCAGATGAGCGTAGCAGCTGTCAATACGGCATATCCAAGCCTGAAACGGTACCTGAAGATTTCGGCGGTTCTGCATGCGCTGCTGATCGGGCTAATGGTTGCGTCTGCGCTGCTGAACTTTCCAGGGAATCGGTGGTCCGGTGCGGGCGGCGGCGGAGATAACGTAAGGGTGAATCTCGTGGGAAGCGCGGGCATACCGATGCCGAAAGAGCCCGTAGCCACTGAGAGCAACGTAGTGGATCCGTCGAAGTCATTGCACAAAGAAGAGGAAAAGCCGAAGCCTCCGCCGGAACCACCTACGCCGGCGCAAAAGATTCCACAGTTTGAAAAGAACAAGCCGCTCCCGCCGAGTCACAAATCCAAAGTGTTTGAGAAGAAGACGCCTGAACCAGACAACGCGGTTCCTGGGCACGGTGGTGTGCCAAATTTGCCGACGGGAGTGGGAAGCACGCCGGGAAGTTCGCCGGGACTGGCGATTCAGGGGCAAGGCGGCGGGGATTTTGCGTCTCGTTATGGCTGGTACATTGAAGCGGTGAAGCGGCGCATCCAACAAAACTGGCTGCAGAACACGATAGACCCGAACGTGCGGGCTGCGCGCATGGTGAAAACGACGATGGAGTTTACGATTCAGCGCGATGGCACGATTAAGGACATTAAGTTAGCCCAAACCAGTGGCAATCTTTCGATGGACAATTCGGGAATGCGAGCGCTGCTGGCATCCAGCCCACTGCCTGCTTTGCCTTCGGATTATTCCGGATCGTATGTGCGGGTTACTTTCGACTTCGATTTGAGCCAATCGAGATGAACCGATATCCAGTCAAAAACAAAACTTGGGGAGGCATCGGTGCTAACGCGCCTTGCTCGCATTAGCTTAGTGATTGCAGCTGTTTTTTTGATTTCGACGCCCGTTTTTGGGCAGGATTGGTTTCGAACTGGCACTGGATTGGGAGTGGAAAAGCCGCGGGTGGCGGTGGCGGATTTTGCGCCGCGTGGGGACACGGCGAAGGCACACTCTTCCCTGTTCACGCAAGTGGTGCGCGACGATTTGGGATTTAGTGGAATCCTGGAACTGGCAAGCCCGAGCTTTTACCCACAGCAGCAGCCGAGCATTCCATCGGAACTGCGTTATACGAATTGGTCGGATCCACCAGTGAATGCGCATTTTGTGGCGTTCGGGAATTTGACTGAATCCAGTTCGGAGGTGGCGATTCAGGCGTGGTTCTATGACGTAACCAACCCGAGCACGCAAGCCGTCATATCGAAGGTCTATCGGGGAGCCCCTACGGATGCACAGGTGCGGAAGTTCGCGCACCAATTTGCGGATGAGATTATTGGAAAGCTGTCGGGCGGGTTGCCCAGCGTGGCCTCCACACAGATTGCGTTTGTAAGCTCACGAACGGGAGCGAAAGAGATTTGGGTGATGGATTATGACGGTGCGAATCAGCATCCGCTGACTTCGTTGCGGTCCATTGCCCTGACCCCGCGGTGGTCGCCG
>JACXTT010013780.1_pt1 | contig 10631 bp, 8 predicted proteins | sample 9270951 | NCBI WGS metagenome assembly JACXTT01 (sample SAMN15532306, study PRJNA645909) | rock metagenome | isolation source: weathered quartz diorite | place: Puerto Rico | collected 2017-06-21
AAGCAGACGATGACTGTACCGTTTTACTCTGCGGCGGCTTTTCCCCGGGGTGAGTCCATGTTGTGGTTGTTTGCCGCGGTGGATGGGACGGTGCATGTGCTCGACGGCACAACGGATCAGGTGATGGGAAAGCTGGGATGGGGGAGCGACATCCCGCCGGTGCCCAGCGGTTCGGGGTCGGGCTGGCAGGTACTGGCCACATGAAACGGTGGGGGGTTGAGCGATACAGTGCGGGCCTTTGAAATCTCCGGACGTGAAGCTGCGGCTGCGAGCGCGGCGCTGGAGATTGCGGGCAGCGTCACCGCCCTGTGGACGGAATCGGGCGGAAGCGGCGCAGTGGCGGTGGTGCGCAATTCGGAGACGGGGGGATATGAGGCGTTCCGGCTTACTCTTACTTGTGGCCGCTAGCGCGTGCCTGGCCGCCAGTGCAGTGGCCAGCACGCGGCCACACTATGGCGGGACACTGCGCCTGGCCGTGCGAGATGCGCCCACTTCGCTTGATCCCGCGAACTCCGGCCAGCCTGACTCGTTTTCCACTCGCAGCGTGTCGCGGCTGGTATTCGACACACTGGTAGTTCTGGATGCGCGCGGGCAGGCTCAACCCGCCCTGTCTTCCTCGTGGCAGGCGGAGCCGGGAAATCAGCGCTGGCAGTTCAGCATCCGGCGAGGAGTGACGTTTCAGGACGGGACCGCGGTCAGTCCGGAAGCCGTAGCGGCTTCGCTGCGCAGCGCCAACCCGAACTGGAAGGTGTTCCCCAGTGGCGAAGGGGTGGTGATCGAGTGTGATGCTCCGACGGCAAATCTTCCCGCGATACTGGCTCTGACCCGGTATGGCATTGCGAAGCGTGGGGGCGGAAAGCTAGGCGGCAGCGGGCCATTCGTCATCAGCGGCTGGGAACCGGGCAAGAAACTTACTCTGACGGCGCGGGATGACTATTGGGGCGGGCGCGCGTTTTTGGACAGCATCGAGATTGAGATGGGCAAAAGCTATCGCGAGCAGACGATCCTGCTCGATTTGGGGAAGGCTGACGTGGTGGAGATCGCGCCGGATCAGGCGCGTCATGCCATGGCGGAGGGGCGCCGGGTAGGGACCTCGGCACCGGCGGAATTGATGGCGCTGGTGTTCACGCACGACCGGCAGTCGGTTGATGACGGAAAATTGCGCCAGGCCCTGGAGCTCAGCATCGACCGGGAATCGATGAACGGTGTTCTGCTGCAGGGCGGAGGCGAACCCGCGGGCGCACTCTTGCCCGGCTGGATGACCGGGTATGCTTTTCTGTTCGCGACGGCGGTCGATATGCGGCAGGCTCAGCTAACGCGCGGCGAAGTTCCGCAGGCGCCGGCATGGACCCTGGGCTACGACGCGTCCGACCCGCTGGCACGAGTCATTGCGGAGAGAATCGTTTTGAATGCGAGCGATGCCGGGCTCAGGCTGCAAGCTGTGAACGCCGCAACGGCCGATGCGCGTCTGGTGCGAATCCCGCTGGCCTCGCTGGATGCTCGCGTGGCGCTGACCAGCCTTGCCGCGAGACTGGGACTTCCGCAGCCCAGGTTCAGCGATGATTCCGATAGTCTTTACCTGGCGGAGAACGCTCTTCTGCAGTCGCAGCGGGTGATTCCATTGCTGTATTTGCGGAGCGTAGCGGCGCCAGGAGCGCGGGTCATGGACTGGACGGAAGGCCGGGATGGTGAGTGGCAGCTGCGAAATGTCTGGCTGGGGACGGAGAAGCCTTGAGCTTTGGGCGCAAACTTTTGCTGGTGTTCGCGCTGACAGTTTTTCTTTCTGTTGGTGCTGTGACGTGGATCGTCTCGGCCGTGACGCGGCGCGCCTTTGAGCGGGCGAACGAAGATCAGACGGCAGCATTGATTGCGCAATTCCGGCGTGAGTTCAGCTGGCGGGGCGACGAGGTGGCACATCGCGTGGAGACCATCGCGGGCAGCGAGGCTGCGACGCGTATGGCTCTGTCGGCCAGTCGCGGCGCCACCGACTACGGAGCATTCGTGAATGAGGCCAAGACCCTGGCTGACAACCAGCAGCTGGATTTTCTGGAATTGGTGGACAAGCAGGGCGCGATTCTTTCGTCGGCACAGTGGCCGGCAAAGTTTGGCTACAAGGAAAATTCCCTGCCGGCGGGTGCGCCCCCGAAAGGCGCCTTTCTCCGGCAAGAGGAACTCCCTGATGGAGCCGCGCTGGGACTCTCGGCGATCCGAGAAGTGGAGGTCGGCGACAGGCCATTGTGGGTGATCGGCGGACGCCGGCTGGACAAGGAGTTTCTGGGGAGCCTGGAACTTCCGGCCGGGATGCGGGCCATGCTTTACCGCAACCTGACGAAGGGATTCTCGCCGCAGCTTCTGGTCACGCCCTCGGGCAGCATGCAACAGCCGGAGAAGCTGGCGGCGCTGATTGGTCAAGCCCAGCAGCAACGGCAAGAAGTCCGCACGCTGCTGCACTGGTCCGATGATGCGGCAGACGATGAGAGCATGCATGCCATTCCGCTGAGCGGACAGGACGAGCAGTTGCTGGGCATTCTGCTGGTGGGCAACACGCGGCGTCCTTATGTGGAGCTGCGAAATCGTATTCGTTCGGCTGCATTGGTGGCGGGAAGCGTTGGCATTGTCCTGGCGATCCTGTTCAGTGGATGGGCGGCGTCGCGGGTGACGCAACCGGTGGAACAACTCGCGGATGCGGCTCGGGAGGTGGCGGAGGGAAACTGGAACACGAGGGTCCCGGTGAACTCGGCTGACGAACTGGGCGCACTGGCGGAGTCGTTCAATCGGATGACCCTGGAACTTTTGCAGCAGCGGGAACAGCTGGTGCAGTCGGAACGGGTTGCCGCCTGGCGGGAGCTGGCGCGACGTCTGGCCCATGAGCTGAAGAATCCACTGTTTCCTCTACAGCTTACGGTGGAGAACCTGGTGCGGGCGCGGGAGCAGAGTCCGGAGCAGTTCGACGAGGTTTTCCGCGAGAGTTCTTCCACATTGCTGGCGGAGATTGCGAACCTGAAAGCGATCATCTCGCGGTTCAGCGAGTTCTCGCGCATGCCGCAACCGCAATTCCAGCGGGTTCAACTGAACGAGATCGTGCAGAATGTGGCGCGGCTGCTGCAGGCGCAATTGCGCTCGCAGGAGAGGGCTCCGATCGAATGCAGGCTTGAACTGGCGGAACACTTGGAGCCGATTGCGGCGGACGCCGAATTGCTGCATCGAGCGTTTTCCAATCTCGCGCTGAATGCGCTGGATGCCATGCCGCAGGGCGGCACGCTTACGTTGCGCACAAGTCAGAATGCTAACCGCGCTACGGTCGAGATTGCCGATACCGGTACCGGCCTGACGGCCGAGGAATGTGATCGCCTGTTCACGCCTTACTACACCAGCAAAGCACACGGGACCGGGCTGGGGCTGGCCATCGTGCAGTCGGTGATCAGCGACCATGGAGGCAGGATCAGCGTGCGCAGCGAGCCTGGCCACGGAACAACATTTACCACCGAACTGCCGTGCAATTGGGACCGGCTGGAACCGGAGAAGACGCAGGCAGACGAGTCCGCTTCGGCGGGACCCAGCACAACGGGGCCGGAAGCGTCCGCTTCACCTGCGACGGGTCAACCGGCGTCCGGTTCCAGAGTCATTGGCTAAGGAGCAATTGGTGCCTCACAAAGCGCATCTGCTGATCGTTGATGACGAAGCCAACACGCTGGCTTCGCTTTCCCGCGCCTTCCGTCTCGCCGGGCACGAGGCTACGGTCTGCGACAACGCCGCCAGGGCGCTTGAACTGGCGCGTTCGCAACCTTTCGACCTGATCATGTCGGACGTGGTGATGCCGGGGAACGACGGGCTTGCCTTGCTGGAAGAGCTGAAGTCGCAGGGCATTGCCACGCCGGTCGTGATGATGTCGGGACAGGCGCATATCGACATGGCGGTACGGGCTACGAAACTGGGTGCGCTGGATTTTCTGGAGAAACCCATCTCCACCGAGAAGCTTTTGCTGACGGTAGAGAATGCGATCAAGTTGCAGCGACTGGAATCGGAGAACCGGCAACTCAGACAACGTCTGGGAAAGCACGAAATAGTGTGGGCCGGTGAAACCATGAAGAAATTGATGGCCCAGATCGAACGCGTGGCCGCGAGCGAGACCCGCGTGTGCATTTTAGGGGAAACGGGGACGGGGAAGGAACTGGTGGCTCGCACCCTGCATGAGCGCAGCCCGCGAGCGTCGGGTCCGTTTATCACGCTGAATTGCGCCGCGGTTCCGGCGGAACTGATTGAGTCAGAACTGTTTGGTCACGAGAAAGGATCTTTCACCGGAGCGGCCGGGCGGCATGTCGGCAAATTTGAACAGGCGGAGCGGGGGACAATCTTCCTCGACGAAATTGGAGACATGCCTTTAACAATGCAGGCCAAACTGCTGCGCGTACTGGAGGAGGGAGAAGTGGAACGGATCGGTTCCGACAAACCGACTCCGGTCAACGTACGGGTGGTGGTGGCGACCCACCGCAATCTTGAAGCGCTGGTGAAAGAGGGCAAGTTCCGGCAGGATCTTTTTCACCGGATTTACGTCTTCCCAATTTTTCTGCCGCCGTTGCGGGAGCGGAAAGAGGACATTCCAGTTCTGGTGCAGCATTTTGCCGAGCAGGTATGCGCTCAGAATAACTGGAAGCCGGTTCCCTTCACGCCAGAGGCGATTGAGGAACTCAAGGGGCTTTCCTGGGCGGGTAATCTTCGCGAGCTGCGCAACGTGGTCGAGCGGCTGATCCTGCTGGCTACCGAAGGCGAGGTAACCCTGGACATGGTGCAGTTTGTACTACCCCGAAGTGATGCAGGCTCCCCGCTGGCTGACTCGGGAAATTTGGCCGAACGAGTGCAGCGCTTTGAGCGTGAGGTGATTCTCGCCGAACTGAAACGGAGCCGTCACCATGTTACCAATGCGGCGAAGGTGCTGGGTCTGGAACGCAGCCACCTTTACAAGAAAGCGGAGCAGTTGGGGATCGATCTGCAGGCGTTGCGCAATGAACCCGGCGATAAATGAACCAGGCGATACACAGGGACAAAGTAAAATACAGTAGAGACTGTATTGGATCGGATTGTTCTGGGGTATAGGGTCGCGAGCATCGAGAGGTTTGCGGCGGATACAGCTATTTTGTTCTCCGAAAAACCAGGTGGGTTCTCATGCTGGCACGTTGCATAAATCCCGATTGTTGTGCTCCTTTGCACTCTTTTTCTGAAGGACGGCTTTACCGGTTTGAAATCGTATCCATCTCGATAGCTGCAAGTGACTCCGCTTTAACTCCGTTCGACGAAAAGCCGGAACGACGGTCTGTGCATTACTGGCTTTGCGGCCAATGCGCGGCCAATCTAAATGTGGAATTAGAGCCGCTCCAAGGACTGCGAGTGGTTCCACTTGCCACCAGGCAAGGATCGGCCGAAGCGAGTGGCGGACGGTTTTCCGATCAAGTTTTCAAGCAAAGCAATCGGTGTTAGTCATTGCCGTTCCCGGCTCAAGTCACAGGGCATGAGGCAAAATTCGCCACTTGAGCCAGCGGAACAGTAAGAATTACATGGCGGCTGTTTTCCACAGCCCGCTAAAGCCTTGGGATCAGGGGATCAAAGCGGTTTGGCAATGATGGTGCTAACTGGACCGTCAGGCCCCAGGTTGTTCAAACAGTGAAGATGCGGGCAGATTTACTGCCCAATCAGGAAATTGAAAAAATCCAGCCAGTACTCAGGGAGGTGGTCATGAGTGCGTTCCGAATCTTTATCGCTGATGATCATGAGGTGGTACGCAAGGGTCTGTGCGCCCTCCTGCAGGCGGAGCCAGGTTGGGAAATTTGCGGCGAGGCGTCAGACGGGCGCAGCGCGACGGAAAAAATCCGTGAACTGAAACCGGATGTGAGCATTCTGGATATCGGCATGCCCGGTCTGAACGGCCTGGAGGCGGCGCGGCAGATCATGAAGGACGATCCCCGAGCCAGGGTGCTGATTCTGACCCTGCACGATTCCGACCAAGTAGTGCGAGAAGTTCTGGATGCAGGAGCCCGGGGATTCCTGCTGAAATCCGACGCGGCGCGCGATCTGGTGGTCGCGGTGGAAGCTTTGCGGCGCGACAAGACTTATTTCACTTCCAAGGTGGCCGCCATGGTCCTGGAGGGATATTTGAAGGGTGGAACTCATTCCGTTGCCGTTACTCTGGGGCGAGATCGTCTTACTCCGCGCGAGCGTGAAGTTGTGCAATTGCTGGCTGAAGGCAGGAGCACAAAAGAGGTCGCGGTGGCACTGGGGCTGAGCGTGAAGACGGCGGAAACCCACCGCTCGAATATCATGCGGAAGCTGCAACTGCACTCGGTGAGCGCTCTGGTGATATACGCGGTGCGGAATAATATCGTTCACGTGGTGCAGCCTACGCTGGAGTAGGCAGGCTGTCCGATCAGCCCTCGCTAGACTTCAATAACTCGTTACGAAAACCGAGCGTCGGGCGCACCAGTGATGCTCACTCCACCATGCTTTCGCCGCTTCAAGAGGATTGAACTGCAAGGCGCATGATCGATACAGCAATGTATACAAACGCCTACAGGCTGAACCAGACCATTACGCTGCGCGCCTACTAGTCTGCCCTTCGTCATGAAGAAGAGGTTGCAGGGCCAACCGGCCCGGGAGGAACGACGATGGTGATGAGCCAGAACATTTCCAGCAAAGGAGCGGCAGTGAGTGGTGATCTGAATGGAACCAGCCGAAGCAGGACCGACATGGAACTGGTGAAACGCGCCCAGGCAGGCGATGGGGAAGCCTTTGCCGCGTTGTTTCATGCTCACAAGGCGAAGGTGTACTCCATTTGCGTGCGCATGACCAACAATACAGCGCAAGCCGAAGACCTCACTCAGGACGCATTTCTGCAGGTGTTCCGGAAGCTCTCCACCTTTAAGGGGGACTCGGCACTGTCAACCTGGCTGTATCGGATTGCGGTAAATACCGTGCTGATGCATTTTCGCAAGAGAGCGCTGAAACAAATCTCACTGGACGAACCGTCGAACGATGACGCGAAGCAGGTACGGCGTGAGTACGGCGGCCAGGATGGGCGTCTTTCCGGGAGCGTGGATCGGATCGCATTGACCCGCGCGATCAAGGACCTTCCGGCGGGATATCGAAGGATATTCCTGTTGCACGAGGTGGAAGGCTACGAGCATCAGGAAATCGCCAAGCTACTGGATTGCTCGGTGGGAAATTCGAAGTCGCAACTGCACAAGGCAAAGCTGCGCATCCGCGAATTTCTGGGCCAACCTGGAATACGCGATGTGCGCGTCGAAGCGCAGGATGATACGGCGGGAAAGGCGGCTAGCTTGCCCGAACGCAATCCAGGGCGTAGGGCCATCGGATTCGCCAAAACGGCTTCAGCCCTGGGCTAGCGGTCAGCCGGTGATTTCGGGGTCAGCGGTTTACCGCTGGCCCCACTTCAGTTTGGCGCGAAGCACGTCAAAGAATGTGCCGTGAGTGCGCAGCAATTTGACCTGGTGCTGCGATTTGCGGCAGCGCACGCGATCGCCGTCAAATACGGGCATACCAATCTGGCCGTCGATACTTAAATAAGCTTCTTCATCCCCTGTTCTAACCACGATCTCAATTTCCGCCGTGTCCCGAACCACCAGCGGGCGATGGGTGAGGGAGTGCTCGGAAACAGGCGTGACCACAAACGCATCGACCGAAGGCATGAGTATGGGGCCGCCGGCGGCCAGCGAGTAAGCGGTGGAGCCGGTGGGTGTGGACACGATCAAACTGTCGGCCTGGTAGCTGGAGACGAACACACCATCGATGGACACGTCGCAATGATTCAATCGAGCGATGGTGCCTTTGCCGACCACCACATCATTGAGCGCGTCATAGCTGCCGACGCAGACGTCTTTCCGAAACACTTCGCAGTGCACCATGGAGCGCGTTTCCACGTTGCAGCAGCTCTGTTCAATACTCTCCAGAGTGGGGTAGAGGTCTTCGAGCGGAACTTCGGTCAGGAAACCAAGCGAACCCAGATTGACGCCCAGCACCGGGATTCCCGCCTGGGATACGGAGCGGGCAGCGGAAAGCAGGGTGCCATCTCCACCCAGCACGATTACGAAATTCAATGGACGGGAAGCCATTTGGTTGCGCGCCAGCACTTCGAAGCCGGATGCGTGAGGGGCGGTCTCGGGATCGACCACAACCTGGTAGCGACGTTCGCGAAACCATGCAAGCAGGGGTGGAACGATTTGTGCGAGTTCAGCCTTGCCGGGCTTGGAAATTATGGCGGCGGACTTGCTGGTTGACGGGTTGGGGGTTGCCATAGTGAAAGGGGAATTGTACAGAAAATCGGGGAAAAGCTTTAACCACAGAAAATTCGGTCGTTGGCCGTTGGTCGTTCGTCGTTCGCCACTTGCTACTCTCCGACGACTAGAGCAGGCGATGGAGCACGGGAGTACCCGGAGGTCTTTCTAGAATTCTCCGTAGAGAAGGAACTCGCGATTCCCTTCTCCACCGAGAATGGGGGATTCGATCACGTCAGTGAGAGTACAGCCTTGCGCGATCAGAGCCTGCCGTACTTTATCTACTGCGGTCAGTTGTACGCTTGGATTGCGCACGATGCCGCCCTTTCCTACCTGCTTGCGCCCCGCCTCGAACTGCGGTTTTACGAGAACGATGATTTGCCGGCCTCTCCGCTCGGCTGGAGGCGCAGGAAAAGACGCTGCGATGACAGCAGGCAGAACCAGAGTGGCGGAGATGAACGAAACATCCATGACAACCAGGTCGACAGTTTCAGCGATCTGTTCCCGGGTGAGGTAGCGGGCATTGGTTTTTTCCAGCAGTCGGACGCGCGGATCCTGGCGAAGACGGAAATCGATCTGCCCGTGTCCCGTATCTACGGCGATTACGCGAGCGGCGTCACGCTGCAGAAGACAATCGGTGAATCCACCAGTTGAGGTTCCCACGTCGAGACAGACCTTACCAGTAACACTGATCTGCCAATGATCCAGAGCCTTTTCCAGCTTGAGGCCACCACGGCTGACGTACTTGAGATCTTCGCCGAGAAGGCGAATGGCAGCCGAGGGGTCGATGCCGGCCCCAGCCTTCTCGATTTTCTGGCCGTCCACCAGCACTTTGCCGGCGAGGATGAGCGCTTGCGCGCGTTCGCGTGAAGTGGTGAAGCCGCGTTCGAGAAGAAGTTTGTCGAGCCGCACTTTCAAGAGGAGACCCCGGGGCTGAGTGTCCGCACCCCACCCGGTGCAAGGTGCTGAAGGTGTTCGTAACAAACAACTTATCAGTGTAGTTTCCGGTTTTCCCACAGAATTTTGCACTGCGGTGTTGAAAACGTTTCCAAATGGGGTGCTGCGCCGAGACCAGCCTCGAAGCCAGCTACTGTAGTTCGTTAGCCGGCAACTTCTTCCAGGAGCTTCTGGTCTATGTCGAAGTTGGAATGAACGTTCTGCACGTCGTCGTGGTCTTCGAGCGCTTCCATCAAGCGGATCATCGTGCTCGCGGCTGGACCTTCGAGCTTGATGTAGTTTTGCGGAATCATTGCGACACTGGACGATGTCGGCATAATACCCGCTTTCTTCACCGCTTCCAGTACAGTTTCGTAGGTGGAGGGTTCACAAAGTACTTCCCAGTTGTCGCCGTCGTCGCGCAAGTCTTCGGCCCCGGCTTCGAGGATAATGCCCATCAAGTCGTCCTCTTTGGCCGCGGACTTGGGAATTACGATGTCGCCTTTCTTGTGGAACATCCAGGAGACCGCGCCGGCCTCCGCCATGTTGCCGCCGTTTTTGCCGAAAACGTGCCGGATTTCGCTGACCGTGCGATTGCGGTTGTCGGTATTGATGTCGAGCAGGAGGGCAACACCGCCCGGTCCGTAACCTTCGAGCGAGAACTCTTCATAGGTAGCGCCGGGCAGTTCGCCGGTGCCGCGCTGAATGGCCCGCTTGATATTATCGGCGGGCATGTTCTCGGCCTTAGCAGCCAGAATCGCGCCACGCAGACGCGGATTGCTGTCGGGGTCCCCACCATTCTTGGCAGCGATAGAAATTTCCTTGATGAGGCGGGTAAATATTTTGCCTCGCTTGGCGTCGAGGGCGCCCTTTTTGTGCTTGATGGTGGCCCATTTTGAGTGGCCGGACATGGAAATACCTCGTATTCAATAGTCTTTAATGGCGCGGAACTGAGCCGTCGAGGAGATCAACGGATTGCCTCTAATGAGTGCCGGCGAAGAAAAATTATAGCATGGGACTCATAACGTAGGACGGGGAATCCGGGCCTGCCGGGCTTTGTACGCATACAACACCGCAAGCAACGGCGGGGCCAACAGCACGCCCCAGAATGGAATGGCCATTCCCAGCACAATGGGCGCCAGGATCGAAGCCCAGACGGGCACTTTGGCGGTGCGCTTCATGATGTAGGGTTGCAGCAGAAAGCCGTCCACGATCGCGATGATGGCATACAGAATCAGAACGTAGAGCGGATGTTCCCAGTCTCCCCACTTGAGCATGGCTGTAAGAGCAGGGCCGATCACTCCGAGTACAGCACCGATCTGGGGAACGAACTGGAAAACTGCGCCGAGCAGCGCCCAGAGCGGTGCCCCAGGAACGCCAATGATGTAAAGGCCGACCAGCCACAGAATGCCC
>JACXTT010013781.1_pt1 | contig 10631 bp, 10 predicted proteins | sample 9270951 | NCBI WGS metagenome assembly JACXTT01 (sample SAMN15532306, study PRJNA645909) | rock metagenome | isolation source: weathered quartz diorite | place: Puerto Rico | collected 2017-06-21
CGCAAGGCGCCGTCGACCAGCGCCTTGAACTGCGGGTCGTCCATGCGCATCATCAGCGCGTAGGGGTCCGAGGGCATGCCCTCGATCGAGATGAGCTGGTAGTCGTGCGGGTTCCTGGTGTTCGCCGCCAGCCCGGCGAGCAGGATGTCATCCTCGGCGAACGCCGCCGCGCGCCCGGTCTGCACCATCAGGAACGACTCGCCGTGGTCCTTGCCGGGCAGGATGGTGAGGCCGAGGCTCGTCTTGGCGTTCATCTCGTTGATCTTCTGCATGGTGTTGGTGCCCGAGGTCACGGCGACGCGCTGGCCCTTGAGATCGTGCACGCGCTTCGCGCCGCTCGCCTTGGGCACGATGAACTTGGTGTTGACGACGAAGGTGGTGAGGCTGAACGCCACCAGCTTCTGGCGCTCGATATTGTTGACCGTCGAGCCGCACTCGAGGTCTACCGTGCCGTTGGCGATCAGCGGGATGCGGTTGGACGAGGTCACCACCTGCTTCTTCACCTCGAGTTTCGGCCGTTTGAGCTCCTTGCGGGCGGCGTCGACCACTTTCATGCACAGGTCCACCGAGTAGCCGACCGCCTCCTGCTTGTCGTCGAGGAACGAGAACGGGATCGACGCATCGCGCACGCCGAGCACGATGGTGTTCGCGTCCGCGATCTTCTTCAGCGTGCCCGCGGGCTGCGCCGCCGCGGCGGCGGCCGCTGCCGCCAAGCACAAGAGCATGGTCAGCCTGGTCATGAGGGGGAGTCCTCCTCTGCCGGAATCAGATCGGCGCCGACGCCGGCGGCCGTCGCGGCATCCACCGCATCGCCCAGGCGCTCGACGATCGCATCGATCGCAGCGGCGTCGCAGATGAAGGGCGGCGCGATGAGCACGTGGTCGCCCGCGCGGCCGTCGATCGTGCCGCCCATCGGGTAGACGCAGAGGCCGCGCACAAAGGCTTCGCTCTTCACGCGTGCGTGCACGCGCCTTGCCGGATCGAAGGGCTTTTTCGTCGCGCGCCCGGCGACGAGCTCGAGGCCCATGAAGAGCCCGCGGCCGCGGATGTCGCCGACGTGCGGGTGGCTTCCGAAGCGCGCACGCAACGCTTTTCCGAGCTGCGCGCCGCGCGCGCTTACGTTGTCGAGCAGCCGCTCGCGCTGGATCACGCGCTGCACCGCGAGCGCCGCGGCGCAGGCGAGCGGATGGCCGATGTAGGTATGGCCGTGCTGGAAGGCGCCCGAGCCCTTGTAGAAAGCATCGTAGATGCGCTCGCTGACCAGCAACGCGCCGATCGGCATGTAGCCGCCGCCGAGGCCCTTCGCCACCGCCATGAGATCGGGCGCGATGCCCTCCTGCTCGCAGGCGTGCAGCGTCCCGGTGCGGCCCATGCCGCACATCACCTCATCGAGGATCAGGAGCACGCCGTGGCGCTCGCAGATCTCGCGGATGCGCCGGAAGTAGCCCGGCGCGGGCGGCACGGCGCCGAGCGTCGCGCCGGCCACGGTCTCGGCGACAAAAGCGATGACGCTGCCCGCGCCGAGCTCGAGGATCTTCCTCTCCAGCTCGTCCGCCGCCCGCTTCCCATACGCCTCCGCGCTCTCGCCGGCGCGCGCTTCGCGGTACTCGTAGCACGGCGCGATGTGGTGGCTTTCGATCAGGATCGGCGCGAACGGCTCGCGCCGCCAGGCGTTGCCGCCGATCGCGAGCGCGCCGAGCGTGTTGCCGTGGTAGCTACTCCGGCGCGCGATGAAGTGGCGGCGCTGCGGCTCGCCGCGCTCCACAAAGTACTGACGCGCCATCTTCAGCGCCGCCTCGATCGCCTCCGAGCCGCCGGAGACGAAGTAGACGTGCTTCAGGTCCCCGGGCGCGTGCGCCGCGAGCTCGTCGGCGAGCGCCTCGGCGGGCGCGGTGGTGAAGAAGCTGGTGTGCGCGTATTCGAGCCGCTCGAGCTGCGCGCGCAGCGCGGCGAGCACCTCCGGGTGCTGGTGCCCGAGGCAGGACACCGCCGCGCCGCCGCTCGCGTCGAGGTAGCGCTTGCCCTGCGCGTCGATCAGGTAAATGCCTTCCCCGCCGACCGCCACCGGGTAGCGGTGGTGCAGCTGCCGGTGCACGACGTGACTCACGGTTCCCCCTGTCTTGGGAGACGGCAGTCTACGCTCGCTATCGTGGCGCCGACGCGTTGGCGAGAGCGGCGCGCTCCGCCGCAGCGCGCATCAACAATGAGCCGTAACAGGCGCATGCGGCGGAATCTTCACAAGCCGGCTTCGCTCGCCAGCTTCGCCTCTGACGCACGGTGTCAGAGTCGAGTGCTCGCTTTTGCTTGCGGGCGCCCGACCTTGGTGGGAGCATTTGCCCGCGCTGCACTTCGACATGACCTGGGGAGGCACTCATGTTCAATTTCGCGCCCATGAAACGCTGGCAGGGTTTCGCCCTGCTGCTGTTGACGGTACAGGTTCCGGCGTTCGCGCAAGGAATCGATTTCAACACCCGCAGTTTCCAGGGCGGTCCGATCAACGAAGCGACTGTGGGCCAGCTCACGGTCAAGTGGGTGTACCAGACAGTGCCCGACACGGGCACGACAAGCAGTGCCCAGGGCAGCGTCTCGTCCACTCCGGCCGTCGACGGCCGGTACCTCTACTTCAATGACATGTCCGGCTTCCTGACCAAGCTGGACCGCTTCACCGGGAAGCTGGTCTGGAGAAAGAACTATGTGAACGATCTGTCGGCGCCGGGTTTCGTGGTCAAGAGCTCGCGCAACACGCCGTATGTCAAAGGCGACCTGCTCATCGTCGGCAGCAACATGGGGCTGGTCGACCGCCTTTGCCAGATGACAGGGGGCACGCCGAGCGCGCTGGGTTGTGCTTCGGGAGACGGCGCCATCGTGCTCGCGATCAACAAGCACAGCGGCCAGGTCATCTGGCGAGCGAAGGCCGAGACGCATCCTTCGTCGAAGGTCACGGGCTCGATCAGCGGACACGGCGACACGATCTTCGTGCCGGTCGGCAACTGGGAGGAAGACTGGGCCCGCGCCTACCCGAACATCTTTGTTACGCCGATCGACCCGGCCTCGCACTATCCGTGCTGCTCCGCGCGCGGCAGCCTGGTGGCCATGGATGTCAATACCGGGAAGATCCGCTGGAAGCGGCATACCAACATCGGCAATGACCCCGATCAGGAGCTGTCGCCGGAGCTGAGAGCGCTGCTCGGGCCGAAGGGATCCTTCGGCACTTCGACCTACGGCCACAACCCGACGATCGACGTGGAGCGGCGCCAGGTCTATATCGCGATGGCGCAGACGACCACGGCGCCGCAAGTGGCCCAGGACTGCGAGCAGGCCCGGCGCAGAACCGGCGATCCCAACGAGAACATTCCCGGCTTGCCCGCGGGCGTGACCTGCAACAACCTGAACGAGAAGCTGCATATCTATGCGAACGCGATGATCGCGGTCGACATGGATACCGGGCGCGTCAACTGGGCTTATTGGGCTCACAAGTACGACGCCTGGAATCACGCCTGCGGCGCGCCGGACCTGTACGGCTGGTCGACCGTGGTGCCCGCGCTCTTTCCCGTGCCGCTCGCGAACGGAATCGCGAACTGCACGCAGACGCCCATCGGCCCGGACATGGGATTCGGACAACAACCCAAGCTCGTGCGCAACGTCAAGCTCGCCAACGGCAAACGCGGCGACGTCGTGGTCGGCGGCAACAAGGACGGCCGGCTGTTCGGCCTCGATCCCGCCACGGGCAAAAAAATCTGGGAGGCGAACGTCGATCCCGGCGGCGTTTACGGCGGGTTGCAGTTCGGGCTTGCCACCGACGACGGCAAGGTGTTCTTCGGCACGACCAACTCGCGCAACAACGGCAGGAACATCAAGACGCCTTACGTCCCGGTCACCCGCTTCCTCGACAGAAACGGTTTCACCGCGCTCGGCCTGAAGACGGGACCCTTCGTGAAGCGGGATGCGGCGCTGCCGTCCGAGTACCCGTCTCCGGCAAATATCGATCTGCCGTTCCCGGGTCCGAATATTATTTACGGGATCACCGACTACCCCAATGTCTTCCCGGACCCTGATGGAATCGGCGGCCCGCCGCCGTTCCTGAAAGGCCCCGCCAGCGGCCCGGTAGAGCTCTGGACGCTGGTGAATCCGCCCTCCGACGTGAGCGCCGATGGCGTCACCGTGTTCAACCATCACGGCAGCCTGCAGACCACCGACGGCATGGTGCACGCCGTGGATGCCGGCACGGGAGAGATCCTGTGGCAGCGGCCCGCGTACGACGGCATCAAGGGCTCGATCGGCACCGGCCAGGCCTTCGGCACGCTCACCGTCGGTAACGGCGTCGTGTTCATCGGCTACCAGGACGGCAAGGGAACCATGGTCGCGCTCGATGCCGACTCCGGGAGGAAGCTCTTCGAGTTCCATAACCAGATCAGGCTCGCCGACGGCTCGGTGATGCGCTCGGGCGCCATCGAAGGCGGACCCCAGGTCGTCGGCAGCAAGGTCTATTGGGGTGTCGGCGCGGAGAGCGGCGGTTTGTTTACCAACAGGGACGGGATCAACGTCAACGCGGGAAGCCGCGTTTTCGCATTCGAATTGAAGCGCGATCGCGATGAGGACTCTGAAGATCAGGAGGAGTAAAGGCCCGCCTGATTCGCGTCAGCCAGGACACAGACCCCGCTTCGGCGGGGTTTTTGTTTGGTCTACGGCAGGTCATCGCGCCTTTGCGCCGTTTGGGCCGCTCGGCGTCTAGCTGTGCGCAGCCATGCAGGCGGGGATCAAGTAGCAGCTCTTCTGCGGCGCAGCGCCGGCGCCAGCATCACTGCGAGCAGCAGCACCGTCCCGATCATGAACGCCATGCTGATCGGTCGCGTGAAGAAGGGCGTGGGATCACCGCGCGCGAGCAGCATCGCGCGCCGCAGGTGCTCTTCCAATAGCGGCCCGAGCACGTAGCCCAGCAGCAGCGGCGCCGGCTCGCACTCGCACTTCGCGAGCACGTAGCCCAGCACGCCGACCGCGGCGCAGAGATACACGTCTACCGGGTTGTTGCTCACGCTGTAATTGCCGATCGCGCAGAACATCACGATCGACGGAAACAGCCACTTGTATGGCACGCGCAGCAGCCTCACCCACAGGCCGACGAGCGGCAGGTTGAGCACCAGCAGCATCAGGTTTCCGATCCACATGCTGGCGACGATCCCCCAGAAGAGCTCGGGCTTCTCGGCTATCACCTGCGGACCAGGGGTAAGGCCCTGCATGATCATCGCGCCGACCATGATCGACATCACCGCGGTCCCCGGGATGCCGAGCGTGAGCGTCGGGATGAAGCCGGTCTGCGCCGCGGCGTTGTTCGCCGCCTCGGGCGCCGCCACGCCCTCGATCGCGCCGCGCCCGAAGCGCGCGGGCTCGCGCGCAATCTTTTTTTCCAGCATATACGCCGCGAACGACGACAGCGCGGGGCCAGTTCCCGGCAGCACGCCGAACAGCGCGCCCACCGCCGTGCCGCGCACCGCCGGCCAGGACGACGCCTTGATGTCCTGCGCGCTCGGCATGAGGCGCGGCACCTTGTCGGTGAACACCACGCGCGGCTCGGCCGATTCGAGCGTCGTCACGATCTCGGCCACCGCGAAGAGCCCCACCGCGATCACCGTGAAGCCGATGCCGTCGGCGAGCTCGGGCACGCCGAAGGCGTAGCGCACCTGCCCCGAGTTGACGTCGGTGCCGACGATCCCCAGCAGCAGGCCGAGCGCCACCATCGCGAGGCCCTTCACCGCGTCGCCCTGCGCGAGCACCGCCGAGCCGACGAGCCCCATCAGCATCAGCGCGCAGTACTCCCACGGCCCGAACTTGAGCGCCCATTCGCCGAGCGGCGGCCCGACGAGCGCGATGAGCAGCGTCCCCACGCAGCCGGCGAAGAACGACGCGAGCGCCGCCACCGCCAGCGCCGGCCCCGCGCGTCCCTGCCGCGCCATCTGGTAGCCGTCGATACAGGTGACGGCGGACGCTGTCTCGCCCGGCAGGTTGACCAGGATCGAGGTCGTCGAGCCGCCGTACTGCGCGCCGTAGTAGATCCCGGCGAGCATGATGAGCGAAGCAAGCGGCGGCAGCGTGAACGTCAGCGGGAACAGCATGCCGATCGCCACCAGCGGGCTGATTCCCGGCAGCACCCCGATCAGCGTGCCGAGCGCGACCCCGGCGGCGCAGTAGGCGAGGTTCTGCGCCGAGAACGCCACCGCGAAGCCCAATGCGAGGTTATCGAGCATTTCCTATATGTCGAGGTTCTCGATCACACCCAGTACACGCCTGGTACGAGCTGGAACGGCAGCTTCAGCACATAGACGAACACCACCACGGCAAACAGCGTCATCACCACTGCCAGCGCCAGCACCTCCGCGACGCGGAACTCGCGCCCGGCCGCCGCGGCCGTGAAGAACAGCGCGACGAGCGCCGGCACCAGCCCGAGCCGCGGCAGGAGAAAACCGAAGAGCACCATCGCCGCCACGATGCACGCGAGCGGCCTCCAGCCCCACGTCATCGGCGCGCGCTCTTTGGACCTCGCTCCGCGCGCCACGAGAAACGCGCCGAAGCCCACCAGGATCCAGCCCAGCACCGTCGGGAAGTACCCCGACCCCATGCGCATCGCGCTGCCGAACGGATAGTCGCGCGCGACCACGATCGCGCCAGCGCCGATGAGGAGAAAAATCAGCCCGGCGACGGAGTCTTTGTCATTGCGCAGGCCCGCATTCATGCCCGAGGCCACCTTTTCACATTGTGCGGCTCGGAGCCGCCTGCGGCTCGCCGGCGCTGTGCCCGAATTCGCCCGCATCCGGCCCGAGTCCGCCCACGCTTTGCCCTCCGCGCCCGCCACGCTGCGCGCATGAACCGCTCCCTGTCAGCGAAGTGCCTCATCGTCGGCGCCCTCGCCCTCGTCCTCATGATCCCCGTGACGATGATCCAGCACCTGGTCGCCGAACGCCAGGCGCGCGCCAACGAAGCCATTGCCGGCATCGCCGAGGGCTGGGGCAAGCGCCAGACCGTCGCCGGGCCCTATCTCGCCATTCCCTACGAGCGCCGCTGGACCGTGGTGAAGCGCGACACGGTGGACGGCAAGGTGCGCGACACGCGCACCGAGCACATGGAATCGCAGGTGCTGCGCCTGCCGGCGGCGGCGCTCGACTGGACGGTAGACGCCGAGATCGGCGAGAAGGCGCGCGGCATCTACAAGGCACGCCTTTACACCGCTCGCCTTGCCGCTACCGGCACGGAGTGCGCTGCTCGGATTGGCTTTCGGCGCGGCGCTCGCCGCCCTGTACGCGATGCTGTACGCGTTGCTGCAGGCTGAGGACTACGCGCTGCTCGGCGGCGCGATCCTGCTCTTTACGCTGTTAACTGCAGTAATGCTCGCCACCCGGCGTGTAAATTGGTATGCGCTCACGGCCAGGGCTGCAGGCTAGGCCGCGTCGTGGAAGATGATGCCGGCGGTGTAGCGCCGCCCCGAGCGCACGCGGCTCACGCCGTGGCGCAACTTGACGCGATACGCGCCGCGGGCGCCGCGCACCGGACGCTCGTTGACCGCGAAGATCACCGCGTCGCCCTGCGCGAGCGGCACGACCTCCGCGCGCGACTGCATGCGCGGGCGCTGCTCGGTCATGACGAACTCGCCGCCGGTGAAGTCGCTGTCCGGCTGCGAAAGCAGAATGGTGAGCTGCAGCGGAAAGACATGCTCGCCGTACAGGTCCTGGTGCAGGCAGTTGTAGTCCCCCTGCTCGTAGCTCAGGAGCAGCGGCGTCGCCCGGCGCTGACCCGCCGCGTGGCAGCGCTTGAGAAACGCCCTGTGATCGGGCGGGAAACGCGCGGCGCTGCCCATCGCCGCGCTCCAGCGGTTCGCGATCTCCGCGAGCCGGGGATAGAGCGCCGTGCGCTGCCCGGCGAGGAGCTCGGGCAAGGGATAGTCGAAGTACTTGTACTCGCCGCGGCCGAAGCCGTGGCGCGCCATCACCACGCGGCTGCGGAAAAGACCGTCCTTCTCGTAGAGCGCGGCAAGCGAGCGGCACTGCGCCGGCGAGAACAGGCGCTCGACGACGGCGCTGCCCCGCTCATCCAGCTCGGCGCTCACCGTTTGCCAGTCGATTTCCATGCCGCATATTCCTTGGGCAGGCAGGCGGCGCACGGCCGGTATCCCGCGGCGCGCGCGTGAGCCCGGTTGAGAAAGAACACCCGCCGGCGCACGTAGCCGCCGCGCGCGATGGCGCGCAAGGCTGCCGGACAATCGAGGCGCCCGTAGATCCGGGTGCCGCGGTGCCCGCCGAGCGTTCCCGGCCGCTCGCTCGTGACGGGTTTGCCGTCCGGGCCGAGCAGGGTCCATGTTCGCCGCATGGCCCGAGTCTAGGCGCGGCGCACCGCAGAAGCGCTCCGCTTCTTGCGGGCGCTGCTTCACTGCCGGGGGTCTTTTCTGCCGCCTTCGTGGGAGTCGGGTGTGCGCTTGCCGTGTCTGGTCGCGGTGGCTTCGAGGAGCAGTCCCACGATCTGCGTGAAGAGCGGGAGCGGTATCTCCTCCTCGCCGATCCGCATCAGCTCGAGCGTCTGGGTCGACACGTTGAGCGTGTCGCTCAGCGAGTCGATCCCGCCGCAGATCTGCACGGCTCGCCGCAGCGCCATCATGGGAACTTCGGAATTTTTCATCCTCCCATGATAGCCGCTACAGATGGGGGTCAGACGCTCTTGCGGTGCGGCGACCCGGAGGCGCGCGAAATCTGCTGCGCCGCCACCTGCGCCATGTCCTCGGAGCCGCGCGCGGTTTCGCGCATCGCCTCGCCCGCATGGCCGAGCTGCGACTGCCATTGCTCTATCACCGCCTTCTGGTTATCGGCGGCGATCTGCCAGGCGCTCGTCCAGAACTCCGCGATGCGCTGCAGCTGCGTCCCGGCGAGCTGCGATTGCATGCCGAGCAGGTCTTCGATGTTCCGCGCCTGCCCCAGGCGATCGGTGGAGCGCGTGTTCTCGTCGAGGATGTTGCGCACCATGTCGAGCTGCTTCTGCTGCAGGCGCACGGTATTTTCGAGCGATGTCTTGACGAATTCGGCCGCCGTCTTCATGCCGCTGCGATAGAGATCGAAGAATTGAGCTTGCATTTCGGGCCTTTCTGACTTGCCAGTTGGAATCACGCTGTAGCTCATCGACTGTATGCCGCAGTCGGCGCATTGACTATAGTCGCAACCGTGCGCTCTTTTGTCCCTCGGTCGGCTACCGCAATGCGCCGCCTGATCCTCGCCTTGCTCGCAGCTGTCAGCGCCGCCGTCCAAGCTCAGAGCTTTCCCGAGCGTCCCGTCCAGATCATCACGCCCTATGCCGCGGGCGGCGGGCTGGACATCATCACGCGCACGCTCGCGCAGAAGCTCACCACGCAGTGGGGCAAGCAGGTGCTCGTCGACAACAAGCCCGGCGCCGGCAGCACGCTCGGCACCGCGCTCGCGGCAAAGGCGCCGAAGGATGGCTACACCCTGCTCGTGGCATCGACGCCGCTCGGCGTAGCGCCGGCGGTGTATGCGACGCTGCCCTACGACGCGCGGCGCGACTTCGCGCCGCTCAGCCTGGTTGCGACGACGCCGGAGGTGCTGGTGGTGACGCCGTCGCTCGGCGTCGCGAGCGTGGCCGAGCTGGTGGCGAAGGCAAAAGGGGGAAAACAGAACTTCGGCTCGGCCGGCTCGGGAACGCTCGGACACCTCGCGGCGGATTCAGTGAATCGGCGGCTCGGCCTCGGCGCGACGCACATTCCGTACAAGGGCAGCAACCCGGCGACGATCGATCTGATCGGCGGGCAAATCGAGTGGATGATGGACACGCCGGCGGCGGTGCTGCCGCACGTGCGCGCCGGCAAGCTGCGCGCGCTGGCGATCGCGGCGCCGCAGCGCTCGCCGCAGCTGCCCGAAGTGCCGACGCTCGCGCAGGCGGGCTACCCCGACCTCGAGTTCCGGATCTGGATGGGGCTCATGGCGCCGGCGGGAACGCCGCAGCCGGTGCTGAAGACGATCGAGGCGGCGCTCGCCGAGGCGATGCGCGACCCGGCGTTGCGCGCGGCGCTCACGGCGCAGGGCTGGGACCTCGTGGGCGTCGGCTCGCGCGAGTTCGCCGCGTTCCTCGACAAGGAGCTGCCGAAGCTCACCGCAGCCGCGAAGGCGGCGGGAGTGAAGGCGGACTGACCACCCCGTCACCTATCATCGAAGGAGCATCGCCGTGAACACCAGCCCTCGCAATGCCCTCGCTGCCCTCGCCGTGTCGGCGCTTTCGTCGTATGCGCTCGCGCAAACGCCGGCAGAGAATCCGGCTACCCCACCGCCGCCCCACGAAAAGCAGGCGAGCGCGGTGGAGCGCAACCTCAAGGTGTTCGACACGCTCGACTTCGATGTCTTCAGCAATCAGAAATGGGACCGGCTCCACGAGAGCCACGCCAGGGACATCGTCGTAACGTGGCCCGACGGCCACGAGACGAAGGGCATCGACCGGCACATCGAGGACCTGAAGGCGCTTTTCGTCTTCGCCCCCGACATCACCATCAAGGTCCATCCCATCCGCTTCGGCTCCGGGACCTGGACCGCCGTGACCGGCGTGATGACCGGCACGTTCACCCGCCCGATGCCGGCCGGCGGCGGCAA